>Ga0137393_10003306_pt1 | contig 10477 bp, 15 predicted proteins | sample 15con2h34BmetaG_FD_101396 | JGI IMG/M metagenome (GOLD analysis project Ga0137393, IMG submission 101396) | Vadose zone soil microbial communities from Angelo Coast Range Reserve, California, USA - 15con2h3.4B metaG | ecosystem: Environmental > Terrestrial > Soil > Vadose zone > Saprolite...
CCGCGCCCTCACCTCACGTATGCCCCGGCCAATCTTCCGTTGGCTCAGGCGGCCCTGGCGCAGCAGTCAGACGATATCGCTATGGGTGACGGTGATCAGTCAGATGACACGAGTGAGAGCGACGGGGACGATGAAGATGAATGAGAAATAGAGAGAGGGAGTCGAGCTGGTGGCACAACAATATTTAGATTAGAATGTCCATTACATAATACCTCAGACGATCTTGTGAAATTTCTGTTCATTTCAGCCTGCGCATACAACCATGTCCTCACTGCGTAACTCGCTGCATCGCAGGAACCACAAAGAGCGTTCTCAGCTCTCACACCGTCAACGCTTTGGTATCCTCGAAAAACACAAAGACTATGTACTTCGTGCTCGAGACTACCACTCAAAACAGGACAGAATCCAACGTCTACGGCAGAAGGCCGCTGAAAGGAACAAAGATGAATTTTATTTTGGCATGAATCGAGAGAGGACAGAGGTATATGTGTCTTTCTCATTGTGCTGTGACACAGGTGCTGACCTTGCGTACGTGTTTAGGGAGGCGTGCATGTGCAGGATCGTGGAAATGCTAGTCTTCCTGTGGATATGGTCAAGATTTTGAAAACTCAGGATGAGAACTACGTCAGGATGATGCGTGCAGCAGGACTGAAGGTGCGCCACGTGTGTTACCTTTCCCCGAATGCCGCCTCTTACTCTGCGATGATATATAGAAAATTGAGAAACTTAGAAATCGCGTCAAGGACCTCGCTGACCTCTTCTCTCCGAGCCTCACTGTTGGTGTACACGAAGACGATGACGCCGGCCTTGATGAAGAAGAACTTGAGATCCTCAGGGAGGCGAGTGTTATTGCGGGACCGTCCAAGGTCGGGCATAAGCGAAGATCATCACGACCTCAGACGAAACACATTGTATTCGTTGAGAACGAGGAGGAAGGTATGTATAGACGATCTACTGGCCCGCGCATATACTCTTATACCATGCAGCACAACAATACGTAACGAAACAGACAGTCGATTTCTCGACATCCTGCCCTGAGAACGGAAGTGATGTCAGTACGGTTGATCTCGGTTGGAGAGAACCTGAGAAACAAAAGAGACGGAAGAAAAATGACAACGTGGTTGGCGCGTCGGACAGCACCGATGAGTCGGAGGAACGCGAAACTGCCAAAGTACGTTTTCCTTCCTTGCACTCGGTTGAACATCTTTGTTTAGCGGGAATGCAGGTGCATCGAACACGTCTGTTAAAGGAGCTGTCTGCACGGTTACATCGGGATCGTATGTTGCGATATACGGAACGAGAACTAGAAATGCAGAGGATGATGATGGGCAAGGGACGTCGTAGAAAAGTAAAGGGAGTGGAGAGGGTAGAGAAGTCCGACGAAGAGGATGATGGAGAGCAGACGCGGACAAGAGGAAAAGGGAAAGGTGTGGAGGAAAAGCTGTACCGGCCGCGGGTGTACCGATGGCGTGCAGAGCGGAAGCGATAGTGATGTCATCGGGACACTGCTCTTCCTCGCTAACACTCGCATGTCCTCCTTACGGGCCAAGGCTGCAGCCGCCTTTTCAAAAGACAAACCTCGAGTGTGTTGAAATAACCATTTATCCGCTGTCCTTTTCATTTCTCATGGCGTTGAAAAGTCATCCATTACCGAATGGGTCGACATCTTGACTTCGTCTTCTTATGATGAGGAGGTCTATGACGGGTAAATATCTCTGTTCTCATACAACAGATACCTGGAGTTGATGACCCCTTGATCTTACCAAGCATCCCTGAGTTGATTCATTCCATCGATCTTCAAACTTCTGGGTCAGTCAGTGCCCACGTTTCCGCCGCCCGCGCCGCTTGACCTCAGTTGCAGCCCCCCAGAGGCGTCAAGGGCCATCAGGAAGAAGATAAAGCACGGTAACACTCATCAACAGTATCGCGCTCTCGTGGTCAGATCACCCCTTGGTTACAATAATTTTCATATTCTCACTGAGCTACAGATCTTCAACGCACTCGTGGAAAACTGCGGCCCCAAATTCCATAGTACCGTCTTTCTTTGTCTCTCAGCTTGTCAGTGTCTGAGATCGTACATAGGCTCCTTCGCCGATGGACAACTCACAGATGCATTAAAGCATCTCGCTACCGACTACTCGACGGATCCAAAAGTGCGGAAGAAGGTCTTGGCAGTTTTGGCTTCGTTGAGTAGGCAGTTCAAAGATGACCCCAGCGCCGCTGGTATCGCAGGTCTCTATCAACAGGTCAAACCCACCGGGTCTTCGTCCCGCAGCTCTGAGGCCAACCGAGAAGCCCTGGCTGAGCGCGAACGTGAGAGCGAGAGGAGGCGAAGAGAGAAGGAAGAGGCTAAGCGGAAGGCTAAAGAGACCCGAGGCAAGAAGAAGGCCGCTGCTTCCAGATCCGCCGCTGCATCTCGAAGACAGCAGTTCAACTTTGAAAATGTTTGTTTTTCTGTGGCACTTGCCTCATGCTAAGCCAAGCCAAGTTCTGACCCACATACATCCGAATATACAGGAGAAGCCTCAAGTCCTCACTGCTATCGCAAACGCGTCATCTGCCGCGAATAACTTGGTCAACGCTATCACGGTCCGTCTGTTACAATTTCGAGGCTAGATAGATCGTTCATGTCTGATCGAAGCTCGTCAACACCGAGAGCGATAGTCTGCTAACGAATGGACGCGTCCAAGAATGCCTAGTACGGGCAAAGCACACCCGTAAGGTTATCGTTCGATATATTCAAGCAAGTTGCTGGTCTACCTCTCTAGGTTTTCTTAGATATCTGATTCATCTTTCCAGCTAGTGGAAGACGAAGAGGTCATCGGGGCACTCATCGAATCAAACGAACGCATTATTGCTGCATTAGAGAGCTATGATAAGGTGGGTCTTCATGTCACATTTCCGCATCACTCATTCACGTTGCTCAGCTCTCCAACCCGAACGTGACGGAGAAAGATGTCGAGGACGTTCAGCAGGGCCTGGAGGCTGTACACATAGCTGGCTCAGAAGTGCAGAGATTACAAGAGAAGCAACGCGCTGCAGTACAGCGCGCGGTACGTGAACGTCCTCGAGCAGAAGACGACTCTCCGCGGTCATCCCTCCATCTCCATCCTGACTTGCATGACCTAAGCTTCGGAGAGCTCGGGGCTGAACAGCGGTACGTTGGTTCTGTTGTCCTGTAGCCTTTCACCGTGAACCATTATAACAGGAATCTGCCGCCGCCCATCCGGCCGAACACACGGGCATCATACGAAGAACAGGAATACACCCGCGGCTCGCTTTCCGATTTTAGCGACTACGAATCTTCTGATGAGGGAACGTATGAAGCTCCAGAACAGTCGCCGAGCTTCCAAGCACGCAAGCGGTATGTACATGTCTCGGATAATGACGAGGATGAGGACGAGGAAGAAGTTGCGCCGCGGCGCATTATCGGAGACGAGCCTGAGGACCCGTTCGCGGATCCATTTGCTGACTGACGAATATAAGTTTGGAAGAAATGCATGCTACTATATAATAACTTAGTGTGCGATTTATTGCCGCGGCTGTCACACCCATTGTACTACTTCTCTCCCGCTAAAGCGCACAATCTCTCTGCCGTACGCCTGTGGCCAAAATGGCTTTAAGGCGGCAGGCAAATTGATCCCCACTACTTGGCCAGAGTCATTAAATCTTGCACCATTTTCGAGAAGGGCGATAATGAGTCGTGGTACAGCAATAGCCGTCCCATTTAGTGTGTGGGCGAATGGTAAGCTTGGCGAGGGAGGAGCGAGGCGATGACGAATATGCAGTCGGCGTGCTTGATAGTCTGTGCAGTTGGACAGGGAAGAGATCTCGCCCCAGCTGCCACGTCCAGGCATCCACGCCTCAGTATCATACTTACGATACGCACTGGCGCCAAGCTCCTCTGAGGGCATGTCAAGGACACTAGCAAGACATCCGTGAGCGGACAACCGCCCACACCATGTGCAGCGGAGGGGCGGGGAAGTTCAACGTACCGGAAGGGAAACCCAAGCCCACTGAATATCTCAACCTGTACACGTTGCACCTCCTCCATCATCTCCTCGCTCTGGTCAGCCTGCGATACAGCGAACAACTCCAATTTCGTAAATTGGTGAACGCGGTACAACCCGCGAGTCTCTGTGCCACGCGCGCCGGCCTCGGCGCGGAACGCGCGTCCGAGGCCGACAACTTTGAGCGGTAGATCTTGTAATGGAAGAATCTTGTTTGCGAACATGCCCGCGAGGGGTATCTCCGCGGTCCCGGAGAGTACGAGTTCCGGATGGGAGGAGGACGAATCGTTTGCAGAGAGGTGGTACATCTGTGATACAGGCGGGTCTGCATTATCGCGCGGCTGGAAGCCGCACCTTCGCGCCACGTCAGATCGCACGACGTCTGGCGTGGTCACGGGGGTAAATCCGTGGTTGAGGGCGATAGATAGGCCGTAGTTCGTGAGTGCCATCTCGAGTATGGCAGCTTCATGGAGGAGATAGTACCATGAGGAACCGGACACAGTCGCTCCTGCTTCGAGGTCTAGGAGGCCGAGCTCTCTGCAGATGGAGACGTGGTCTCTGAGTGGAGAGTGAGGTATGGGATCTGGTCCATGTGTGGAGAGAACAACTGCGGCCGACTCGGGGCCGAGCGGCGTGTGGGGATGAGTGTCGTTCGGCACGGCAGAGGCAAGTGAGAAAAGTTCGTCGTCTATTTTGGCGAGGTTGTGCTCCAATTGTGAGACGATTAATTTGAGTTCTTTCGCGCTTTGCAATGCGCCTTGCCTCTCTTCTTCGTCATTGCCTGCCTGGCGGATACGGTCACCGATGAGTGACTGAGCGTGGCGTTTCGTGTTTAAGGCACGCAAGAGTTCTTTCTGCCGGTCGTATAGCCGTTGTATAGACTGTATGGCGCCGACGGGAAGAGGAGCTTTACGATTGAAGGCATTGTGAGATTTGTACACTGCATTTTCGGATATGACACGGTAGTTCAGACGGGGTTTTGGTAGTGCGGTTGAGGTATTATTGGGAGATTTGGAAGAGTAATGTCGTGTATGGATGCGCAGATGGCAGAGAGAGCTCAGAGGTGGACAACGGCAGCGGCTCAAGAGGGAAGCCATAAAGCGCGTCTCGTCACAGTTTGTCACGGCGAGACGCGTCTCTCATGACTTCCGCATCCAAGGCAAATGGATCAGACATCCCATACGAACTGCCCTGGTACGTCCCCATCATGCTGGAGGAAACAGAGAAACTTATCCGTGGAAGGGTCGAGAAGTATCGCCCGCGTGTACTAGACGATGTTGTCGGAAACGGCGACACCATCTCGCGGTTGAAGGTCATCGCGAAGGATGGCAATGTGCCCCATCTCGTCATCTCGGTACGCCTATCTTTTAGATGTTTTTTTTTTTTGCAGTTTTGTCTTAATTGTTGGAAGGGAATGCCAGGTATTGGGAAAACAACGAGCATACACTGCCTGGCACACCAATTATTGGGAGATGCGTACAAAGAGGGCGTGTTGGAACTGAACGCGTCGGATGAGAGGTGCGTGTAACTGCATATTTTCTACCCCGCTGAACGACTGATGCGGGTTTTAAGAGGTATTGATGTCGTTCGAAATAAGATCAAGGCCTTTGCGCAGAAGAAAGTGACCTTACCCCCGGGACGGCATAAAGTCGTCATTCTGGATGAGGCGGACAGGTGATTCAGTGCACCTCGCATATTTCGAACCCTCATACTTATCACTCTGAAAGCATGACGGCAGGTGCCCAGCAGGCTCTGCGTCGTACAATGGAAATCTACTCCAACACAACACGTTTCTGCCTTGCTTGTAATATGTCAAACAAAATTATCGAGCCAATACAGAGTCGATGTGCTATCCTCCGCTATGCCAAATTATCGGACCGCGAGGTCCTTCAACGATTATTAGAAATCTGTGCCGAGGAGAAAGTGAGTGTGCAACACACTTTATCCCAGACTCTCCTGATGTTGCGAAATTAGGTCGAATATAACGATGATGGCCTAACGGCTCTCATATTCACCTCGGAGGGCGACATGCGGCAAGCAATCAACAACCTTCAATCAACATGGTCTGGGTTCGGCTTCGTCTCTGGGGACAATGTCTTCAAAGTGTGCGACCAGCCCCACCCGATCGTCGTGCAAAGCGTGATACGTGCATGTTCCAAGGGGGACATCGAACAGTCCATGGCAAAGCTGCAGGAGCTTTGGGACCAAGGTTACAGTGCTGTCGATATTATTGTGACGATATTCCGCGTTGTGAAGACCTTTGACGAGTTAGTTTTGGTTTTTTTTCGCTAGCGTTCTGATCTAATCTCACAAGGTTACCCGAGTACACAAAACTAGAATATATAAAGGTATCAATAAACTAATTGATTTCCTCACTACGGACTCTCACCCTACATTTAGGAAATTGGCTTTACACATATGAGGATTTTGGAAGGAGTGGGTACGTTGATACAACTAGGGGGACTCATGGCTCGCCTTTGTAAGATGGTGAGGAGCTACTCGATTCTTATCATCACTGAGCTCATGATAGACATGCAGAACATAAAACCAGAGCTATTTGTTATTTAGATTTGTCTCGTTGCGATAATGAAGTATTACTATGCACGTCTCTAAAGGCTAGAAGCAGTGTTCGGATATGATCCTTCTCCTGTGCGAGTCATTGGGATTCTTGCGACGTATAAACACCGTCCCCTACGACCCGTCAGTGCTGTCCCTCGCGGGTTGCTCTCCGTATCACGCCGCCGGCGTCGACTCATACCTCGATGCTCTGTCGATTTATTGCCAAATAAAACCCAGTTCCGAGCGCGGCCTTCTACCGGAGACGTGTGACCGTGTCCCCATGGGACTAGTGACCCCGGGCATATTAATCCATTATAGCAGCAGATCTGTGCGAGGTGTACGGCGAGTCCGTACTAACCGTATTCTTGAAGGCCGTGCAATCTATGGGCTATCTCAAATTCCAAATGCGTCTTGCCTGATTCGCCGCCCCAGATATCTTGCCTTGACAAATCCATCGAGCCATCACCAAGCGCATCTTCATAGTCCCGAGTGGCCTCCCTCAACACCTTTCATATCCTTCAGCACGGCTTGAAGAAAATGGTCACGGAAAAGTTCGTCAACAGGACGTAAATCAGCATCTAAGGTGTGATCGAGTTTGAGGACTTTTCTGGCGATATCGTCGTAGCCGGGAACGAAAGGGATGACGTGTCCTCGCTGTAGGAATCCAGTCCCAGAACTGGTATCATAGATGCGAACAGAGGAAAGGCACGGACGCTGGGGTTCACGGCAATACAGTAGTTATCCCATGTATTCTGCCAATCAGATCGCAGAAGCAACATATTCTGGAGTAAATCAACCTTTGATGATCCACCCACTTCTTCGATGGGAGTGGAATCGGTAATGAGACTTGGATAGTCTTTGTTAACCCACTACATATTTCATCCATATTAGCTTCCGGGAACAAAAAGAGCATGGCAAGACATACCGGAGCTGTATATGCGCGGGGAAAATGTGAGTAGCCTTGAAACGAGAGAAATCACCTCCGACAACTTCGAGACCTGACATGAGGCAGCCAGGGGCAGCAAGGGTCACGAGCGCGAACTTGCTTTCGATAGGGGTCTGTCTATGAAACGTGGTCTCAAAACCGTTGTTGTCGTTCCTATTCAACGTACCCCTGTCTGTGTTCGAGGCAGCGGCCACTAACCCGACAGCGATCGGACTGCCGTCTGCAATATGTCAATTATGTCCTGTATGAAACTTAAGATCTAATTTTAAAAAATACCTAGCGTGAGGAGTGTCCTAGGAGCATGGTACTCGTTTCTCTTTGCGGAATGGAGAGTTCCTTTCCTCCCGGGCGCCTACTCGCCGTGGTGAGATATCGCCAATTATCGTTTGCGAAGATGATCGCATCGTGGCAGGTCAGCCCATCAGACCATGCTATCAGAAGCCTAGAAATGGTCAGATGCCATCGAAGCTGATCTCATCTGTTGGTTGACTAGACAGGACGTTTCCATTGAAATCGCGAACGATGATTCGGGTCGTAGCCCATGGCTGTATGACGAAATAATGTGAATACCACATGTCACCGTATTCTCTTCGTCTCCGATGTAATAGCGGGGCGAATATGACAGCCCATGTGGCGCACTCACGAGCTTAGAGTAAGATTATGGGCTGTTTCTAGGGGACATGTGAAGTATGGGTTATGGGTGGGCTGAAAATGATGATGCATCGAGATGGGTAATCTCTACCTCGGGATTAATCAGCCACGCGATACTCTATTCCCTCCTCAATGACTGCTGTACAAGATACCCCAGTTTCGCGACGCTTAAACTGCATCAAACACATCATCATTATTTGTTCGGGGAAAGGTGGCGTTGGAAAGTCCTCCGTCGCTGCGCAGCTCGCCCTCACACTATACACCTCGTCTCCGGATGCGAGGGTCGGTATCCTTGATATTGATCTCACGGGTCCATCAATTCCCCGCATGCTCGGGGTGGACGGGAGTGGCGTCCATCAAAGCAGTGACGGATGGGTGCCTGTATACGCAGATGCGAGCGACGCGCGGCTCGCATGCATGGGTGTGGGATTCTTACTCAAGAGCAAAGGCGACTCGGTGGTGTGGAGGGGACCCAAAAAGAACGCCATGATACGGCAGTTCCTGAGCGACGTGCGTTGGGGAGATCTGGACTATTTGATTGTTGATACGCCACCAGGTGAGCATACATCACTGATTGGTCGACTGAATGAACGGTATGCCAACTCGTGCGTCAAATTTTTTTTTGCAAGGAACTTCGGACGAACATCTCTCGTTGCTGGAGCACCTGAGCCCCGTGCACGACAGGCTGTCAGCTGTCATCGTCACGACGCCACAAGCTGTTGCGCTCATGGATGCGATGAAATCACTCTCATTCACCCGGGCGGTGAAACTCCCTGTTCTCGGAATTGTGGAGAACATGAGCGGGTATGTGTGCCCGTGCTGCGGGGAGATCAGCAATGTTTTCTCGACTGGTGGAGGAGAAGAGATGGCGCGGAGAGAAGGGGTACCATTTCTGGGCGCATTACCGGTCGACACGGAGCTTGTCTCATTGCTCGACGCTGCAGAGATCGGTCCCCCGCTTCGAGAAGCTGGACCGCGTGGATTTGGGTTGGCTAAGCGATATCAGGAGACGCCATCTGGCCAGCTGTTCAAGAAGGTGCTCGATGCGATGCTCGATACGCTGAACTACAGTAGTGCCACGGGATCATGAATTATAGAAAAAAAACAATTGAATAACGGTCTTCATCTCGCCGCGGGCGCCTCGCCTCGCCTCGTTGCAGTTCTCTTGCCTTTTCGGTTCACCCTTATTCGCGTGTTCAAATTCAACCTTTCAACGTGCACTCATCACCCTCCTTCTCCCACTTACTCCTCCCTCGTCTCTGCTTCTTGGTCCCCTCATGTTTTTATCCGTCTGATTTAACGCGACACCTTATCGTATCCACCCTCAATCTGACAATACAAACGCCACAAACCCTATATATTCCCTTCCAGATTCCACGCTGGTACCATGTACGACGACACTTATCACGAAAGCCCCCACCGCAAGAAACACTTCTTCTCCCGACTGTCTTCCTCACCAAAGCAGAGAGACACGCGAAAGCGGCGATCTGAAGGTCGGTAGTCTATTTTAGACTTCTTCCCCACGCAAGTTGTAACTCGTATGTAACAATAGAAAATAATAACGAGCCTCTTCGCCTTTTAACGGCAATGCCTATCATTGTCCAATCACCGACACCTACGGACGAAGACGCCGCACCGACCACACCCCCTCGTTCCATTTCTCGTCGGAAGAGCCATCTGGAACTGTGGATTGGTGACCAGCACGCGCACGCGGGGGACCAGGATGGTATAGCGCAGGGATCTTCGCCAAATTCATACCCATATCTAGCATATTGCGACATGCGACAAGCACGTTCCGCCTCATGCGATGACGATTCTAGGTCTATCCCAGACAGCTTTGTCCTCGTGGATGGGGATGACGGGATCGGGGGTTCGTACCGAGAGGAACTAAACGGATTTGAGGAGGTACGGGGTACCATCACGTGACTATCACGGTGTTAATATATGCCTTGTCCACTCCCCCTCCACAGGCACCTCCCTTCAGTCTGGGCACTCCTCAGGGCACGCGTAGCTACTCCTCTTTGCTTCGCACACCCCCCTCTCTTCGTGCTTTCCGTTTCTCCTTGTCTTCCTCCCACCGCACCTCCCCTTCTCCCTACGATTCCTCCCCTAGTCTCTACCACCATTCCTCCCCCCGATTCTCGCTTTCCATGGGCCGCCATGGCCGCACATTCAGCGACGGATCTCTCGCCCCCCCTCAGCTACAAAGTACTCCACAAAAAACCCCGCCCCCCACCTCTTCCCCCAGATCCTTTGGTCCATGGGCACTCAAACGTCCCAGCGTGTTGGGGGCGTTCACTCCCCCAGGCTC
>Ga0137393_10003307_pt1 | contig 10472 bp, 8 predicted proteins | sample 15con2h34BmetaG_FD_101396 | JGI IMG/M metagenome (GOLD analysis project Ga0137393, IMG submission 101396) | Vadose zone soil microbial communities from Angelo Coast Range Reserve, California, USA - 15con2h3.4B metaG | ecosystem: Environmental > Terrestrial > Soil > Vadose zone > Saprolite...
CATCCGCGCCAACTACCACGTCGTCACCGAATGGAAGAAAGAAGAGCCGGGCAAGACGCGCCGCGGCATCCAAGCGAAACGACGGCACTTCCACAACACGAAACGTTCCTTCATCAGCCAGGTTAATCTGAACGACGCCCCGGCGCAGGACACCCTCATCGACAACGCCAAGGAGTCTCAAGTCCGGGAATTGGGAAAGGGAATCGAGGAGATCGAGCTTCACGGCAATTATTTCGGCCTCTTCTCGCTCACGGTCGTCATCTATGACCGTGACCTTGCCGCCGTCGAGCGTGCGGCGGCTGACTTTTACAAAGTCTTCAGCGTTCACGACGCCCAGCTCTTCGACGAACGCTACAACCTGCTCAACGCGTTCCTCGCCGCTGTTCCAGGAAACCACGCCTTTAATCTTCGCTACATATATCTGCTCAACACAAACTACGCCGACTTGTCATTTCTTTTCACCCTGAACTCGGGTGATACCCGGAACCACCAGCTCCGGCAAGAATATCTGGCCGTGCTCGAAACGAACCACGGCACACCGTACTTTCTCAATCTCCACTACCGGGACGTCGCGCATTCCATGATTCTTGGGTGCACCGGCAGCGGAAAATCCTTTCTCCTGAATTTCCTGATTACAAACCTCCAGAAGTATGATCCGTTCACGTTTATTTTCGACCTAGGCGGCAGTTTCGAAAGCCTTACGCGTCTCTTCGGTGGCTCCTACCTGCGGGTGGGACTTGAATCCACCGACTTCACGATCAACCCCTGCTGTCTTCCGCCGACAAAGGCGAATCTCGATTTCCTCGCACTTTTCGTCAAGGTGCTCCTGGGCAACGTTGCCGCTAGTCTCGCCCCCTCGGATGAGCGCGAAATCTACGACCAAATCGAGAACCTCTACTCCCTTGATCCCACCCTGCGAACCATGGATGTGCTCGCCAATACTCTTCCCAAGAATCTGTCCGACGCCCTCGCCAAATGGCTGCGCGGCGGCCAGTTCGGCTTCCTCTTCGACAACCCGGAGGACACGATTTCCTTCACCCGCTTTCAATGCTTCGACTTCCAGCAGATGAGCCGCTATCCGGAAGTACTTGAACCCCTGCTTTTCTACGTCCTCCATCGTGCGAACGAAGTCATTGCCTGCCGTGAAATCTCCGCAACCTTCAAGGCCTTCTTTATCGACGAGGCTTGGGTTTTTCTTCGAAATTCCAGCATCCAGCAGTATGTCACCGAAGCTCTCAAAACCTGGCGCAAGCACAACGCCGCGATGATTCTCTCGACGCAATCGCTCGACGAGCTGAGGCGCTCGGAACTTCTCGACGTCATTGTCGAAAGCTGCGCCACCAAAATTTTCCTCGCGAACCCGGACATGGATCGGGACTTGTACCGCCGTCAGTTCCACTTAAACGACACCGAAATCGAGTGGATCTCATCCCTCCTCCCGAAGCGGCAGTTTCTCATCAAGACTCCCCAGGTCGCCAAAGTCGCCAATCTCAACGTCGACCGCCGCAGCTATTGGCTTTACACGAACGACCCGTACGACAACCGGAAACGCAAAGAAGCATTTGATGCGTACGGATTTGAAAAGGGACTCGATGTCCTGGCCGGAGGTCCCACTTGATTCCGGATCTGACGGCGTGGGTCGAAAGTCTGTCTATGAAGACGGCGTTTGTCCTCCTCGCGCTCGCCGGCGTCTTCACCCTGTTTGTGATGTTGGTTCAATCGATCGCGAAGCTATTCGACGATCGAAAGTCCTAGAGCAGATCTGTTCCCAATAAAGGAGAAATACCGATGAAATCTCATTCTTCGAATGTCGCACGCGGCCGCTTGGTAAGGATGCTGGCCGTCCTCGCCGGACTCTCCGCTGGGCTTCTGTGGCAGCCGTCCGCTGCCGCCGACGGCGCCCGCATCGTGAAGTATGGCAAGGAGGACATCGTACCCGTCCATGCCAAGCTGCGCTTCTCGACGCTCATCGTTCTGCCCGACGAAGAAGAGATATTGGATTTCACGACCGGCGACCGCGAATTCTGGATCATCAACGGCTCGCACAATCTGTGCTATGTCCATCCGGCCCAAGCCGGCATCCGCAGCAACCTCAATCTCATCACCGCGAGTGGCCACGTCTATTCGTTTCTCTTGACGGAAATCAGCAGCGATCCGAATACCCAGCCCGATTTAAAGCTATTCGTCGAGCCCAAGGAAGTCTCCGCTTCCGGCAGCCTGCTTCGCGGCTACGTTCGCGCCGCCGATGCCGAAGCCTATAAGAAGGAACTCGACACCCTTCACACCCAAACAGCCGCGCAGATTCGCGCGGCCCAGTCGCATGCCGCCGAGGAGGTCAACCAGTTCCGGTCGAGCTACGCGACCAAGCTGCGGTTCGACTACGTCCTGGACGCGAAAGCGGCGCGAGAGCCGTTCCTCGTCTCGGCCATCTACCACGACGAAACTTTCACGTATATCCGCTGCGGGGCGCGAGAAAAACCAGCGCTGTACGAGATCAAGGACGGGAAACCGAACCTGGTCCCATTCCAGTTGGAGAACGGCGTCTACATCGTTCCCAAAATGGTCGACTCCGGGTACCTCGCCGTTGGCAAAAAGAAACTGAACTTTAACCGCCGAGTTCCAGCGAAGTGAGAGAGGAACCATGATTTCTCCAGCCGCCATCCAGGACAAAGCGCCCAAGCCTCCCGGCCTGCTGCCGAAGAACGTGCAGTCCTGGCTGCTCGCCGGCCTCGCTGCCCTCATGATCGTCATCATGTGGCTCACCGGAGGAAAGAAGCCCGCCGCGCCAACGCGCGCGATTCCCACGGCGCCCGCCGTGCAGGCGCCCCTCGAAGTCAACGAAGCCAAGATCGTCGATTTGCAGAATCGCATTCAGGAATTGCAGCGCGAGCAGATCCTGGCGCAGAACGCTTTGGCCCAACAGAATCGCATTCTCACGAACGGGACGCAGGACCCGCAGCCCCTGCCCACTTCCGGCTCGACAAGTAGTGCCTCGCCGGAGCGCGCCGAAGATTCGATCCGCGAGGAGCGCAAGAAGCGCGACTACCTCTCTCTGTTTGCCTCCAATGTGGCGCTGACCTACCGCAAGCCTACCCAAATCACGCAATCGCATGACGGTCAACACACTTCATTGGCTGTCCCACCGGCGACAGACCTCAATACGGCGCAACTCGCGGAGTTGCTGAAGCCGCTTCAACTGCAAGCAACGGTGCCGGCTCCAAGCGCCGCAGCTGCAAAGGATTCCACTGCGGAAAGCGGCCGAAAGGAGGACCCCAAGAGCCCGGCAGCCGCGCCGTCCCGCGCACCCGCCGCGGCGACGGGCAAAACCTACGTAGTCTCTGAAGGAACCGTATTTGAATCCGTACTCATCAACCGCCTCGATGGACAGATGGCCGGGCCCGTCCAGTGCCTTCTCACGAGCGACGTCTATTCCCATGACCGCCAGCACCTTCTGATTCCCGCAGGTTCGAAACTTCTCGGTGAAACCAAGAAGGTGGAGAACTTCGGACAGAACCGTTTGGCGGTCTCTTTCCATCGCCTGCTCATGCCCGACGGCTACTCCGCAAGCCTCGATCACTTTCAGGGGCTCAATCAGATTGGGGACGCCGGTCTTCACGACCAAGTCAATAGCCACTACCTCAGGATTTTCGGAGTATCGCTCGCGATCGGAGCGATTGGTGCCGTGGCCGAAGGCGGAACCTCGGGCACCCTGATGGCGACGGGAGAAGATCGCATGCGCCAGGGATTCGCGCAAAGCACCGCGCAATCCTCCGCGCAGATCCTCGACCGTTTTCTCAACATCCTGCCGACAGTGACCATCCGCGAGGGGCACCGGATCAAGGTCTATCTGTCGGGCGACCTCGCGCTGCCCGACTACACGAATCACACCGTGCCTGCGAATCTTTGAAGGCGGAAAGAGAGAAATACATGCAAAAGAAAGTTCTGATTTGTCTGCTCGTGCTGGGTCTCTGTGTCGGTCCCGCCTCCGCGCAGTTCGGTGGCGTCGTCTACGACCCGACGAACTACCACAACGCATTGCTACGCTACTTCCAGCTGCAGCAACATCTCGTCCAACTGCAAAAGACCTACACGCAAGTCGTTTCGGCCTACAACCTTGCCCTGCAGATGTCCCGGAACCTGCAAAACATGCCAGCCCGCTATCGCGCCCCATTCTCGCAATGGCGGAATGTCACGGCAGTCGACAACTACGCGAACACATCCGGATGGATCAACGGAGCGAACTCCGGTCAGCCACAAGCAGTTCTCTCAGGCTACCGCCAAGCTACGACGCAACTTGGCACCTACGATTCGAACGCGCTTTCGGGCATGACCGCCGATGAACTCGCCCGCGTGAAGTCGCAGTACGCCTCCGTCGAACTCGCCGATGGTGCAAACACGACCGCGCTCGTTACTATCGGGTCCATTCGCGTCAACGCACAAACCCTCGAGACCCACATCAACAACCTCGAACAGGACTCGCTGTCCGGCGACTCCGGATTGAATAGCGAAGTGCAGGTTCTAAACAAAATCAACGCAGCGAATGTCTTGACGCTGCGCTCGATTCAGGATTCAAACAAACTTCTCACTTCGCTCCTCGAGCAACAAACCGTCGTGGCCAAACAACAGCGCGAAATGACCACGAATGCCATCAATGCCGACATCAGCCGCCGTGCCAGCCTTGCCGCGAATCTGTCCCAAGTCACCGGCACACTCACCAACTCACTGCAGAACTTCCGCATGCCGTAGTTGCTTCACCCATCGAGCATCGAAGGAGCCGAGCCCATGCAAACCGACTTCCTGCAGTTCATGTATAAGGCGATCAACGATCTTCTTACGCAGAACCTCGGCTTCTTCGATGCCATGGGGCAGAACCTGTACCGCTTGTTCGCCACCATTCTCGTCGCTTGGTACGGCGTGAAGTCCGCTCTGGCCGCGGCAAGCGGCAAGCACTCCTTCCACTTCGACAATTTCGCGAGCCTGCTTCTCACCATCGCCTTCGGATTCGCCATGGTCAACTACTACAGCACGCCCATCCCCGGGATCGGCTCCGGTTTTCATAACCTGATCACCGACGAGGCGCAGTTCCTGGCCAACCGCATCAACCAAGCGGAGTTGCAAACCATCGTCGATCGGATTTCGGACTTCCAAGCGCGCATCGATTCGCCGGGCGTGACCGACATTCTCGGCACCATCATCTACGCCGTCGTTATCATCCTCCTTGCGGCAGCCCAGGCCATTTCCATCGTGGTGATCGCCTATGGCTTCATCGCCACAGCCGTCTGCGTGCTCGTGGGTCCCGTATTTGTCCCATTCTTCATCGTCCCCAAGCTCGAATGGCTGTTCTGGGGCTGGCTGCGCTGCTTCCTCCAATACGCCTTCTACGAAGTCATCGCCGCCGCGGTTGTCTACATCATCGGAAGTCTCATTATCGGGGTACTTACCCTGCAGCCCGCAGGGACCATCTCGACGCTTCAACTAATCGGCTGGTTTCCAGTTCTCTTCATCACCTTTCTCGCTTCGATCTACGTGCTGCTGAAAGTCCCCGCGCTGACCAATCACATCTTCCTTGGCACCGCGGGCGGGTCTTCCGCCGGGCTGCTCGAAGCGCCAGCCGCGGCACTCAATAAGGTGATGTGATGAACCACGATGCCTCCTTCCATGACGCCAAGCGTCTGTATCTCGAATCGTATGGTGACCCAATGGTGACGAACACCTACCTGAAGATCGCACTCGTCCTCGTCTCGCTCGTCGCCATCGGCCTCGCGCTGGTCGATCTCCGGACCATTCGGACGTTTGAAAACTTCCGGCCCCTTGTCATTCGGATCGACGATCTGGGGCGCGCGGAAGCCATCAACTATCACAACTTCGAATATAAGCCGCAGGACGCGGAGGCGAAGTATTTTCTCTCGCAGTTCACAAAGCTCTACTACCGTAGGAATCGCTACACCATCCAGGACGACTTCGCGAAGTCCCTGTACTTCCTCGACGGCAAGCTGGCCAATGGAATCCTCGATGCCTATCGCAAAGACGACATCATCCGGAAATTCCTTACCAACACCGCCGCCCCCGAGATCGACGTGGACGTAAAAAAGGTCGCGCTTGAGGAGATGCAAAATCCTCCGTATCGCGCCCGTATCGATTTCTATCTCGTTTACTATTCGCCAGCCGATCACAGCGAGCTCAAGCGCGATCTGTATACCGGGAATCTCGTCTTCATCTTCCAGACGCGCGTGCCCAACGAGCTGATCCCCATCAATCCGCTGGGTCTCACGATTTCCTACTTCCGCGAAGACCAGGCGTTCAAATGAACCCTTCGCAGAAGCCGGAAGCCAGAGGAGTCGCGGGCGTCCGCCTGGCAACCTCGGCCCAACCTCCGCGCGCCACTTCTTTCTTCTCCTCGTGGTTGCCTTCCTCCATCTCTGCACAGCCCATCCCACCGTCTTTCGCCCTTCGAACAAACGGCACGCGTCAGGAGAGCCTCGGTTGCTGCGGACTCCCGCCCGCTCCTTTGGGAGAAATGGGATTGCAAAAGCCAAATCGGATCCTTCCGCGAGAGTAAGCCAACGATGATTGCCAACGCACTCCTGCTGACCATCGCTCTCCTGCTCTCTTACGGGTTCTGGCTCATGGACCAGCTGAAGTTCATGGCGCCATACAAAAGCGTCGTATTTCACGCATACGGCATCGTGATTTTGACTTCCGCAGCGATTCTGTTTTTGAACATCTTCGGCACGGTTCTGCTCCTCCAGCGAAAGTTCCTGCTCAAAGACACCGGCCGCAAGCTTTCCCATCTCGACCGGCAGTTTCAAGTCGGCCAGATCGAAATGCCCGCTCCCAATGAGAGCGAGGAGAAACCCTGACGTGTCTCGCGATGCCTTTTCACTCGATCCGCCGGACGCACGGGACACCGAATCGGGACCGCCGGACACCGGACGGGAAACCCGGTCCGCGAGCGCTGCTCGTGCGGCATTATCGGATTCTAGACAACCAAACACAGCTGACCTCCGAGACTTCTCCCGGCAACGAGATCGGCTTCGTTACTTCACGATCCGCAAAGCTTGGGATCTGCGTGAATACGTCTCGCTCTCGGAAGGTGACTTGATTTTCCGGGACTTTGCCAAGCAGCGATTTTCGGCCAACGCTTTGAACACTTTTATCGGGCTTGGAAAGCAGGACGTTTGGCGGAATCTCAGATTTGGTGCCAGCTGGCGGGAAGCGAAATGCCCCACTTAGCTCACTTCGATGCCCAGATTCTAAAACCGTTTGCGCACCTTGTGGGACCGCCATTTCTTAGGGACTGAGGGAGATATCGGAAGCGGGAGAAAAAAAGCCCGGCGGAAAAACCATTCCACCGGGCGAAGCTGAGTTCCGGAAGTTGAATCCAGGAGGAGAACCATTATGTCCATCATCAATAAAGCCCCAGCGATCCTCACGCGGGAATTCCGCATCGAGGAACCCGTCAGCGTGTTGCTCGACGATTACGCGCAATTCATCGAGAGCAGCCCCGACCACGTCATCAACGCAGCCCTCAAGAAAACTCTCTGGCGCGACCAGGACTATCGCAAGTGGCGCGAGCAGCGGAGGAACGCTGGCAGCGAACCAGCAAGGCGCGGACCGACTGAAAGGCCGGCGGAACCGTGATCCGCAAGATTCTCGTCTCAAGGCATTTCACGGCCGCACTCCTGGCGATGGGCACGGGACTGTACCTTTTCTATGCGCATCCGTTCCCGGAAACGCCTCTCTTCCTTCAGGTCGTTTCCATCCGCGCGCCACGCGCTCTGTTGAGCTTCCGGTACCTCTACAACGTGTGTCTGTTCACCACCCCTTACCTGGCGTATCTCGGGGTCTTCTCCGGCCTGTACATCGCTACGCTGAAGTTCCGGCAGCGCCTAGCTCCCGGCCACCTCCCGCGCTACCCGGACCCGCGCACCCGCAACGATCTTTTTCTCGTGATCGGCGAGGTGCATAACCCACGAAAACCAGGTCCCTCCGAGACTCCTCATTGGCTCACGATTCCCGAGCGGGGGCTCTTCACCGGCATCGCGATTCTGGGCGCCGTCGGCTCGGGCAAAACGGCGTGTGGAATGTATCCGTTTGCGGAGCAAGTTCTGGCGTACAAAGCGCACAACAAAGAGGAACGCATCGGTGGAATCATCCTGGAGGTCAAGGGAGACTTTTGCAGAAAGGTAAGACAGATTCTTGAGCGTCATGGACGGGGCGACGACTACATCGAAATCAGCCTCGATTCCGACTACCGTTACAATCCGCTTCACAACGATCTTGATGCCTACGCGCTGGCGTTCAACATCGCATCCTTATTAAACAACCTCTTCGGGCGGGGCAAAGAACCTTTCTGGCAACAGGCCTACACCAATCTCGTCAAATTCATCATCCTTCTCCACAAGATCGCCTACGACTACGTCACGCTCTTTAACGTCTATGAATGCGCCATTTCGCCGCCACTTCTCGAGCAGCGGATTCGCGAAGCCGAGGACATCATCATGGGCCGGCACTTTGTCGCCCTGACCCCGGAAGTGTATGGCGCACGGGCGGTCGACCTCGCCGGCCGCGGTTTCAAACACGAACCCAAGAAAGACCGGTACGTGGCCGAAGCAACAGCTGGGTTATGGCAACTGCTGCGGGTTAAGGGCATCGCCGCCGAGCCTTTGAGCCTTCTCGAGCCAGCTCACGCGGATCCAGACAAACTCGAACAACTGCATGCCGTGAAGCGCTGGTTTACGGAGGATTGGCGGCGCATTGAGCCCAAGCTGCGTACGTCCATTGTTGAAGGAATCTCCGTGTTTCTTTCTCTGTTCGATGACAACCCGAAGGTGAAGCGGGTGTTCTGTCCGAAACGCGAGTGCTACGACCAGCAGAAGAATGCTGACCACAAATACGGCAAACCCCTGCCTTCCTTCTCATGGCTCTTGGAGCAGGGGGCCGTCTGCGGGCTCAATTTCCCAGTGGCTATGAACGCCGGGCTTGCCAAGGCCATTGGTGTCATGATGAAGCTTGATTTCGAACGCGCCGTGCTGAACCGCATTCCGTACATCGAAGCCAATTCCCACCGCCACTTCCGCCAGGTTCTGTTCCTGTGCGATGAGTATCAGCACTTCGCCACCGTGGGCGAAAGCGATCCCACCGGAGATGAAAAGTTCTTCAGTCTCTCGCGGCAAGCCAAGTGCATCACGATTGTCGCCATACAAAGCATCAGCTCCCTCCGTTCCACATTGCCCGGCGACAGTTGGAGGACCCTCTTACAAACGTTTCGGACCAAGATTTTTCTGTCACTTTCGGACGACTTTTCCGCCAAAACCGCCAGCGAACTTTGCGGACGTGAAGACCGCCTCAAGGTCAGCTACAACCTTTCCGAAAGTGGCCACGACGCGCGCGTCAGCCTGCTCACGGGCAATGCCGTTTCGCACCGGGCCAATATCACGGCATCCAAGAGCTACAGCACCCAGACCGACTACCGATTCGACATGAAGACGTTCACGGAATTGCGGAACGCGCAATCCGTCACCATCGCCTACGACGGGCTTAACCCGCTGCCGCCCACTTTTTGCTACCTCAAACCGTACTACAACGACCCCAACAAGTCCTACTTCCAGCAGCTCGAAGAAGGAGAACTGTGATGAATGGCTTCGAGACGATTCTCCCGTTTTTGAAACCAATCGAACACCTCATCCTTGACGAATCCATCAGCGAGGTCATGGTCAATGGCGCCGACCAGGTCTTCGTCGAAAAAGCGGGATTCGTCCAGCAGGTTCCCGGCGTTTCCATCGGTGAACGCTCCCTGATGGTTGCCGTGAAAAACATCGCCCGCCGTTTGGGTGATGACATCTCGGAATCCAAACCGATTCTCGATTCACGGCTGCCCGATGGCAGTCGCGTCGCCGCCGTCATTCCTCCCTGCAGTTTGTGCGGTGTGACCCTCACCATCCGAAAGTTCAATGCACGCCATTTCGAGATTCAGGACCTCATCGAGCGCGGAACCCTCGACCGCAATCTCGCGAATCGGCTCGAAGATTACGTCCTCGGCCGCCGCAACGTCCTTATCGCTGGTGGTACTGGCAGCGGCAAGACGACGTTATTAAACGCGCTTGGAAAGTTCATTCCACCCGACGAACGTGTCCTGCTGATCGAGGACACTGCCGAAATTCAATTGGCGCAAACAAACCTTGTGCGCTTTGAGGCCCGTCAAGCACAAAACGGTGTGCCTGCCGTATCGATCCGCGATCTCCTGAAAGCGGCACTGCGGCACCGGCCCGATCGGATTCTCTTGGGCGAAATCCGTGGTGGCGAAGCCTTCGACCTCCTGCAGCTTCTGAACACGGGCCACGCCGGCACGCTTTCCACCATCCATGCCAGTTCCGCGAAACAGGGACTCGCTCGTTTCACAAGCTGTGTTCTGCAGAGCGGAGTGGACCTTCCGTACCGCGCCATCAAGACCAACATCGGCGACTCGTTGA
>Ga0137393_10003310_pt1 | contig 10471 bp, 8 predicted proteins | sample 15con2h34BmetaG_FD_101396 | JGI IMG/M metagenome (GOLD analysis project Ga0137393, IMG submission 101396) | Vadose zone soil microbial communities from Angelo Coast Range Reserve, California, USA - 15con2h3.4B metaG | ecosystem: Environmental > Terrestrial > Soil > Vadose zone > Saprolite...
AAAGTTGGGTTACGGTGTATCGCCCTTTCATCACCTTGTCGCCCATTCTCTGTTCGTTGTTCCAGCTCCAGTTGCCCCCGTTCGCGATGCCCTTAGCTGACGTACGCTCGCCCATGCTGTTGAATTCCTGATAGGTGTATGCCTTCTCGTCGGGGTTGTAGCCGAACACCGCCAGGCCAGTCGCTTTGCCCATTGGAGTGGTCCCGTCGGAGTGCATCACAAGGAAAAATCCGCCCGGCATCCACTCGTTGTGCTCAGTAATAGAAACTTTCCCGCCTGGACCGAATGGGCCGGGCTTCATGTCACCCTCGAGCGTCCAGTCCCCGGCAAAATAATCCAATTTCTTGTGTTCCGGACCCGGCTTGGGCATCGGGGGCGGAGTTTGAGCTGACCCCACGGCCAGCAACATCAATGTCGCAACCACAACACTTGCGAGTAGCTTTCTCATTTGTTGCTCTCTCCTTGAAAGAAAGTTTTGTATGCGAGATACCGCCTTAAGTGTCCCCTAAGCTCCACAGATTGGGCGTGGACTGCTGAAACTTGAGTTTCCACTGATCACCCTGTTTGACCCAGACGTTGCTGAGGTGCTGGTAGCGCGTGCCTTCGCCGGGCAAGACTGCATTGTAGGTCACGACGGCGGCGCTCTCGTTTAACGGCAAGACTTTAAAATCATAGAACCACACGTCCTTTAAATGCGCGGCTCCCACGGCGTCCACGACATCGCCCTTGCCGGCCATGTCACCGGTAGTGACAATCGCCATAAAGTCGTCGGTCAAGGTGCGCTTAAAGAACTCGGCGTCTCCTTTCTTCAAGGCTTCGATCGCGGCTTTTTGCGCGTCGAGGACCGACTGGGCCTCCGGGCTCAGGCTCTTGCCTTCGCCTTGAATGGGAACCGCCGGCAACTCGGGCGGCTTCTCTCCGGCGCTGCCAGCAAGGCATGGCATGGCCGCCACCAAACAGAACAACAGTATGACTAAGCAGTGGCTCTTCATCTCTTATTCTCCGGTGTTGCAACCTGACTGCGATCGGTAGAGTTTTGTATCTTCCGCGCCAATTCCGCGCGCGGCACAGAAGTTTGCTCGCCAGTGGCAAGGTTTTTCAGCGCGAAACTGGCCGCCTTGACTTCGTTCTCGCCGACGATCAAGACGAAGCGCGCGCCCATTTTGCTGGCGGTCTCCAAGGATTTCTTGAGCCGGAAACTTTCGTCTCCCAATTCCGTGACCACATCTTTCCCACGCAACTCACGAGCCAGACGCGCAGCCTCGTGATTCATGCCTTCGCCAACCGGCGCAATATAAACGTCCGGCTTGGGGGACACAGTGTCAGCAGATTGCGGCAGCGACATTACCAGGCGATCCTCGCCAATGGCGAAGCCGATGCCGGGGGCTTGAGGTCCGCCCAGGGATTCGGACAATCCGTCATAGCGCCCTCCACCGAGAATCGCGTTTTGCGCACCCAGTGCGCCATGCGTGAATTCAAATGCCGTGCGCGTGTAGTAATCGAGGCCTCGTACCAGACGATCGTTCAGCGTAAACGGAATGCCGGTCGCCTTTAGGATTGTTTGCACCTCGTCGAAGTGCTTGCGGCAAGGTTCGTCAAGAAATTGGCTGATACGTGGCAGCTTGTCAATAATGGGCTGGTCTTCCGGAACTTTGCAGTCGAAAACCCGCAGCGGATTCGTCACTGCACGGCGCTGGCAATCAACACACATCTTTGCGACGACCGGTTCGAGCGCTTTGCGCAGCGCTTCATCAAACAGTGCGCGATCATTGGGACAGCCAATCGAATTCAGTTCCAGCGTCCATCCTGTGATGCCCAGCCGATCGAGAAAAGTCGCCAGCATTTCCAACACCTCCGCGTCGCGCGCCGGTGATTCACTGCCGGCACTCGGCGGCCCAATGACCTCGGCGCCGATCTGGTAGAACTGCCGGTAGCGTCCCTTCTGTGGACGCTCACGCCGAAACTGCGGCCCGATGTAGTAGAGCTTCTGCAACCCCCGGTCCCAGAGCTTGTGCTCAATGTAAGCACGCACAACTCCGGCGGTGTTTTCGGGACGGAGGGTTAGGGACTGGCCACGATCCGATTGCGCGCGCCCGCGATCTTCCCAGGTGTACATCTCTTTGGAAACGATGTCGGTTTCCTCGCCGACGGAACGCGCAAACAGTTGCGTCTCCTCGAAAACCGGTGTGCGGATTTCCTGGAAGTTGTAGGCGCGGAATACTTCGCGAGCTTTGGCTTCGACAAAGTTCCACTGCGCCGTTTCCGGCGGCAGCAGATCGCGCGTTCCTCGGACGGCCTTGATCATCGGTCTTTGTCCGACAGCATCCACAAGCCGGAACAGTCGGTAATTGGCTGGCTGCCGACTGCGGAGAGCCTACTTCCTCTCCCGCAAATAAGAGTTTTTATATCCTACGTAATTCCCCACATAACGCAGGATCATCTCTTCATCTTTCTCATTCAACTCGCGGGCGAACTTTCCCGGCGAGCCCATCCACAGTGATTTTGGTTCCACGATGGTCTTCTCAGTGATCAGAGTCCCTGCCGCAATGATTGAACCTGAACCTATGCGTGCGCCGTTCAGAATGATGGCGCCCATGCCGACGAGGCAGCGGTCTCCAACTTCGCATCCATGCAGCGTCACCGAGTGCCCGACGGTCACGTAATCGCCAACCGTCACGCCGTACTGCCCCTTCATGCCGTGAACCACGCAGCAGTCCTGGATATTGGAGTAGTGCCCCACGCGGATGGAGTGCACGTCCCCGCGCAGAACGGCGTTCATCCACACGCTGGCATGCTCGCCGAGCACGACATCGCCGATGAGTTGGGCGGAGTCGTCCACGTAGCACGTTTCCGGAAATTGCGGCGTGATGCCGTTGTAAGAACGGATCATCTTCTATTCCTCGATTGACTCAAACCAAATTAAGATCGCCAGGCAGCGTAGAACGATCTGTTAATGGAAGAAGATGAACATAACATGCGGGCGGGTCGAGTCCCAAGCGGCAGAGGGTGCTAGGAATTCTCGCGTCCAGCGCATATGGATTGTCAGTGGACCTATTCTAGTTCCCGAGTGCGCCTGAGTGTTTCATACGGTCGCGGACGCCGAACCCTCATGAATCGGCAGCCGCGCTATGACTGTCGTTCCCCTGCCGTCTCGCTGAGAACCAATTTCCAATGTGCCTCCGAGTTGACGGATTCGTTCTCGCATTCCTCTGATTCCAACCCCGGCCCTGCCCGCCAACTCCATTTGCGACCGCTTGGCTGGCGATATTCCCCTGCCTCTGTCCTTCACTTCGATTTGAACAGCGTCATCAGTGCGGGAAATAGAAATTTCGGCCACAGGGCTTCCGGAATGGCGGTGAATATTGGTAAGACATTCCTGCACGACGCGGAAGATTGCCGTTTCGAGTTCCCGCGGTAGTCGACCGAAATCGGTGTGGATTTGTAGATCCACCTTAATCTTGCTGCGCTCTGCAAATCCTTGCAAGTACAAACGAAGCGCGGAGGAAAGGCCGACTTCGTCCAATAGAGGTGGATGCAGTAAGTGCGAAATCGTCCGTACTTCCTTGGTTAGCTCGCCCACGACGCGGAGACTCTCTTTGATCCCTTTGAGTGAGATTGCATCAATTCTGTCGTTGTCTTGGACTAGTGGAGTCAGAATCATGGTCAGGGCGGCGAGCATCTGCCCGCTACTATCGTGGAGTTCGCGAGCGATTCGCCTTCGTTCCTCATCCTGCAACTGCAGCAACCGAGCGGAAAGTTCGCGGAGATTTTCTTCTGCGCGCTTGCGTTCCGTAATGTCGCGAATGGCGGTCGTGACCAGCATCCCCTCAGCCGTTTCTAGTGGACTCAGGCTGATCTCAACAGGAAATTCGTGACCATCTTTCCGCAAGCCGTACAGCTCCAGGCCAGCGCCCATCGGCCGTATACGCGGGTCGCCGAAGAAACCGCTTCGATGTGATGTATGTTTGGTCCGGAATCGTTCCGGCACGAGCATCTCAAGGTCTCGCCCCAACAATTCTTCCCGGCTGTATCCAAACAGCTTCTGGACTTGGGCATTGGCCAGGACCATTTGGCCCTCACCATTCACGACCAACATCGCATCCGGCGCGGCCTCCAGCAAACCTCGGAAACGTCGCTCGTGGGCATGTAGCTGCAATCTTTGAGCGGAAAAGCGCCGATCGAAAGCTGACGTCAATACAGCTACGCCCAAGACCAGCAGAGTGACGGAGCTAACCCCGGCAAGACCGAGAGTAGAGGTATTGACGGCATGAGTAGTGTCCGGGACTTCGGTCGAAAGCGTGAACCGCGCTGCGGCCATTCCCGTGTAGTGCATCACGGGCATAGCAGCCCCCATCACGACGGCACTACCTGTCTTCCACCAAGGCGAGGTTTTCGCATCCTCTCGAAAACGAAACGTGAGCCACAGCGCGATCAGCGAAATTGTAATTGCGAACACAACCGATAAGGTCAGCAGCAATGGATCGTACGAACACATCGCGCTCAATCGCATGGCCGCCATACCGGTGTAGTGCATGGTGGCGATGCCACCGCCCATGATGGCACTGCCTGCCAGTGCCCGACTCCAGCCCATCTTTTTGCGGCTTACGACGAACAAGGCAACCGCAGAGGCGAAAATCGCAGCCAGGAAGGACACCAGCACGGTGGGCCAGTCATAAAGCACAAGCACTGGCAAGCTAAAGGCTAGCATTCCGATATAGTGCATGGACCAAATACCCAAGCCCATAGCAATTGCGCCTCCTGCAAGCCACGCAAGACGAAGTCGGCCCTTTGCAGCTGTAATTCGTCCCGCGAGGTCGAGAGCGGCGTAGGCGGCGCAGATTGCGATCAAAACCGAGAGCACGACAAGCCGATAATCGTATGAACCCCGCATCGCTTTAACAACTATCGATCATCGCCGCACACATGGCGTAGCAAATTTCACAGGCCTCACCTAGTCTGATAACACGCCGTGCTAGGTCGCATCTGGCCTATTACACTCACCCCACTATTCCCACCGCGGGACAAATCTAATAAAGAACCGGGTCACGTCACACTCTTAGGCCAGCCTTGCGTGTTATCACAGAACTGTTCCCCAGGTTCCCCGGAATCCCCTCTGATTCCTAATCTCTCGAACGCAGGTGGATTCGTATGTTTGTTCTCGATGCCTCAGAAATTTCGCTTTCTCGTCTTCATCTCCGATTCGCAATTCGCTTTTTGCGCTTTATTCCACTCTTCCTACTCGCAACGGTATCCCTCCTCGCCGCGCAAGATGCTTCCACTGGTGCGCTCTCGGGGACCGTGATCGATCCGGATGGCGGACGCATCGCCGCCGCCAGCATCGTCGTGGTGAATGCCGCCACCGGCCTGCGCTACTCGGCTTCCACTGACCAAGAAGGCCGCTTTGTGATTCAGTTACTCCCACCGGGAGACTACTCGGCGCGGGCGGAGGCGCCTGGCATGTCCCCGGAGTTGAGTCCGAAAATTCATGTGGACGTGGGTGGCAGCACCGAACTCGAGTTCCGGCTGCGGGTCGCGGGTTCGAAAGAGACGGTGAACGTTTCCGATACTCCGCCTTTGGTCGAAACCCAACCCAGCGCGGTCTCCACCGTGATCGATGAACGCGCCATTACCGAGCTTCCCTTGAACGGCCGCCGCTTCAGTGACCTCGTCCTGCTGACCCCGGGAGTGACACAGGACCCGCGCGGGCTGACGTCGGCTTCAAACGGAGACCTGGCCTTCGGTGGAATCCGCGGCTATCAATCCAGTTATCTGGTAGACGGCGCTGACAACAACAATTCATTTTTCGGCCAAGCCCGCGGACGCTACCGTGCGCCCTATCAGTTTTCCAACGAGGTAGTGCAGGAGTTCCGCGTGTCGTCGAATTCCTACGGAGCCGAATTAGGACGCTCAGGCGGCGCGGTGGTCAATGTAGTTACAAAGTCGGGCTCCAACCACTGGCACGGCACCAGTTTTTACTTCATTCGTGACAGCGCTTTCAACGCGCGTCCTGCGTCCGTGGATCTCGGCTCCGATCCCAATCCCAGCGACCGGCAGCAGCAGTTCGGGTTCACCACCGGCGGCCCGGTCAAGCGCAACAAAGCATTCTTTTTTGCTGGTTACGACCAGCACATATTTCACGTTCCCACCCTCGTGCGCTTCCTGGACGGAAATTCGGTGGTTTTCCCGCAGAAGGGTGCTGAACCCCTTCACCACGGCGATTACGAAGCAAGTGACGAGGCTTTGGTGTTCGGTGCCGCCGATCAACTATCAACCCTGGCAGGCGAGTATCCGTCGCAGTTGCTCGGCAACACTGGCTTCTTGAAGTTAGATATTTCCCTCTCGCCGCAGGAGTATCTTTCGATGCGGTTGAATACTTCTCGCTATTACGGCCAGAATAATGTGTTCTTCGATCCCGCCAGCCCGGTCACAACTTTCGCCATCAACAATAACGGTGAAGAAAATGTCACCACCGAGAGCGCCTCAGTCTCGCTGACCAGCGCCCTTCCCTGGAGGCTGACCAGCCATGTGCGAGCGCAATTTTCTCGCGACCTCCAGGAATCAAGCAGCAACTCAAGCGACCCGCTCACCAAGATCACGAACATTACTGACGGCTTTGGCCGCTCTTCCATCTTGCCGCGCCGTACCCGCGAACATCGTTTGCATGTGGCGGAAACACTCAGTCTGGAAGGCCACCGGCATTCCTGGAAATTTGGCGGCGACGCTCTCCTCACCAAGGTCTACAACTTTTTCCCATCCTTGTTCGGCGGAGAATACATCTTCAGCGACATCAAGGTAAACCCGTTCACGTTCGAACCCATGCTCGCCGGTATGGAAACCACTCCCCTGCGCGCTTATGCCCACCAGGTGCCGCGCTATTACATTCAGAGTTTCGGTTCAGCAGAATCGCATCCCGATACCAACGAATACTCAGGTTTCGCGCAAGATACGATTCGCCTGACCAGCCGGCTGGCCATGAGTCTCGGTGTCCGTTATGACTTGCAAACATTCAGCACCAAGGGACTGGTAACAAATCCGCTTTGGCCCGCCTCAGGAAAAGTTCCCCTTGACACAAATAATTTCGGACCCCGCGTTGGCCTCGCGTATTCCCTGGGCGAACATCGTCCACTGGTAATTCGCGCCGGGTACGGACTTTTTTACACGCGAATCCCGCAGATCTATACCTCCACAATAGCGACCGACAACGGCATTTCCTCGGCCAACCTCTTTCTCGACAATTCCAAGTTCTACCCTCGCCAGGTCTTCCCTACGTATCCTAATCCAGCAGTAAGTTGCGCTTTGACCGCCACCACATGTACGCCACCAGTCAACCTGGCAGGCTTTCTTACCAACGATGTTTCGGCATTCGCACCCAATTTCCGCACCCCAAGAGTGCAGCAGTCCAGCCTCAACCTGGAGCGGGAGATCGTTGATCGCTTCGCCGCCGGAATTTCTTATTTGTACGTCCATGGCGTGGACTTGATCCGGGCGCGCGATGTAAACCTGCCGCCGCCGGTGAACGTGCCATACCCGGTATACGACCCCTCCGGCACAAATTTCCTCGGCACCTACGACAATGTCGCCTCCTTCTCGACCTGGCAGTTCTCGCCTTCCATTACCTGTCCATTTCCTCCGTGCATCAACCCGCTGGCGAGGCCTATCCCTCAACTTGGCGCCATCAATCAGTTTGAGAGCGCAGCCTCCAGCGTCTACCATGGACTCACGGTTTCGCTGCGGCGTCGCATGCGCAGCGGAGTCTACTTCCGCATGGCCTACACATGGGCACATGCCACGGACGACGGTCAGGATTCGTTAGTCGCTGGACGCCCCGCCACTGTGCAGAACTCCTATTCCACCCGCTCCGAACGTGGTCCCAGCGTGACCGATCAGCGGCAGCGACTCGTCGTCTCCTGGATCGCCGAACCGCAACCCTTTAGCCGCACTCACGAAATCATGGGAAAACTGCTCAACGACTGGAAAGTTTCCGGCGTGATGACTTACGGCAGCGGACGTCCGGTGAACGCAAAGGTAATAGGAGACCCTAATCAGGACGACAACATCGGCAACGATCGCCTCCCCGGTTTAGGACGCAACAGTCTGCTTGGCCCGGATTATGCCAGCACTGACATGCGCTTGACCCGGCGCATTTATGCTGGTGACCGCGTGAGACTGGAATTCATGGCTGAATCTTTTAACCTGCTGAATCGTGATAATAAGCGAGTGAATTCCAACGACGACGGTTTTTTGAGCAACGCGGCGCAGTTCGTCCAAATCGATAAGCTTACTGGACTCAATCACTTCCCGGCGCACTTCCGGCAGCCCACTCATTTGCTTTCGGCTACGGGCGCATACGCTCCGCGACAGGTTCAGCTCGCTTTGAGACTGATTTTTTAATCACCTGACGACTGTTCTGCATGACGAAATGCAGTTTTCTGCGCTAACCCGTTACATAACTCTTGACTTAGTGATAGAACCTTGCAATAACTGTCGGGTCCAAATGGGACGAGTTTGGGGGTGTAGTCAGTTTGGCGGAAGTAAGAATTCAAGAGGGTGAATCCCTCGAAAATGCGCTTCGTCGCTTCAAGCGTAAGGTGCAGCAGGAAGACATCATCAAGGAGGTCAAGCGTCACTCCTTCTACCTGAAGCCCGGTGAGAAAAAGCGAGTCAAGGAAGCATTGGCTCGCAAGCGCAGTCGCAAAAAGGCGCGGAAAGAACAGGACTAATCCACGGGGTCGCTGCCCCTTCCCTGGCGGCGACCTTTTTCTATTTGGCTCACTCCCATTACGAAAGACGAATGTCATAGCAGTCAGGCTTCTCTCATAGCAGTATCCGTGCATCTCTCCGATGCATGGCGGGCCGAATCCTGGGGCAGTTGATTTATCTCTTTGATTGAGGGGGATGAACGACCCTGCGCACTCGCAGGCTGCGGAACCGTCGTGTGTTCCCGGTCTGGGTAGGCGTAGGGCGGACGAGCTGAAGGGAGCATCTCTCAATGGAATTCCAGGACAAGATGTTGAAGTGCATTGACTGCGGCGCCGATTTCGTCTTTACCGCGGGAGAACAACTGTTTTTCCACGACAAGCAATTCAAGAACGAGCCCAAGCGCTGCAAGGCCTGCAAAACCAAACGGGTGGCGGTGCTGGGCGCCACACCCAGCGGCGGCCACTCCTATAACAAAATCGAAACCAAGGCGGTTTGTTCGCAGTGCGGCAAACAAACCACCGTGCCCTTCAGACCGACACAAGGCAGGCCCGTCTTCTGCCGGGAGTGTTTTCAACAGCGGCGACAGGCAGCAACCGCCTGATCGTTTCTAAGGAAAAATTTCTTTAAGAAAAATGGCTATTAGAGCCAGCAGGCGCTGGCGAGGGCGGAGCCGTCCTCACGCTCGAACTGAGACGGCTAAGCTCTCTTCCCCGATTCCCGAACTTGTTTACCGGGGCGCTTTTCAGAAGCTGGGAGAGGAACGTTCCTTCGACTCTGTTTCTCGTCTTCGTGCTGCACTAATAGTGCTTCCAATTGACGAACCATATCCTGTGTGCCCACTGGTTTCACCAACACTGACTGCGCTCCTTGTTTTTTCCAATCGCCATCACCCGGAGGATAAGCAGTCAGCAACGCGGTCGCAGGATCATAATGCTGTTTGCGGGCGGCGCGAATCACTTCGAAGCCCGCAGTCTCCGATTCCATGCGCACGTCAGTAATTACCATCTGGTACACACCGGAGTGGAGCTTGCTCACGGCCTCTGCGGCCGAAGCCGCAGTATCCACTTCGAACTGGTTCATTTCGAGGACTGTCTTCAGCGTGAGTAATACTGCAACATCGTCATCAACCAGTAAAATGCGCCGCTTCATAATCACCCCACTCAGCTTGCCAGCACTCAAACCTTATCACTCCAATGTCAACCGGCCAATACAGTAAGTTACTATATTAGCGTGGCAAGTTTTTATGTAGAGAACTTCGGCTGCCGGGCCACTCAGGCCGACGGGGCGGCTATCGAACGCCAGTTTCGCGACCGCGGACTGGAACGCGCCTTCTTGCCATCGCAAGCTGAAATTGTCGTGCTAAACACCTGCACCGTAACCGCCTCCGCCGATCAAGACGCGCGCGCCGCCATCCGCCGCATTCACCGCGAAAACCCCGCGTGCCAGATCGTCGTCACCGGCTGCTATGCCCAGCGCGCACCGGAGGAACTGGCTGCTCTGCCTGGAGTTAGCCGTGTGATCGGCAATTCCCACAAGCACCTCTTGGTGGATATCGCTGTCCCGGCCATTGCGCCAAGCTCGACGTCATCCACAGCCACAACCTTTGTCCCTCTAACCAGCCTGGCGCCAGAAGTTGCAAACCAGATTTACGTTTCCGACATCTTCGCCCACACCGAACTCCTGGCCGCTCCCGTCTTCGACGCCGCCAACCAGCGTACCCGACCCAATCTTAAAGTTCAGGATGGATGCGACAACCGCTGCTCTTTCTGCG
>Ga0137393_10003316_pt1 | contig 10458 bp, 9 predicted proteins | sample 15con2h34BmetaG_FD_101396 | JGI IMG/M metagenome (GOLD analysis project Ga0137393, IMG submission 101396) | Vadose zone soil microbial communities from Angelo Coast Range Reserve, California, USA - 15con2h3.4B metaG | ecosystem: Environmental > Terrestrial > Soil > Vadose zone > Saprolite...
AGCGGCCAGCTCCTGTCCTCCACGCTGATGGAGTACGCGCTGCCACGCGCGGACATGCTGCCGTCGTTCACGACGGAGATCAGCGAGGTGCCGTCCACGTCCCATCCGCTCGGGCTGCGCGGCGGCGGCGAGGGCGGGACGACGCCCGCGCTCGGCGCGGTGGTGAACGCGATCTGCGACGCGCTGGCCGAGCTGGGCGTCGAGCACATCGAGATGCCGGCGACGGCCGAACGCGTCTGGCAAGCGATCCAGGCCGCGCGCGTCCACGCTGAGGCGTCACGCGCCCAACACTGACGGCGAGCTTTACAATCCGGGCGACGCTGATGCCGGGCCAACGCGCAACTAGCGAATTCCCCGGGGCACTCTGGATGGCACGAGCGGTGCAGCCGCATCATGTCACGCCGTCAAATGGCCATCGGCGGCGGACATCGCGAGCCATCGGAGAGTGTCGTGACCGAGATCCGGACCACCGTGGTCGTGGCGCCGCGCGAGCAGTTCCGCGTGACACGACCGGCGCTCGAGAGCATCTTCGCCCACACCGGGCTGCCGCATAAGCTCGTCTACGTCGACGGCGCCTCGCCGGCGCCTGTCCGCCGGTATCTCAAGCTCCAGGCTCGGCAACGCGGCTTCACGCTCATCCGCGCCGAGCACTACATCTCTCCCATGGAGGCACGCGCCCTCGCGCTGTCTCACGTGGACACGGAGTACGTGTGCTTCATCGACAATGACGTGCTCGTCACGCGGGGGTGGCTCGACCGCCTCGTCCAGTGCGCCGACGAGGCCGGCGCCTGGGCGGTGGGGCCGCTCTATTGCAACGAGGAGCCCGCGCGCGGGCTCATCCACATGGCGGGCGGGGAGGCGCACATCCTCGAGGCGAACGGGCGACGGTCGTTCTTCGAGGAGCACCGGTTTCCGCGGCGCCTGATGTCGGAGGTCCACGGGCAGCTGCGTCGCGCACCCACGGAGCTGGTCGAATTCCACTGCAAGCTGCTCCGGACCGAGACCTTCGACAAGTTCGGCCTGCAAGATCCGCGTTATCTGAGCTGCGGAGAGAGCCTGGACCTCTGCCTGCAGCTGCGGGACGCGGGGTACCCGGTCTATCTGGAGCCGTCCGCCATCGTGTCGAACCAGCAGCCCCCGCCCTTCCTCTGGTCCGGTCTGCCCTTCTATCTCCTCCGCTGGAGCGACGCGTGGAACCGGATCAGCCTCCGGTGCTTCCGGGAGCGCTGGGATCTCCCCGCCGACGATTGGTGGATCGGCGACCACTACCGATGGCTCACCCATCATCGTGAGCTCGCCACGGAATGGGTCGCCGAGAAGATGACGAGGATTCTGGGTTGGCGCCGTGGCAATCGCGCGGCGAACCTCATCGTCGAGGCTCTTCATCGCCGGGTGGTCCGGGCAGATCTCCGGCGCCGGCCGGAGCTCCGGGAGTACGAGCGGACCGCACCCGGGCCGAAGTTTCCGGCCCCCAAGCCATGAACGCCGGCTTCGCTTCGGAGCGCTCCATCGCGGTCACCGTGCTCATCGCCACGCACAACCGCGCCTCCCGGCTTCGCGAGACGCTCGAGGCCCTGCTCGCGCAGCAGACCCCGGCGGGTCTGGGCTGGGAAGTCCTCGTCGTGGACAATGGCTCAACCGACGACACCCTCGAAGTCTTCCGGACAATGTCGATGCGGGCGCAAGGCCGTCTCCGCTACCTGTCCGAGCCGCGGCTCGGCAAGAGCCGGGCCCTCAATGCCGGCATCGCGGTCGCGCGCGGCGCGGTGATCGCGCTGACGGACGACGACGTGTCTCCGGCGGTCGACTGGGTCGCCACGGCCGCCGTCGTGCTGGACAAGTGGGGCGTTGATGGGGCGGGGGGGCGTATCCGGCCCCGGTGGGAGGCCGAGCCTCCATCGTGGCTGCTCGAGAGTCCGAGACTGCTCGAGTACCTGGCCATCATGGATTGCGACAGGCCCGCCATGATGCCCATCGCCGCGGGGAGCTATCCGCAGGTCTGGGGAGCGAACATGGTCTACCGACGCGCCGCGCTCCAGGCGCTGAGGGGATTCGACACTCGCCTCGGGCCGGTAGGCGGTAGGCGATTCTGCAACGAGGACGTGGATATCGTGCGACGCATGCTTCAATCCGGCCGTGCCGTCGCCTACGATCCCAGGCTGACCGTCTTCCACCGCATCCCGCGGGCACGACTGCGGCGCGCTTACTTCTGCCGAGTGATGTGGGACATGGGCGAAGGCGAGACGCTTGCGGCGGCGGAGCCGCCCGGCGGCCCTCGCATTCTCGGCATCCCGCGCTGGCGCATTCGCTTCATGGCGCGCATGGCCGTTCATTCGACCGTCCGCACTTTTGCTCGGCGGCCCGACGCCTTCTACGAGATGCTCGACTTCGTCTATGCAGCGGGGGTGGCCTGGGGCCAGCTGAAGCGTACTGTCGGCGAGCGCCGTGCGCGGACCGCGATAGCCGGCGGACCCGAGCGGGCCGTTAACGCCGTCGCTGGCGCAGTCGACTCACGTACCATGCCGTGACCGCCGACGCGTGCTCCACCTTCTGGGCAAGCCCGCTTCGTACATACGCGTCGCGCGCGTGAGCGGCGAGCCGCCCGGTCACCCGTAGCGCAACATCTGGTAGAAGCGCAGAGACCCGGAGGCGCGATCGAAATCGGGGATGGGCGCCACCACCAGCACGTCTATCGCGGCGGGCTCGAGGTGAGGCATCAACGTCAGGATAGCAGGGCGGTGGTCAGGCCCCTCGCGTCTGGGTGCGCTTACGCGGGGTTGCGCGCGGTCGCGAGATCGAGCGATTCGCGGACGCGCTGGACGAGGGCGGCGGGCGCGAAGGGCTTCTGCAGGAACGCGGTGCCCGCGCCGAGCACGCCGTGGCGGATGACCGCGTCGTCGGTGTAACCCGACATGTAGAGCACGCGGAGGTCGGGCCGGAGCGGGCCCAGGCGCTCGGCCAGCTCGCGGCCGCTCATCCGGGGCATGACCACGTCCGTGAGGAGGAGATCGAGCGGGCCCTGGTGCCGCTCGCAGAGCAGCAGGGCCTCGGGGCCGTTGCGCGCCTCGAGCACGGTGTACCCGCTGGCCCGGAGGATGTCGCGCGCCAGCTCGCGCACGCCCTCCTCGTCCTCCACGAGCAGGATGGTCTCGTTCCCGCCCGCGGCCGCGGTCGGCCGCGCGCTTCGATCCATGGTGATGGCCGCGGCGTCGAGCCGGGGCAGGTAGATCCGGAACGTCGTGCCCTCGTCCGGCTCGCTGTCCACCTCGACATACCCGCCGCTCTGCTTGACGATGCCGTAGACGGTGGCGAGGCCGAGTCCGGTGCCCTTTCCGTGCTCTTTGGTCGTGAAGAACGGCTCGAAGATATGCGCCTGGATCTCGCGCGGGATCCCCGTGCCGGTATCGGAGACGGCGAGCATGACATGAGGACCGGGCCGCGCCCCGACGTGCCGGCGCACGTACTCGTCGTCGAGCTCCACGTCCGCGGTCTCGAGGATGAGGCGGCCGCCCTGGGGCATGGCGTCGCGCGCGTTGACGGCCAGGTTCATGATCACCTGCTCGATCTGCCCGCGGTCGGCCTTCACGCGGCCGAGCCCCGGGGTCGGCGTGGTCAGGAGCGCGATGTCCTCGCCGATCAGCCGCCCCAGCATGTCCTTCATGTCCATGGTCACCGCGCTCAGGTCGAGGACGACTGGCTCGAGCACCTGCTTGCGGCCGAAGGCGAGAAGCTGGCGCGTCAGGTCCGCGGCGCGGCCGGCGGTGCGCTGGATCAGCTCGATGCCGCGGTGCATGGAATCCTCGGGCTTCAGCTGGCGCAGCAGGATGTCGGCGCGCCCGAGGATGACGGTGAGGAGGTTGTTGAAGTCGTGGGCGACGCCGCCCGCGAGCCGGCCGATGGCATCCATCTTCTGAACCTGCTCGAGCTGACCCTGGGTCTCGGCCAGCTCGTCGTAGGCGCGGCGGGACTCGAGCAGCAATCGGCGGTTCTCGACCGTGATCGCCGCGTGGGAGGCGAAGGCGGTGGCGATGGCCATGTCCTCCGGCGAGAATCCCTCCTCCCGCTTGGTCTGGAAGCTGAGGACGCCGACCACCCGGTCTCCGATCTTGGCGGGTACCCCCAGGAACCCGCGGGAGCCGAAGCGGCGCACCTCCTTCGCGTCTTCGGGAAGCATGCGGGGATCGTTGGCGGGATCGCGCACCAGGAGTGGGCATCCGGTGGCGGCCACGGTGCCGGCCAGGCCACTGCCGATCCTGAGCCGCGGCGTCACCATGAAGTCACTGCTCTCCAGTGTTCCGGCGAGGACCAGCTCCTTGCCGTCCACGAGGCGGAAGCCCGCCCAGTCGGTGTTGACAAGCCGCCCACACGCCTCCGCGATGCGCCCGAGGAGGGAGTCGAGCTCCTGCATCCGCGACAGGTCGCCGCTGATCTCGACGAGGCTTTCCAGCCGGGCCTCACGGGTGCGGGCCTCGTGGAGCGCCTGCTCGAGGCTGGCCGCCATCGAGTTGAAGGCGCGCACGGTGGGCGCCATCTCGCTGAGCCTGGTCTCCGGCATCCGGGTGGTGAGGTCTCCGCTGCCGAGCCGGGCCGCGCTCTCGGCGAGGGCGCGCACCGGCCGGAGGCCGACGAGAAGAATCACGTGGGTCAGGCCGAGCAGGGTCACCAGCAGCACGCCGGTCACCGCGATCATGGTGCGGATCTCGGCCCAGAGGTCGCTCTCCAGGCTCTGCACCGAAGGGGTCACCGCGAGCACTCCGTAGACCACGGGCGGCGCCGCGATCGCGACCCGGTGCTCCTCGAGCGTCACCGGTACCAGGTGCTTGACCCAGCGCGGGGCCCCGGATGGCTTCAGATTGTCGGGGGAGGCATCGACGATGAGCCGGCGGCCGTCGCTCTCGTAAAGGGCCACGCGGCTCCACACCGATTCCGCGTTCAGGCTCCGCAGCGTCTGCTCGGCCCGCGCCAGGTCGCCGACGACCAGCGAGTCGAGCAGCAGGGGGGCCGCCGCCGCTCCGAGCCGCTCCGTCTGCTCGCTCAGCCTCATCCGGGCCGCCGTGCTGCGATCGCGCAGGTTGACGGCGAGGCCGCTCAGCGTGACGGCAACGATCGCGATGCTCGAGAGGCCCAGCAGAAGCGCACGGAGACTGGATGTCACTGGCCGACGAGGCGGTAGACGCGCCGGACGCCGTCGTAGTCGCGGTCACCGGCCGCCTCGAACCCCTTGGACTTGGCGAGGGTCAGGACGGATGCCGCGCTGGGGTCGCTGTTCATGCCGAGCAGGGCGCGACGCACGCGCTCGACGGTGGCGGCGGGCACCCGAGGATGCGCGATGACGGCCAGATCGGGGAAGCCCTCGGAGACGTAGATCTCGCGGAACTGGACGTGCTCGCGCTCCGCGTACTGGCTGAGAAAGCGTGAGTTGGCCGCGCCCGCTTCGACGCGCCTGGCCTTGACCTGCGCCAGCGTGCCTTCCTGGTTGCCGCCGAACACCTGCTCGACGTGGACCCCCGCCCGCTTGAGCGCCACCAGCGGGACTGCGTAGGCCACGAAGGCGTCGGTGGAGGGGAAGGATACGCGCTTGCCTTCCAGCTGGCGCAGGTAGTGGATCGGGCTGTCGGCAGGCACCGCGATGACCGCCCGGATCGGCTCTCCCGCCCAGCGGGCGATCACCTTGAAGCCGAGGGTGTCGAACTCCGATTGGAAATTGTGATTGGTGAACATGAAGTCGAAGTCGCCGCGGGCCATCATTGAGTTGGTTTCCTGCACGGTGCGGCCCATCTTGAGCTGGAGGGACACGCCGCTCACCGTGCTCGCGTAGTGGAGGATCGGGTTCCACCGCTCCGCGGTGAGGGCCGGGCTCTGCTGATTCAGCACACCGAACGCCAGTGGCGGCTGCTGGGCGGCGGCGGACCAGGGCTGCAGTAGCACCGCCAGGCCGACGAGGAGTTTCGCCAGGTGTCTCATGATCTTGGGGGCCTATCCCTTACCAGTCGCGTGCCAAGTAGGGACTCTTGTAAGTCAATGAAATGGCTGCCCAAAATATGGCCTGCCCGGGAAGGTCTCCGCCGCCGGTCGAGGCGTGTCACTTGAGAGACGGAATTCGTCAGGCGCGGCGGCGATAGGTCTTAGAAAGGACCGGGTTTTCTCGCCTTGGGTCTTGGCCCGGCTCTTGCGGTGTCCCTCGACAGCGATGGTCAAGACCAGGACGCTCGTGGCGCTCCTCGCGCTGGTGACGGCGAGCATACTCGCGGCACTCAAGGTTTCTTCGGGCGCGACCCCAGGATCGTGGTCCGAGCCCGTGGACATCTCCGTCGCGATGAACCGGGTCGATTCGACCGAGCGGCCTGACCTGATGGTCTGTCTCGTCGACGCTTCAGGCCGCGTCCAGTGCCACCACAAGACAGGTGTCCTGGTCTGGGGCGCGAGAGCGGAGGGTCACGCGGTGTGTCCCGGGGCTGATGAGCGCATCCGCCCGCGGTGCGATGGGTCGCCCTCGTGCAGGTTCGCGGGCGTGGCGGCGCCGGCCGGGTCCTTCGGGCTCCTCGTCCTCCGCCTCGTGCCTCCGGTGTTCGGGGCGCCCCGCCACGACGTGCTGGACGCCGCCGTGTTCACTCGCTCCACCGATGATGACCAGGTTCAGGAAAGTCGGCAGATTCAGGCGGCGCTCCAGGGCCTGGCCCGGTGCATTGCGCCGTCCGGTGGCCGCATCGCGGAGCGCCAGCCGGTACCGATCCTCACGCGCCAGGCCTGCGAGCGCGCCGCCTGCCGGCTGGGCGAGTCCAGCGTCACGCTGTCGCCCGGTCCGTCGCGAACCGCCCAGCGCCCCTGACCGCAACCGGGCGCCACCGCCCGGTCTGACCCCGACATTCGCCCCGGTCTCGTGCTATACGGGGGACCTTGGACACCCTGGTCTACTCCGGGTTGGTCCTGTTCCTGGCCTACTTCGTCCGAGGCATGGCGGGATTCGGCTCAGGCCTCATCGCGGTTCCACTCCTGAGCTTCGTCTCACCCGTCACCGCCGTCGTGCCACTGGTCGTATCGCTCGATTATCTCGGCTCGGCCAGCCAGGGGATCAAGAACCTGCGCCAGATCGCGTGGAAGGAGCAGCTCGCCCTCGTCCCGTTCATGCTCGTGGGCGTGGGGCTCGGGCTGTATCTGCTCCAGGCCGTCCCGACGGCGGCGCTGGCCCGGGCGCTCGGGGCGTTCGTGATCGTCTACGCGGTGTACCAGGTGCTCCCGCTCCCCACGCTACGCGGCTCGCGTCTCTTCGCGACCGGGTGCGGGCTACTCGGCGGCCTCGTCGGGACGCTGTTCGGGAGTGGGGGGCCCTTCTATGTCATCTACCTGAACCTGCGGAATCTCGAGAAGGCCACGTTCCGCGCGACCTTCGCCTCGAACTTCCTGATCGACGGCGGCATCCGGCTCGTCGCCTACGCTATCCTGGGCCTGTTTCGCTGGGAGACGCTGGTGTCCATGGCCGGCGCGCTTCCGATCGTGGCGGTTGGATTGTTCCTGGGCGGGCGCGTCCAAACCCGCTTCTCGCAGCGCGTCTTCGTCTGGCTCATCAGCGCGTTGCTCATCGCCAGTGGCGCCGGCCTGCTCTTCAAGGGCTGAGAGGAGAGCCATGGATCCCACGACCGAATACCTGAGCGACTACGCGTGCCGGTTGAGTTATGGCGACCTGTCTCCGGAGGTGGTGCACCAGGTGAAGCGCACGCTGATCGATGCGCTGGGGTGCGCGGCGGGCGCCTTCGACAGCGAGCCTGGATCCGCCGCTCGCCGTATGGCGTCGGCGGTGCGCGGAGATCCGCCGGCCTATCTCCTGTGCACGCGGCAGCAGACGTCCATGGACATGGCTGCCTTCGCGAACACGGTGCTCGTCCGCTACCTGGACTGTAACGACACGTACGTGGGTCGAGGCACGGGGCACCCGAGCGACATGATCTCCGGCGTGCTGGCGGTGGCCGACGGCCACCGGGCCGATGGCCGCGCGGTGATCACGGCGATCGTGGCCGCGTACGAGGCGTTCTGCCGGCTCGCCGACGAGGTGCCCCTCAAGGGCTGGGACCAGGGCATGTTCGCCGCCATCGGCGCCGCCTGTGGCGCCGGCAAGATCCTCGGGCTGGAGCGGGCGGCCATGGGCAACGCCATCTCCATCGCCATCACGACCGGCGTCCCGCTGGGCGTGACGCGGATCGGGCAGCTCTCGATGTGGAAGGGCTGCGCGACCGCGGCGGCGGTCCGGACGGGAGTCTTCGCGGCGGAGCTGGCGGCCGGGGGAATGACCGGACCGGGCGAGCCGTTCGAAGGGCGCGACGGGCTGTGGCAACACCTGGGGATCGACGCCCCGGAATGGCCGCACTTCGGCGGCGACGGCGAAACGTTCCGGATCACCGGCACCAGCTTCAAGGCATACCCGTCCGTGATCCACACGCAAGGGCCCATCGGCCTCGCCCTGGAGCTGCGGCAGCAGCTGGCCCCGGGAGAGATCGAATCGGTACGCGTGGTGACCTCCGGCGAGGCGGTGCGGCGGACGGGGGCAGAGCCCGAGAAGTGGGATCCCAAGACGCGGGAGACGGCGGACCACAGCATCCCGTATCTGGTGGCCGCCGCCCTCCAGGACGGCAGCGTGACGCCGGCAACCTTCACGCCGTCTCGGCTGACGGACCCGGCGTTGCGATCGCTGATCGCGAGGGTGATCGTGGTGGAGGAGCCCGGGTTCACCCGCCGCTACCCGGCGGAGTCATGCACGCGGGTCGAGGCGATGACCAGGGAAGGGCGACGGTTCATCGCGGAGACCAGCCACCCGAAGGGGCACCACCAGAACCCGCTGACCGACGAAGCGGTCGAGGCGAAGTTCCGCGGCCTCGCCTCGGTGGCGCTCGGGCCCGAGCGTTGCAACCAGGTGCTGGCTGAGATCCGGGACCTGGAGAACGCGTCGACCTTGGATGAGCTGCACGCGAGCCTGGTCACGTCCAGCTAGGTTCCTGCGCTCGTTTCCCGCTGTCGAGGCAGCCCCGTGCCGCGCGGCTCAGCTAGTCGGGGGCGGGCCAAACGTCATGACGTATGTGGGCCGCACCTTGAATAGCACGCGCACCTCGCCCCTGGGATCTCGCAGCGGGTAGGGCGTTGTGTTGATGTAGCGCCGGGCCAGCTCGTTCACATTGTCCGTGGCCTCGTGGCCCTTCGCGGGGTCGGTCTCCTCGATCATCTCCACGACCTTGCCGTTGATCGCCATCCAGTGGTACGGGTTCGTCGGATTGACGCACAGGATAGCCACGTCTGATCGCGCGCGCATGTTCCGGTCTTTGAGCCGGTCCTTCTTGGTGTTCACGAGAATGTTGACGCCATCATGGGCCACCCAGATCGGTGTCAGTTGGGGCAGTCCGCTTCGCTTGATCGTGGCCAAAGTTGCGGTAACGTTCTTTTCGAGCAGCCAACGGTAGGATTCGTCGAGCTCGGCGATCGACGATATCTGCCCACGCCGCCCGGTCTCGAAGGCGTTCTCGTTTCCGGGCATGATGACGTCAGCTGTTTGAATGGCCATACAGACTCCTTTCACCTGTGCGTGGTGGTGTGCCAGAAGCATCCCAACTGGCCAGCAAACTGATCAACTCGATTGCCCTCACTGAATGACCTCATCCGCTCGCGCCAGCAGCGACTGCGGGATCGTGAGGCCGAGCGCCTTGGCGGTCTTGAGGTTGATGATCAACTCGAACTTGGTGGGCTGCTCGATGGGGAGATCGCCGGGCTTGGCGCCCTTGAGGATCTTGTCGACGTGGACGGCGGCATGACGGAACTGGTCGGGGTAGTCGGGGCCATAGCTGGCCAAGCCGCCCGCTTCCACATACTCACGGGAGCCGACGATGGTCGGTAGCCGGTGTTTCATGGCCAGTTCGACGAGTCGCTTACGGTGGGAGAAGATTGCCGGACTCGGGACGACAATGAGCGCTCCGGGGCGATCCCGAACCAGGGTGGCGAACGCCGCCTCGATCTCGGCAGGGCTGCGCACGGGGACGCTGTGTATGGTGAGACCCGCCGGCTTGGCTGCGGCTTCGGTCCCGTCCACGCTCAGACGGGATGCCGGGTTCCTCTCGTCCCATAGGATCGCGATGGGGGACGCGCGTGGCGCTACGATTCTCAGGAGCTCGAGGCGCTTGCCAGCCAGCTCGCTGCTGATGGAGGTCACCCCCGTGACGTTTCCGCCCGGGTGCCGGAGACTGGCAGCGAGCCCGAGCGCCACCGGATCCGCCCCGGTAGCCGTCACGATGGGGATGGTCGCGGTTGCCCGCTTCGCCGCAAGCGCGGCGTTCTGCCCCCCCGTGACGATAAGGTCCACTCTGAGGCCGACGAGCTCGGCGGCCAGCTTCGGAAGTCGATCGTCGTCGCCCTGCGCCCAGCGCGGCTCAAAGGTGACGTTCTGTCCCTCCACGTAGCCGAGGTCGCGCATCTGTTGAC
>Ga0137393_10003327_pt1 | contig 10443 bp, 8 predicted proteins | sample 15con2h34BmetaG_FD_101396 | JGI IMG/M metagenome (GOLD analysis project Ga0137393, IMG submission 101396) | Vadose zone soil microbial communities from Angelo Coast Range Reserve, California, USA - 15con2h3.4B metaG | ecosystem: Environmental > Terrestrial > Soil > Vadose zone > Saprolite...
AGCGACTCGCGCACTAAATGTAACTGGGCGGTCTCTAAATAGCGCAATCCGCCGTGGATGAGTTTACTGGAGCGGCTGGAGGTGCCGCCGGCGAGCTTATCGCGCTCCAACAGTAAGACGCGATATCCCGCCGCCGCCGCGGCTTGCGCCACACCGACGCCATGAATGCCGCCACCGATAATAACGACATCGTAGTTCGGCATTACGCCGCTGCGCCGCGCATGAGTTCGAGTTGCGCGAGCATTTCGCCGATAGCAAAGGTTTCAATCAAGGCTACGCCGCGCTCGGCCAAACGCAAGGCAAGCTCGCCATCGGTTACTTCATAAACGGCCAATTGCGCACCCTCCAAGTGCAGGCGTCCGAACCAAGGCAGCCCGCGCACATCGCAGAATAAGTATTCCGGTTTAATCGCGTGGATAATCTCGCGTTTGCGCTCTCTCCACTTTTCCACCACCGCGCCCAACGCATGCCAACCCTTTTGTTGCGCATTGCGCGCGGTGAGCAACAATTCGTTGGAAAACGAGATCAACACGCATTGTTGCGCGATTGGACGCAGTTCACTTGCTATATGTTTAAGTGTAAGGGCAATACCGAAGTGATCCAGGCTTTCCTGTTTTACTTCGATGAATGCCGTCACCCGTGGGTGGCGCTGCAGCAATTCGCATAATTCAGCCAGGGTGGCGATAGGCGTGTTGGCGAACTTGTAGCCGAAACGGCCAAATTCGTAGGCATGGAATTGGCGCAATTGTTCCAGCGTAAATTCATGCACCCCGCCTTGAACACCGCACACTCGCTTAAGATCACGGTCATGAAACAAAACCGGCGCGCTATCGGCCGACAGTTGTACGTCCACCTCCACGTAGCGCGCGCCCGCCTGAATGGCGGCTTCGATCCCGATGAGGGTATTTTCCGGATAGCGCGCGGCATAGCCGCGGTGGGCGATCAATTCCGGTAAGCGCAAAGTTCCGGTTTCTTTCACTTCTTTAAAGATGGATTTAAAGTTGCTTGGAATACCAGGGCTGCGTTGGTGCCGCCAAACCCAAAACTGTTGGATAAAACCGCATTGAGCGTAACCCCGTCTACGCGTTCGCGCGCAATCGGCAGGCCGTCTGCGGCAGGATCGAGTTGGTCGATGTTGGCGGAGGCGCAGATGAACCCGTGCTCCATCATCAATAGCGAGTAAATGGCCTCTTGTGCGCCGGCGGCGCCGAGCGCGTGGCCGGTTAAGGATTTGGTGGAACTGATCACCGGCACGCGGCTTCCGAACACTTCCTTGATCGCTTGGAGTTCCATGGCATCACCCACCGGCGTGCTCGTGCCATGGGCGTTGATATAATCGATAGATCCTTGCACGCCTTGCAACGCCTGGCGCATGCAGCGCACCGCCCCTTCGCCGGAGGGTTGCACCATATCGGCGCCATCCGAGGTCGCGCCATAGCCGACAAGCTCGGCGTAGATCTTGGCGCCACGGGCACGGGCATGTTCTAACTCTTCCAGCACCAGCACGCCGCCGCCGCCCGAAATCACAAACCCGTCGCGTGCGGCGTCGAACGCGCGCGATGCATGCTGCGGCGCATCGTTATATTTCGAAGAGAGCGCCCCCATCGCGTCGAACAACAGGGTCAGGGTCCAGTGCACCTCTTCGCCGCCGCCCGCGAACACCAGGTCTTGCTTACCATACTGAATCAGCTCGGCGGCGTTGCCGATACAATGCGCGCTGGTCGCGCACGCCGAGCTGATCGAATAGCTGACGCCCTTGATTTTAAACACAGTCGCGAGGCAGGCGGCGGTCGTGCTCGACATCGTGCGCGGCACCATGTAGGGCCCGACCTTGCGCAACCCCTTCGCGCGCAGCGTATCGGCGGCAAACACGACATTCTCCGTGGAGGCGCCGCCGGAGCCGGCTATCAGCCCGGTGCGCACATTCGAGATCTGGTCCTCACCGAGCTTCGCGTCCGCGATCGCCTCGCGCATGGCCAGGTAGTTAAAGGCGGCGGCGTCGCCCATAAACCGCCGTATCCGGCGATCGATCAGCGCATCCGGATCCAACTTAATCGCGCCATGAACCGCGGTGCGAAATCCGAGATCCACGTATTCCTGATGGAAGGCGATGCCCGAGCGCCCGTTCCGCAGCGATTCCAGGACTTCTTGCTTATTGTTGCCGATGCTCGATACGATGCCCAAGCCGGTCACGACCACGCGTTTCATGGTGTCCTAAAATCCGGCTACGGAGGTAAACAGGCCGACCCGGAGCCCGGTTGACGAATAGATCGGGCGGCCATCGACCTCCATGGTCGCGTCGGCGACACCCATGAACAGCTTGCGCTTGACCACGCGTCGCATATCGATGCGGTAGCGGACCAGCTTATTCGCCGGCGTCACTTGTCCGGCGAAGCTCACCTTGTCCGCGCCGAGGGCGCGGCCATGGCCGGGGCCGCCGGCCCAAGCGAGAAAAAAGCCGACCAACTGCCACATGGCGTCGAGGCCGAGGCAACCGGGCATGACCGGATCGCCGGGGAAGTGGCAATCGAAAAACCACAAGTTGGGCGTGATATCCAGTTCGGCAACGATATGGCCCTTGCCGTGCGCACCGCCGTCTTCCGTGATTTCCACGATGCGGTCCACCATCAGCATCGGCGGCAGGGGCAACTGCGCATTGCCGGGCCCGAACAGCTCACCGCGCCCGCACTGAAGCAGTTCGGCGCGGCTGTAGCTGCTCTTTCTCAAAACGTCGGGTTGGGGTTGGACCGGTAGCATGGCGGTTAAATCACCTTCGAGTAGCGCTGCACTTGTTTTTCGCGGAAATAACGATCTAACACCGTACCAAAGGTTCATAGAAGTGCTTCGCGGTGGGATATGAGGTATAACGCGGCCCCGCGGCGTCGTAACGGCGCCTCAGCCTGGAATCGAACCATAGTAAAAAATCCATAAAGTAAGTCTAACAGACAAATTTAAAAAAGAAATTGATCAAGGTCAATTAAAGCAAGGCACACGGCGTTGGAAAAGTTTAGAACGTAAGAAGAAGAAACCAGGATAACGCCGTATGATTTGTAAAGCCCGATCGGCGCAATCGGACTTCTCGCCCACATAAAGAATGACTTATCCGGTTAGGGGAAAACCGTAAAGAGATCGCTTAGATCGGTCTCGATGACAGCATCTCGCAGGAGCGGGGTGACGCCGAAGATTTCCTGTACGGTGCGCAAAGTCGATCCGTGCGTATAGTGGATAAGGTTCCGGTAGCCGTTGCCTTTGGCAAACGGCGATAGCACGATCATGCCGATCGGACCGTCCCCAATCGCCCCTTCGTCCCACGTGATGAACACCGCGCCACCGCTTTGGTAGGCCGCGGAGTTCAGAATCGTGGGCAGGTTCTGGGACAACCAGGTGTCACCCTGCTGGATGGCATCATTGAGCGGTGCGCACGCGGTATGCATATCGTCGCACTCATTCGGGGTAATGAAATTGTATTGCGCGACGGTATTGTTGGCGAGATCCGTTGCCAGTTCGCTAAACGGCCGAACGTGGCTAATGCAATTCGCCGAATTGGGATCGAGGTTATTCGTTACATCATCAAAGTAAACGAAGGGATTGTGCTTTACAGCATATAACCCGCTGCTGACCAGCGGACAGTCGCTGCCGCTGATATTCTCCTGATACGTCTTCCAGGAAATGTTGTTTTTTTGTAACAAGGTTACCAGATGCTTGGTTGTACTCTGGTGATTCACGCCGGGCGGGTCATCATTGAAGATGCCGAAGTTAGTACCGGCTTCGAGCCACAGATAGTTGGGCAGACTGGGATGAACCAATGGCGGATTGAAGTACTGCTCCGCGTGGGAGGCCATGGGTAACAAGGTATTATTGATGTAGGGGGCGCTGCTGCTGCCGACGATCTGCAACCAGTTTTTGTTCTCCATAAGTATGATGAAAGCCGTTTTTAGGTGCCGCTGCGATGCGGGTGTAGTCTGGCAAGCGGCGAAGGTGGATGTACCCGCCAGCAGCAGAGCCAATCCCAAAGTAGCCATAACGCGCTGTGAAAATCTCATGACGTCCTCCTTCAAAGCAGATATCCAGATTTTTTCAGCCCCGATCTCCGGCGGCTACGGAAAGACGTCATACGGATTTGGGGCTTGGTATTGGCGGGCAAATATACGAACTCATTTCTACCAATCCGAGATGGCGCACATAGCAAGCCTAGGACCGTTATCTGATCGGTTTAGCTACCCATGAACCTGCGGCCGGAGGCCGCACCGACTTTCCCTCTCCCACTGTATAGACCGGGGAGATGGTGGACAGCTGTTCGGGGACATGGTGGACACAATATGCTTGCTGTTTCTCGATACCAAGGAGAAGCCGCAATGCCGTGGAAGGAGGTGTCCATTATGTCTGCGCGTTATGAGTTTGTGAGGCTGGCAACACAAGAAGGTGTGAACATCCGGCAGCTTTGTCGCCGTTACGGCATTAGCCCGACGACAGGCTACAAGATGCTTTCCCGATTTCAAACCCAAGGGGGCGCGGGTCTCCAGGATCATTCCCGCAAACCCGAAACGAGTCCGCACCGTACCGCGCTTGAGGTGGAAAAGCGCATCCTTACGCTGCGCGATACCCATCCTAAGTGGGGTGCACGCAAACTGCGCTCGCGCCTTAAGGCGCTTGGGTCTTCGGACTTGCCGGCACCTTCCACGATCCAGGCCATCCTCATCCGCCACGGCCGGATTGATCCCACACAGTCGCGCAAGCACCAAGCCTTCATCCGCTTCGAACACGAAGCCCCCAACGACCTGTGGCAGATGGACTTCAAGGGGCATTTCGCGCTCTCGCGGGGGCGCTGCCATCCCTTGACCGTGCTCGATGACCATTCCCGGTTCTCGGTCTGCCTCACCGCCTGCGCCAATGAACAGGGCGTTACGGTGCAGGCAAGACTGACCGACACCTTCCGAAGCTATGGCCTGCCCGGTCGCATGACGATGGATAACGGCTCCCCTTGGGGCGATGACGCCGGCCACCCCTACACGCCGCTCACCGTGTGGCTCATCCGCCTGGGCATCCGGGTGTCGCACTCGCGCCCTTACCATCCCCAGACCCAAGGTAAGGATGAGCGCTTTCATCGCACCTTGAACACCGAGCTGCTCCAAGGCCGGGTGTTCGCCACGCTCGATGAAACCCAGTCCGCCTTCGATGCCTGGCGTGCGATTTATAACCTGGAACGCCCGCATGAGGCGCTTTCGCTGCAACCACCGATCAGCCGCTATGCCCCGAGCGCGCGCTCTTTCCCTGAAGTGATGCCGCCGATCGAGTATGGGCCTGATGACATCGTGCGCAAGGTTCAGGCTAAGGGGGAATTCTCGTTTCATAATCACTGCTTCCGCATCGCGAAGGCCTTCCGGGGATATCCCGTGGCGCTGCGACCCACGGAGGAGGATGGGCGGTGGAATGTGTTCTTCTGCATGCATGCCGTGGCCTCGATTAATCTGAAATCCGATTTGACTGATAAACCCTATGTCCCGCATTATCTATAAACCTGTCCACTATGTCCCCGAACGGGTGTTCGCTATGTCCCCGGTCTATACACCCACCGGGAGCGGGTGGCCCCAAAGGCCGGGTGAGGGAGAGACCGCCCGGTTCATGGGCACAATTCGTGGCAGAAACGCGGCCAGGCGGTCTCTCCCTAATTTCCCCGAACAAACGGCACGAAGCCGTCTCGGTTCGGCATTCGCACTTTCGGCAGAGTCTGAGCGTTCATCGTGTCATTCTCGCCGATGATGCCGTTGAGGTGCAACAGGTAGGCGGTCAGCGCGTAGAGTTCGTCATTGTTCAGCGACTTCGTTTCGTAGAACGGCATGGCGCGCCGAATGTAAGCGAAAATGGTTGTGGCATAAGGCCAGTAGCTGCCGATGGTCTTGATCGGACGCTGGTCGCCGCCGATGGTCCCTTGGCCGCCGACCAGCCGATCGGCCGGGTTGCCGGCCCCCTTCTCGCGGTGACAGGCGATGCATTTCGCAACATATACGGCCTCGCCTTGCTTGGGCGTCCCGCTTCCGGGCGGGAGGCCTTCGCCGTCGGGACTGACAGTAAGATCCCAGGACGCGATTTCCTCAGGTGTGGCAACGCGCCCGAGATTCGGGCTTACGGCGGCCAAGGCCGCGCCGCAGACCACGACAAGCGCTGAGCCTGCTGCAAGGAGATGGTTACGCGTAAACATGCTGCACCTCCCCGTTCTGGGATACGCCCCAGCTGGTGATGCAGTTGGCGTGGTAGTTCCCCCATTGCCCGCGATTGGCGATCATCTTGGCGCGTGTCGGTTGGACATAGCCGCTGTCGTCCGTCGCGCGGCTTTGCAGGATGGCCGGTCCGCCGTCCCAACGCCATGCTATATGGAAGCGCGTCAACGCCAGCGGCAGCACCGGTCGCTGCAGCGCCGCCGCCGCCCAGCTTTTGCCGCCGTCGGCAGAAACCTCGACCTTGGCGATCTTGCCGTAACCCGACCAGGCGAGGCCGGAAATCTCGTAAAGCCCAGGTCCCTTGAGGGTGAACCCGGGTGATGGATGCGTGATTACCGACTTGGCTTCGATCGGCAAAACGAACTGGAGCGATTTCCCGTCCGGCTTCGTGATGGTGTACTTCGAGGTCTCATCTCGGGTCATCGTCGGGCCTGCGGTCACCTTGATGCGCCGGAGCCATTTGACGTTCGCGTTGCCCTCAATTCCCGGCAGCAGGAGTCGCATGGGATAGCCGTTCGACGGCATCACGCGCTCGCCGTTCTGATAGAGCGCGATCAAGGCGTTATCGATTATTTTATCCAGCGGCGCGCTGCGGCTCATGGCGGCGGCGTCGGCGCCTTCTGCCAAGATCCATTTTCCCTTCGGATCGACGCCGGCTTCCTCCAGGAGGACAGCAAGCTTCACGCCCGTCCACTCGGCGCAGGAGACCTGGCCGTGGAGGCGCTGGACCCCGACCTGTGCCGGTTCCTTCTGGTAGAGCAATTCCCCGTTGCCGCCGCACTCGAGGAAAAGGATGCGCGACTCCATCGGATAGCGCGCGAGCGCATCGAGCGTAAAGATAAGCGGGCGCTTGACCAGTCCGTGGATCAAGAGCCGATGGACGTCCGGATTGATGTCGGGGACGCCACTGTGAATGCGCGAGAAATGCAAGCCATTCGGCGTAATTGTTCCGTTGAGCAAATGGTGCGGCGTGCGCAAGCTGCCGATTTCGGGGAATTCGGTTCGCGACGACCAGGCCGCCCGCACGACCTTGTTTTCGTATCTCGACGGTTTATCGTAGGGGAGTAACGTCGGCCCGGGCTTCTGCATCCATGGCTCGATCGGCAACGGATCGGCCGCCGCGGATTCAACCAATGTATAACCTATGATGGTCGCGGCCATGGCGACGCCGCCGCTGAGAAAGGTACGGCGGTCAAGAAGCCCGTTTCCGGCAACCACATCCGGTTCTTGCGACCCTGGTTTCGATTGATCGCTTCGCATCGGTTCCTCCCCCCTCGCGTTGCTTTCGGCCGGCTAAATGCTCGGCCCCTCGATCCACGCATATTGTTATAAATGAATCGCGCTCAAATTGCTACCGAACGGAGCGCTATCTGGGGAACGCGGCAGATTGGTCAGCGTCGCAATGCCAGTCGCTATTTAACGGCCCTGATTGCGGCGTTAAGCCTAAATCACGACATCGACGTCTTCGGTCGTATTGATGTCGTTAATGGCCTCCATGTTTAAGCATGTCGTACTGTTACTTCTCCTACGTTTGGCGGGAGACTCGCCATAGACTTTGAAGGATAATCTAGCCGGTGCCGAATGGTCACGCGCTCCTCAAACCTGAGATTCGGCGGGATATGGGCGATTGAAGAGTTCACGATGGATCACTGGATTCCGGTACAAGAGTTTCCGCGCCCGTACCCATTCTAACTGCAACTAAGCTGGTGGAGGATACAGACATGGCGAAGATGCGAGCGGTTCAGATATCCCACGCAAACGGACCCTTGGAGCTGGTCGAGCGCGACATTCCCGAGCCCGGACCGGAGCAAGTGCGCATCAAGGTCGAGGCCTGTGGTATCTGCCATAGCGATGCGTTCACCAAGGAAGGTATCTTCCCGGGTATCCGCTACCCGATCGTGCCCGGCCACGAGATCGCCGGCCACATCGACGCGGTCGGTCCGGGTGTCACCCCATGGCAGACCGGCCAGCGGGTCGGCGTCGGCTGGCATGGCGGGCATTGCCGCCGATGTGAGCCCTGCCGCCGCGGCGATTTCATCAACTGCCGCAACCTGAAAATTCCAGGCATCAGCTACGACGGCGGCTACGCCGAGTACCTGGTGGCCCCCGCCGAGGCGCTGGCGCTGATACCGGACGACCTTGAGGCCGAGCGCGCCGCACCGCTCCTGTGCGCCGGCATTACGACCTATAACGCGCTCCGCAACAGCGGCGCGCGCGCCGGCGATCTGGTCGGGATTCTCGGCATCGGCGGGCTCGGTCATCTTGGTGTGCAGTTTGCAGCCAAGATGGGCTTCGAGACCGTGGCGATCGCGCGCGGGCGGGACAAGGAAGCGCTCGCGCGCAAGCTCGGCGCGCAGCACTATCTCGACAGCAAGGCGCAGAACGTCGCGGCCGAGCTCACCAGGTTGGGCGGTGCGCGCGTGATCCTCGCGACCGTGACCAGTGCCAAGGCGATGAGCGCCGTGATCGGCGGGCTCGGCGTCAACGGCAAGCTTCTGGTGGTGGGCGCCTCGGCCGACCCCATCGAGGTGTCGCCCGTCCAGCTCATATCCGCACGCCGGTCCATCCAAGGCTGGCCCTCGGGCACCGCGATCGACTCCGAGGATACGCTCGCTTTCAGTGTCATGAGCGGCGTGCGGCCAATGATCGAGACAATGCCGCTCGAGCGCGCGGCCGCAGCCTATGAGCGCATGATGAGCGGGAACGCCCGCTTCCGAATGGTCCTGACGACTGAACGCTGAGGCCCGCCGGCTTTTGATCCGCGGAGTCCTTAACCTAAAGCGGTGATAGAGAATGAAATTCCCGAAAACTACACCCCTTTGAGGGTAGTGTCGCAGTTTGAATCTCCTCTATCGGCCTATTCTGTTGAAAAACTCCTTTTTTGGTCAAGGCCCGAAAACATCAGCGCCGCCAGCGAATTATTTTCTCTAACAATATGGAGGGATAGTAGTGTGGCTACGATTTCGCCGTGATAAGCCTCCAGTGAGCTTAGGCATCGTAATAACTTCAAACATTCGAAAGAAATCAATAGTGGCGGAAAAACCGGCTCTGAAGATTTTCGAGTTTTTCAACAGAATAGGCCATAACCGGCCATTCAAGCGGACCGGCTTCGTACACCTTGCGAATGAGCCGCGCCCAGGCGGCTTTTGCGCGAGCCGCAAACTCACACCTGGCGCGCTACTACGGCCTGCTGTCCCGGCGTCGTAGGTCATCTTCTCCAAGGACATCGGCGCTCGGAGCGTATAGCCGGCGAGTTTCTTGTGCCCCTCGGCATCTTCGGCCGCCACCCTCACCTCGTTATGAGCCGAGAAGCCGGAATGACGCCAGCCGAGCATGCGGCCGCGAAGCTCATCCGGCGCCTGGTTCTTCTAGCCTAACCAGCAGCAGTGCCGGCCCGTCCGGCCGCCGACGGTCGGACTCCCACGCCTGAACGAGTTTCGTACTGACGTTCACAAAATGCTGGCATGGAGTTCCGCTCGCCTTGTCATGATGACGAATCAGAGATCCATGGGTGGTGGGAAGAGATCCTATGGCGACCTATCGGATTCTTCCGTCGGGTTGACGCAAGCCATGAAGCCGGCCCTGTGCATTGCTGAGCCGAACACGCTTTCGCGCGGTCCTATGAAGGTCTGAATCTGGACTGGTAGCGGGGAGATCCGGACGGACAGAAGCACGCGTCAGGTACAAAAATCAGGCAGTCGCCGCGAGGTTGCTGGCGTTGCCACCCCAGGACGAGTCACCCCAGTCGTATGAAGGTTGCTACTGACGGGACACCATTTTGCAACACGAAGAGCAAGTAGTAGCCCGGTGGGGCCACGTTCGCGTCCGGCGGGGTCTGCACCCTGAGGCTATTTCCTGATCTGTGGGCGATCGACAGCGCGACGTAGCGCTGGTCCATGTTGAAGGCGTGCGTGACTGCGCCAGTACGTATGATCGCTACGGCCGTGACGCTGCGCGCCTGCGGAGTGTCTACGGTGATCGTCGCGCCGTACGCTGCGCTTGACGGCGCGCTCGTGATCACGGGCCGCGCCCCGCCGAAGAGGTACGGGGGCGAGAAGATCTCGATGCGGTGCTCGGCGTAGTCGTACGGCGAAAGCTGAAACAGACCCGACCGGCCCGCCATGAGGACGCGCGCGTCCGGAAGTAGGATCGCCGTCGAGTGGTAGAGCCGCGGCACGTGGATCGAGCACATTGGCGTCCACGTCTCCACGGTCGGGTCAAAGAG
>Ga0137393_10003328_pt1 | contig 10439 bp, 15 predicted proteins | sample 15con2h34BmetaG_FD_101396 | JGI IMG/M metagenome (GOLD analysis project Ga0137393, IMG submission 101396) | Vadose zone soil microbial communities from Angelo Coast Range Reserve, California, USA - 15con2h3.4B metaG | ecosystem: Environmental > Terrestrial > Soil > Vadose zone > Saprolite...
CACCCTCAGTTCCGATGGCAGCAGATATGCTATCACCTGCTGCAACCTTGAGGGCGCGAAAACCACCATCAACAAGAGTCTGAAGACGGTGCGGGAACGTAGTGAGTAGGTCAACATTCAAGAATTGATCAGGATTGTCAGGGTTCGGGACGTCTTTGGTAATGCGGCCAAGAGCGGCATCGTCGTTCACGCCACAGGACCAGACCTATGTAGGCGGGGCGGTGAGCAGCTGGTTAGTCACACACAAGAAGGAGCATACGGTGCCATTTTCGTCGATGAAAAGAGAATGTAGACCACCAGCTGCAACCCCAACAATCCCCGACCCCGGCCCGGCACCGAAAACGCCTTGTGTAATCTTTTCTTCGACCCATGTGTTCCTCGTAGGCTTGGATAACTCGTCGAGGAAACTGGGACCCATACCAAATTGACCAAAGTTACCAGTACCCCAGACAAAAATCTGTGCTGGTGGAACCATTTTGGCAGGAAAATCAGGGACGGCGTTGATTGGTGGTTCGGTTTCAGAGGCAGCCTTGCGGTGCCTTTTGGGCAGAGGCATTACATCAGCGACGGTATTGGCTTTTTGAATTTTTTTGATAGCTTTTGCGGCGCCATTAAGGCCATTTACCTCCTTGAGGGTGGTGGTACTGCGAGCACGCTTGAGTGAGGGAGGGGGTGACTCTGATGTATCAGAGGCTGACAGTTTTGGCCGCGTGGCGTTGCGTGATTTGGAAGTTTTGGCAGATGTTTTAGATTCTTGTGACTTGGACACAACAGTGGTACGAGACGAAGTGCGGGAAGGTGCTTTAGGCTTGGGGGCCTCGACAGAAGCCTGCGAGCGGCTGCGGGTCGGCATGTCGATAAGCAGATAAGGCGATAATCGACGGGCTAAGGCTTGGCCCAACGGACGTCAGGATCTAGGAGTAAATAAAAGACGCGGACGTTATGGAATGTGGGTAAGAGGGGACGAGGGAGGAGAAGTGTTCAAGGCAAGGGACGAATCGGACGAATCGGTTAATAGCTCCCCTCCCGTTCTTATCACGTGTATGACACCGCCACAACGCGTCGCGACGCGTGCATCCCGCTCAATAACTCAATCCAGGATTAGGGAATTCCAGTGCACGACCTCTTTAGACATTGTATGGATGAGAAAAGATAACATCTTATGGCCTTTTTTTGCCCGTCTCTGTTTTTGGTGGTTGATCCCATCTGCGCCACCAAGCGTGAATGGAACGTACTCTAAAGCCTTTTCTGGAGATGATCTGCCGGTGAGCGCCTTACTATCGCACCTAGAGAACTATTTAGAACGATTGTCAAGTAGTATAGTGTCCCTGTCATGGCGCTATACGGGATCACAGAATCGAGCCCACGACTCATCTCCGAGCAGTACTACATGCCAGTGATTCATGTCCGCTTCTTTCGTCGATTAGAAGCTTCTCGGCGCCAATTTTGCACTGATAAATGATGCGTACTACAGTAGTACCTTGGAACGCCTATCCGTCTAAATTTGACTGCTCACGCCTTACACATACACAACATGCCCGAATTCAAATCCAACACCATAGAAGAAATCGATGAGGTACGCTTCCTTCCCTACCTTACTTTTATTTCATAACTCCCGGTGCTGATATGTCGGCCTTGTCATCACACAGGCATACCAAACCCTGCAGGCAACCTTCCGCGCTGGGACCTTACGCCCTTTCTCATGGCGCAAGCACCAACTGAACCAGGTCATCCTCATGCTCCGTGAGAACATCGAGGCCATCGCCCAAGCCTCCGCGGATGATCTTCGAAAGCCACGCCAGGAAATCGTCGTAGGAGAAGTCGGGATCGTCATCCGACGAGCCATCCAAAGTGCGGCTCAGCTCGACGAGTGGGCCAGCGAAGAGACGGTCCCGCTAGAGGGCTGGCAGCAGGACTGGTCCGCTACCGTCTTGAAGCGCCCCAAGGGCGTCGTTCTCGCTATCTCGTGCGTCTTTGATGGTTCCTTCCTCCCAACGCAAATGTCCGCTTGCACCTCCTCTTACTCACCAAACGGTGTTACTACAGACCCTGGAATTACCCTATTCTCCTCAGCTTCCAGCCAATCATCGGCGCCATAGCCGCTGGATGTCCTGCCGTACTCAAACCGTCCGAGATTAGCCCTGCCACCTCGGCCCTCTTGGCGGATCTCTTCCCCAAATATCTCAACCAATCTGCCTATCGCGTCATCAACGGTGGCGTTCCCGAAGTCACATATCTCCTCAAGTTAAAGTGGGATCACAGTGCGTATGATCGTGTAATACCTCGAGTCGATCGTATGTTCATCGTCTCCCGTTCATTTGTCATCAGTCACGTACACGGGAAATGCGGTCGTAGCTCGCATCATTGCAAAGGCCGCAGCTGAGCACCTCACACCCGTTACCCTCGAGCTAGGCGGGAAGTCTCCCGTGATCATCGATCCCAACACGACGAACCTCAAGATCGCAGCAAAGCGTGTCCTTTACGGTAAAACCCTAAATGCCGGCCAGGTAAGGAGTGAAAATACCCCCCGACTACGTACCACCGTATTCTCCGACTCGACTGAAACGCCTCCCTCCTCGCTTCGCAGATTTGCATGGCTCCAGATTACGTCCTTATCCCGCGCTCGGCCCAAAATGACTTTGTAGAGGCGATCAAGGAGGCAGCCGTGGAGCTCCGCCTCGATGACGCCCTTACGTCCGACTCGTACGGAAGCATCGTTTCCGACAGTCACTTTAAACGTCTCCGAAACATAATGACGAAATCCTCCGGGGAGATCGTCCTTGGTGGGAATACCGACGAACAAAAGCGGCGCATCACCCCAACAGTCTACAGGGACGTCAAAGGAGGCGACTCACTCCTCGAGGGGTATATCCACGCACGATTTTGAATTTCTTTTGAATTCGTTCGCTAACTTATGCGTCGTAATCAGCGAGATCTTCGGTCCCGTTCTTCCCATCGTTCCCGTGGATGACATCCAGCAGGCCATAGAGTACATTAATGCCCAGTAAAGCCACTTCCCCAGCATCACAGCACACCGTTCTCACCAACTCAACTTCCTAGCCCTCATCCACTCGTACTCTACGCATTTACTGAAGACCCCGAGATCAGACAAACACGTACGTGACACGCATTATCCATATACTCTTAACGCTCGCGACCTTGCGTGGCTCATTCTTGCATGCCGCAAACCAGTCCGCGACGAAACGAGGAGTGGCGGCCTACACTTTAACGACGTGGTCCAACAAGCTGGCGTTGACGGTCCACCCTTCGCTGGCGTCGGCGAGTCAGGATGTACGTCAGCCAATATTTCTACTCGTCGTATTTCAAGCCATCGTGCCACGCATGCGGCCGTGTGCGCGGTGCGATGAAACAGGCACTGATCTGATGCTGATGATGACACCCCACTGGCAGATGGACGCCAGGCGCTGAAATACAGCTACGAGGAGTTCACCTACTTGCGCAGCTCCGTGGATATTCCGCTCGCGTGAGTCTTTCATACTGTAGTCTTTAATGGGAGCGAGTTCATCTGTAATCCATATCCTGCACAGGTCGGAACCCCACATCTCCGTGCGGTATCCTCCGTACACCCCAGCCATCACTGAGGCACTGGCTGTCGGGGCCGGAGCCATAGAAGCTCCTGCTACCACTACGAAGGCTTCACTCTGACATAAATTACGAGTGGAGTCTTGGTCTTGGTTCCCTTCCCCCCCTCTGTCCCTTCGTTTCCTCGCCACAATGGGGAATAGTAAGGATGGACCTTGGCCTCAACGTCCAGGACATTGGGCCCTTCAATCCAAGTTACTAGTCAGTCGCGTGCATTCATGAGGTAGTATACTGTAATGCTGTAAAGTACATATCTAGGACTGTCTGTGGGTATCAAACGATATTAAAGAAAACGAAAACGAAGCAATCCGTCAGTAGCCTGACGGTCGTGCATGTGCTTTAGATGTATCATAAGCACGTATGAGCCGCGACTGGTCCTGCCGCGCTGGATTCTCTGTCTGACTGAAGGCAAAGCCACGATTTCGTCGCATCCGTTGGACAGCACGAACCTTTTTAATGGCATTTTGGAACCTATAAAGGTGAAATGAGTTTTTTCTGAAGAAGTCAAATATAGGAAATCTCCCACTGTGTCTGCCGTGGCCGATAATCGGGGATGTTGTATTTTTGAATCTCCTGCGCAATGTGATATGATGCAGGCATATATGTCCGTCGATAGCTGTCAGAGAAAATTAACCGTAAATGCTTTGAACTGGATAAAATCGGATCGAGGCTTACTATTTCCATACGAAATCTCGGCAAAGACAGATCGCAGGGACAAGGAGAATGGTGAACCAGAACACACTATCGGTGAATAACCGGGGATCTAATCCCTGGTATTCGACAGAGAAACCGAGACTGGGAGCAATTATGATGTAGAGAGGGAGGAAGAACATGGTGAAGACGAATGATCCTGGGATCGCTAATAACACATGGCTCATGAGCATTTAGGTTTCTGTACTCAGAAGTGTTGGGCGTTACCTGCAACAGTATACTTCGTCCATATACTGCGATGTGAAGAGCATGAGCAATGGTAGCAGCAGCATGATGACCATGTACGCACTCCGACACTAGAGCAGCCTTTCCAAGGACTGTCAATAGCACAGCAAGATAAAGCATAGTACCCCAGAACCAGTGGCCCGAGTCATAACCCGACGACTGTTTCAAGTCGCCCCAGAACAGGATGACCGAGAAACCGAAAGCAACCTGTACAAGCTGATAAGCTCATCCGTCGGATTTACGGAAAGAACATGTACGTACGATACTATGATAAAGTGCATTGCCAACCCATAACCAGAATGCAGTTTTCGTAAAGAAGGCGTTAGACTGCCCAAGCATATACAGCTGAGGATATCGGTCAAGAATCCGCGCCGAGACAAACTGATCAAAGATGCCGATGACGAGAGGGGGAAGGAGTGTGAATAGGACATTGTAGAATGATAATGTCCATGATTCGTAGGCAATCTGGCCAGAGAAGTTGTTGAAGAAAGAAAACTGGAGAATTGATGAGAATCAGGGCCACAGCGATGATTGCGATTGACTTACCCAGAACTGTGTCATATACAGAACAATGTTTTTGTAAAATGAGTCTGATGGGAGTATGTTGAGCCATCTTTCAAAATAAAATGGGATGATACTAACAGAGAATGAGTGTTGCCAGTCGGCGGTAGCTCCACGCGCCGTGCACGAGTAGTAACTTCTTTAAGAATCGGAACTGAGAGATCGCAACATCGGCGGAGCGAGCAGCTTGCAGACCCTACAAGCAGGCGTTAGGTTAACCCTCCGAAAAAAAAATGGAGAAGCCTACCTCAACGCCAGAAATACCGACTCCAACGTGGGCTGCCTGTATCATACTGACATCATTCGCACCGTCGCCAATAGCGAGAAGAATTGACTTGTGATTCTTCTTGACAAGTTTGACGACAAGAGCCTTCTGTAACGGAGAAACGCGACCTGCGGGCCATAATGAAAAGAAGCTAAATACTTAACCAATAAGCACCTACAACAGAGGACTGCCTTGCACATGACAGCCAGTTCCAAAAACAACTTGGAAATATCCTTCTCCAAGGCAAATGTGAGACTTTTTCCATCTATGACAAGTTCAGTCGACTTCAACATGCCACCGGCGATACACAATACCTATGATGAGAGCAAGGTCCTCCAGCTCCCCGGAACTGCGTTGGCTCTTGACGGCTGTTAGTCGACGCTCAATGGTATCCTTCGTATGGTGCGAATTTTCCTCGTTTACGATAACCTGCAGAAGAGATGAACATCTGAAACGAGATGCTGGAATATAAGTGCGGACCAGATTCATCGACTCCGTAATGAGACGACACGACATGCCAATGTTGATTGCAGTCTCTTGTCGGTCGCCAGTTAGAACCCAGACCTTGATGCCCGCAAGCTGCAAGGTGTGAATCGCATCTGGCACGCCCTCTTGTAACTTGTCTTCGATTGCTGTTGCGCCTAGTAAGAACATGTCCTTCTCAATGACATCGGCCGCCTTGTCCAGTGCCTCGCCACGGCCATTGATTGTAGCAGCTGCCTGGTCATAGATCGCCGACCACTGCTTATACTCTGATTCGGATATTTCACGGAAGGCGACGCAGAGCGTCCGCAAGCCCTCGGTTGCGTAATCCTAAATATACTGCTCAGCGTGGAGGAGCGGTGAAAGTGGTCCGCGCACACCTCAAGATGGGCAAGCGTCTTCTCCGTGTATGGCTGCGAAGGAGCAAGTCTTTCAAGGATAACAGTGTCCGCTCCCTTACAGTAAAGCTTGATCTTTCCATCGGGGCCTCGAACAATAGTTGACATGCGCTTGCGAGTCGAGTTGAACTCGCATACATTTAAGATCTGAAATTCTTGGGAGGCGCCCAAGACATCAACAAAAACTGACTTCGGCTTCCGCATCTACGTACCATCAGTCAGGAGGTGAGATACGACAGGAAACTGTGAGATGTACGTACAGTAAAGCGGAATCCAAGCCGCTCGGCACCTGCAACCAATGCTGCTTCGTCTGGGCTGCTCGCTTGATAGACCATCTTCTCGTTCTTGGTCTCAGGGATGACCGTATGACACACCGCAAGTAGCGTCAAAAACTCGCGAATCACCTCCCGCTCTTTCGGCGTCACCACGATCTTCGGGTAGCTAGAGTCGGCGAACGGGTTACCCGTATCAAGAGCAGCGCGCATTTCATCAAAGGTACGCCAAGCCTCGCGCCCTTCACCTTCTTCGCGCCGCCCCTCATCTACTTCAGCCGCGTACGCAACACCCGCGATCGAGCAACACTGGAATTCCATCTCATTGCGCGTGAGGGTTCCTGTCTTGTCCGAAAAGACGTATTCGATTTGTCCGAGCTCTTCGACGAGCGACGAGGTACGACAAAGAGCAGGTGTATCTGTCTTCACGTAATACATATCCAGATCAGAGTTAATGAGCTGCGCCTGCTGGTACTTGACGACTTCCATCGTGACAATGAGGGAGATTGGAATTAGGTTGTTGTACAGGATGATGAATGTAAGAATGTCTGTATCGAAGTGAGTGGAAGTCCAATGAGAGTGACCTTCGCGTACCCTCGATAAAATCCTTGGCTAGTGAGGACAACGTAAGAGAAAGCTGGTCACAGAATGAAGAAACACACCTCGTCCCCCAAGGGAGGTCGTTTCCATAAGATACCATTGCCTGGAAGCGAAAGCCCACTAAATAACACTGGTTATCTCAACATGCAATGCAGCCACAAGACAAACACTCACTGAACGGATGCTAGCACCAACTGTTGAACCTATAGAAAGTGCCAACAGCAGGATGAACAGGAACACTATCTGAGTGTTCACCTGTTTCTCAACTGCAGTTCTTTTGATTGGTGCAGCGCTAGGTGAAAGGGGCGATACTCAGTCCTTTGCTAACAAAACTTTATGTAAGTCCACCCACGTCGCGTTACGCATTAGCTTTGTTTCGTGGCCGGTAAAGACGACAAGTCCATAAGCCCAATGGGTGTTACGTAACTGTGCACCACGCAGAAGCATCTGATCGGGCCCGAGTGGCACCTGCTTCGGAAATCCAGTAGATGTGGTGAGGTCAAGAGCACCCTCATAGGTGTAAAGGGAGTTATTTGGATGTTCTGAGCGTAAAGACCCACGCAGAGCAATGACGGGGTTCGGAGAAGTGAGATCAGATGTCTGAGGAGACGCCTGCTTGATCTTGAGGTTCGTTTCACTGAGAAGAAAGCTAAGTCACAAAGATAGAGATGGGTCCAATGGTGTGCGTACCCGTCAAGATTGGAGGTTTCAATATAGCAAAACCCTTCTGGTTCACTTGAACTGAGAAGAATAAGATCTGCTGGGATAAAGTCGTCGTTCTCGACCCGTATGACATCACCGACTCTGATATCCTGCCATCTTGTCGAGTCAAAAGCACCGGTCGGTCCGAGCACTTTTGCAAGACGGGAATTGAGGTCGGTGTCAGATTGGTGTCGTTTCTGACCAAGTAAGGTGGGTCAGGGGCAAAAGGGAGGAAAATATGTATCTCGCAACGCACGAGATCTTCCTGGACCTCCTTGAATGCAGACGCGAAAAGGACGACCGACAAGGGAGCAATTGTTGTCCATTTATTTGTGGGTGAGACCCCAGGAATTTGCTGGATGCAAGCAGTGAAAAGGAAGAAAATATTGGCGTATTTGGAGAATTGCTCTGAAAGTACGCAAGCACGCGTATCAGACGTGACAGAAGATTGCCGAGAGGAAGCGACGAACCGAATAAGAATTTGGGGATAAAGGTTGCCGTGTTGTATTTCGTCGTGGAGACATAATTCGAGAGAAAACCCGCATTCGCATCCGGAAGGTTTAGAGCGACGACTCGTTCGCCCGTCAAGACCTTTTCTTTCTGCCATGGCCATCGCCATTTCCTACGCGAAACCTTCTTGGATCTCGGAGGAGGCCGTGATGTCTGAACGGGAGAGTCCTCTTGGTCAAAGGTCCAGCCCTGGGGAATGCCGTTGGTCTGAATAGACAAATTGGATGTACCGGCCAGCGGCGCAACCTGGGTCGGCAAATGTAGATTGCTCTCCTTGACCTGCATAGAGTGAGCGCCTGCAAATGCAGAATCCGGGGGCTCTCCATCATCCTCATCGTCGAAAAAGGGATCTAATAATTGAGGGGAAGCGTGTGAATCGCCCGGAGGGCCGGAAGGAGGATAACCGTTGTTGGCGCGTTGATACTGAGAATTAAAAGAAGCCGCAGGGTTGGCTTGAAAGACTAGACGAGCAAAGTCATCTGCCATTGTTGGGCAGAGACGGCGAGTGGGCCGCGAGCGATGGCGCTGGCGCTGCGCAGTGGGGGTTTGCAAAGAGACACGTCGGTAATGTAAGCTGACGTAATTTCACCCCCCTTTGCCAGCAAATAACAGAATCAGGTACCGTCGTTGATACGACCACCTTGTGCAATGCATGCACCCACCCAGCGAGAGCTTCTCCTCGTTTCTCTTCTCTTCATAGCACTTTTGACCTTTTCATCGACTCGTCTATCTAATCGAGGGGCTTCTCGCATAGATCTTTCTTCCGTCTGGCATGAGATTCCTCCACCGCCCAAACCTACCGGTATCCCCACCCTCCCATCAGACATGAGACTTTCCTGGAGAAATTCCAAGGTTCCCAGGACAAGGATACTCGCACATGTCCCAGGTGAGTGTGTTTCTGATGTCTATCTTTTCATGCTTACCCTTCTCCGAGGATGGACTATCTTTGAGAAAATGTACATCTACAACGGCACCGTTTACCTTGTCAGTGACGAACCAGAGACTTTCCCCGACCGAAAATTCATGATTTCGTCTGGAGTAATCATCGACGAAGACAACCCAGAACTGAAGGCCGCCCGCGTACCCAGCGACAAGGATATGCGCTTTATTAGCACCGCGGAGGCGCGGAAGCTCTTCGGCACAGGCGCAAATCGTATCCAAGGTGTGACGGTGCGCGCATTCACTGCAATACCTATGACATACGTCTTCCTCACACTGCCCTTAGTGGCTTGTGAATGATCCCAGGCAATAGTCAGTACTCTCCTCCTCTCATGGGTGATCCTGATACACGTTTACTGAATGATCAATATAGCATCACGCATTACTACCACTGGTCTGCCGAGCTCTGTTTCGGCCTTTGGCGTACATACTCGGCGCTCGACCCATTTATCCCAACCAGCGGCAAAACAGACTTGCCATCTCCCCGACGATTGCTCTTCACCCGCGTCGATGCAGACCATTGGCGTGACTATGCATCAATGAACCAATGGGTGCTCCGGGCCGTCTTCCCCTCTATTTCCATGGAATTCTCCGATGACTGGAAAGACCGCGCCGCAATGGGGGTGCCTTTCGTATTCGATCGCGTCGTCTTCGCCGATCGTGGAGCTTCCATGAATGGTGAAAACTACCTACGTACCCAACGCACGGCCAGCGAACCGAATGCTCTCCCCGGCTCGCCGAACTGGTGGACCACCTTCAGGGACAAAGTGATTCAGCCCACAGGTCTCAACGCGAGCACGGGCGCAGGGACCCGGGGTCATCCCGTGATTACGTATATCTCCCGTCAGGATTGGGGTCGGCGCATGCTTATACAGAGCGACCACGAGAAACTAGTCGAGGAGCTGTACAAGCTACGCGATGAGTATGGTTACGAAGTCAACGTGGTGAGCATGGATAAACTATCACGACTCGAGCAGCTGCAGCTTGCAGGGCGGACCACGGTCTGTATCTCCAGTCTTCCATTCCGTCAATGCTAGTGGCTGACATGCTAGCACAGATCCTGTTGGGTGTGCACGGAAATGGCCTGACCGCACTGCTATGGATGAAAGTCACCCCGCGCTCGACCGTCTTGGAATTTTTCTATCCCGGTGGCTTTGCTCATGACTACGA
>Ga0137393_10003333_pt1 | contig 10433 bp, 14 predicted proteins | sample 15con2h34BmetaG_FD_101396 | JGI IMG/M metagenome (GOLD analysis project Ga0137393, IMG submission 101396) | Vadose zone soil microbial communities from Angelo Coast Range Reserve, California, USA - 15con2h3.4B metaG | ecosystem: Environmental > Terrestrial > Soil > Vadose zone > Saprolite...
CATCGGCTCGCGTTGGGCACCGCGAAGCGGGCGATTACCGGTTCACCGGGCGGCGAATACGGATCTTGCGGTCCGTGGCCACTACGAAACACCGATGCCAGGTTTCGACCGGTTCGGTCGCAAACAGCAAGCGCACGCGTTCGATTAAAGCGCGTCGGGAGGGCTCAGCCAGGCGCACTACCAGCAGGCCGTGGTGAGTGCCAGGTTGATATTGTCGAATATCCGAAAAATCCAAATCCTGAGTAATGAGAAAACGGCCGGCGGTTTGGGTTGCTTGCCAAATATCGGGGTCTGGCTGGCCGGCGAGGCCTTCCTGGGGCACAGAATCGACCTCATGGCCGACACCTTGGTCAGGAGCCCAACGAGCGCAGCCGGTAGGTTCTCATCAAGCTTGATTCTCACGAGACGCGAGGGATTCGTACAGGCGGCAGATCTTCCTCGGCCGAAGCAGCGGCGAAAGCGATGGCCGCCCGCACATCTTGCTCCGTGAGAGTGGGAAAATCCTTTATGATCTCGGCAATGCTGTCACCCCCGGCGAGGCTGGCCAGGATCGTACGCAGCGGCACCCGCGTACCTTTCATCACCGGCTCACCCTCACAGATTTGGGGATCCCGCACGATGCGGGCTTGGTAATCCATTGTCATGGTCTTGAGTCTCGTCGCGTTGCCTGGCAGTGAGGATAGCATAATTGCGGCGTTTATGTTGACTACTGGACCATCTGACCTGCCTCCAGCTACATCGGCGATTGGTCTATCAAAGACATGTTGACTATATCCATTACAACCCGGTAAAACACAGCTATGTGAAACGGGTAATCGACTGGCCCCACTCCACGTCTCACCGCTAGGTCCGGCTTGGGCTCTATCCCGCCGATTGGGCGGGTAACGGATTGGGCGATGCGGGTCAGTTTGGAGAAGGATGATGGGTTACACTTCGCTTCACCCATCCTATCAGGCTGACGTACTTCCCTGCGAATGAATTTGCGCACAGCCAAACTCTTTAGATGTTAGTTTTCTGTTTGCGCGGTTTCTGATGCGGCTGTTTGGGTTCCGGATGGACCGCAATGGGGTCGCTAGCGGGAAAGGTTTCCTTAAGGGCCTCGTCCAGTCTCTGCTCTAGCTCAACATCAGCATAGTTCTTTTTCTTACTCTTTATTACCCTTGCCTGGTTCACTGTGAATACCCGCTCCTGATTGCTTCCTCACTGATCACGCTCCGTGACGTTGTGGCCGCTCAAGTCAACACCCTTGGCTCGCGGCGCGATTGGTTGAATCAACCAGTATACGAAAAGTTATCGATTCACTCGTCAGCCTTTTGGCTTGCATCAGCCGGGGAACTATTGAAGGCTGCGGATCAAAGAAAACGTACATGTCTAACAATCGTATCGAGCAACAAATGCTGCTAACGCGTCGATAGCTGGACTACTTGTTGAGTGGAAGCGCCCCCTACACTTGCTCGTAACGCATGAATGTTTCCTGTCAATAATACGCTCGAGCGTTCCGCCAGATTAACCGTGAAGAAATAACTGCCTCCGGCAATGAAATGTCTGGCTGGCCATGACATCATGATATCCTATGAGTCTTAAAAGCGATAGGTTACGCTAACGCTTCACCCATGCTGCGGGCTGAGCTCGGGCAGGCACCGCGACAGCGAGGAAGTACCCTAGGGCCGGTCGACGACCGGAGGAGCGCTCACAATGAAGGCTTACTGGATCACACCGGGCCCCGGCGGCACGAAGGTCGAACTGCGCGAGACGGCCACCCCCGAACCCAAGGCCGGAGAGATCCTCGTCCGGGTCCGGGCCGCCGCGTTGAACCGCGGCGAGCTGCTGGGAGGGAAAGCGGGCGCCTCCGCCAAACCCGGCGGCGGCGACTGCTCGGGTGACGTGGTGAAGGTCGGCGACGGCGTCGCCGGTATCTCGACGGGCGATCGCGTGATGGGGCGCTGCGGCGGCGGCTTTGCCGAGTACGCCCTCATCGATGCGCGGGAGGCCATGCCCGTGCCCGCGCAGCTCTCGTTTGAACAGGCGGCGGCGATGCCGCTGGTCTTTCTCGTGGTCTACGACATGCTGGTCGCGCAGGGCTGTCTCACGGCGGGACAGTGGCTGCTCGTGACCGGTGTCTCGTCGGGCGTCGGGGTCGCCGCGCTCCAGACCGCAAAGGTGCTGGGCGCACGCGTCATCGGCACCTCCGGTTCCGGCGAGAAGCTGGCGAGGCTCCAAGGGCTCGGACTCGACCTGGGCATCCGGACGCGGACCGGTGATTTCTACCACGCCGTGATGAAGGCCACCGAGAACCAGGGCGTAAACCTCGTGGTCAACACCGTGGGCGGGTCGGTTTTTCCCGAGTGCATCCGGGTGCTGGCCTTCGAGGGCCGGCTCGCGACGGTGGGGCACCTCGACCGGGTGCTGACGAGCACGCTCGACCTCGAGGCCCTGCACGGTAAACGCCTCACGCTGTTCGGCGTGAGCAACCGCCTCCGCAGCGCCGCCCAGCGCGCCGAGACGGTTCGCGGCTTCGTCAGGGACCTCTTGCCTTATGTGGAGGACGGGCGCCTGCGTCCGCTGGTCGACAAGGTGTACGGATTCGAGGATCTGCCGGCGGCGATCAAGTTCATGGAGACCGACGCTCAGGTCGGCAAGATCGTCGTACGCGCGCTCACGACGTAGCCGGGGCGCGAGGCGATGCCGAAGGCGCGTCGGGTACCTCAGTCGGACATCAGAAAAACCGAACCGCATAAATCGGCGGCAGCGTAGTGGAGATTTCCTGCCACGCCTCGCCGCCGTTCTCGGAGGCCCACAGCCCGCCGGTGGTCGAGCCCATCATCAGTGTCTGCCCGTTATCCGCGACCGCAAGGCTGTGGCGGTAGATGAGGTCGTAGCAGTGCTTCTGCGGCAGCCCCGCGCGCAGCACGTCGAACGATTTTCCGCCGTCCCGGGTTCGCGTGACCGATAGCGCGGCATCGACAGGAATGCGCTTCTGATCGGCCGCCGCGGGCACGAACCAGGCTGTATCCGGGTCATGCGGATGCACGGCAACGGCAAAGCCGAAGTCGGACGGTGGCCCCTTCTTCTCGATCCCGATTTGTTGCCAGAACTTGCCCGCGTCGGTCGAACGCCAGATGCCGTTGTGGTGCTGGCACCAGAGCACGTCGGGAGCGGCGGCGCATTGCGCGATGCTATGCGGGTCCTGGATGTTCTGGTCGTCGGCGCGCTCGGGCGGCATGTAGTTCGCGCGCATGCCGGCTGCGCTGAGCGACCAGCTCGCGCCGCCGTCGCGAGTCGCCCACGCGCCACCGCACGAGATGCCGACCAGCACGCGACGGCTGTCCCGCGGATCGACGCAGATGGAGTGGATCCCGGGCGCCTCGTTCCCGCCGCCGACCCATTCGCGTCGTTCAGGCACCTCCCAGAGCGAGCTGACTAGCTCCCACGAGTCGCCGCGATCGCGCGAGCGGAACAGTCCGCCAGGCAGCGTGCCCGCCCAAAGTACGCCGGGCTCGCCCGTGCCGCCTGCCGCCAACGACCAGATCATTAACAGCTTCCACGCGACATCGTCCTTGCGATTCTCGGGCTGCGGCGGGTACGCAGGCACGGCGATTTCAGTCCAGGCGTCCGCGCCCTTGTCCCGCCGGTGGAGCTTGACGCCGAAATGACCGAGATTGAGCGCGGCGTAGAGGGTGTCGTCGCGCCGGTCGAACAGCACCATCACGACGGGATCGCCGGCGAAACTGTGCCGTCCGATGATCCAGCTTCCATTCTGGCGGGCCAGCTCGAACAAGCCCTTGCGCGTGGCAACCAATGCGTGAGTGTCGATGATCAGCCTCCTGATAAAGCCTGCAGCACATAGATCTGGCTGCCCGCGTCGAGCGCCGTGTCGAGTTTGACGCGATCTCTTACACGAAGCCCGTCAATGAAGATGACGACGTTGGAGCGCAGATGGCCCTGCTCGTCGAGGATATACCCGCGCAGCCGTGAATTTACCTGGAATCCGGTTTCGAGCGCGTCGCGAAGCCTCGTGGCCGGAGTTTCGATCTCGGGCACTTCCGTGAAGCGCGCTAGTTGCTGGGTGAAGATCAGCTTGGCCATGATCGGAAATTATATAACAAGCATAGGATGCATTCCACGATGTGCATGGATGCACTGGTTGGAAAGAATCCACCAAACGAGAAGGTGCCGCGATAGACATGGATGTCGAGAGCGGCCGCACCCTCTCTAATAAAACATAAGCCCGCGTAGGATGGGTGAAGCGCAGCGTAACCCATCACCCTTCTTCAAACTGATCCGGATCATCCAACCCCGTTCCCGCCCAATCCCGCGGATAGAGCCCAAGCCGCACATAACGGTGAAACGTCGAGTAAGGCCAATCGATAACTTGTTTAACATGACCATGTTTTACGGGATTGTAATGGACGTAATCCACATGTCTTAGCCAATCGGTTCCATCGCGCAAGGCATGCTCCCAGAAACGCCGTTGCCAAATCCCGCGCTCGCCCTTATCTAATCGACTCATGGATCGCCGTTCAATTTTGGGCAGTTGGCGGGAGAAGATGGCTTTGATTTTTCGCCAACGAGCGGAAAAATCGGCATCCTCTGGCGGCAGCGTCCAAATGCAGTGTAGGTGATCGGGAAGCACGACAATCGCTTCGGTTTTGAACGGTAATTCCCGCCGGACTTCTCGCCAGGCCTTGCGTAACGCATGAATGTTTTCTGTCAATAACGCGCTCGATCGTTCCGCTAGATTAACGGTGAAGAAATAACTTCCTCCGGCAATGAAGTGTCTTCGATAGTTGGTCATGATGCATGGTATTCTACATATGGTGACGCGATGGGTTGCGCTTCGCTTCACCCATCCTACGCGGGCTTGGTTTGGCGATTTAGCGGAAGCTCATTAGCAACGCGTCCCGATCGACGCCTTTGTGTTGTGAGACAGCGCGGAGGATACTGCTTAACGTGCCGATGCGAAGAACGGCGTGGTCCGGTACAGCGAGGCGTTGATGCTTGGGTTTTTCAGTCTGGAGGATGATGTGGCTGCCCTGCTGATTGACCACGCGGTATCCCCAATCGCGGCACAGTCCCTGACTACCTGCCGCCCGCTCAAGTCCCTTGGCAACTTCATGCGCAGGCAAGGACTTCGTCGCGCACCATATGCAGTCGGATGGAAGAAGGAAGATTCTTCGGTTGATCGAAATAGTATGCGCGTACGGCTTCGCGCACGTTGTCGCGCAACTGCTCCCACGTATCGCCCTGCGTGAAGATCGATTCCGTGAGACAATCCGCGCAGAAACCGCCGTCAGCTTCTTGTGTAACCTCGAAAATCAGCTCGCTCATGGTTTGAATTCTAGCCCTGCATTTCCAGCGTTGCAAGAAACCAAAGAATCGGCGGATGCCTCCCTACATGACATGTGTTTCGAGGATCGCACGATGGGTTCGGCACCGCCGCATATCCCCAGAAACGCCGTTGCCAAATCCCGCGCTCGCCCTTCTGTAATCGACTCGGATCGTCATGATTCATGGTATTGTACATGCGACAGCGCGATGGGTTGCGCTTTGCTTTACCCATCCTACGCGGGCTCGATGACCAGCTTGAGAAACACCAACGGGAGAAAAAGATAGTCGCCACAAAGAAGGAGATTTCGACACTTGGTAGCGAACTTAAAGAGAGCAAGACCTAGGCCCACGGTTAACCCAGACGCGCGCAGAAGCGGCCAGTTAGCGCCACGTTCGACCCAAGCAAGCCGCTTGCCATGAGCTTCGTCACCGCACTTACCGGATTGTAATGGATGTAGTCTACATGCGTTAGCCAATCGGTTTCGTCACTCCTATCGCTATATCGAAGTAAGGACGATGGGTTATGCTTTGCTTCCCCATCCTACGGGCTCTTTAAACAACCGGGACCAATGGCAGGCATGCAAGTCTCACTGAATAACGCTATTACCCAAATCGGCGTTTAGGCATCGGATGCGTCCCCTGGGTGGGCGGAGTGCGAACATTCCGGGACCCGAACGGGGTGGAGGCAGGATTGATTTCGGGGGAAATGGCTTTTCCTATACTTCCTATGTCCCTGGACTAAAATGTTATCTATGTATCTGGACTGACCGGTCGGGAACATAGGTAACAAAACAGTCCGGAGACATGGGTTACACAGGGTGGTATTCGTGCCCCGCGCCGCTCAACACGGCGTTAGTCCTAAGCGTCTCGACCTTAAAGGAGTCTGGAAAATACGGTTAACGCAGGCCCACAATCTGCCATTTTTGATAGCATGCGGCCCGAGGAGAATTACTAGACGGCTAGCCTAAAACTGAAACATGGGCGGAGGTTATTTAATGGAGTCGGCAATTGCTCGCATTAAACGACAAAAACGGACAATCATTAATCAGTACACCAAAACTGATAACGTAAAAGGATTTTCACAGGCTATTACGACGCTAGTGCCTCTTGCGGCCCTTTGGTATGCCGCGGTGCTGAGTGCCGGCGTCTCATACTGGCTAACCGCCGGTATAACGTTGGTGATGACTCTTTTCTTGCTGCGCGTTTTCATGATGATGCATGAAACCGGTCATGCTACGTTGTTCCGCACGGGTTGGCTTAATAAAGCATTCGGTTTTGTTTTTGGCGTAGCGTCGGGTCTTCCGACGTATGTATGGGCGCAGCATCATGCTTATCACCACGCCACCAACGGTAACTGGGAAAAATACCGCGGCCCTTTGAACATCCGGTCGGTTGATGAATACGAAGCAATGACCGACAAGCAACAGCGCATGTATGAACGTACGCGCAGCATCTGGCTGGCCCCTTTTGGCGGATTTTCGTATCTGATTTTTAATCCTCGCTACACGTGGCTAAAGGGCAGCATCAGCTTACTCCGTTATCTCGTCGAAAAGAAATTCGCGGAGCCCCGCATATCCATTGAGGCACACGCCGCCGAGTTCAAAACACCTTATTGGAATGACGCCACAGAGTACTGGCACATGTTCTGGAACAATGTCGCACTGTTAAGCGCATGGGTGTTAATGTCGTTGTATGTGGGACCTGCGCTCTTTTTTACGGTGTACCTAATCAGCCTGTCGTTAGCCGGCGGCGGCGCGATCGTGCTCTTTACGGTGCAGCACAATTTCGATCACTCTTATGCGTCCGGCACTGAGAAATGGGATTACGATACGGCGGCGATATGGGGAACCAGTTTCTTGGTTCTTCCGCGCTGGTTAAACTGGTTTACCGCCAACATCGCTTATCACCACGTTCACCATTTGTCCGCCGCCATTCCAAATTACTGTCTGGTTAATTGCCATAACGAATACCAAGACCTGTTTACGGACGTTACGCGTATTAAGCTATCTCGCGTTCATACCGCCTTAAAATACATTCTGTGGGACACTCGCTCCCAGCGGATTATTTCGGTGGCCGAGTATCGGCAAAATTACGTGTAGCGTGAAGTGCCCGCAACTGTTGGAAGTGTCATGAAAAAAATTGACTCGAAAAGGAAAACACCCCTCTTCGAACCGCCCTGCCGTATTTAATTGCGTCACTTAGGCCGTCTATATCTAGCCCGCGTAGGATGGTTGAAGCGCAGCGTAACCCATCAGCCTTCTCCTAACTGATCCGGGTCATCCAACCCCGTTCCCGCCCAATCACAAGGATAGAGCCCAAGCCGCACATAACGGTGAAACGTCGAGTAAGGCCAATCGATAACCTGTTTGACATAACCATGTTTTACCGGATTGTAATGGATATAGTCCACATGTCTTTGCCAATCGGTTTCATCGCGCAAGGCATGCTCCCAGAAACGCCGTTGCCAAATCCCGCGCTCGCCCTTATCTAATCGGCTCATGGATCGTCGGTCAATTTTAGGTAGTTGGCGGGAGAAGACAGCTTTGATTTTCCGCCAACGAGCGGAAAAATCGGCATCCTCCGGCGGCAGCGTCCAAATGCAATGCATATGATCGGGAAGCACGACAATCGCTTCGGTTTTGAACGGTAATTCCCGCCGGACTTCTCGCCAGGCCTTGCGTAACGCATGAATGTTTTCCGTCAATAACGCGCTTTAGCGTTCCACCAAGTTGACGGTGAAGAAATACCTGCCTCCGGCAATGAAGTGTCTTCGGTAATTGGTTATGATGCGCGGTATTCTACATGCCATGGTGCGATGGGTTACACTTCACTTCACTTATCCTACCCGGGCTATCAATTTAGAAACCATGTATAAGCAATGGTCGGCCGAGACGTTAAGCATCACCGAAAATAACTATAGAGATTCACTTATGCCCAAAAAGAAGCTTAACATTAAAACGCTCCTGAATGAGGCGGCAAGATTTGCCGAAGTTGAAAGTATTTACGATGAACCAAGTCTTTATGGCGTAACCGACGGGAAGGCGGTGGGCACGTATCTTGAGCATAAATTCACTCAATATCTGGCCGTTACATACGATTATCAGCAAGGGAATTCCGCCTCTGGAATCGACTTCCCAGGCCTTAGTGTAGATATAAAAGTTACCAGTATCCGGCAGCCGCAGTCTTCCTGTCCTTATAAATCGGCCAGACAAAAAATATATGGGCTAGGCTATAACTTGCTCGTATTCGTATACGAAAAAGCGGATGACCATAAGGGGCGTACTGGCCGGCTAAACATGCAACATACAATTTTCATTGAAAAAGACAGAACGGCGGATTTTCAAATGACCAAAGGGATTCTTCGGATTCTAAAAAACGATGGAAATACGGATGATCTTATCGCTTTCATGCAAGACGCGAACTTGCCTGTAGGCGATATTGAGGCGCAAGCTATCGCGGAAGAGATATTGAAGAAGCCACCAAACCAAGGTTACCTCACGATATCTAATGCCTTACAATGGAGATTGCAGTATGGTCGAGTAATTCAAAACGCAGGTAAGGTCGAAGGTATACAACGCATCAGGTAATTGAAGAGATGGCACGAAAAACAAAGGCGAAATGGGAATTTGGAGATTTTCAGACACCCCAAACCCTCGCTGAACAAGCGATATCGGTCTTAAGGAATCTAGGTATTAAGCCGCAGTCCGTTATAGAACCAACCTGTGGCAAAGGCTCATTCCTGCTGGCAGCAGCTAATGGTTTCCCCGAGGCTAAGAGATACCTAGGTGTTGACGTAAATAAGCATTATCTGTCCGAACTCGAATCCAAGATTTCTCGACTGCACATAAAGACTCGGGCGAGGATAATTGCCGGAGACTTTTTCTCTCTGAATTGGTCGGAATTGTTAACCTCATTGCCTGAGCCAATCCTCATAGTTGGCAATCCGCCATGGGTTACTAGCGCTGAACTGGGTATGTTGCAAAGTAACAATCTTCCACAAAAGTCTAACTTCCAAGAGCGACGAGGCTATGACGCAATTACAGGTAAGAGTAACTTCGATATTTCAGAATGGATGTTGTTGAAACATCTTGAGTGGCTAGGACAGCGACGTGGTGTGATTGCTATGCTGTGCAAAACAGCGGTATCACGAAAAGTGCTTCTTCACGCTTGGAAACACAGCTTTCCCGTATCATTCGCTCGTCTGTTCCTAATCGACGCACAAAAGCATTTCGGAGCTTCCGTTGATGCTTGTTTTCTTGTTGTCGGTATGACCGGAGGGGGTCAATCAACAGACTGTCCCATATACGAGAGCATAGAAGCTTCTGAAACATCTCAGACCATGGGTTATCACGATGGGTTAGTTCTTGCGAATATAGGTCTGTATCAAAAATGGCAGCATCTTAAAGGAGAGGATAAAGCATATGTTTGGCGATCGGGAATTAAACATGACTGCTCCAAAGTAATGGAAATGGAGCGGTCTGGGTCGGAGTATCGAAATGGAGCCGGAGAATTTATCGCATTAGAAGATGACTACCTTTATCCAATGTTGAAGAGCTCCGATATCGGAAACGGGGGAGTTCGTTACGGTAGAAAGTACATGCTGGTTACTCAGCAATATGTAGGAGAAGAAACAAAGGCGATCCGGAAAGTGGCTCCTAAGACTTGGCAGTACCTAGAAAGTCACCAGGAAGCCTTAGCAAAGCGGGCTAGCTCTATATACCAAAACCGCGCCAAGTTTTCGATATTTGGAGTTGGCGCCTACTCCTTTTCCCCCTGGAAGGTTGCGATATCAGGTTTTTACAAACAGTTAGCATTCAAAGTAATCAATCCCTACGAAGGTAAGACCGTAGTATTAGATGACACTGTCTGTTTTCTTCCCTGCTGGTCTGAATCGGAAGCGCTCTTCGTCGCGAGTCTATTGAACTCAGAACCGGCTCAGGAATTCTATCGGTCAATGATCTTCTGGGCAGATAAACGCCCGATAACGATTGAGATATTGAAGAAACTAAATTTACAAGCACTTAGTACTGATCTCGGTTGCGAAACCGACTATCTGCGCTTTTCACGGCGACGTCGCGATCTTGAAAGCGAAGAAACTGAAGGTC
>Ga0137393_10003335_pt1 | contig 10431 bp, 8 predicted proteins | sample 15con2h34BmetaG_FD_101396 | JGI IMG/M metagenome (GOLD analysis project Ga0137393, IMG submission 101396) | Vadose zone soil microbial communities from Angelo Coast Range Reserve, California, USA - 15con2h3.4B metaG | ecosystem: Environmental > Terrestrial > Soil > Vadose zone > Saprolite...
CGCAGCTGAATCCGTGAAGATCGCCGACGGTGGCGATGCCCATGTCGGTCAGCACCTTCTCCGTGGCCGGTCCCACGCCCGGGATCTTGCGCACGGGCAGCGGCATCAGGAACTGCTGCACCTGGTGCGGGCGGATGACGAAGCAGCCGTCCGGCTTCTTCCAGTCGCTGGCGATCTTGGCCAGGAACTTGTTCGGCGCTACGCCCGCCGAGGCGGTGAGGTGGGTTTCGGTCTTGATCTCGCGGCGGATCGTCTCCGCGGTCTCCGTCGCCGTCGGAATGCCGGTCAGCTCCTCGGTGACGTCGAGATAGGCCTCATCGAGCGAGAGCGGTTCGACCAGCGGCGTGTGGCGATGGAAGATCTCGCGGATCTGCCGCGATACTTCCCGATACTTGTCGAAGTTGGGATGGATGAACGTCCCCTCGGGGCAGAGCCGTTTGGCGCGCGTGGCAGGCATGGCCGAGTAAACGCCGAACTTTCGCGCCTCGTACGACGCCGCGCAGACCACGCTCCGCTCGCCCGGCCAGCCGACGATGACCGGTGTGCCCCGCAACTCCGGCCGGTCGCGCTGCTCGACGGACGCATAGAATGCATCCATATCGATATGAATGATTTTTCGCATGTGGCGACGCCCGCGTTCCTCGTCGACCGCACCATTGTCGAGCAAAACTGTGCTCGCATGCGCGCGAAGGCCCGCTCCTCGGGGGTGGCCTTCCGCCCGCACGTGAAGACGCACAAGACCATCGAGATCGGGCGGATGCAGCATGGTGGCGCGCCGGGTCCGATCACGGTTTCGACCATGGCCGAGGCGGAGTTCTTCGCCGATGCCGGCTTCCGCGACATCACCTACGCGATGCCGATCGCCCCTGAAAAACTGGCCCGCGCGCAGGCGGTCGCGGTGCGAATCGCGCGGCTGAACATTCTCATCGATAGCGAGTCCGCTCTACGTGCGGTAGAAGAGTTTGACGTCGCGAATGGATGCATTTTCGACATCTTCCTCAAGGTCGACTGCGGCTATCACCGCGCCGGCGTCGATCCGAACGATCCCGACAGCGTACGACTGGCGATGGCAATGGCCCGTTCGCGCTCGATCGACTTTCAAGGACTGCTGACCCACGCCGGCCATTCGTACAACGCGCGCGACGTCGAGGAGATCAGCCGCATCGCCGCCGAGGAGACCGCATCGCTGACGCGGTTCCGCGCGCTGATCGGGCTGGACGACTTGACCCGCAGCATCGGTTCCACGCCGACGACGTCGGTCGTCGATACATTCACTGATACCGATGAGGTGCGTCCCGGCAACTACGTCTTCTTCGATGCGTTTCAGGCGACGCTGGGGTCATGCTCGACGAACGACGTCGCCGTTTCCGTTCTGTCCACGGTGGTCGGTTCGTATCCGGAGCGGGGAGAGGCCATCATCGATGCGGGGGCTTTGGCATTGTCGAAGGATGTGAGTCCCGAGCATCTCGATCCGAACTTCGGATACGGGATCGTGTGCGATGCCGCATTGCATCCGCTTTCCGCGCGCCTTGTCTCGCTGTCGCAGGAGCATGGGAAACTGAAGATGGCGGCGCCGCCGCCGGTCGGCACGCTTATCCGCATCATTCCCAATCACTCCTGCCTCACCGCGGCGATGTATGACCGCTATCACGTCATCGACGGCGATGCGATCGTCGATGAGTGGAAGCCGGTAAGGGGTTGGTGACGCCGACGAGGAGCTCAACGCTGCGCACTTTCTACTTGGCTGGCTGGCGGGAATGCCCGTAATATGGATGCGGTAAGGGATCCCCTAAAAATTCAGGACGCTGGAGGACTCATGAGAATCCGAGGCACCGTGTTCGCCGTCATCGCGGCGATGCTTCTCATTTCATTGCCGAGCGTATTCGCACAAGGCACCTGTAAGCAGCGCAGGAACGTCGACAAACTGACCGCGCCCGAGATCAAGGCGATCTCCGACGCCATCCAGAAGTTGAAGCAGGAGAGACCGGACCGCTATGAATTCTGGAAGAACGTTCATGGCCGCTCTCCGGAAGGCCCTTGCATCCACGGTGACGAACAGATCTTCCCGTGGCACCGGGCCATGCTCTATTACTTCGAACAGGAGCTGCGGACTCTCACCGGCAACCAGTGTCTGGCCCTCCCGTACTGGGACTGGACGCAGAGCGCCACCGGAAAAGAGGGATACCCGGAGGCCTTCGAGACTGCCTTTCCGAATATCACCCGCAACGACAATTCCGACACCACCCAGCCGGCTGTGTCTCCGGACGAGATCCGCGACCTTCTGACGCGTCCGTGGCAGGAGTTCACCGAAGGTCTCGAAGGTGGACCGCACAACGGCATTCATGGCGGCTACGTGGGAGGGGATATGGGCTCGCCGCCGACGGCGGGAAAGGACTTCATCTTCTACGGGCATCACGCAAATCTCGATCGGATCTGGGCGCAGTACCAGCTCCGGCATCCGGGCGAGAACCCGGGAAATGCGACGTACACGACGCAAGGCTTCCCTAAGAAGACGTCGACGAAAGACGTTCTCGACATCGCACTTCTCGAATACTCGTACGATGACCTGCAGGCCGCGCCGAAAGCGGAACGTGCGGCGCCGCCGAGCGTCCCTGCCTATGTCAATCTGAGTGGCGGTACGGCGACGACATTCCCCATCGGCAACGATGGTCTCGACGGCGAGTCGCTGCTCGTTCTCGAGAAGGTACCGGTCTCCACCATCTCAACGATTCAGGGTGTTGCCTATCTCCACCCGGCTTCCGTCGCGTACAAGGCAGATGATCCGGACTTCAAGCGCGCGTATTTCGCCGGCTATTTCTTCGTTTGGAAGCGCACGGCAGGCCAGCACTCCACCCACCCGGCCACGGAGACGGTGGTGATCAACGTTGGACAGCGCTTCGCAACCGTAGCGGCCGATCGGCAAAAGGGGAAGTGGGTGATCACCGTGGTGACCTCGACGGTTCCGGACAGGCGCCCAAAGGGCCTCCTCCACGCCGCGCTCAAAGGCGCCTCTCTCCAGTACGGCGCCGCACTCCTCGAGTCAGCGAACAAGAAACGAACACTTCTGAAAGCGAAAGGGCGGTGAACCTGTGAAATACCCCGTTTGGGAGCTCAACATCCGTCCTCTCTTCCGGCCGATCGATCGCCGGCGCATGCTTTTCCGATTCGATCTGTATGATTACAATAAAGTCAGGGAATTCTCGGACCGAATCGCCAGACGTACGGCCTTCGATATGCCGACGATCGATCACGGAGGCCCCTGGCCAACGGAATGGGTCGACCTCTTCAATCGCTGGGTCAAGGGAGGCGACGATCCGAAGGTCGGTCCACCTCCGTTCGCCAGGCTCGATCTGGCATCCGGAACGTATACGGCCGTCCGCGATACAACCAATCGCGAGCTGGTGACGGTGACGGCCAGCGTCGTCCGCCCCTCGCCGAAATCCTTCATCTGGCTCCAGGAAGACGAGGATGCCTCCTCGCCATTCAGCTATGTTCTCTACCTATCCAAAGCCGCGGACAAACCCCGCAACATCCCGACCGATGTCGAAGAAGTCATTCCGATTCCGGTTTCCGTCACCTCCGTAACGATGCGTGCTGCTGACGGAACGAAAGTGGTGAAGATCACCTGAAGGAGCTATCCGCGCGCCTGTAGTTGCCGCAGCGCCGCCGTCTTGAGCTGCATGTTCGATCCCGCCCGTGCGATGGAACGCACCTCGGACTCCGGCAGCGTCGGCAGGATGCGCAGGGCGTAGGCGGGAGGGGTTTTGGCGTTGTGGATCAGGCCGAGGCGGACGTCGAGGCTGGACATCCATTGGGTGGTCTTGATGATCACGTCGGCGATCTGGTAATTGAGGAAGGACGACTTGGCCAGGCGCGCCACCTCGTCGACGGTGAGGCGGGGGTTGCGGAGGATCGAGAGCAGGACGCGAGGGTCGTTGTCCTGGAGCAGCAGGGCGCGCTCGGTCCGGTCGGCCTTGATCGCCAGCAGGATCTTCTCCATCTGCGAGAGGGCGCGGACGCGGTCCCAGATGTTCTGCCTCTTCTCGATCGTTTCGTCTGACGATTCGTCGGCCGGTCTGGCCATCAGGCGGGCGAAGTGTTCGTCCGGGTTTCCGTCGATGACGAGCGCGATCCCTTCCGGGAGAATGGCCACGACCGTGGCGCGTGCGAACGATTCGCCGCCCCAGGGGCCGCGCAGCGTCACCAGGAGGGTGGCGTTGAGTGCGACGGTCTCGGAGGTGGTGAGACGAAGGCCTCCCATCGACAGGTTCGTGCGCTGCTCTTCGCGCAGCTCCTCCTCACTCTCGAATTCGGCGGTGAAGGCGGCGGAGGCGGTGCGGGTGACGTTCATGATGGTTTGAGCAGAGGATTCTACCGTTGCTGCATCCGGGAGACGCCGCCAGTCGGTTTTCACGCGGAGGCGCGGAGACGCGGAGGAGAATGATCAGGACTTCTTCTCTTCTCCGCGTCTCCGCGTCTCCGCGTGATCGTTTCCCGGTACCCGGACACTTGTCCGCGGACATCTGTCCTTTCGGACACTTCGCGGACAGGACGGAATTCGGCGAACTATCGAAGAATCAGGCACATGCCTCATGGCACCTCGGTTGCGCTCTAGCCTCGCCGAATGATTGAAAACACATCGTCGATGGACCGCGTGGTCGCGCCGGGGTCGGGGTTTACGCGGGCCAGGATGATCGCGGCGGGGGTGCTGCTGGCGGTCCTCGTCGCGCTTGCCTTCGCGTTTCCGGCGATCCGGCGGTGGTCGCGGGGGGATCGGGCGGTGGATGCATCGACGCTCTCCTTCGGCGTCGTCGTGCGCGGCGATCTGGTGCGGGACATCTCGGTGCAGGGGCGGGTCGTGGCGGCGTTGCATCCGACGCTCATCAGCCAGGCGCAGGGCGTGGTGACGTTGCGGACGAAGGCCGGGAGCGTGGTGCGCAAGGGGGACGTCCTGGCAATCGTCGACAGTCCGGAGCTGCGGAGCGCGCTGGAGCAGTCCAAAGCGCAACTGCTGTCGTTTCGTACGGACTTCGACCGCGGCAGGATCGCCGGGTCGCAATCGGATGCGCGTCTTCGTCAGGCGGTGGCGCTGGCGCAGGTGCGGCTGGAGGCGGCGAAGCGTGGGCTGCATCGCGCGGAGCTGCTGCGGAAGGATGGCCTGCTCAACGGACCCGACTACGAGCGGGCGCAGGATGAGGTACATGTCGCCGAGCTGGAACTGGCGCAGGCACAGCGGGAGATCGGGCTGAACCGCGAGACCGTCGACTTCGACGTGCGCAGTCGAAAGCTGCAGGTGGACCGGCAGCAGACGGCCACCGACGAGACACAGAAGCGATTCGAGGACCTCACCATCCGCGCGCCGTTCGACGGGATGGTGGCGGCGATCACCGTCAACGAGCACGACCCGGTGGCGGCGAACCAGGCCATCCTCACCGTCATCAATCTCTCCTCGCTCGAGCTCGAGATCAGCGTCCCCGAGGAGTATGCGGCGGATGTGCGGATCGGGACGGCGCTGATGATCGGGTACGGAAACGGAGAGCACGCGGCGCACATCACCGCCGTCTCGCCGGAGATCGTCGGCAACCAGATCACGGCGCGGGCGGTTCCGGATCAGCAGTGGCCGGAGGGGCTGCGGCAGAACCAGCGCGTCAGCGCGCGGCTGGTCTTCGAATCGAAGAAGAACGTGCTCAAGCTCCCCCGAGGAGCGTTCGTGGAAGCCAGCGGAGGAAGAAGCGCCTACGTCGTCGACGGCGGCATGGCCACGCGGCGGGCCATCACCCTCGGATCGGTAGGGGCGTCAGAAGTAGAAATCATCAGTGGGTTGCGCCAGGGGGATCGCGTGATCCTCTCGGACACCTCGCCGTTCGGCAACGTCAACTCACTCATTCTGCGGTGAGAAGGAGACAGATCGATGCTTCGCATGAAGAACATACGGAAGATTTACCGGACCGAGCTCGTGGAAACGCATGCCCTGGAGGATTTCTCCCTCAACGTCGAGGCCGGGGAGTTCGTGGCCATCATGGGCCCCTCGGGATCGGGCAAGACCACCTTTCTCAACGTGGCCGGACTCCTCGACGTCTTCGACGGCGGCGTCTACGAGCTCGACGACAAAGACGTCAGCCGGCTCTCCGACCGCGAGATGTCGCACATCCGCAATCAGAAAATCGGCTTCATCTTTCAGAGCTTCAACCTGATCCCCGATCTCGACCTCTTCGACAACGTCGACGTTCCGCTGCGCTACCGCGGCATGCCGGCGGGGGAGCGGAAAACGCGTATCGAGAAGGCGGCGGAGATGGTCGGCCTCTCCTCGCGGCTGCATCATCTGCCGTCGCAGATGTCGGGCGGTCAGCAGCAACGGGTAGCCATCGCCCGCGTTCTGGCGGCGGACCCGAAGCTGATCCTGGCCGACGAGCCGACCGGAAACCTCGACTCGCTCATGGCGCGCGAGATCATGGATCTGCTCGATGAGATCAACCAGCGCGGCACGACCATCGTCATGGTCACGCACAGCCCGGAATGCGCGGCGCGGGCATCGCGCGAGATCCACCTCTTCGACGGACGGGTGATCGACGTCGACCGCCCGCCGGCGCTTTTCGGCGGCGCGTTGAAGTCGGCGAAGTGAGGCGACGATGCTCCTGTACAACGTTCGCATCGCCCTCAAGAGCCTCCGCCGCAATCCGGTGCTGACGGCGGTCATCATCGGCGGCATCGCCCTCGGCATCTGCGCCTCGACGACGTTCACCACCGTCCGTCACATGTTCGCGCGCGATCCGCTGCCCGGAAAGAGCGGCAAGCTCTTCTACGTACGGATGGACAACTGGGATCCGCACACGCCGTATCCGACCAACCCCAACAGCCCCGGCGAAGCGATCCCGACACAGATCAGTTACCGCGACGCCATGGCCCTCATGCGCGCGAATGCGCCGGTGCATCAGACAGCCGCATTCAAATCGCAGATGACGGTCTACCCGGACCCGAAGGTCGGCCGCCCGTCGACCGAAACGGTCCGGCTCTGCTTCACCGACTTCTTCCCGATGTTCGATGTTCCCTTCGCGTACGGCGGACCGTGGGACAAGCGGGCGGATGCGAAGGCCGAGCAGGTCATCGTCATCGACGACGAGACGAACCAGAAGCTGTTCGGCGGCGTGAACTCCGTCGGCAAGCGCGTGCGCATCGCCGATCGGGAGTTCACGGTCGTCGGCGTACTGAAGCCGTGGCGTCCCTTCATCCTGATGTACGACCTGACGCAGAACTATGTCGCCGCGCCCGAGCCGATCTACATGCCGTTCTCGCTGACGCCATCGATGCAGATCCGGACCGGCGGTAACATCGACGGCTGGAAGTCGGCCGGCAACACCTTCGAGGACTTTCTCAACTCCGAGGCCGACTGGGTGCAGTTCTGGGTCGAGCTCCGTTCGCCGGCCGAGGCCGCGCAGTATCACCGCTTCGTGGACGGCTATGTTCTGGAGGAAAAGAAACATGGCCGTTTCGAACGGCCTCTGATGAATCGCGTCACCTCGATGCACGATCTGATGCGTGAGTTTGGCGTGATCACTCCGCAGCTCAACGCCATGGCGGCGATCTCGGTCCTATTCCTGGCCATCTGCGCCCTGAACCTCACCGGCCTGCTGCTCGGCAAGTTCCTGGCGCGCGCGCCGGAGGTGTCGGTGCGGCGGGCGCTCGGCGCGACGCGCATCGACGTCTTCCTGCAGCACATCACCGAGTGTGAGCTGGTGGGACTGGCCGGCGGCATGATCGGCATGCTGCTGTCGATCGGCGCCATGCGGCTGATCGGCAAACTGATCACGGCGACCTCGGTCATCGCCCTGGACGGCGAGATGATTCTGGCCGCCCTCTTCCTCTCTCTCGGCGCCGGTCTTCTGGCCGGCCTCTATCCGGCCTGGCGGATCTGTTCCGTGCAGCCGGCCGTGCAACTCAAGATCTGACCAGGAGACCACCATGGAATTTGGACCGATCATCCGTGCTCTGAAGCGCAACAAAGTCCGCTTTCTGCTCATCGTCGTGCAGATCGCCATCACGCTGGCCGTGGTGACGAACGCCATTACCATGATCCGCGACGAAAGCCAGAAGATGACCAAAAGCTCCGGCTTCGACGACGACAACATCGTCTGGGTCCGTACCAAGCCGTTCTCGCCGGCGTTCAAGGAGCTGCCGTACCGTATCTCCGTGGTCAACGCCGACCTTCGCGCGATCCAGGCTATCCCCGGCGTCGTCGCTGTGGCCAACACGAACTTCCTGCCGTGGCAAGGTGGCGGCAGCTCCGGCGAAGTCTCGTCCGGCGGCGGCGACGGCAGCAAGTTCCGCACGCAGACGTACTACAACACCCCCGGCATCCTCGACGTGCTCGGCGTCCATCTCGTCGCGGGCCGTCCGCTGCGTGATACCGATATCGACGACGATCCGAATTCGAAGGCGCCAAGCACGGCCGTCATTTCGCGCGACCTCGAGAAACTGCTGTTCAAAGGAAAGAGCGCAGTTGGCAGACAGCTCATCGAGACGGGCGACACGGTCGTGAACGTCGTCGGTGTGTTCGACCCCTTCTACAACCCGTACGGATGGCCGATCCATGAATATGCGGTCCTGTATGCCGGCCACGTGTCGCGCGCCGGCGCGACGTATCTCGTCCGCGTCAAGCCGGGGACGATGACGCAGGCCGTTCCGCTGATCGAAAAACGGATGCTGCAGGCCAATGACGGCCGCAATATCCAACTGAAGACTGTCGACGAGATCAAGGACACCTACTTCACGCAGGGGAGGATCGTGCGGGGAGCGATGTCGATGGTGATCGCCCTGATCGTGCTCGTCACCGGCCTCGGCATCGTCGGCGTGACCGCCTTCTCGGTGACCGAACGGCGCAAGCAGATCGGTACTCGCCGCGCCCTCGGTGCAACCAAAGGGGCCGTTCTCCGTTACTTCCTCCTGGAAAACTGGATCGTGACGAATGCCGGCCTGATTCTCGGCGTCGCCGCCGCGTATGGATTGAACATCCTGCTGGTGACGAAGACGAGCGGCGCGAAGCTCGATTGGCGATACGTCGTCATCGCCATCGTGCTGCTCTGGCTGCAGGGGATCGTCGCCACGCTGATTCCGGCGATGCGCGCCGCGCGCTTCTCGCCGGTGATCGCCACGCACGGGGTATGAATTGATCGGGGCATAATTGATCGAAGCAGGGCAACAGCAGGCGCTGAACATGACTTCGACGCACGGACACGACCGGATCGACGGCACGGTCCTGATCGTCGAGGATCAGCCGGCCGTGGCCAAGGCGCTGTTGCTGCTGTTCGACATCCACGGCATCGACGCCATCGCCGTCTCGACACCGGCCGACGCCGAGGATGTCATCCGGCGCGGCGACGTGGATCTGGTCGTGCAGGATATGAACTTCACGCCGGGAGCGACCGGCGGAGAGCAGGGGCTGGCGTTGTTCCGCGCGGTCCGCAAGATCGATCCGGGGATGCCGGTCATCCTGCTCACCGCCTGGACGTCGCTGGAGACGGCGGTGCAGATGGTGAAGGAAGGGGCGGTTGACTACCTCGCCAAACCGTGGAACGACGCCAAGCTGCTGGCGATCGTCGGCAACTCGCTGAGCGATCGCCGAGGAGAGCGCGAAGTGCGCCGCGCGCGCTCGGCGCTGGCGTCGAGCTTCGATCTGCGCGGCATCGTCTACGAGAGCGCGGCCATGCACCGCGTCATCACGCTGGCGCTGCAGGTGGCCGCCGCCGACGTGCCGGTGCTGATCACCGGCGCGAACGGAGCGGGGAAGGAGAAGGTGGCCGAGCTGATTCAGTCGAACTCGATGCGTCGGAAGATGCCGTTCGTCAAAGTGAACGCCGCCGCGCTTCCCGACGAGTTGCTCGAGAGCGAGCTCTTTGGCGCCGAGGCGGGGGCGTTTACGGGAGCGAAACGGCTGCGCATCGGACGGTTCGAGACCGCCAACGGCGGCACACTCTTTCTCGACGAGATCGGGAACCTGTCGTCCGCAGGCCAGACGAAGCTGCTGCGCGTCCTGCAGAACGGCGAGTTCGAGCGGCTGGGCAGCAGTGATACGCGCCACGTCGACGTCCGCCTTCTCTGCGCGACGAACGCGGACCTCGGCCAAGCCGTCCGCGACGGGAGGTTCCGGCAGGATCTCTTCTTCCGCCTGAACGTGATCGAGATCCACATCCCGCCGCTTCGCGACCGGCGTGACGATGTGCTGCCGATCGCGGAGTCGTTCCTCGCCGCCGCGCGCAAGCGTTCCGGGCGGGCTTGGCGACTCAGCGACGATGGGCGCGATGCGTTGATGACGTACGACTGGCCCGGCAACATCCGCGAGTTGCAGAACCGCATTCAGCGCGCGACAGTAACGGCATCGAGCGACGTTTTGTCCGCCGCCGACCTCGGGCTCGATACCTCTGGCGTCCGTGCTGC
>Ga0137393_10003340_pt1 | contig 10421 bp, 14 predicted proteins | sample 15con2h34BmetaG_FD_101396 | JGI IMG/M metagenome (GOLD analysis project Ga0137393, IMG submission 101396) | Vadose zone soil microbial communities from Angelo Coast Range Reserve, California, USA - 15con2h3.4B metaG | ecosystem: Environmental > Terrestrial > Soil > Vadose zone > Saprolite...
CGTGGATTCCTCTTTCATAGGGGCTAATCGTTCATTTGGACTGGCAGCGGTCTGGGGATGATGTCCTGCTTTCCGGCCGCGGCGCGGCGGCTGACGGAGCGGCGGCTGACGTAAGACCGCCGGCAGCGGCCGCGCGCAGGGCGCGGCGGTCGAGCTTGCCGGTGGGACCGGCGGGCAGCGTGTCGACGACGATGACGCTGGCGGGCTGCTTGTGCGGACTGAGCGCCTGCCGGCACCGATCGAGCAGCTGTCCGGCGATGCGATCCGGGCTCGAGCCGATATAACCGGGATCAATCACGACGTAGGCGACGCATTCCTCACCGAGCAGCCGGTGTGGCCGCCCGACGACCGCCGCGCCGCGAATGCGCGGGTCGGAAAGCAGCACCTCTTCGATCTCCCGCGGATGGACCTTCTCGCCGCCCCTGTTGATCACGTCGTCGCTGCGTCCGGCGAGGTAGAGGAAGCCGCCGGAGTCACGGAACGCGAGATCGCCGGTGCGCAGCCAGCCGTCCGGGCCGCGGGCCGGGATCGGTGCCCGGCCCGGGCCGAGATAGGCACCGATCACCTGGCGGCCCCGGATCTCGACCGCGCCGGTCTCGGCCGGCGGCAGTTCGCCACCGTTGGCGCCGACGATGCGCACCGCGACCCCGGTGGGACAGCCGACTGAGCCCGGCCGGCGCTGGCTGCGGGGCAATGGGTTAGCGGCGATCTGACCGGCCGCTTCGGTCATGCCGTAGGTCTCCAGCACGCCGATACCCGACCTCGCTTCGAACCGGTCGAGCACGGTCAGGGGAAGTGGCGCAGAGGCCGACCGGGCAAAGCGCACCCGCCGCGAGACAGCCTCGGCTGGGGGCGCTGCCTCGCCTAGAATTCCGAGGATCGCTGGAACGAGGTTGAGCCAGCTCACCTGGAAGTCATCGGCGGCCGCCCAGAATCGTGAAGCGTGGAAGCGGTCGTCCACGACCAGGCTGCCGCCTGCGACGAACGTCGAGAGTATCCCCACGACCTGCGCGTTCACATGAAAGAGCGGGAGCGGTGAGTAACCGCGGTCCTGCGGCGTCAGGGCGTGGTGGGCGGCGATGCACGCGGCTGCCCCGAGCAGTTGGGACTCGGTGAGCGGGACCAGCTTGGGCCGTCCGGTCGTTCCGGAGGTGGGCAGCAGGGCTGCTATCCCAGGAGCGCCGAGCCGGGTCGCGGTGCCGCGCCGGGCCTGCCGCAGCCCCGCGGCTGAGCTGATCCAGAGATGGACATCCAGGGCGTTGAGCGTGGCTGCGGCTTCTTCCCCGTCGACGACGAGGTCAGCAGCCTGGAGAGGGTCAAGCATCTTGTCGACCTGGCCGGGCGGGGCGCCGGGATCGAGCGGCGCGACACATACGCCAGCGGCAAGTCCGGCCAGGTAGGCGCGGCAGAACGCCGCCGGGTTGGCGGCACGCAGCCCCACGACGGTGCCCGGTGCGAGCGACCTGGCCCAGTCGGCTGCCTGCCGGGCCACCTGGGACCAGGTAACGGCCTCGCCACTCCCCGCATCGAGGTAGGCCGGCCGGTCACCGCAGCGCTCGCTCAGCAGGTCGAGCCGGGACCGCACCGACGCCGGGATCAGTCTCGGCGCGGCCCGCCCCTCGGCGACACGCCGCCTGACCTCCGCACCAGGAGCGTCCAAACCCGAGATGAATTGCGTGCTCATGACGTTGATGGTGGGCCCGCAACATCCAGCCACCTTCAAGCACACCTGATGACACCGTGCAAGGTTTATCCAGAAAAAATTGGCTTTCCTTGAACGTTTTATGACGTCATCAGCGCCTGGCTATGACTCCGCGGCCGGGCGCGGCCCGGTGCGGCCCGGCGAGACCGGCCTCCGCGGACGACACCGCCGCGACCGAGCCGTTGGGCACCGCGGGCCACGTCATCTCCCCGACGCCATGCCGCGGCCTGGCGTCGGCCGAGGTGATCCTGGGCGTCGCCGAGGACCGTGCAGGCCACCTTGGCCTTGGACGGTCGTGACGCTGAGGTGGCGACTGCTCCGGCCCGGATGAGAGAGCGCGCCACGCGCTCGGCGATCAGGAGATCACCGCGGGCCGTCGGATGCAGCCTGTCAACAGCCTGCGGGAAGTGCCAGTGGCTGCGCAGCGGGTCGATGACGATCGCGCGCGGATCGCTCTTCCGGATGACTGACACAATGGTTGAGTCCGTGGCGGCCTCCGCGGCCAGTGTGGTCGCTCTCGCGGCGTGCGGCGAGAACACCGTGAGGAAGGCAAGTCTGGCTGCCGGGGCTTCCTTCCTGAGGCGCCCGACCAGGTCGGCGACGTGCTCTGCTTCCACTGCGGCCGGAACGCGCCAGTCGTTGTGGCCGGCCTGGATGACAATGAACGCCGGATGAAGCGCCGCGAGATCCAGCCGATCGAGTATCCGGGAGAGGGGGCCGAGATCATCGACGCCTTGCCTCGTGTAGCCGATCCCGGGCACCCCCACCGTGACCGCACGCCACCTGATGAGTTCGGCGAGCCGGACCGCCCAGCTATCAGCCGGGCCTGGCGCCCCCACGCCGGCGGTGAACGAGGCACCGAGGACAACGAGCAACGGACGTGTCCCGCCCCGCGGCGACTTAGCTGGACTGACCCGGCAACTCGTGGCGACTCCAGGTCGCACTGGGTCTTGTCGCACTGGGTCTTGTCGCGCTGGGCCCCGGGGGCCTATCTTCCGGCCGACCGCAAACTGCGCGCTGGCGGATTCACTCGGGTTCGGCCTGGCTTCGCCGCTGGCACCACCCGGCCGCACTGCGGCGACCAGGCCTGTTATCACCACCAACGACGCGGCCGCCAGCGCCAGCCCACGGTGCTGCACTGCCCTTGATGCCATGGCCAGGTCTCCCAAGGTGGGCTCAAAGGCCGCCAGAGCCAGGCTATGCCGGGATCTCGGCTCCTCAGACCAGTGCGCCGACCGGCCTGGGTGCCCCACCCGCCACCTGACACGGGCTCGTCCAGGGCCCGCCCGCTCCTGCCGAACACCGTGGGCGAGCGCGGCTGATCAGCTGCCGAGGGCGGCAGAGTTCCGGCGGAGCGGGGAGGATGCCTCGGTCGCCCAGCGGGCCAGCTGGTGCAGACCCCGCTCGGATGGCGAGCCTGGTTCGGCGATGTGCAGGATGACGCGCTGGTCCTCGTCGCCCGCGGGGCTGAAGATCTCGAAGTTCAGGGCCGACGACCGGGTGGTGGTACAGCCTGGTGCCGTGGGTGTTTCTCATGACGTCGTGGTCGGTCCACCAGCGGCGGAAGTCGTCGTCGCGCAGTGACAGGTCGCCGATGAGCTCGGCGAGCTGCGGGTCATGGGGATGGCGGCCGACGTCCACATGCAGGATCGCGACGAGGCTGCGGGCGGCCGCGGGCCAGTCGTCGTACAGCTTGCGGACGGCAGGGTCGAGGAAGACGTAACGGGCCATGTTGCGCTCACGGTGCGGGAGCGCGTCGAAGTCGGTGTGCAGGGCGCGGGCCATCCGGTTGCCGGCCAGGATGTCCAGACGGCGGCCGGTGATCAGGGCGGGGATGTCGCCCAGGGAATCCAGCACCTGGTACAGGCCAGGTCGCACGCGTTGCGGCGGCGTCACCCGGTGCTGCATGTGGCTGGGTCGGGCGAGGGCGAACAGGTGGCCGCGCTCGACGTCGTCGAGGCGCAGGGCGCGGGCGATGGCGTCCAGCACCGCGTCGGAGACGTGGGGGTTTCGGCCGCGCTCGAGGCGGACGTAGTAGTCCACGCTCACCCCGGCCAGTTGCGCGACCTCCTCCCGCCGCAGGCCTGGCACCCGGCGGCTCCCGGGGTGGGGCGCCAGCCCGGCCGCCTCCGGGGTCAGACGCGCGCGACGGGAGCGCAGGAAGTCGCGCAGTTCGGTCTTGCCCCGGAGCTCTGCGGTGGTGCTCCCGGCCGGCGACTGCTCGCTCATTATCCCAGGGTAGGACCGGCCTGAGGGCTGCTGTGTGGGAGGGGCAACACCCCCCAGGCCATAACTGCTGCAGGGGGCAATGAGCCATGCCGGCACCGCCGGACTTCCCGAGCCCGGACTGTACTTGCCCGGGCACACCCAAGAAGGTAAGGGGGCCTGGCCGACCCTGGGTACGCCCGAACAGGGGTAACACTGGCCCCCTCACCTGGTCCCGAAGCGCTCATTGCCTGTGTTTCGCTGGTGGTGTGGGGCGTCGCCCACCAGCAACGGCTCCCTAACTAAAACACGCCGACCACCGTCGGTGCGAGCGCGACAGCGCCCCGGTGCGCAGTCAGCCCCCGGGCGGGTGGACCGAAGGGACATCCCGATGGGAACCAGGCCTCCTGCCCACGTGACCGTGAAGCTGACCGTCAACGGGGCCGTGTCCCAGGTGCAGGTGGACAGCCAGGTGACGCTGCTCGATGCGCTGCGCGACCATCTGGGCCTGACCGGCACCAAGAAAGGCTGTGACCAGGGGGCGTGCGGGGCTTGCACGGTCCTGCTCGACGGCAAGCGCGTCGTGTCGTGCCTGGCGCTGGCGGCACAGTGCGACGGCCGGGAAGTGACGACCATCGAGGGGCTGGCCCAGGACGGGGAACTGCACCCGGTGCAGGCGGCGTTCGTCCGCCACGATGGCTTCCAGTGCGGCTACTGCACTCCCGGGCAGATTATGTCGGCTGTCGCCTTGCTGCAGGAGGGCCGGGCGGGCTCCGATGCCGAGATCCGCGAGTTCATGAGCGGCAACCTCTGCCGGTGTGGGGCGTACCCCAACATTGTGGCCGCGATCCGCGACGCCGCCGGACGGGAAGGGCGAGTAGCGCGATGACCGCGTTCGAGTATGTGCGACCCGACGACGTGGCCGGTGCCGTGGCGATGGTGAGCGGGGATCCTCGGGCCGCCAACGCGGTCTACCACGCCACCGGCCGGCGGATCCGTTCGCTGCCCATCACCTTGGACAAACTGCTGTAATCCAGCTGCGAGCACTGCTGCACGCCGGAGCGGCCAGAAAGGCCAAGGCGAAGATCGGCTCCCACATGGCTCCCAGAACCGGGAAACCAGGAGCCGCCCGGAACCCGAGATCAAGATCGGCTCCCGAACGGGCATTCCTGTCAGGTCTCGATCGGCTTCTGCCACAGCAGGAAGTAGCGCCAGAAGACCAGCCGCCTCACCTGCGCGCCGGGCAGAAGTGCCGACGCCTGCTGCCCCGCCTGGCGGGTAGTCAGGGATGGATCAAGAACGACGGGCATGATTATGTGGTTGAGTTCCTTCGCGTACCAGCGTCTGCGGCCAGAGGCTCTGAGGATGGCAAATGCGGTCCCGAGCACCCGGTGACCGATCGCTGCGGTGAGCTCGGCGGGCAGCTCCTGCGGCAGATCGATTCGGGGCAGAGCTGCGGCCGCCAGGACACCGCCTGGGCGCAATGCTCCGGCCAGGCGGGGCAGGACCTCTTCAAGAGGTGTGTGATGCAGGGCGCTGATTGACACGATGGCGTCATACCGGGCGTCCGGCAGTGGTTCTTGCAGTACGTCAGCGAGGAGGCATGTGACATTGGGCGGTGCCACCCGCTTGGCCTCTTCGATCATGGCCCGGGAGCGGTCAAGGGCGTCGACGTGTTCCGCTCGCTTGGCCAGTTCCACGGCGAAAGCCCCGGCGCCACAGCCGACATCAAGTACCCGATTACATGGACGCGGCAGGTGCCGCAAGAGCAAGCGGTGGTAATAGGCGTTGTGATCCCAGTCCAGCGCGTTCATGCTCCCAGATTGTGCTAGGCGGCGTGCCCGTTGCGTGCCCGATCAGGCAGTGATCTCAGGTGTCGCGGCGCTAGAGGTCCTTAATGGCGGGGGCTACGGGTTGTTATCGGCTGCGACGTGGTGCCGGTCACCGGCGTGATGGTCAAGACTATGGGCGTGGAGTTCTTCTGCTACCACCGCGACCGGCCCGGCTCTGTGACCTTGCGCGACAAGTTGCTAGAACAGCACTGGTCCTACATGGACCGGTACGAGGCGGAGATGATCGCCCGTGGCCCGACCCTCGCCGGCGACGGCGACACGCCCACCGGCAGCGTGCACATCGTCGGCCTGCCCGATCCCGCTGCCGCCCGCGCGTTCGCCTTCGACGAGCCCGGCTACCAGGCCGGTGTGTACCGGGACGTGCTGCTGCGCCGGTGGCGCAACCTACTGGGGCGCACCATGTGGGACTTCCCCGGCGGCCGGACCGGTGGTAATCGGTACCTGGTGCTCGGCCTCGGCACCGGGCAGGCCGCCGACCTTGCCGTGCCGGCGGACCGGGACGAGCTGATCGCGTACGGGCCGCTGCTGTCCGACGACGGCGCCACCTGGCTGGGTACGGCGGTGCTGGTCCGGGCGCGGGACCCGGACACAGCACGCGCCATCCTGACCCCGGACCGGTACGCCGGCATCGAGGTGCACAGCTGGCAATTCGGTGGGCGGCCGTCATGACCCGTGGACGTCGGCCTTCAGCAGCCCCCACCACAAGATGGTTAGTTCGCCTATTGCCAGCCCCGGACCTTCCACACTCGCCGCGGTAATGACGTGTCCGCTGCGAGAGACGGCGCTGGAAACTAGCCTTGCGGCCATCACCACGTGGCCAGGGGATCGATATTCCGGTCCGAGTGGCGTGACTGCCTGCAGGACGGTCGCCAGTTCGGGCCGCTCAGGGTAGCGAACCCCTTCACGGAGAGCCGCGAGCGGCCAGGTTCCCCGTAGCGGACCCGGCTCAACCGCCTCGCCATACGCACATGTGAGTGCGTCGACACTCCAGCATGCAAGCCATAACCACACAGGTGGCCGGGCCCGGGGGTCCCAGTGATGGCAGGCATCCACACATCTCCGCGCCTGATGCGGGCTGCACTGTTCTCGCTACGATCCCCAGCGCCCCTGGGCCGCGAGGCGTTCCATCCCGGTCCCGGACGGGCCGGCCGCGCGTTCGCGGGCCAGCTCACCGGGGAGCGTGTAGGGCGGCGCCTTCTGTGGGCGGCCCTGGGCCTGGCCGACGATGGCGTCGGTCAGGCAGCGAGCCATGTCCAGGCGCGGGTACCGGTCGTGCACCCGTCCGGCGAGTTCGCTGGGCACCAGATCGGCGTCGCCGCCGAAGTCGATTCCGATCCCAGCGCGGGTGAGCGCGACCTCGTTTCCCCGGTGCTCGGCGATCCCGGCCGAGGTGTGCAGGGCTATCGCGTCCCAGACGATCTCCGCCCTGGCCGCCTCCAGGCCGTTGGCCCGCAGCAGGTCCACGGCGGCCTCGGCGCCGTCCACCTCGAACCTGCGTCCCCGGTCCGCCTGGGAGGTGAGGCCGACGTCGTGCAGGATGCAGCTCAGGAACAGCAGCTCGTCGTCGTAGCCTTCGCCTGCGGTGAGACCCCGTGCGGCCGCGGCGACGCGGGCGAATAGGTAGCTGCGCACGCTGTGGTTGTACATGAAGTCCGGTTCGGCGGCCCGGGCCAGCTCGCCGGCCACCTTGGCCAGCTGGGTCTGCGGGAACTCCAGGTCGGTCTGAACCGTGGCCGGGCGGCGCCACACGTAGCCCGTGCGCGTGTATTCGAGCTCGGCGGCCGCAGCGGCAGCCGCGGCCGGGCCGCGGTACCGCTGGACCAGCCACAGGCCGAGGTCCAGGCCGGCGGTGACCCCGCCCGCTGTGACGATCTGGCCGTCATCGACCACCCTGGCGTCACCGATCACCCGCGCTCCCGCAGCGGATAGCTCGTCGATGGCCCCGTGGTGGGTGACGGCCGGGCGTCTGTCGAGCAGCCCCGCCGCGGCCAGCAGCATCGATCCGGTGCACACCGCGGCGATCGTGGACCCGGCGGCGAAGCGCTCGGCGATGAGCGCGGGCAGCACACCGCGTGCGGCTTCAGCCCAGGCGCCGCGCTCGCTCCGGCTGATCCAGCCGCCACCCGGGACCACGAGCACGCCGGGCGCCGCCCCGGGCTCCCGCGCGGCGAGTCCGGTGCCGTGCGCGGTGCGCACCTGCAGCGGTCCGCCCTCAGCGACCAGCGCGATCTCGAACCCCGCGGGCGCGAGCGCCGACACCGGCCCGAATACGTCGAGGTCCTCGACTCCATCGAATACCAGGATTTCCACGTCCATGGCAGCACACTGGCCCGGTGATAGCTTATGCGCCAGAGGCAGAATTCCACCCTTGCCGAGGATCCCGCCATGACGCACAAGCTCACCATCCTGGCCCTCGATGCCGTGGTCCCACTCGACCTGGCCATCGCTGCCCAGCTCATGGGCTACCCCATGGCGCCCTACGACGTGACGATCTGCGGCCTGCGCCCGGGCCAGGTCACGACCACCTCCGGGTTCGCGGCCGCTGTGAGCCACGGCCCGCGGGCACTGGCGGCCGCCGACACGGTCATGATCCCGGGGTTCTCCCCGCACAATCGCGCACTTGAGCCCTCGCTGCTGGCGGCGCTTCGCCGCGCGTACCGGCGCGGCACCCGGATGGTGTCTATCTGCACCGGGGCGTTCGCCCTCGCCCAGGCAGGCATCCTCGACGGCCGGCGGGCGGCAACTCACTGGCGTCACGCCGACGAGCTAGCCGCGTCATTCTCAACCGTGACCGTGGACCCCGACGTCCTGTACGTCGACCAAGGCCAGGTGCTCACCTCGGCCGGGGTGGCGACGGGCATCGACCTGTGCCTGCACCTGATCCGGGCCGACCACGGCGCCCGAGCCGCAAACGCGGTGGCCCGGCAAGTGGTGATCGCCCCGCATCGCGACGGCGGCCAGGCCCAGTACATCCGGCATCCAGTCCCGGCTGAGGCCGGCACATCGCTGGCGGCCACCCGGGCCTGGGCGCAGAACCGCCTTGCCACGCCCATGACGGTGCGCGACCTCGCACGCCACGCCAACGTGTCCGAGCGGACCTTCGCCCGCCGGTTCCTCGCGGAAACCGGCACCACGCCACTGCGCTGGCTGGCCACTCAGCGCCTGGCCATCGCCCGCGAACTGCTCGAGGACGGCACGCTCACCGTCGAGGAAATAGCGCGGCGCTGCGGCCTGGGCAGCACCGACAACCTCCGGCTCTACTTCCGTCGCCACCTCAGAACCACGCCGAGCGCCTACCGGCACGCGTTCTCCGCCACTGCCGCCGATCTGGTGTAGCACCGCGGCGTGGGCGTGATGGGTTAACCCTGACGCCACGGGCCAACTCCGTTCGGGTTGAATCCGAACCCGACCCCGCTGTTGCACTGGACGCAGGGTCCACAGTGCAAGCGACAACCACGCATGTTGTGCGGCACTCCTGAGCCGGAAACCGACTTCATGCGCACGGTTGTCAGAGCCGTCATGTCGCGCATTTAGCACCGGTGGTTCGAGCAATGGGGTGACTCGCATCAGCCCTCGGCCGACGCCGGCTGAGGGCGCACCACGTTGATGTCCGTCGCGGCGAAGTCGTCGCCAGTGCATAGCACTGGGTGCCCCGTCCGCTCGGCAAGCGCGTAAGTGAAGCAGTCGCCGAAATTAAGCCCCGCCGGATGACGCCCCTTGCCATATCGCCGCCAGCCGCTGATCGCACGGGCGGCAAGGTCCGCATCGACGGGCACGATGTCGATCTTCGCGTCACGAAGGAACCGGTCGACAACGTCCTGCCCGGCAGGCCACAGCCGGGCCTCGATGACTATGCCCAGCTCGACGCGGATGGCAGCCGTCATGAGCCGGGCGAGGGCATTCTCAAGGTGTACCGCAAGCTCCTGGCTTCCCGGCTCGCTGAGGATGATCGCCACGGCCGCCGATGTATCGACGACCAGGCTCCCCCGCGCCGGCTCCGTCAACGCGGCAGGCCAGCGTCGTCGTAACCGATGATTTCCTCCGGCGTCCTGTCGTCGGCGACCCGCAGGGCCGCTACGTCGGCCGCCAGGTGCCCCAGCCGGGTACTCATGCTGACCGTGTGCCTTGCGTGCTCACGGTCGAGCCGCTCCCTGAGCGCAGTCTCGATGGCCTCGGTCAACGTCTCGCCCGTCTCGGCAGCCAGTTCCCTGGCGAGCCGGTCCGCCTCGTCACTCTTGATACTCAGCGCCATGACAGAAGTATAGATCTAATAGCAGACTTCTACCATGGAACCTAAGCCACTTTAGGTGCGGGCGGCCGCAGCGGCGCGCCTTGGCCGTGGCGGCACGCCGCAGGCTTCCGGGCGGAGTGCTGGATGGGAAGGTCCCAGCTCAGACCGATAATTCACACTGCACGCATAATCCGCCGAAGATGCGAAACGACACTGGTGAACTATGTTCTGGGCTCGGCGGTGCAGCCACCGGGCCCACTGTAAGCCGGGCACGGTTCCTGGTCATCGCGATGGTTAGCTCGTGCCGTCTTGCCAGATGCCGATGACGTTGCCCGCGGGGTCGCGGACGGTGGCGATGGTTAGATTGCCTTCCTGGTAGGGGAGGGTGACCACTTCCGCGCCCCGCTCGGCTGCCTTGCGGAGCACGTCA
>Ga0137393_10003344_pt1 | contig 10414 bp, 9 predicted proteins | sample 15con2h34BmetaG_FD_101396 | JGI IMG/M metagenome (GOLD analysis project Ga0137393, IMG submission 101396) | Vadose zone soil microbial communities from Angelo Coast Range Reserve, California, USA - 15con2h3.4B metaG | ecosystem: Environmental > Terrestrial > Soil > Vadose zone > Saprolite...
GCGCGGCCCGAAATCGTCATCCATATGGCGGCCCAGCCCATTGTGCGCCTGTCCTATGACCAACCGGTCGAGACCTACTCGACCAACGTGATGGGCCTGGTTCACCTGTTTGAAGCCGTGCGCAAATCTCCCGGCGTCCGCGCCGTCGTCAATGTCACCAGCGATAAATGCTACGAAAACAAAGAGTGGGTGTGGGGTTATCGCGAGAGCGAGCCCATGGGTGGTTACGATCCCTACAGCAGCAGCAAAGGCTGCGCCGAGCTTGTGACCGCAGCCTATCGCCGTTCCTTTTTCAATCCTGACGAATACAGCAAGCATGGTGTTGCAGTTGCGAGCGCGCGGGCCGGTAACGTCATCGGCGGCGGCGACTGGGCGCTCGACCGCCTCATACCCGATATCATGCGGGCCATCGAAGCCGGCCAACCCGTCAACATCCGAAATCCAGATGCAATCCGTCCGTGGCAACACGTGTTGGGACCATTGAGCGGTTATTTAATGCTGGCGCAAAAGCTTTACGAGTCGGGTCCAGCATTTGCCGAAAGTTGGAATTTCGGCCCTGCCGACGCCGATGCACGAACGGTACAATGGATCGTCGAGCGTTTGACACAGATGTGGGGCGAAGGCGCGCGTTGGACGCTTGATCGTCAGACCAATCCTCTCCACGAAGCACATTATCTCAAGCTCGATTGTTCAAAGGCGCGGTCGGCTTTGGGATGGGAACCGGTTTGGGATCTGGAACAGGCACTTAGCAGGATAGCTGACTGGCACAAGTGGTCTTTACAGGGCGGGAATATGTATGCAAAGACACTTTCGCAAGTGAGAGAGTATCAAGAAGAGCTTGAACTTTAACCTTCCAGTTCCCGGGGGAAACGATGAATAAGCGCGAACGCGAAATGCTCGATATCCTGAAGAAGCTGCGCCAGGAATATGGTGCGGTTTCCGTCAAGGCTGAGTTCGAGGCGGAAGGAACCCGTACCGACGAACTGCTTCGGCTGATCGATCTTGCGCGCCGCGCCGATCTCAAGATCGGGTTGAAGATTGGCGGCTGCGAGGCCGTCCGCGATCTGATCGAGAGCAAGCAGTTCGGCGTCGAATATATTATCGCGCCGATGGTGGAAACGCCGTACGCGCTGAAGAAATTTATCGATGCGAAGAACAAGGTCTATACTGCGGAACAGAAGGAAGACACCGGCTTCCTGGTAAATATTGAGACTATCACGGGCTTCAACAATCTCGACGAGATGACCAAGGCCGCGAAAGTCAAGGACGGTCTTCAAGGGCTCGTTTTTGGGCGCGTTGATTTCGCAGGTTCCAACGGTCAGGACCGCTCCACGATCGATAGCGACCAAATCACCAAATATGTCATCAAGACTGCCGAAAAGGCTAAGGCGAACAGTCTTGAATTGGTCGTTGGCGGCGCCATCGGGATCGATTCATTGCCCGAACTGAAAAAGATGCGAGATGTTCATCTCACTCGGTTTGAAACCCGCAAGGTGATTTTCGGTGCAGATGCACTGTTGAACCCGAAGATGGCGGAAGGCTTGAAGAACACCGTCAACTTCGAATTGCAGTGGCTGAAGAACAAGCGGGATTATTACGGCGATATCCAGGGCGAAGACGCGGCGCGCATTGAAATGCTCGACAAGCGCTGGGAAAAGATCAAGGGCTGAAGCCGCCCAGCTTCCTGCTCGGGGCAATGTGATGGAACCACCCGCCAGTTTTTCCGTAGCAGTGTTCGGAGCAACTGGCGCCATCGGCCAGGCCATCTGTCGTTGGTATCGGACGCGCGGCCACCACGTTGTGGCGATCGGCCGCGCGTCGACGGCCCATCCAAGCGCCGACGGCATGCAATGGATCAGTTGGGACATCGGCCATCCAGATCGTTTTCTCGAAGCGCTCCGATCGCGCAAGTTGAATGCCGCCGTCTGGGCGCAGGGTATTAATTTCAACGACAATATTTACTCGTTTGATATTGATGAGCACCAGCGGATTTATGCTGCGAATGTGGTTTTCGTGCTGTCCAGCCTGCAGGCGCTGTTGAAGCACGAATTGCTGGCGCCCTCCGCGCGTCTTTGCGTCATCAGCTCGATCTGGCAAAACATTGCCAAGCAAAACAAGATGTCCTATGCCATCACCAAATCTGCGCTTCAGGGGTTGGTGCAGTCACTATCGATTGATCTGGGAAGCTCCGGGATTCTGGTCAATGCGGTGCTGCCAGGCGCTCTCGATACGCCGATGACACGCGCTAATTTGAGTGCGGAGCAAATTGGTCGGCTGGAGCAGATGAGCCCGTTGGGGACGCTGCCTTCGCTGGATGACGTCTGCAATCTGGTGGGTTTTTTATGCTCCGAAGCCAATACGGGCATCACGGGCCAGTTTGTTGCTGCAGACCGAGGCTTCTCTCATGCAAGAATCATTTGAAATATCCGCTTCATCCGGCAGCTACCCCGTCACTGTCGGCGCCGACCTGTTGTCGCAGGTGCTGATCGACAATTCCAACGCAATCTTCATCGTCGACAAGATTCTCGAATCGCGACTTCCGCCCAGCGTCGCGAAGCGGATCGTAATCGAGGCGATTGAGGCGAACAAATCTCTCGAATTCTCGCCGCACGTGATCAAGGAATTACGAAAGCTGGAGGGTGACCGCACCAGTCATCTGGTTGCGATCGGCGGCGGTATCATCCAGGACGTGACGACCTTTGCCGCATCCATCTTTATGCGGGGCGTGCCATGGACCTATATGCCCACCACGCTGCTGAGCATGGTTGACTCGTGCATTGGTGGTAAATCGTCGATCAATGCCGCGGGTTACAAGAATCTGGTGGGGAATTTCTATCCTCCCGGCAAAGTGCTGGTCGACGTTTCCTTCATCGCGACGCTCGATGCGGAGATGATCGTCGGCGGGCTGTTTGAGGCAGCCAAAATTTGCTACGCAAGCGGCTACCCTGGATTTCTCGCCTATCTCGCTCAAGAGCCCTCCTACCCGATGACGTCGGAGCAGGCGCAGCGTGTGATCTTGCAATCGCTGCGGACGAAAAAATGGTTCATCGAGGTCGACGAATTTGACCAGAAGGAACGGTTGCTTCTCAACTTCGGTCACACATTCGGACACGCCATGGAGGCCGGCACGGATTTCGGTATCTCGCATGGCATTGGCGTCGGCATCGGAATGCTCGTCGCGAACGAATATGCGAAACGCCACGGAAACCTGACAGATAACGGACTGGCCCGTATCGATCATTTGGCAAGCCATGTAAAAAAACTGCTCGGTGCCATTCAGGCAAACCCGACGGTTATCGATCTTGGCTCGGTGATGGACAAGTTCGATCACGACAAGAAGCACCATCCCGGGTCGTATCGCATCATTGTTCCGCGCGGTGACGGAGGGCTCGAGCTGATCTCGGTGCCGAAAAGTGACAAGGTCCGACGCGACATTGTTTCGGCATTTGAAGCGGCGCTTGGGCAGATTCCCTGGCCATTTTCCAGACCAGAACGCTCAGCTCTCGCGTCGTGAACCGGTCTCCATGAATAACGGGTCTCCATGAATGTTCCGTCCGCAATGGTCGCAGATTCTGACTGGTCGTTGACGAGCGATCTTGAGTTCGTCACGGATGCCGTGGGCGAGGTGTGGGCGGAGCTGAAACACGCCAGGCTGTTCATGACCGGCGGCACCGGTTTCATTGGCTGCTGGCTGCTGGAAGCACTGCGCCATGCCGACATGAAGCTTGGACTGGGGTTGCACGTCACCGTTCTGACCCGGGATCCCGTCGCCTTTCATCGCAAAGCCCCCCACCTCGCGAGCTATGAGAGCTTCCGGTTCGTCGCCGGCGATGTCGCGAATTTCACGAGCCCCGACGGATCGTTTTCGCATTTGATCCATGCGGCCACGGACGCCAGCGCTGAGCTTAATGCGAAAAACCCCCGCCAGATGTTCGACACCGTGCTGCAGGGAACCCGCCGGGCGCTCGACCTCGCGGTCGAGAAGAAGGTCGGCCGCATTCTGTTCCTCAGTTCGGGCGCCGTCTACGGGCAGCAGCCCTGGGAGATGGAGCATGTGGGCGAAGACTGGATCGGCTCGCCCGATTGCACCAATCCGAAGAATGCGTATGCGGAAGGCAAGCGGGCCGCGGAGATGCTCTGCGGCATCTATCAAAAGCAGTTCGGCCTGAAGATAGCGATTGCCAGGATTTTCGCCCTGCTCGGTCCTTATCTGTCCCTCGATATCCATTTCGCCGCTGGAAACTTCATACTCGACGCCATGCAGGGCAAGCCCGTCATCGTTCAGGGCAACGGCCAGCCCTGCCGCTCCTATCTGTATGCGTCTGATCTGACGGTATGGCTGTTGCATATGCTGGTCAGGGCGACGCCCGGCAAACCTTATAATGTCGGTTCGGACCAATCTGTCTCGATCAGGCAACTTGCCGAGCTGACGGCCCGCTTGCTCGGAAACGGCGAGTTCAAGGTGCTGGGCGCCGCAGATACCGGCTGGAATCCGGGCCGATATGTCCCAAAAACCGAGCTTGTCGCACTAGACCTGGGCCTGTACAGAACTGTCACTTTGGACGAGGCGATACGCCGAACTGCGCTCTGGCACGGATGGAAAAGTGATAAAATTATCTGATTGGGTAGCCCAGAAAGCTGTCGAGCTCGGCGTCCGCCACGTATTCATGGTCACGGGCGGGGGTGCGATGCACCTCAATCATTCGCTCGGCAGCCACAAACAGATCGACTGCATCTTCAATCACCACGAGCAGGCCTGCGCCATCGGCGCGGAGGCCTACTACCGGCTGACCAACCGCCTCCCTCTGGTGAACGTGACGTCTGGACCCGGTGGAACCAATGCGATGACCGGGGTCTATGGGGCGTTCGTGGACTCCATTGGAATGGTTGTCATTTCAGGCCAGGTCAAATACGAAACAACCGTGAGAAGTACTGGATTACCTCTACGTCAGTATGGTGACCAAGAGCTCGATATCGAAGAGCTGGTCCGGCCGATTACCAAATACTGCGTGATGGTGACCGATCCGCAGACCATCCGCTACCATGTTGAGAAGGCATTTTATCTGGCAACCTCCGGACGGCCCGGCCCGGTTTGGCTGGATATTCCGCTGGATGTTCAGGCTTCCAGGATCGATCCGGACACATTGAAGGGATTTGACCCAGCGGAGCTCGACGAGTCCTGGAAAAAGACCGATCTCGTTGTTGCCAGCAAGGCTATCCTGGACAAGATCGCGTCGGCCAAACGTCCGGTGGTTTTCGCGGGAAATGGCGTGCGACTTAGCGGGCGACACGACGCGTTTCTGAAGCTCATCGACAAGCTCGGCATCCCGGTCGTCACAGGATGGAACGCGCACGATGCGGTGTTCGACGCCCACCCCTGCTATGTTGGCCGGCCAGGCAGCCTTGGCGACAGGGGCGGTAACTTTGTCGTACAAAATTCCGACTGCCTGCTCATTCTCGGAAGCCGGCTCAACATCCGCCAAGTCAGCTATAATTGGAAGTCATTTGCCCGCGAAGCCTTCAAGATCTGGGTCGAGATCGACGAAACGGAATTGAAGAAGCCCTCCGTGAAGGCAGACATGCCGGTGCTGGCGAGCTTGACCGATTTGCTGCCGGTGCTCGCAGCGACGCCTTATGCCGGTCGGACGGAGGCTCACAAGACCTGGCTGGCTTGGTCGAAGGATAAACAGGCGCGTTACCCCGCGGTGCTACCAGAATATTGGCACAACCAGTTGGTCAATCCGTATTGCTTCATGAAAGCTTTATTCGACGAGCTCGATGAGGGGCAGATAGTCGTCACAGGCAACGGCAGCGCCTGCGTGACCAGCTTTCAGGCGGCGACGCTTAAGCCCGAGCAACGGCTTTGGACCAACTCCGGCTGTGCAACGATGGGTTACGATCTGCCGGCGTCCATCGGAGCTTGCAAGGGGTCCGGCGGCAAGCCAATTGTCTGCCTGGCAGGCGACGGCAGTATCATGATGAATTTGCAGGAGCTGCAGACCATCGTCGGCAACAAGCTGCCTATCAAGATCTTCATTCTCAATAACAACGGCTATGTCTCTATCTTCCAGACCCACCGTAATTTCTTCAATGGCGTGGAAATTGGCGGCGGCCCGAAAAGCGGGGTAAGTTTTCCGGATTTCGAACCGCTGAGCAAGGCGTTCGGTTTTCCTTATTTGCGCTGCTCCAGGCATCAAGACATGGCGGAAACGATCCGCAAAACAATGAACGTCGAAGGCCCCGTGGTCTGCGAAATCATGCTGGACGAGAACACGATATTCGCCCCCAAACTTGGCGCAAAGCAGCTTCCGGACGGGCGCATTGTTTCGCCGCCGCTGGAAGATCTTTCGCCATTTTTGCCCCGGGATCAGTTCCGCGATAGCATGATTATCGACACAATTGACGAATGATGGTCGACGTCCATTCTCAATGGCATGACGCCCGAAAATTCATTCGTCTGCATCAGACGAAAGTGAGGTTCTTGTTTGCCGGAGCCCTGAATACGGCTTTCGGCTTAGCCGCGTATCCGGCGTTATATTTTCTGCTCGCCCCGCTCAAGCTCCACTACATGGTGGTACTTGGAATAACGCAAATCGCCTGCGTGACATTCTCCTACCTGACGAACAAGTTTCTCGTTTTTCGCACGGCCGGAAACTACCTTCGCGAGAGTGGAAAATTTGCCCTGTTTCATCTGTCCTATTTCGCCGTAAACTTGGTTGCACTGCCCGTTCTTGTCGAGATTGTCGGGATGCCTCCGGTCTGGGGACAGACGCTCTTCGCGGTCGCGGTGATCGTCACGAGTTATTTTTGGCATAGCAACATCACGTTCGCCGCAGCACGGACTGACGACAAATGACCCAGAGTGGCTACATTTCGAGACCCTGCCCGATCTGCGGCAGCAAGCCACCTGCCAAGCCCGAGGTATCCTCGGCCGTCCCTGCGGAAACAATGAGCTTCGAATCCCTGGTTCCCTACTGGAACGGATTGTTCAAGGACAAGGTTTTCTTTTCCTATTTCCGCTGCGAGACCTGCGGGCTGCTGTACACGCCAGTCTTTTTTAGCGGCCCTCAGCTTGAACAGCTCTACGCGCAGATGCCCCCGAACATGGATGTCGTGCCTGTTGCGTCGCTTGAGCGCACGCAGCGGGGGTATTTCGACACGCTGAAAACTGCGGCGCGTCTTGAAGGCGGCTTTATCGAGGTCGGTCCCGACGTGGGTCTGTTTACGCGAAACTGCGTTGAGGACGGACGATTCAGCGAGTATTGGCTGTTCGAACCCAACCGCGACGTTGAACAGGCTCTGACTACCACAATGGGTGACAAAAAGTTTCATATCATACGGGACATGTTCGGATTTTCTAAAGTACCTGACGGCGCCGCATCGGTTGCTGTCATGGTGCACGTCATGGATCATCTGCTCGACCCGGTCTCGACGCTGCGCGAACTCAAGGCAAAGCTGGCGCGCGGCGGCAACGTTATGCTCGTCACCCACGACGAAGCCTCCTTGTTGCGCCGCGCCATCGGCTGGAAGTGGCCGGCATTCTGTCTGCAACATCCTGAAATTTACAATTTGCGAACGATGCGCAAGCTGTTCGAGGCCGCCGGTTACGAAGTGGTGAAGCAAAGCAAGACCGTGAATTACTTTCCAGTGAGCTTTCTTCTAAAGCAGCTGTTGTGGGCACTGGGATTCAAGGTCGAGGCAGTGCCCGGTTTCGGTCAGATCGCCGTCGGGCTCAAACTCGGCAACATGCTGACAATTGCGACGCCAAAGGAAGCGCTCTGATGTCCGACCGCCAGCTGCTCAGCATTGTCACCCCTTGCTTCAACGAGCAAGATAACGTCGACGAGCTCTACCGTCGTCTCAAGGCTGCGATTGCACCCTTGAGCCAGTACGACTTCGAGATCATCTTCATCGACAACGCATCCGAGGACGAGACAGTCGCCAAAGTCAAAAAACTTGCGGCTGCGGATCCGACGGTCAAGCTGATCGTAAACACCCGCAATTTCGGACACATACGTTCCCCCTATTACGGAATCACGCAGTCGCGCGGCGCAGCTACCGTATATCTGGCGTCAGATCTTCAGGACCCGCCCGAGCTCATTCCGGAGTTTATCCGGGAATGGGAAAACGGCTACAAGCTGGTGATGGCGATCAAGCCGATCAGCAAGGGCAACGCCCTGGTTCATTCGATGCGCAAGAGCTACTATCGACTGCTCGATGGCATTTCCGATATTTCACTGCTTAGCGACTCCACGGGGTTCGGTCTTTACGACAAAGCGGTGCTTGAAAATCTGCGCAAGATCGACGACCCCTATCCCTATCTTCGCGGCCTGGTTTGCGAGCTGGGATATGAGATCAAGACGATACCCTTCGAACAGCCTCGCCGGCTGCGCGGCATCTCGAAGAACAACCTTTATACCCTCTATGACATCGCGATGCTGGGAATTGTTAGCCATTCCAAGGTGCCGATCCGAATCGCTGCTTTCCTCGGATTCGTCATGGGCTTTCTGAGCGTTTTCGCTGCCTTAATCTATTTGATATTCAAGCTGGTTTTTTGGTACGAATTCCCAATTGGGGTTGCGCCAATCGTCATCGGCGTATTTTTTCTGTTTGGAATCCAGCTGATGTTCGTTGGTATCCTCGGTGAATACATCGGTTCGATCCATACCTACGTTCAACGCAGACCCACCGTCGTCGAAAAGGAGAGAGTCAATTTTTGATGACCGCCAGAGCCGCAAGGCGACGCTTCTGCTTCTGGCGTGTTGCGCCATTCAGATTGCTGCGTGCCTGTATTTCTGGTCAAACCTGAACGAGAATGGTTACCTTCCTTCTCCGTTTATCTATGATAAATCGGATACGTTCATGGATTTGTTCAACCCAATGTTTTGGGCTGACGACTCCGGGCGTTACACTATCTGGGGCTCGGTATATCCCCCGCTGAATTTTCTCTTTCTCAAATCCGCGCGATGGCTCCTGTTCGGCGATTTGCGCCAGGCCGATGGATTTGCGCTCCGCGATATCGCACGCCCGATGATCCCCTGGATTTTGCTGGCGTATGGGGCTGCGACTCTATTCATCTTCAGGCAGGATCTCTGGCGCGGATTCACGGATTTTCAGAAAGCGCTTCTTTTTGTTGCCTGCACGCTATCCCCTCCCATGCTGTTTACCATAGAGCGCGGCAACCTGATCATCTTTGCATTGGGCTTTCTTGCGCTGGCGTTCGCAAGACCAGGATGGGCGCGGGCTTTTGCTATCGGCGTGCTCATTAATATCAAGCCGTATTTCGCGCTATATCTCGTGGCACTCGCCCTTACCCGGCGCCCCAAGGAATTGGTTGCCTGCACGATGGTTGCCGGCGTTATTTTCCTTTTCTCTGGAATTGTTCTGGACGACCACTTTTTGACGTTCATTCCCAATACCATGCAATTCTCTCAGGAGAACGCACTGTTCTCCGCGCGGGAAATCCTGAGTCTGCCTTCAAGCATTTCGGCTTTCACCTACGTCTTGCAAACCTATTTCTCGCAAGGAGGTAGTCTCTCGATTGCCGGTTTCGACATTGCAATGATCACCAGCATCATCGAGTTAACTCGGTGGCTTGGAATAGCCGGGTTATTGGCTGTACTCGCCTTGGCGGGGCGCAATGTTCCTGAACACTTCGCGCTGGCGGCAATGACCGTTGCGATTACGAATCTCGGCGTATGGGTGGGTGGCTATTCTTTCATCTTTTATATTGTCCTCATTCCAATCTTTCTTCGAATGGCGTACTGGAAATTCTATCTCGCAATGGTTGCGCTAATTCTTCTTCCAATCGACGTGATCACGATCTTGCAGGACAACATCGGAAATCAATATAGCTATCTATCGAACGCCACTGTCTCGGTGGATTGGCAATTGGGTTTCGGCGCGATTGCACGACCGACGATCAATTTTGGCCTGCTGCTCGCAATAACATTCGAAATCCTCGGCAAATACGCGCATGTGCCGCGGGCATTTCAGACGATCTTGCAAGGAGCTAGCAAGATATTTGGAAGTCTGCTACCTGAGACTCGCAGAGTATCGGGCACTCACCGCCACATCAATCATTCCTAGCGACGAACTTACGAGCTCGATATGACCGATAGCGCGCGAGCTGATTCCAGGCCTTTTTCCGCGAAGTCGAGGATCGTAGCGCTCCTTGCGGGAACCATAATCGGTTTGCTTGTCGGCATTTCGATCTGGCCCTTTGCCGTTAGTCAGGCAATTGTGATCATCAGCATCGGAAGATACGATCAGTATTCATGGATCGAAGAGCCTCAAGCCGTCATCGAAAGGATCAAATCGTCTGACTTTGCGTCGGCGGTGGCCGCGCGCGCCGGCTTGCCGGATTTGGCAACGCAGCTTCCGGCGAGACAATATGGCGGAAACGGCGCCCTCA
>Ga0137393_10003347_pt1 | contig 10408 bp, 12 predicted proteins | sample 15con2h34BmetaG_FD_101396 | JGI IMG/M metagenome (GOLD analysis project Ga0137393, IMG submission 101396) | Vadose zone soil microbial communities from Angelo Coast Range Reserve, California, USA - 15con2h3.4B metaG | ecosystem: Environmental > Terrestrial > Soil > Vadose zone > Saprolite...
AGTACAATGCTCTCGTAGACCGATGCGCCTCGATTCCCACTCCCCCGAAACCGCTGGTCTGCACTACAACCAATTTGGGCCACGGCGACAGCACGATTGTTTGCAACTGAACTTGAACAGATTGCTTTCCCCGCAATTTCAGTCTAACGCTGTCGGTCGGCCACAAATTGACGATTAGCTGCCTTGTTGGCACGAACCCAAAACCAAAAAGCGGAGCGCGCTCGTTTAACTGGCTTCCTAACGCACCAAGAGAAGCAAGAGACTCTCTATCGCTTTGCTTGAACTAAATCTACTGGCTTGGCCGTGTGACGTTTGATCCAATCCTCCGCCATACGCTGGGCTTGGGCGATTTGCGCCTCAGTCATGTGCTCAGCGGCCCATTTCATCTCGTCGTCATCAGTAGGGACGACAGCGGAGCCAACGATTGCGAACCACATGTATGCTTGGACGTAATCCTGCGGCAGGCGACCATCTCGATACAGATAGGCCAACTGAACTTCCGCTTCCCACACCCCTCCTACGTGATCGGAGAAATGGTCTGCCGCCTTCCGGTACCAACTGGCCGCCAAGGAGTCGCTCTCAGGGACATCTTTTCCTTCCTCATACATTTGGCCCAAGCAGAACTGTGCGTTTGGCAGTCCTTGTGCAGCGGCCTTCCGCAGCCACTTGAGCGCCTCTCGATAATCGGTTGTCCCAAACCAGCCCCGCTCATACCCTGTCCCCAGCCAGAACTGTGCATCGGCGTTGTCTTGAGTAGCCGCCAGCCGCAACCATCTGTCGGCGTCACCGTAATCGCGGATCGGGGCATTGTCTCTGACGTTAATCAAGTACATCTCGCCCATCGCTCCTTGGGCGGGTGCATAGCCTTGTTCAGCGGACTTGAGCATCCAGCTCCTTGTCGCAGGGAAGTCTCGGGGAACTAATAGGCCTCTTTCGTAGATGAGGCCCAGCAAATACTGGGCCTCGCGGTCGCTGGATTGGGCTTGAGAGAGAAGGGCCTTGAAATCGACGGGTGTCAGGACTTCTACACGAACCGAAGCAGCTAAACCCTCTTGGGTTGACTTAGGAAGATTTTGCTGAGCAGGCAGAGGAGTCACTACAAGGACCGCCACCGCTATGAATGGGAGCCAACTACTAGGCTTCATACAAGCCTTCAAAGCTTCGGCAGTCATATTACGCCCAAATCCGCAACACTACATGCGGCCACAGCAGTCTTGCCGCACGGGGTTCAATCGGACAGAACTTGCTCCACCAGACCTTGCGCCAGAGCCTTCGACGAAAAAATCATGAAGCGTTTCCCGACCGATAGCCAATCGTGAGGAGCCTCTGACATCAAGAACCGCGCAGTCCCGATCTGTCGGCCTTCGGCATCTGGAACTCCTTCGGTCGTGATGGTGAGGCTCCACCCATTGCTGGTCCAGTCTTCGCCTTGGTGGTCAAAACGGGCGGGAACCGAGAACTCCTGACCGCGAGGCAATTCACCGCTGGGCACCAACCACCGCAAGAGAATTTTCACTTTCCGGCTCATATTCTTCAAGCTGACCAAAAGACCTCCTTGTGAAGGTATGTATCCGACAAACGAGAAAGTTGATAAATGGCTTGAGACGGACTTCCGACCGTTTGTTGCGGTGGGACGCGTTTTGGGTGGATTTCCGGCACTTCCCCGTAAAGCGAGGTTTGCACCCACTCAGGTTGGCGAAAAATTGCTTTAACGACATATCGCGGACGGCGCAAGGTCAATCCCGCAATACTCGGGCGGGGTCGATCCGGGCTGCGCGCCAGGCCGGCAGCAGGCAAGCTGAGATTGCAATCATCGTCATCACTGCCAGCGCCGATCCGAATACCCGCGGATCGTGCGGGCTGACGTTGTAGAGAAGCTTTCCGAGTAATCTCGTCAGAGCGAGTGCTACAGCGGTGCCGAAGAGGACGCCTCCAGCCGTTAGCTGGAGGCCGCGCGAAATGACCAGACGAATCAGATTCGCCGGGCCGGCACCAAGAGCCATGCGCAATCCCATCTCGCGCGTGCTCTGCGCTACAGCGTAAGACATCACGCCGTACAGGCCAACGCCAGCCAGGAGAAGCGCCAAGCCTCCCAAAATCGAAACCAAGGTGACGGCCACAAGTTGAGGCGACGTCGAGCGGTTTACTTGTTCTTGGAGTGTGATCATCTCGTAAAGTGCAAGGTTTGCGTCCAAAGCATGCACTTCGTGAACGAGCGCGGCCAGAATGGTTGGTAGCCGTTGATTGGTGCGGATATTCAACGCCGGTGCTCGTACGAAATCCTGCCGGAGCGGTACGTAGAAAAATGGCCTTGGAGTCTCACGCATGCTCTCATATTTAGAGTCGGCGGCTACACCTACGACTCGTGCCCAGCGGCCTTTTACTTGGAGGCGACGGCCAATAGGATCCTGGTCGCCCCAGTACCGCGTAACTATAGTTCGATTCACGATGGCGACCAGCGGCGCGTTTTCATTGTCGGTGCGCGTGAATTCACGACCGGAGAGGAGAGGGATTCCTAAGGTGGCGAAATAACCCGGACTGACCTGGTTGTACTCAATGGCAGGTTGTTCCTCAAGTGGAGCTTGGTAGCCGTCCACAGCAATTGGCGTGGAAGGGAATGTACCGTAGCCCAACGGAGTGACCCCGGCGAAAGCGGCGGACTCCACGCCCGGAAGCGCACTGAGGCGGTCAATCAGTTCGTCTTGAAAAACCTTGGCCCGCGGCACGTCGTATCCCGCTGCGACCAGCGGTACACCGGTCTTCACCACGCTCGTCGTGCTAAAGCCCGGACTTGTGGTTCGAATCTTTTCCAGGCTTTCGAGCAACAAGGCCGCTCCAACCAGCAAAACGAAGCTCAAACAAACCTGGAACACGACGAGGCCCGAGCGCATCCACGCTCTTCCCCGTGCGCCGACCACACCTGAGGATTCGGCTTTCAAGGGCCCGGCAAGATCGAGGTTGCGCGTTTGAAACGCCGGAATTAGCCCGACAATCAGCGTCACGATCGAGCAAATACCAGCGCTCCACGACATCACGCGCCCATCGATTTCCCCGGGCAGGTACATTGCGACTCCCGAGCGCGCTGGTAACAAGAGCACCAGCGCGTGCCGACACCAATACGCCGCGAGAAGTCCGCCGGCTGTGCCCAGCGCCGAAAGAATGAGACTTTCGGTAAGAAGTTGCTTCAACAAACGCACGCGGCTGGCTCCAATCGCGAGCCGAACGCTCATTTCGTGACGACGCGCGAATGACCGGACCAGCAGCAGATTGCCCACATTGGCGCAGGCGATGAGCAGAACAAAAGCGACGACAGCCACCATGACCTCGAGTGTCGGCAGCAGCGTGCCGGCATTGTTAAACGGTGTCTGCCACAACGGCCACACTCCGACGCCGCGCCCACGGTTTGTGGCTGGGTACCTCGTCTCCAATCGCGCCGCAATTGCCGAAATTTCTTGCTGCGCTTGCGAGCGACTGACGCTGGGTTTGAGCCGTACATAAGCTTCAATCCACCGCGCGTCCCGGTCTTCAAGCTTGTAGCCGCCACTCTCGAAGGTTTCTTCCATAGACGCCGGCGCCCAGAACTGCATCGCCCAGCCTACGAAAGTTCCATAGAATCCTTCTGGCGCGACGCCGATGATGGTGTGCGGCACATTATTAAAGCGCTGCATCTTGCCAATGATTTCCGGGTCACCTTTGAAACGATTGCGCCACAGCTGATAGCTGATGACTACGACCGGGTGGGAGTCGTTACCTGCATCTGCGCCCGGTTCGAAGCCACGCCCGAGAATAGGACGAACACCGATCGCGTCGAAATAGTTAGCGGAGACGATGCTACCGGTTGCGGTCTCGGCGTGGTCCCCGATACTCAGCGTGCTGCCGGTAATCTTGCTGACAAAGAACTCCTCACATAATGTGCAGCTCCTCTGCAAATCAAGGAAGTCCGGCCATGAAAGTTCTGTCTCTCCACTCTCACCTCGCGCCGTTCCCGCAAGAGCAAACAGCCGCTCTTGGTGCGCGACCGCGGGATAAGGACGGAATAAGATCCCTTCGACCCAACTGAACACCGCAGCATTCGCACCGATGCCTAAGGTCAAACACAGAATTGCCAGTGCAGAAAACCCTGGACTACGGCACAGTTGCCGGAACCCGTAACGCAAGTCATGAACAAGGTCCTCCAAGACGCTTCCGCTGTGAGCGTCTCGGCACTGCTGTTCGATCTGTGTGATTCCGCCCAAAGTGCGTAGGGCGGAGTAGCGCGCGTCTTCCGGCGACATGCCTCTCGCGACGTTTTCCTTGATTTGTTGCTCGAGATGCTCTCGGAGCTCCTCTTTTAGTTCCTGATCTACCTGGTGGGGATGGAAAAAGGAGCGCAAACGTAATGGCAGGGAATAGAACCATTGTTCGATATCCATATTCAGGCCTCTTTGAGCTTTACTATGCTGGAGATTGCCGCCGAGACGCGGTTCCAGTTGGATGTCTCTTTTTCGAGCTGCTTCCGCCCCAGCCCCGTCAGCGAATAGAACTTGGCGCGGCGGTTATTTTCACTCGACTTCCAGTGAGCCCGAATCCAACCGCGATGTTCCAGCTTGTGCAGCGCAGGGTAGAGGGAACCGTCGCTAACGCCCAGCACATCGCTGGAAATCTGTTTCAGACGTTGGCTGATGGCCCATCCATTCAAGGGTTGCAATGCCAGTATTTTGAGGATCAGCATGTCCAGCGTCCCCTGGACCAGGTCGGAAGGCTTGCTCACAAGGTCTCCTCTCGGTTACCGAGTTAGACTAGATCTTGCTCCCTCGGTTAGCAAGAGGTCATCCAAGAAAATCAAGGTCGGTTTCCGGATGGTTTTGGCTATACGGAAACTGCCCCTCGCGTTCGCCATCGAGTGAGATTTACATAGCGCCATGGCTTAGTTCGCTCCTGAAAGGTATCGACAGGAATTGTAAATTCGGTACGAATCGGGCCCCCGCAACCAACCTCAAGCTCCACAAAGACAATCACTTGAATATGATCGCATGAGGCCCAATGTTCGCGTGCCTAGTGCCTTTTAGCTCCCATTAGCGGGAGGCTGGTTCTTGGACGCAATTTCATTGAACAGAATTCCCACCACCATGCTGTTCGCGGCGCGTTTTTGCTCGGATACTGCCTGGGTGTAGATGTTCATTGTGCTCTGGATGGTCGAGTGCCGTAGCAACTCCTGCTGCACCTTCATATCGGCACCGGCGGCTCCCAGCATGGTCGAGTACGAATTGTCGAAAGGTGTGCCAGCCAATCTTTCCGATTCCAGCCCGTACCGCGGCTGGCCTGAGATGGCGCTGCAGAATGTTTTGTTGTCCTCGGGGTCGGCCAGCGCGGTTTGCGAAGACCCAGTCTTGCGGGCCTTTGTGCAAGCTGCGGTTGCGCAGTTCCACCAGAGGTGCAGCAACGCGAGGATCAACTGGAAGAGCTTTACGAGAGGCTTCGGTCTTGGTATCGCCAGCTTTGCCGTTGACAACGCCTCGCCGAATGAGGACCGTGAGATCTTCCCAGTTGAAGGCGCCCCACTGCAGGCCCATGATTTCGCTGGCGCGAAGGCCAAGACATACCGCAAACAGAATCATGGTGCGGTAAGGTTCGGCCCCTTGTTCCAGAAGGAGGCGGGACCTCGCCTGGCGTTAGCACGCGTGGTATGCATCTGCGGCCACCGCGCTGTCGTACCAGGTCGATGGGATTGCGATCTGTCAATTCCCATCGCTGTGCGTGCTCATAAATAAGGTGAAACAGGCTGCGAAGATTGACCTTGGTTTTGGGCGCCAAGGGGAGAGACCGCAGCCACTCTTCGACTTCCACCGGCTTTACTTGCTCCAGCAGATAGTTACCCCAACGAGGGCGAATCCATCGGTTCAGGGCCGACGAATGAGATTGTTGTGTCGAATGCCGCCGCTCGGACAATTCGTGTTCCATATAGCGATCCATCAGAGCACTGACTGATACGGGCCTTCCGAATCGATGGTGCAGATTCAATCGGAGGCGGAGTGGCTCGATGACGCGCAAGGCGTGTGTCTTTGTCGCGTATTGGGCTACCGTCCCCACGCTAGTTGACCTCCGGCATCGGCGGCCTTCCGGTGTCGTTTCGTAAAAACGAAACTGCCAAACGTCTTCACTAAGCTTGTTGTTCCTCCTGGTTAAGCATCCATATTGATATCTATGTCGCGCCATATTTTCTTCTCCAGTCTGACTGACGCGACGCCGGGAGAAGAAAGTTTATTCGAGATGTCGACCCTGTAAATACGGGCAACTCGTGAACGGTCACTGTCAAGGAACTCATTGGGAGGTATGAGCTTGATTCTGCAGCGATTTCAGACGGACCCTTTGGGCAGAGCGCCCAACGATCTCTCCGCGAGCAAATCCGCTCGAAGTAGGAACTGCACCGCCGTTGCGGAGCAGAAGAATCTTCAGGTATGGAGGCGAATGGTGGATGGAGGAGGGCGAAATCAGCCGAGCGAATTGCTTTGCGGAGGCAGCAACTTTGGATGCTACTCAACAATTACCCGGCGACGCAGCTGGACTGATCGGCATTGCGATTCATGTACCCGTTATACCGATGCCCAGCCAGTGCAGGCAGAATCAGCGCAACGAAACTGAGGAGAATTGGCCGCTTGTCCGGAAAACGGACGTTGTAGTAGCATTGCCGAGGTGGATAGGAGATATGAATAAAACTCGTTTCTCAAAAGCCGAGACACGAATCCTGGAGCAGTTTTGGAAACTGGGGACCTGTTCAGTCCGCGAAATTCTCGACAGTTTGCCCGAGGAAGAGCGCGTTGCTTACACAACTGTACAGACGCTCGTCTATAGACTTGAGCAAAAAGGTGCTCTGCGAAAAGTGAAGAAAATCGGTAATGCCCAGCTATTCGAGCCTGCGATCGACCAGAACGAGTACAGAAGCGGGCTGGTTCGAGACCTCCTGGATTTATTCGGCGGATCCCCTCGCATACTGGTTTCAAACCTACTCGAAACGGGCACGATCACACTCAAGGACTTAAAGGCTCTTCAAAACGCGGCGCCAGGCAACAAGAACAGCCGTAGCCGCGGAGGAAAAGGCCATGCATGAGCACATCACGCGTGCGTTGTATTATTTTGACATTCACCTTCTGTATGCCTCAGTGGTTGGGCTCGCGGCATGGGCTCTAACGTCCATCCGAGGTGGCAGCGCCACCACGAAGTATTGGATCTGGGTAGCGACCTCGCTCAATTTCGTTCTGCCGGTGGGCGCAGTCCTCGACAAGTTTTGGTCGTCCCACCTTTCGTGGGCCGCACCGTTGGGCATCATCGGCGACTTCGCGAATACCATCTCTCGAGGCCGGACCGCTACCACGCTTTCGGTAGTGTGGTTGCTTTGCGCAACCCTAATGCTTACGCGGCTTTGTTTGCGGATACGCGCTGAGCATCGTGATACCTCGGTCACGGCGAGTCAGAGTGGCCGTCTGCCGAGGCCGGGGTTCGTTGCGCAGGGCGTCCCAGTAAGGTTCGCTGAGACTGGGCACGCTCCGGCGGTAGACGGGGTCTTGCATCCTTATGTTTCGCTTCCGTATGGAATTGATCGGCTGTTAAGCGAACATGAACTCAACGCGGTTCTCATCCACGAACTGACCCATGCACGAAGACGCGACAACTTAATACGCCTGATCCATGAAGTGAGCCTTTGCGTGTTGTGGTTCCATCCGCTTGTCTGGATCGCCGGCTCTCGCCTTGCCTTGTATCGAGAGCTCTCCTGTGACGAGTCTGTGATTCAGAGCGCCCACGGTGAAGAGTTGGTTTCTGCACTCGCAAAACTTGCCAATCCAGATAAGGCATTGTTGCTGCAGGCGTCAGCCTCATCGTTTATGAGCCATCGTCTTGCCCGGTTGGCCGCTCCGCCCCAACCAACCTACCGCGCTGCGAGCATGCTGCTAACCGTAGTCTTCGGCGCTGTCCTCCTTTGGGGCGTTTTTGGGACGGTGGCACACACCGCTTGCTGTTTTCTTGTTAAGCGGTAATTTCCGGGAGTCACCACGCACCGAGCCGTACCGCTTCCTTCCTGGAGTCCCCGGAGCGGTGCCCTCACGCACGCCAGTGAGATTTCCCTGAAACCCCTTGCCTTTGTCAACGCATAGTGTAGTAGACTAAACGTGAGATGTAGTAGAGATGCTGGGAGCACGTGGTGATACGGAGGACTGAGTCGCATGCGTAACTTGTGCACGGTCTTGACTGCATTGTTTTTCGTCTTGTTTTCAGTTGGGCGCGTCGTTGCCCAAACGCCTACCGTCCAGACCCTGGTAAGGGCTGGCCGGATGCTTGATCCTCGGACCGGGCAGGTGCTTTCGCCCGCAGCCGTGCTCATTGAAAACGGCAAGATCAAGGAGGTTGGTTCTCCGACGCAAGTGCAAGCGCATGCGCCGGGCGTCAAAACCATCGATCTGGGCAGTTCCACTTTGCTTCCCGGACTGATTGATAGTCATACGCACCTGCTTCTCGACATCATTGTGCCCCCAGAAGCCGAAATCGCACGCCACTTCAATGGAGAGTTTGCTCCGGGGTTACTACTGGCAGTTGTCGAGTCGCCCACTAAACGCGTGTTGCTGGGCGCGCAATTGGCGCGCGAAGACTTGGAGAGGCTTTACCACCATACGCAATCTCGGGCACTCCGGTATTGACGGCGATGCGGCCCTGCGGGACGCGATCAATGCCGGCCGCGTTCCCGGCCCGAGGATCCTGGCATCCGGACGTAAGGTTATAGCGTTGGATTCATACCTTCAGAGTCTGAATCCCGCGGTTGCCCAGGCGATTGTAGAACAGGAATTCCTAATGATAGACAGTCCTGAACGAGCACGGCAGGCAGTGCTACAGAACGTCTTCTATAACGTCGACCTTATCAAGGTTACAGTCGGCGATGCCATCTCACCCCTGGAACTGACGGCGATGGTCGAGGAGGCACACCGTGAGCACCTTAAGGTTGCCGCCCATGCCGTCGATATCGCCAGCATTCAAACCGCCATCGAAGCCGGCGCAGACTCTATCGAGCATGGCAACAAGGTGACCGACGAACAACTGAAGCAGATGCGGGATAAAGGCATCTTCCTCGATCTGACGCCCACTTGGTATGGCAACTTTTTCATGAAGATCACTGAGCCAAGCATAGTGATGTCTTCCGCCTTCCACTCCTCCAATGCCAGCTCTGATGCACGCGTCCAAAAGCAATACGACGAATTGGTTCCGCGAGTTTTGAAGTCGGGGGTGAAATTTGCGGCTGGATCGGATATGTGCTGGTTCTATCCTGGAAAGACGCGCGGCGAGGCAAGCGCCGCGGCCTTCGTTAACCTGCGTGCTGCCGGAATGCCGCCGCTCGACGTTATTCGTGCGATCACCGTCAATGCGGCACAAATGCTGGGCTGGCAGGACCGCATCGGCTCGATCGAGCCCGGCAAATTTGCTGATCTTGTTGCCGTTGCTCGAGACCCGATCGCCGATATCACCGAGATCGAGCGAGTTCGATTTGTGATGAAGGACGGCCAGGTGGTCCGGAATGACCTTACGTCGCATTGAAGCGCACGCTCTACTCGGGGAACGATCTACCACTCAATCCAAAGGAGAAATTTACGATGAAGCAGTCTTTGAAGCGGTGTTCGTTCGCGGTGGTTGTGCTCACTCTACTGGCTGCCGCCGGAATGAGTCTTTACAGTCAGGCCCAAACGCAGAATCAACCTCCAAGTCCCTCGCGCTCTCGATCCGATGAGATGTTGGACCGATGGAACGACATCGGGAACAAACTTATCGCCATGGCCCAGGATTTTCCCGCAGACAAGTACGATTTCAAGGTACAGAAGGACGAGCGCACCTTTGCCCAGAATCTTCTCCACGCCGCCGCACTCGATTTCGTCCTGATACGCAGGATTTCCGGATCAAACCTCGGGCCCGACTTCGGCGAGGGCGACAATCCTTCGCGTGACGTTTTCAAGACGAAGGCCGACGTGGTGAAGTTCGTGCAGGAGGCCGTCGCGGACGGAGCAAAAGTGATCCAACAGCAGGGCGAGGCGGGTCTGGACAATACATCGAAATTTTTCGGCAACCGGATGGCCCACAACTCCTGCATCTGGACGTTCGCCATCGAGCACAGCGGTGAGCACTACGGCCAGCTTGTTGTGTACTATCGCGCGAACAACCTGGTGCCGCCAGACTCGCGTCGGCAATAACGCCCTGGAAACGTATCGACACCTCTGAAGTGGGTTGTCGAAGGCATTCGCGATAGTTTTACAAGGAGAGCGCGGACGTCCGCGTCATCGCCCCTGATTGCGTGTTAGGCGACCGTGGTTATGACGCCGAGGCAATCCGCCAAGGTCTGCTTGCCCGCCACATCATGCCCTTGCTCGCGAGGCGCAACACTGAGCATGGCAGC
>Ga0137393_10003354_pt1 | contig 10401 bp, 9 predicted proteins | sample 15con2h34BmetaG_FD_101396 | JGI IMG/M metagenome (GOLD analysis project Ga0137393, IMG submission 101396) | Vadose zone soil microbial communities from Angelo Coast Range Reserve, California, USA - 15con2h3.4B metaG | ecosystem: Environmental > Terrestrial > Soil > Vadose zone > Saprolite...
CAACCACCAGCATCCCCATCGACGCCAGCAGCACCAGCCTTAACCCGGGTTCCTTCGATTCGGCCCAGGTGAATAGCAGCAGCGCGTAGGCGAACGCGTACAGCGGCCCCAGTTCGTTGGGGTGCTGCCCGAGCATCGTAAGGACCCCGCGCGAGGTGCTCGCGAGCGCGTCGAGCCCGACTGCGGACAGGAAGACGAGCACGATGAACATCGGGCATGTCACCCAGATCGAGATCAGCGTAGGCACCAGGAATTTCTCCGGTTTCGCCGACCTCGCTACCGCGGCCCCGACTAGCAGCGCGAATACCACCAGCTGCAGCGGCTTGACCACTGCGTTGCGGAGGTAGCCGGCCGCGTCGTCGAACACGAGCGGGTCGTAGATGTAGTAGGCGGGCGCGATGTCGCCAACATGGCTCGAACCCAGCGCGCCGGCGACCAGGATCGGCACGATGTACAGCCACAGCAGCGGGCGCGGCATCAAGCGACGGATGCTGCCGTCGGAGAGCCCTAGCAAGAGGCACGAGCCGAGGGTTCCGAGCAGCAGCAGGTTCGCGGGATTGAGGCCGGTAATCCCGAGCATCGCGTGAGGAAATACGACGCTTCTCGATATCGGCGTCAACAGGATGAGCAGCACCACCCCGATGCGAAAGTCGAGCAGAATAAAAACGCAGCCGATCAGCGAGGCACACAGGTACAGGGCGTTCAACCCGGCGACTGCGACCGCGGATCCCCAGAAGGCGCCGAGCAGCGCGAGGCCCCCGAACACGGAAATCCTGAAGGCGATCCGGCGCCATGACCTGGCGTCCCCGGCCAACCCGTCGGGCAGCCAGGGCCAATGGCGCGCCGCGGTTCGCCGTGCGTTCGAGGAAGCTGCAGACATAGGTGACTTCCCGACCTCAGGAAGACAGAGAACCAAACAGCCTGCGCGCCTCGCCTCGTCGCATCCCTCCAAGCAGCGCGCCGATGAATTCCTCATGCTCTTTGAAGGCCCGCGTCGGGTCGGTGGAAATGTTGGATACCCTGACCAGCATCCCGTCCGGGATCCGGCCAGACAATCCGAACCTCAACTGCACCATGAGCCGATCCAGCCGGCCAAGGAGCACGCGGTCTCCCACGGTGAGCCAGTAGGTCACGGGCTCGGACCTCGGGCCCCGTACGGCAAGCATCCGCGTCACGGGGATCGTCTCGCCGTGAAGGAGCAGGGTGTCGTGGGACAGGTTCCTGATCTCGAATCCCTGCGCCGCGTAGCAAACCTCCTGCATGTGCGCTTTCAACGCGTTGCTTTGATCGCCGCCGTAGGCAACCATCAACATCACGCGGTCGCCGCGGCTGTTGACATACGCGCGGCTCACGCTCTGCGCGTATAGCGCTTTGAGGTCGGCCTCGACATCGGGCGTTGGGGGAATCAGGACAACGTACGGGTCCACCCTCCAGTCGCCGAATGAGCGCAGAATGATCTCTTCGAGATCAAACATCGCTTTGTCCTGCTGCACGCGCGACGGCTTGAGTACGAAGGCGGCGCCGGCGGCGAGCACCATGACAGCACCCACCAGCAGGAATTTCCAGTCGATGTATTTCATGTCGGCGCCCCCGATCTGCCCAAAGCCGGGATCCGATGCAGCAGGGCATCGAGCCCGAGCAGCAGCAGCAGCGCGATCGCGAACAGCGTCATCCCCGCAAATCCGTGCAGGAAGCTCTGTGCCACCCCGTCCCCCAGATGAAAGGTGATGAGGGTCAGGATCAACACTCGCACGAAGTTCGCCGCAAACGCGATCGGGAGGATACCGGCGAGCAGACACACAGTGCGGGCGATGTTGCCGGACGCGGTGAGGTAGAGGTACAGCAGCCCCAGCGCTGCAAGGGTGTAGAGCGAGTTCAGCCCGGAGCAGGCGTCGGTCACCAGCAGCTGATACTGCCCGATGCTGAGCATGACCCCGCTGCGGGCGATGGGATAACCCAACTCGTAGAGCACGGACTCGACCATCTGGGAAACCATGCTCTTGAGCGGCCCGGTCATGGACACGATGACGAAGCCGGGGAGCGGCACAAGAAAAATCAAAAAGGCCAGTGGAAGCCACAGCCGCGCCAAGGCGCGCCAACCCAAGAGCAGCAGGACCGAGCCGGCGAGAACCGGGATTTGAGAGCCGACTTCGAACTGGGCTATGCCCTGTGACCGACCGACGGCGTAAAGCATCAGCCCGAGAGCCAGCGCCGCGCTGCCCGCGAGCGGCGCGCTCTTTTCCGCCTCGCAGGCGAGCGTGGTGCGCTGTCGCCACACCAGCCACGCTACCACCGCGAGTATGATCGGCCCGTGGGCGTCGGCCTCGTTCCTCCATAGGCCGCGCGCCAGGTCGATATACGTCGGCACATACATCACCGCCAGACCCAGCACCACAGGCAGCCAGCGGCGCCGGCCCCGCACGTCCCCTTGCGGAAGAACCTGCTGCTCCAGGACCAGGGACATTCCGGCCGGCCGGTTCAGAATGCGTTGAATACGGTACCGATGACGCGAACACCGGTATCGCCCAGTTCCCGGATCACGCTCGTCGTATCGGCAACGCGAGTATGGTCTTTGCGGGCGAGTAGCATGACGCTACCGGCCCGGAAAGCCACGCTCTGCGCGTCGGCGTAGAGCTTCGCCGGCGGCGTATCCAGGAGAATGACGTCGAACTCGGTGCCTAACTCGTTCAGCAAAACGGAGAGGGCATGGCGCGACAGCAGCTCCTGCGGATTGGGCGGAGGCGCGCCGGCCGGCAGCACCGACAGCATGCCGAATTCCGGCACCGGCACCACCGCGCCGCGATCGGCGCGGCCGGAGAGCACCGCCGAGAGGCCGATGCGGTCGGGAATGTTGAAAAGCCGATGCTGTCGCGGCGCGCGCAGGTCGGCGTCAATCAGAAGGGTGCGCTCGCCCAGCTGCGAGAAGACCACGGCAAGGTTGGCGGCGACATAACTGCGCCCTTCGCGGGAGCCCGGACTGACGATCGCCAGCGCCCGGTTCCTCGCCTCTCGGTTGGACCAGCGGATCAACAGCTGGGTGCGCAGCGCCCACAGCTCCTCGGCGCGGGGGTGAAACGGGTCGTTCGCGACGACGAGCTCGCGGTTGATGCGTTCATTGCCGGGCAGCAGACGGGGAAAATCATACTGATTGGCGAGCGCACAATGCAAATCGTCCTCCGTAATCAGGCCCAGCCGATGCGCCGCTTCACCGAACCTCAATCCCTCCTTCTGCTGCAGCTCCATGACCCGCTCGATGTCCTTCGCGCCGAGCTTTCCCGCTTCCGCGAGGAGGCTGCCGATGCGGCGGTCGTGACGCGCAACGACGCGCCCCGATCCTTCGATCGGCAGGACGTTTTCCTGGGCTCTCGTCGGCATGCTTCAGCGCAGGTTCGGCAAGGCGCGCCGAGTGCCGCTTAAGCGGCCGAGCAGGGGGGGTCCAGCGGGTAGCCGCGCGTTGAGCACGGCCAGCAGCGGCACGTTCTGCCCGTGGTCCAGGTCGCTGGGAGCGCGCACCCGGCGGTCGAGCAACTCCGTCAGGATCGCCATACCCATGCCAAGCATCGTTCCGACGAACACCGACAGGGCGATGTTGAGGGCGATCTTGGGATGGGAAGGCCCGCGCGGCGCGACCGCCGGGTTGAGAAGCACGACATTGCTCTGGCTGGCGCGGCCTTCGACCTGGCTGACGACGGAGCGCTGCATGGCCACCTCGTAGGTCCGCTGGGCGGACTCCACGTTGCGCGCGAGCACGGTGAGTTCATTGCGATGCTCCTTGAGCTCGAGCAACCGTGCGCGCTGCGCCGCCATCGCTCCCTGCAACTCCGCCTCGCGCTGGCGGCTCTGGCGCTTGGAATTCGCGATCCCCGCCACGACCTTCCTCATTTCGGCGTCGAGCTTGTCGCGCAGGCTCTGGTTCTCAGAGAGCTGACGCTGGTATTGCGGGTAGTTGGCGCCGTATTGCGTGGCCAGTTCCTGCAACCTCACTTCTCCGTGCAGCAGGTCGGCATTCAGCCTCTGGACGTACGCATTGGAGAGAACGTCCGGCAGTTTGTCCGGGGATGCGCCCTGTTTGCGAAAATCGCGCGCCTGGCGCTCCCGGATATCCAGATCGAACGTCTGCTCCTGCGTCCTCACCAGCTGGCTGGAGAGTTCTCCTAACCGGGCGTTCTCGACGTCAAGGCGCTCGTCGGCCGAGATGATGCCCTGCTGCCTGTGATAATCCGTGAGCTTGGCCTGAGCGTCCTCCAGACTGGTCCGCAGGCTCTTCAGCTGTTCGTCGAACCACACCGCCGCCTGCTGCATCGGTTCGACGCGCAGCTCGAGGATCGTGTTGATGTAGGCTTTGGCGAACGCGTTGGTGACCAGCGCCGAAAAGCGCGGATCGGCGGATGAAAAGCTGACCTGGATGACGCTGCTCGGCGAGGTCTCCACCTTCAGCCGCCTGAGCAGGTTCTCGGCCAGCCAGTTCTCGATCGGGCCCGTGCCTCCCGCCTCTTTTTCGAAAGCCTCCCGCGACGCCGGGCTCTCCGCGAGTTTCAGGTCCTGCACCACCTTGCGCGCCACTCTCGCGCTGGTGATGATATCCATCTGTGTCTGCATGTAGCCGATCCTCTCCCGCGGGGGGACGAAGACATTGCTCAGCGACTGCTCGTCCCTGTTGGTGGCGTCCACCAGGACGGACGCCGTCGCCTTGTAGGATTTCGGGAGCAGCAGGCTCACCACGGTGGCGGCCAGTACCGTGGCGGCCAACACCAGGGCAAACACGCCGAGGCGCGCGCGCAATGCCGAAAAAAACAGGTTGAGGTTCACGCCCTAGAACAGGCTTTCGCCAACATGGATCACGTCATCGGGCTGCACCCGATCGGTCAGCTTCGCGTCGAGCTTCCGCACCGAGCCATCGGGCGTCCGGCGGTTGATCTTGAGACCGCGATCAGTGCCGCGCGGCGTCAATCCGCCGCCCAGGGAAAGCGCGTGCATGACAACCATGTCGGGTTCCAGCCGGTAGGCCCCTGCACGCTGCACTTCGCCGTAGATGTAGAAAACGGGCGCGCGCTGCACGTAAATCGTGTCGCCGCTCTCCACCTCGATGTTCTGCGACAGGTCGCCGCTGCGGTACATCTTCGGCACATCGATCTCCAGCTTTCTGATCTGGCTGCCGCGCGCAATCATGACGGTGACGACGTCGTCGCCGCCCGGACTGATTCCGCCAGCGAGCGCCAGGATGTCGGTCAGCTTCGAGTTGACATCGTCAAGGGCATATCGCCCGGGGCGGCCTACCTGACCGAGCACCGACACCTGCCGGCTGCGCACCTGGATCACGGAGAGGCTCACCTGCGGATTCCTGATGTAATTGCCCTGCTTCAATTGCGCGGCAATCCGCACCCCGCCTTCCGTGGGCGTCTGCCCGGCGAGCGCAACCTCGCCGATCAACGGAAACACGATCGTGCCCCGCTCGGAGATGCGCGTTTCCGTGGTGAGATCCGGATTCTGGAACACCGTTACGCGGATGCTGTCGCCCGCTCCGAGAGTCTCGCGGGAATCGGCTTGACCTTGGATCGCGAACACCAGCAGCGCGACTCCGGCCAGCGCAGCAAACCACCGTGATTGGAGATGGGTCATGATTCTGCGCAGGCCTACCGCAGCCCTGCAAGACCCTTCCTGATGGACTCGTCGTGATCGTCAACGCTGCCGCTCGGAGTGGCGCTTGAGGGGGCAGGCTGCCCTCGTGGCGCCGCGAATTCGCCAACGTACTCGATCTTGGCCTGTTCACGCAGCCGCCTGACCTCGGCCTGGGCGACCGCGAGTTGCTTGCGGCTCTGCAAGTATCGTTCGATGATCGGTGTGGCCTGCTGCTCGCTGAGCGAGGCTTCCTGCGCTTGCAACAACTGGACGACCGCTGCCCCGCGCGAGGTCGGAATCACGGCGATCTGCCCCTCGCGCATTTCGAACACCTGAGGCAGGATATTCAGCGGGATCTGTTCGGCGGGCCGGTTGGAGATCGCGACGTGGAACACCAGCTTCTGGGATTTGAGCCACCCGGTGATGTCTTGAAGGCTTTTCGCCCCGGCCGTTGCGGCTTTCAGCGCGTCGAGTTTCTCCCGCGGAGCCTCCACCACCAGCTCGTGCAAGCGGTAGATCCGCCGTCGCTCGAACAACGCGGGATTCTCCTGGTAGAACTGTCTGATTTCCCCCCAGCTCTCCGTTGACGAGGCGGCGGCTCTTTCGATGTACGCCCGTGCCAGGATCTGCCGTTTCGCGTCCTCAATCGACTGCATGACTTGCGGATCGCGATCGAGCTTGTCCTTGAACGCCTTTTGCACCAAGAGTTCCTGATCGATGATCCGCTCGAGCGTCTGAGCGGCCGCCTGCTTGGTCTGTTCCGACGGAATCTGGTCGCTGCCGGCGATCACGCTGTTGATCTGATGCACCGTGATCTCCCCGCCATTGACTTTGGCGGCAACCTGGCTGGCCGCCTTCTGCCCGTCGGCCCTGCCGCACGCAGACAGGGCAATCGCGACGCCGATTAACCCCGATAGAAAAAAAAGTCTGTTGTTCATGGCTGGTCTATTGGCGCGACGAAAACGCGACGCATTGGGCATAGTTTGATACTCACTCTCCTGGCGCTCGCCGACAGTGGACGATCCGCTTCGCGATCGAGGATAACCATGAGACATTTACCGGCGATGTTCAGGAGTGGTCCGATCGGACTACCTGCACACCACGACCGCGCCCTCCGGGCAGGCCCGGAGGGCAGCGCCTTCCACAACTGGTTGTATTTGCGCGCCCGCGCAGGCGGGGCGACGGATCAGCCTGCCACTAGGCTTGTCTTGCGACGCGCCATGAACCCTACGACTACGAGACCGGCGAGTAGCATCATCCACTCGGCGGGCTCGGGATTATGTGCCGCGATCGAGAAACGGAATCCGCCACCCAGGGGCCCGGCCGTCCCCGATATCCGCGCGGAAAAGTCGCCCGGAGTAAGGAGAGCACTCAGGTCGAGCTGGCCACTGCCGACTGGCAAGATATCCGTACTCAGCGGCGTGCCCAGAGCAGAGAAGCCGGAGAACAGGTCATATTTCAGACCGGTAACGGCCGTCAAGCTAGCCGTCCCATCTGGCGCGAGCGTGGCCGTACTGCTGGTTACTGTCTGATTAGTCGCGCCGACCGTGAAATTGAAGACATCCATGAACGAACCCGCACCGAACAGATCCGTCCGTGTCTGGACGGTCGGGTCGAGGGTGCCCAGACTGACCTGGGCAAGGGCGTGGCCGGATCCCGCCATTCCCGTTGCCGCAATCGCTACCAGCAGATTCTTGAGCAGCTTCATGTTCTCTCCTCGCCGGACAAGTTCATAAATGGGACCATGTGCCAAGCTATCCGCGCTCTGTTACAGAGATAAGCATTCCAGCCCGGCCGGGCATGCCCCGATCGGACTAGCCGCCTCATGGAGTGACGTCGAACGCATCCACCACGATGTGGGCGCCGCCTGACGTGGTGGTGCCGGTTACCGTGATCACCAAGCTGTGGGTGCCGGCTGCGAGGCCGGAAGCCGTAAACACGGTTTTCGAGGCGAGCCCCGGGCTCCCAGGGATTGCGGCGCCAGCGGTGTCGACCGACGTCGCCGCACCGCCATCGATGGACACGGTCGCGATCCCGCAGACGCTGCACTCGAGGCCGATCCAGCTCACCGCGGTGCCCGTGAAGCTAAGCGCCGCGGTTGCGCTGGGCACATTCGAACTGCCGGCGGCACCACCGCTGAAGGCGGCAACTTCCGGGCCGCGCCGCACCCAGGCACTGGCCGGGCGGCCACTGACGGCGGCATTGTCCTCTTGCAATCGCTCCACCGGCGTCTTGAGGAGGATGGCGGCATTATGGCTGTTCAAGGCGATTGCACCCACGATCGGGATGGACTCTGGCGGAGAATTCATGTTGTCGTGAGTGAGCTGCCGAGCCGGTTGCAGCAGCGGCACTGACGCCACATCGTTGGGGGTCGGGTTGACGTACACGTAGCCTTTCTCGAACTCCCGCCAATAGACATTCGCCAGGCCATTTGCCGTCACGGCAGTCGTCACGCTGTACGGGTTGACGTCGAATGCATCCACCACGATGTAGGTATCCGTCGAAGCGGCGTTCTTCAGGCCGGTCACTTCGATCGTCAAGGTGTGATTCCCAGCTGCCAGGCCCGATGCACTGAAGACGTTCGCCTGGATTTCTTCTGTGGTTTTATACGTATCGACCTCGGCAACGAGCACTCCATCCAGCAACACGCGAGCGATCCCGGTCTGGGGCCCGCGCGCGCCAATCCAGCTGACCGACGTCCCGGTGAAGGTGAAGGTCGCTTGCGTGCCCACCGTCGTAGAGTACGCGGCGCTGCCGCCGCTCCACGGTCTGCTGCTTCCATCCTGGCCCCAACCGGGGGTGTAGGTGATGGACGGGGCCGTCTGCTCAATGCGCCTCGTCATCGTGGCCTTGCCCAAGTCGATCTTGTCGTACTCGTCGAACCACAAGATCTTGTTGTACTCGCTGGAGCCGTGAAACATGAAGTAGGCGTTGCCCAGATCGTCGTTCTTGCTGAGGAGGAAGGACCCCAGGGAGTACCAAAGGGTCTGCCAGAAGGTGACGGGCTTGCCGAGGTTGTCCGTCCCGGCCTGGCCCTCAGTGAGCTTCGTGTGGCTCACCATGGCGACTTTGGAGTTCCTGATTGCGCCCATGGTGTCCACCGAGCGCTTCCATTCCGACTCCTCGTAGAACTGGACGGCAGCAGGCCCCCACCCCACGGCGAAGGCGCCCTCCTCCATGAGCACGTCCGGAGGATTGGCGCCGGCATCGAGAGCCCGCCATGCAGCGCTCCCTTCGAGCATCCTGGTCGCGCCCCTGTTGCACCATGACTTCTGCCCGACTCCACGCAGTCCGGCCGTGATCGCTTCCGCGAAGGAATTCATGGCGACATTCCACCTGGCGGTGTCGGGATATTTGGCGGGGATGGCCGTGTACGATCCAAAATTAAGCGCGGCGCAACCGTCGGCGAAGACGCCGTCCGCGACCCAGGGCTGATCGACGATGTCGGCCTTGACCGCCGTCAGCCAGTACGACTGGTAGGCGGCCGCGCCGAAGTCCATGAGGTGCCAGTATTCATTGGCGGCGGGGTTCGAGAAGTTTACGTTGTAGATGCGATTGCCCAAGGCGTCGAGCAGGAAGAGCTCGGGGTGATCGCCGTTGAGGCTCCCCATGGGGTGCCCGCGCGAGACGTTGTACCGGCCGAGGCCGTTGAGGAATACCTGAGCCAGGCCATCTAAAAAACTGGGGGCCTCCGATCCCATCTCGTAGAGGTAGATCTGCGAGTTGGGATTGATCGCCTTGACGGCCGCCCAGGTATTCGGGCTAATCTCGTAGTACCGGAAGCGGTCTATGTCGATGAGGTCGAACTTCGCGAGAATCGGCGCGTCGGCGGCAACCAGCGTGGGGCCTCCGCCGTAATAGACGATGAATGTCGGTATGAACTTGGCGGAGCCTGTCGCGGTCCCGGCGGCTTGAAAAGGCAGAGCCGCGCACAACAGAAAGACCGCGGTGCGTAGCGCGACGGCAATAGACGAATTCCTCGTCACCCGCCGTATTCCCACGGCGTCGCCGCCATCGTCAATGGTCGAACCTCCTCGCTGAATTCCGCTTCCACCACCCGCAGGATCACCATCGCATGATCGCCGTCCGTATCGACAATCCGCTCCACCTGGCATTCGATGTGCGCGGGCAAGTTCGCGAGGATGGGCGCCGCGGTCTTTCCTTCCACGAACGGCTCCCCATTAATCGTCGTGCAGTTCGCACGGGTCGGGAAGAAAAACCTGCGGGCGATTTCGTGCTGCCCGTCTGCCACGATGTGGAGCGCGGCAATCCGGCTTTCCGCCAGGCATTTGAATACATTGCTATCCCTGCGCACCGCCGCCATGATCAGGGGCGGCCTGAAGGAAACCTGCGAGACCCAGGAGACCGTCGCCGCGCCGTAGCGATCTTCGCTCCGCGAGGTCAGAACGTACACGCCGTTCGAGAGCATGCGGAGCGTCTTCTGCCTGACTTTCGCGTCCATCACCCTCACCCCGGCTGAGCCGGACGCAGTTCGCCGTCCGCTTGCCGATGCGATCTTTCAGCCCGATGCCGCCGGTCATCCTCAAGCTCCCTGTGCTCGCTGGCCAGCAGATCGAACATCAGGCGATCGTACAGACGGCCGTCGATGTAATGACATTGCCGCTGCCTGCCGATGAAGCGGAAGCCGAGGCGTTCTATGGTCCGCAGCGAGGGGTTACGGTCCACGGCCCAGGTATTGATCGCATGCAGGCCGAGATCGCGGAACGCAAGGGTCAGGAACCTTGAGCTGGCGAGGGTCGAGTATCCCCGGTGGCGGAAGGA
>Ga0137393_10003361_pt1 | contig 10392 bp, 11 predicted proteins | sample 15con2h34BmetaG_FD_101396 | JGI IMG/M metagenome (GOLD analysis project Ga0137393, IMG submission 101396) | Vadose zone soil microbial communities from Angelo Coast Range Reserve, California, USA - 15con2h3.4B metaG | ecosystem: Environmental > Terrestrial > Soil > Vadose zone > Saprolite...
AACTCTTGAAACGGACCGGGTTTGCTCGAGGCCACGATCGCCGCGCCCTTAAACAGATTCTTCAGATCGTGATTGCAGTTTCGGTTAAGTCCGCGAATGGAGCTCTGTTTCTTCACTCGTTGCTGTCCCTACCAAAAACTCATGAGCTTTCGCCAAAATCAAAAAACGCGTTTGAAATGAGCAGCATACGCTAAGGCCTGTAACGTTGTTACGGGCACGAGAATCAAGGTCTTTCGGAGTTCTTTCGCAGGACAACAGGGTGTTATAGAGTCTTGGCGAACGACAACAGCTGGATGAAAGCCTTGTCCCGAAATTGCACGCTTTTGACTCGTTCCCCAAACAGTCTGAACCGGGATCCACCAATCGTGTGGGTCTTAAAGAAAGTTGGCCGCTTCAAGTCAGCTGTCCTGTCTTGGGCAGGTTGCCGACTGCAGATCCTACATCCAGCACTTCGCGAACTTTATGCAACAAGCTCTCCAAAGAGAACGGCTTCTGGAGCCAAACCGAGTTCTGGTCTAGGATGCCAGACTCGGCCGCACTGTTTTCCGCGTACCCCGACATGTAGAGGACCTTGATCAGAGGGCGCACAGCGGATAGGCGATGGGCTAACTCGCGGCCACCCATTTTCGGCATCACGACATCAGTCACCAGCAAATCGATCGCGCTCTCGTACCGCACGGCGAGCTGAAGGGCCTCGCTACCATCTTTCGCTTCTAACATCGTGTAGCCGCTACCCTTCAGGAACTCGCGAGTCAGCTCCCGGATGCTGTCTTGGTCTTCCACCACTAAGATCGTCTCGGTGCCTCCCGGGGCAAGCGAGCGGGTCTTACTTGACTCAGGTGGCTGAACACGCTCGTCGACCTGGGGCAAGTAAATCTTGAACGTTGTTCCTTTCCCCACTTCACTGTAAACCCAGATCCAACCGCTGCTCTGCTTGACGATCCCATAGACCGTTGCCAAGCCAAGCCCCGTGCCTTTGCCGAGTTCCTTCGTCGTAAAAAAAGGTTCGAAGATGTGGGCCTGAGTTTCCGAGTCCATCCCCACTCCAGTATCAGACACCGCCAGCATTGCATACTTCCCTGGTCGGACCCCAGTATGCCCACGGGCATATTCATCGTTGAGTTCGGCGCTCGCCGTTTCGATAGTCAACTTGCCGCCCCGGGGCATAGCGTCGCGGGCATTTACTAGTAGGTTTAGGATTACCTGTTCGATCTGGCTCTGATCGGCTTTCACGCTCCCAAGAGATGCGCCTGGCACGATCCGTAGTTCAATGTCTTCCCTGATTAAGCGGGGCAGCATCTTACCCATCTCTGCCAACACTGCGTTCAGGTCCAGGATCTTGGGCCGGAGAACCTGCATCCTGCTGAAAGCCAGCAGTTGCCTGGTTAGTGAAGCGGCTCGTTCAGTGGCCTTCTGGATCTCCTCAGCGTTCTTGCGCAGGGGCTCGGCGGGGTCCAGGCGCGCCAGCATTACTTCGCTGTAACCCTGGATGACCATGAGCAAGTTGTTGAAGTCGTGGGCCACTCCCCCGGCCAGCTGCCCGACGGCCTCCATCTTCTGCGCTCGGCGAAGTTGGTCCTCAAGCCGCTTGCGCTCGGTAATGTCCTCGACCATTCCTTCATAGTAGAGAATCGCACCACTAGAATCTCGGACGGCCCGAACATTCTCTGATAGCCAAATCTTGATACGGTCCTTTCGATAGACCTGATACTCAAAACCCTGGACGACGTTCTGCTCTTCCATTAGCCGCTTGAATTCTTCCCGGCGGCTGGGGTCAACATAGACTTGACGGCCGATGTCTTTCACGGAGGCCATTAGTTCCTCGGGCAATTCGTATCCATACATGCGTGCGAGGGCAGGATTCACGGTGAGGTAGCCTCCTCCCGGAGTCGTTTGGAAGATTCCCTCGCTAGCGTTTTCAACAATGCTGCGGTACTTGCGTTCGGCTTGCTGAAGTGCGTCCTCAGATCGCTTGCGCTCGATCGCGATTCCAGCCAGATGAGTGGCTCGTTCGACGATTTGCAGTTCCAGCGTGTCGGGGCCGCGAGGCTCACGGTAATATATCGCAAAAGTGCCTAAGACCTTGCCGTGCTTCGGCCTGATTGGCGTGGACCAACAGGCTCGCAGCCCGTCGGCTAGAGCCAACTTCCGAAACTCAGTCCAAAGCGGATCGCAGGAAATATCTGAAACAATGACGAGCTCTTCCCGATAAGCAGCAGTGCCGCAGGAACCAACGCTCGGACCGATGGTCAGACCGTCGATTGCTTTCTTATAGCTTTCAGAGAGGCTGGGAGCGGCCCCATGCCGCAGGGTTCTTCCATCGGGATCAAGAAGAAGGACAGAACAGACTAGCTCGGGAAACTGCTCTTCAATAACCCGGCATAGAACATTCAGCACATCGCACAGCGGTGCCCCGCTGCTGATCATTGCGAGCACCGTATTATCTATGGCTGGGCAGATCTCAGAAAGCTTGCGCTCAGAGATGCCGATTTGGTTGCCCTTCTCCATATGATTGCCTTAGCGGCTAGCCGACACCTTTATTTCGATTTTAACCGAGGCGCTACTGAACGAGTTGAAGCAACGGGAGCAGCGGACACTGAAGCGTTACCCTAGATCACAATGCTCGTAGGGTGGTTCCGGCACGAGGACTAGGCGGGGCGTTAGGACCGTATTTGCATTGTGTTCCTCCGACCAAAGCCCCCGCAGAACGCGGGAGTTCTAATTTCTCGAGCTCGGAAACAATCTCGGAGAGAGAAAAGTAGAGTCAGCATGGCCTGGGAAGGCTACTGGTCGCGATACGGTAATGCAATGATTTCAATGTGTACGGACTTTTTGGTAGGGACAGTTTTGGCGAACGACAGGACTTGGTGATTGATGGGAAGAATTCCGGATGATGTGGCGACGTGGAACGAATGTGTCGCGCCTTAGGCGCTTGGAGTTTTGCTTGATTGCTGTCCCAGCACTTTCCCAGAAGGGAGCCTCTGCCCTTTCGGTGTTGCCAGAATTTGCGGGCGTCCTGCCGGGGGCTCTCAAACGCGTCTCTACTACGAACTCGCTAAGGCAGCGAGAGCACATGTTTTTGAGCAAGTTCCTCGCCGGTCCCCAGCGGCCGTAGTAGAAACGTAGTACAAGTCGTGGCAAATCAAGCTAAATTGCGAATAGAAGGCGAATAAAAGGGAGAAAAATGGTTTGCCTCGCTTTGTCACAAGTTGTCATCGTTGAGCGGGTTGCGTCGGCTCCGGCAAGATTTGATGATGGATTTAATTTCCCGCTTTGCAAGCAGGGGGTCGCCGGTTCGATGCCGGCCACGTCCACCAAACGCTTTCATTGCACAAGATTTTTTGGATTCGCCTTTAACTTGTTCTCCCTCGTGCACGCGAGCTGTGCAAAATAGAGCCGATTGGAGCAACTGTGCACCAATCCTTAGAGCCCTGGTTGCAAATCAACTTTGACGGTTATCGGGCACTGGCCGGTTGCGCTTTTGATGCGGTGCCACTCCGGCGGTTAGTCAACGAGGAAGACGAGCGATCCGAGAAGGTAGAGTGGAGCGGCGCTGGCTGAGTTAGTGGACCGAGCTACGAATGTCCCGGCACGCGGTTGATCTGCACCAAATTCCGTGCTTGTCCATCCGATTGAGGAACAAATCCGGGCCGCATGAGCTGAATTGCCCGGCGGCTTTCAGCTTCCAGAGACTCGGCGACCTGCCGCGCATAGCGGATGAAGTGGTGACCGGAGAGCGCAAGCTCGAACCCAAGTCGCCTTTTCTGCGGGTATAATCCCCAGCGAAACATGAGCTGTCGCATATAGTGCCAATACGCCCGACGATAGCCCGAGAGCACGCCTTGCTTCCAAACAGATTTAAGCAGCACTCTCAATAAATACAGCAAAGAAAGCGCCGGGGCTCTCTGTTCAGGTTGAAGTTGCCAGCGTTCCAGGGAATCGAGTACACGTTCGTAGAAGCGGCGCGGGTCGTAAAGTGTAAGTAGCATCCGCTTCGTGCCGTCGAGCAGTTCGGGCAGGGGCATCACTGTCCGGAAGTTCGGAGGGTCAAAGTTACTCGGTTCGGGGTTGTTTTGAAGGAGCCGGCCTTCTCTTTTCATGCGTTCATATAGCGGAGTAGTAGGCGGCGCCTGCAGGACACCCGTCATCGCCCAAGGGATGGCGGCACGCCCGAGCGGAGCCACGAGGGAGCGCTCTGGGACGATTTCCATCACCTCCGCAAGGCTCCAAAAGGAGGCAGGAAAGCGCGGCCAGACCATCAGAACTTTGATCGCAGGTCCGAGTGGCGGGAAAGACCTAACGTCTTCGAGATCTCGGTCCATGAATTAATCTCTCATCTGAGCTGTTCCTGAATCCGGTATCCGAGGATTGGCAGAAGCGAAGTATAACACGGGCCACAAAGATGCAATTGGGGGAAGGGGCGAGCGGATGAAAGACTCCTGACGTGCTGTAATCATCATTCGGAGCTCGCATGACCGAGTTGAAGATATCAATTGGGCCCCAAATCGAGCCTTGCAACAGATCGAATCAAGCCGTAACTCCTGTCGATTATGTGGGCGCGTTCGATTTGCGGTCCAAAGGGGTTATTTTGTGTATCTCAAGCCTAGAAGGACGGATTCTCCGCAGTCATCAGCTTGCTGGGGGCGGAGGGATCTCGATCCATGTGCACCTTATGGAACAGACAGCCAGGACCGCTGACTGGTAAGTTCGTGGTGGAGCTCGATATTCATCGAGGAACTAGGAACGCGCCTGCCGCGACGGCGCCGACGCTGTGTTTTTACCTCATATTCTGCACTTAGCATGGTGCGTCGCAGAGTTCGAACTTTGGGGCACCTGCAAACCTCCGGGCTATTCTCGTAAATCGAGCAAAGCTTCCCGTCCAGCATTGGGCAAGGCGGATTTACCATGCCTTCTGACATGAATTGTTTCTCGAACGCTTCCAACGACTGCCCGAGCGTCTTTGCAATGGCGTGAAGCTCGCTTTTCTTGAATTCCGTTTGCAGTGATCGGCAGCAATTTGCGCACTGCGTGCAGTCGATAAGGGAGAAGTATTTCTGACTCAGCGCTTTGACCATGCCATCGATGTTATCGGGGGCGTTCTGTTTGAGCCAGGACCGGAATTCCCAGTTTTCGTCGTCGTGCTCTTGTGAAAGCTGTTGGATCCTTAATAGATTGGTCTCAATCTCGGGAGCGGCGGGCTGCTTCCGCTTCGGCTGTATCATTCCGGGGTCGTAAGCCATGATGATTCGTACCTAGTTCATGATGTCCACAGATGGGGCTGTGCTTTTGCAAGACCTTTAACCTATCAGCGCTCGAATTTTGGCGCGCACTTCCGCAAGCTCGGCCACCGATATGATCCCTTTGCGCTTGGCTCTCCTTTTGCGCCAATCCAAGCTCTTGACTTGATCTGCCAGAACCGCGCTTGGACTCGGCCCGGCAATCACCACTTCAAAGGGATAGTTCTTGATCTGCGTGGTCATCGGGCAGCAGACCATCAGACTGGTCTTCACGTTATATGAGGCGGGGCTCAACACAACTGCGGGCCGGTGCTCAGCCTGTTCTTGTCCAGTCTGTGGGTCGAAGCTGATCCAGACTATGTCCCCAGTGTCGGGCACATAGGGCTGCGCCATTACAACGCCTCTTTGCCAACAGGTTTGCCGAAATCCGCCTCGTCATGCAAATTCTCACGAGTAATCCCCTTCACAAGCTCGGCCAGATCATATTCCTTGCGCTGTGCTGGCTCGATGACGATGCGCCCGGACTCTTCGCGCACGTCAACGGCATCGTCTAGATCCAGATGGGCCGCCTCCATGATGGCAGCGGGAATTCGCACCGAGGCGCTGTTGCCCCATTTCTTGACCACCGTTCTCATATCGTTATTACTCCCTGTATCTACATTGCAGCGACATTTTGTCAGGAATTCAGGCCTGTCTCAACAATGTTGATACTGTGGCGGCTATCTCAGCGGGGATGAATTTGCTCGTGCTACGTCCTACGCGATGGTCTGTACCAATATGAACTTCATTTTTGCGAATGTTTTGAACGAAGCCCAAAACGTGGCTTCAATGTCACTATATCGAACCATACTGGAGCTGTGCGGTCCAAATGATCTGTTTGTAATTTTCAACTGAGACACACTCCTCGACCGAGCGTTATTGGACACCGGAGGCTGGAACCCGAATACTGGATATGGGCTGACTTTTCGCGCTGTGTTGGACGGTTCATGGAAAGACGCCTTCGGAGGTGAAGCCAAATTTCCCACCAATTGGAAGTTGCTCAAACTCCACGGTTCAACCAATTGTTTAGTGCCGTATATGGGAGTGGAGTTCAAGGACTGGGAGTTCCAAACGTTTGTTGCCGGGACCGACAACGTATTTCTTTATTGGCACTCTTCACTCCCCTATGCCCATATGAGCAGAGAATGAAGTTGCAGAGGTTGAATCGATCGGAGGAGTCAGCACTCCTTGGGGTGTCCGCCTCCGCTACGCCCTAAACGCGCTGCCGAAACTGCGGCGCAGGGCTTCGCTCCGACGGACACCCCAAGGACAACAGCAAATCAATAGAAAGGGGACACTTCTAATGAGGTAAGGAAGGGGACATTTCTAAAGAGCTTTGACATTTGCGTAAACTCTTGTTGCTAAACGACTTGCAACGGTTTATCCTCACCCAGAACATGCACCCCGGAAGAATCGCGCCACACTTTTCAGAACTGCGCTGGCCTGCTGCCAAGCGGCTCCGGCTTCTCTTGACCCTCCCCCTCTTGCTAACTTCGGCTAGTATCTCGGCGCAACAATCACCAAAAAACCCGGCCGTGGGGCTCGACCCGATACGTTCCTATATCTCGTCCGGGTGGAACACGCTTTCTCGGTCACTATCCGACTGCGCCACTTTTAGCGACTCGAAACTGACCGGCGCCCCTCAGCTCTACCTTCCCTCCGACTTCCCGGAACCTGAAGCCGTGAAGCAGCTCGAGACCCGCTGTAAAGTCCAGGTGAGGAATCTTTCTCCTTCCGGCGATCGCCTGGGAAAGCCCGGCGCGGCTGCAATTTCTCCGCCCGGATTGCTCTATCTCGAGAATCGTTACGTCGTCCCAGGCGGAAGATTCAATGAAATGTATGGATGGGACAGCTACTTCATCATCGTGGGACTTCTCCGCGATGGCCGGCTCGACCTTGCGCAGGACATGGTAAACAATTTTTTGTTCGAAGTCGAGCACTACGGCGCCGTACTGAATGCTAACCGGACGTACTATCTCACGCGCTCTCAGCCCCCCTTCCTGACGTCGATGATTCTTGGAGTTTATGGAGGGCAAAAGGCGGCTGGCCACGAAGATCGCGCGTGGCTAACCAAGGCCTACCAATTGGCTACCAAGGATCACAGCCTGTGGGACGCGGCGCCGCACCTTGCTGGCTCCACGGGCCTTTCGCGCTATTTTGATTTCGGCGATGGACCCGCACCAGAGAGCGTGCAGGATGAAACCGGTCATTACCGTGAGGTCGTGGCCTACTTCCTGGCTCATCCCGAACAAGACCGCAACCTCCTCGTAAGAAAAGATCCCGGGCAAACCTCTCCGCTCACGGCGGGCTCGACCTACTCTCTGCAAGTGTGCGATCTCGTGCGAACCATGGCCAAACCGGAATGCACCGTCGCCGCAGACGTCGCGCTGAGCTCCGATTTCTACAAAGGCGACCGTTCCATGCGCGAGTCGGGCTATGACATCTCCTTCCGCTTCGGTCCTTACGGTGCGGGGACCCATCACTTTGCCCCAGTCTGTCTCAACAGCCTGCTCTATAAGTCTGAAAAAGATCTGGAACAGATCAGCAGCATTCTTGGCCGCAAAGAAGATGTGGAACAATGGAAGAAGCGCGCGGAAGAGCGAAAAGCAAACATCCAAAAATATCTATGGAACAGCCAGCGCGGCCTCTTCGTGGACTATGACTTTGTGCAACAGACGCAATCGTCCTACGACTACGTGACTACTTTTTTTCCACTATGGGCCGGCCTCGCAACCCCGGAGCAGGCGCAGGCGCTCGTGCAGTATCTTCCCACATTTGAGCAGCCCGGCGGTCTGGTCATGAGCCCGCGCGAGAGCGGTGGGCAATGGGACTTCCCGTATGCCTGGGCGCCCGATCAACTCATAGCCGATGTAGGTTTGCGAAAATATGGATTTAACAAAGAAGCTGACCGCGTTTCCTACGAGTTTCTATCCACGGTGGCGGAGAATTTCCGGCGTGACGGCACCATTCGAGAAAAATACAATGCGGTCACGCGCTCGTCCGAAACCCAAGTGACCGCTGGCTATCACGTGAACATCGTAGGTTTTGGCTGGACAAACGGTGCGTTCCTGGAGCTGCTGCACGATCTTCCCGTGGACCTCGTGCAGAAGCTCGCCAGGGAACAGGAAAGTAGCGCCACTGCAGCGCACTAGAAGTCTATCTGCCGGCGGCCCGTAATTTCTCCAGTCGAGCTGCGTCGGGAACGGGCATTGCCCCCACCTGGCTAGCCACCCAGGAGCCCCATTGGTTCGCGGCTTCGCTCATCTCTGCCAGCGACGCGCCCCGCAAGAAATGATGGACCAAAGCAGCCGTAAATGCGTCTCCGGCTCCAACCGTGTCGGCGACCCTCACTGCAAAGCCGGGATGCTCTATTGCCTCGTTCTCGCCGATCATCAGGCTGCCGCGGGCGCCCCGCGTCACGCACACGAGACGGAGGCCAAACTTCTCCTGCAGCCATTTCGCGGCTGATTTTTCGTCCGGGCTCTCGAATCCGCATAGTTTTGTTACCACTGGCAGCTCTTCATGATTCAGTTTTACGACGTGCGCAATCCGCATAGAGGCGGACAACAATTCCGCCGTGTGATAGCCCTGGCGCAGGTTCACGTCGAAGACGCATACCGCGGACTTGAACGCTGCCTGGAGAAAGGACTGGATCGTTTCGCGGGACTGCGGAGATCGCTGCGCAAGAGAACCAAAGCATACCGCGTCGCACCGTTTCGCCAGCGCCCCCCATTCCGAATTCCACTCCAGAAAATCCCAGGCAACCGATTTCTTGATCTCGAATTTCGCTTGCCCGTCCGTATCTATTGAAACTTCGACCGTCCCCGTGGGATGGATTGAGTCCGTCTGGATTTCGCCTGTTTCCCCACCCAGCGCCTTTACGCACGAAATGGCTTGCTTGCCAAGGTCATCCTGACCTACGCGGCTGGCAACAACTCCCCTGTCCCCCAGGAGGCTCGAGATGTAGGCAAAATTTGCGGGGGCACCGCCGAGCTTTTTGCCCGCGGGGAACATGTCCCACAGAAGTTCGCCAAGTCCGATGACGATGCGGCTATTCATGTTTCGCACCGATCTTAACTAGACCTGCGCAATCATACGCTCGCTGCGGAATCGGAAACACCGAATTCAGTAGAGAGGATCCATGACGGTTTATTTCCACGCAGAATCAAGCTTCCAGATGGAAAGCGATTTGATCTTCCCATTCCCATTCAGCGAATAAACCTCAATGCCCACCGAATGCTCCGATGGATAAATTCGATCTGTCAGCGTTACCTCGCCATCGTTTACAAAAGTTTCCACACTGGAGCGATCCACCAAAATCTGCAATTTCACGCGGGAAGCCTGCTGAATCTGCCCCGAATGCCGGCCCGCTGCTTCCTTGCTGTAAGACACTTCGCCCGCCTTGTTGCGGTCAATGAACACGCTCTTTTGCCTCCGCGATATCCCCACAAGTGTCTCTTGCGCGCCACCTTTGCGTACCCGGAATCCCATTTCGTCTGTATTTTCCGGCGCTAATTCCGCCTCAATTTCAACCGTGTTTCCGGAAATTCCGTCATCCTTGATCCGCCGATTGGCTTCTGCCACGGAGACATTTTCCAGATGAAACTCCTTCCCGCGAAGCGCCTTCATTTCACGCACCGGCTGCTGAATCAGTCGGATTCCATCAAGGGAGCGTCTAAGCCCAAGCGTGCGGGGAATGGATTGTGCGCCGCGCCACTGAACGGTTGGTTCGACGTTTGCATACTGCCAGTTGCTGATCCAGCCCATCCATATTTTCCGGCCGTCCCCCGCTCGCAGGTCAGCGAAAGTATTCGTGGCATAAAAATCTTTTCCGTAATCGGCCCACAGCTCGAGTGATGCAGGCGTCTCATCCTTAAACTGCATTCCGTCAAACGATCCAACGAAGTACTTTGTGCCGGTACCGCCGGCCGGAGCCCCGGGATTACGGTTCACGATCAAGACCCATTTCTTTTCTTTCGTCCCCTCCACAGGAAGTTCGAACAGGTCAGGACATTCCCACTGCCCGGCGCCGTCGCCCGCTGACCCAAAAGAACTGCGAAGCTTCCAGTCCTTCAAGTTTGGCGAATCAAAAATCATCAGTTTTCTATCGTCGGCC
>Ga0137393_10003362_pt1 | contig 10388 bp, 12 predicted proteins | sample 15con2h34BmetaG_FD_101396 | JGI IMG/M metagenome (GOLD analysis project Ga0137393, IMG submission 101396) | Vadose zone soil microbial communities from Angelo Coast Range Reserve, California, USA - 15con2h3.4B metaG | ecosystem: Environmental > Terrestrial > Soil > Vadose zone > Saprolite...
GATAAATCGAGCCTGGTAGATATTCTCCATTTATCCCGGGTACTATCCCGTCCTCCCCGTTATTAACTAGTGGATAGCGACTCTAGCATTTTATATTGAGCCATAAAAGCAAGTTGCCTGGATGAGCGCATGGGGCGCCTACATCAGCGGTATCGAACGCACGGCCGCTCGCGCGCATCTCGGCAACTGCTCCCTGCGTAACGTCAGCCTGGATAACATCGAGAAAATCGCCCACGCTTTTGGCGTTCGTCTTGCCACTACTTTCCTCGGTTGAGTAGTACTGGAACGCTACGAGTCGTTGTTGGATTCGCTAAAAGGCTCAACTTGCAATACCAGTCCGGAAAGTGACTAAAATGGTAACAATCGACCTGCTGGAAAATCTCGACCCAATAATTCGGAAATGTAGGGTGGATTAAGCGCAGCGTATCCACCTTGAGGGTAGGGTGACATAACCCATTATGATTTTGTTGGGTTCGCCGCTTGCGCGTCTTAACCCAACCTGTGCAGGGATGCACAATTGTCGCGGGAGGGCTGCTCCAGCGCATCCATGCGCACGCAGCATTCGTCCTTCCCTGGACAGCACAGGATGCCGAGAGCGACCATGTGACGTACATGGATGTACTAATGCCGCGGGAGGCAGGATGCCGGGAGCGGCAAAAGCAATTTTTAGAGGTTCCCTACGGAAAATTATTGAACCAACAACCAGGCGTCATCGCGCCACATACACCGGTTCTATCTGCGAAAGGATATTCCTGCGCCGAATATAGTTCTCACTGCGCTCGACTACGTGTTTCTCCACCAGATCCACCTTGCGCCCCAGTATAGCGCTCAACTCTGCCTGCATATCGAGCGACTCATAAAACCGCGGCTTCGTACCCGGCTCAAACTCTATCAATACGTCCACATCGCTGTCTGGACGAAAATCATTGCGTAGCACAGAGCCGAATAAAGCAAGCGCCTCGATGCGATGCTTGTGACAAAACTTCTCGATTTGGTTTTGCGGGATCGGGATGCGTGCCGCCATAACAACAGGCCTCATGCCATTGATTTCTTAATCTTAACATTGTAGTTGTCTGCGATACTAATGCCAAACTGGTTACCCGGCGCTAAGTGCGAAAATACTTGACTGAAGACAGTCGATTTTTTCCTGACACTAACACCACCGAACAGACGCATAGGGGAATCACTGTCCCAGTTATGCGGCCTGCACCACAGCTACATAATGCTCATTTCAGAAGATCAAAAATCAGGCAGGTGGTTGTTGCGTGAGCGTACAACCGTCCGGCGGAATCAACGAGGCGGCCCTCGGCCGTACCGACGCGATTACCCACGCTAATCACCTTGCCTTCGGCCCGCACGGGCCCGGTGTCTGAGGTGATAGCGCGGACGAAATTCACTTTGAACTCCAGCGTGGTATAGCCTTTGCCGGCCGGAAGCATCGAGTGAATCGCACATCCGGCACAAGAATCCAGAAGTGTTGCGGCCCACCCTCCGTGTACGCTGCCGATCGGATTGTAGTAGGCGAGCTTAGGCGTGCCCTGAAAAACCACTCGGCCGGGTTCGACTTCGACGGGAAAGAAGTCCAGAACTTTGGAAATCGGCGGCAGCGGTAATTCACCTGAACAAATCCCTTTCAAAAACTCCAAGCCGGAATGTTGCGCTAAACCGGCAGGAGGCACCACTCCGGGTTCGGCGAGGCGTGTGCGCATAGCGTTTTCTTGCTCCAGCCATTGAATACGAATTGCTTCCGACGTGTCTTGCATGCTGATCTCTGGGCTTGCTGAGTGAGTATATAACACTATATTTTGTTCAGGTTTCCTGCAAGCTCCGTCCTTAATGCAAATTTACTTTCCCCGGTTGAGTAGTACAATCAGAAACGCGATGAAAACCTATTTTGACGAATCCGGCAAAATTAAGCCTTCAAAGGGGGCGAGAAATGACTCGCCTACTTTTAGCGCTCACTGTTGCAGGATTAATAACTGCATGCGCGCTTAGGTATAAACAGAGGGTGGAGTTATTTTTATTTTCGCGTATCACCTCAATCTCGTGAAAATGACTCCGACTCTTTTTCCCGGATGAAGATCGTCGATCCGCTGCGGGAGACATGAGTAGCGTCTCGCTGTACATCGCCTGCGTCCTGATCTGGGGCTCGACTTGGCTCGCTATCACCTTCCAGTTGGGGCAGGTACCTCCGGCGGTCTCGGTTGCTTACCGGTTTGCGCTGGCATCAGTGATGCTGCTGGCCTACTGTGTCGTCCGCTGGCTGCCGATGCGCTATACCTTGCGCGACCACGCATGGATGGCGCTGCAGGGCTTTCTGCTGTTCGGCGCCAATTACGTCCTCGTCTATCTGTCCGAGGCGCATATCAGTTCGGGCCTGACGGCGGTGATTTTCTCCTCGATGGCGTTCTGGAACATCCTCGGCGTGCGTTATTTCTACGCGACGCCACTGCGTCCCGCTGCCCTGATCGGCGCGGCCGTCGGCGTCCTCGGCGTGGCGATGGTGTTCGCGCCGGAGCTGACAATCTTTTCCAAGGACGGAAGCGGGATGCTGGGATTGGGTTACGGACTGGCCGCGACGCTGTGTGCATCGCTGGGCAACATTACTGCCGCCCGCAATCAGCGCCACGGCCTGCCGGTAGTGCAGCAAAATGCCTTTGGAATGCTTTACGGGGCCTTGCTGGTGACGCTGTTCGCGTTGCTCACCGGAGAGAGATTTGTGTTCGAGAGCACGGTGTCCTACATCTTGTCACTCCTATATCTCGCGCTGTTCGGTTCCGTGCTGGCCTTTGGCGGATACCTTACTCTCCTGGGACGGATCGGCGCCGATCGCGCCGGCTACGTCAGTGTGGCGATCCCCATTGTTGCGGTGCTGCTTTCCACGCTCTTCGAGGGATTCCGCTGGCACCCGGCCACGGTGCTGGGCATCGCGCTGTGCGTACTCGGCAATGTGTTGGTGTTGCGCAAGAAGAAACCGTAGGTGGGATTAAGAATGTTGTGGGATGCCTGGATAACAAAACTTGCCAACGCACTCGAAGTTTCCATTGCGGACTTACTTTCGTGTTGACAACTTCATTGCAGTAGCTTTTACTGTCATTCAAGAATAAAGAAAAATAGGTTCTATAAATGATTTCTCAATTTTGCTCGTTCACGTCCAGAAGATTCTTAGTCAGCTACAAGATCGGGCACGCTTTCGGAGTTCTTCTCGCCACTACTTTCCCCTCTTGAGTAGTACAGATGTTATCTTCCTTTAGCATCTAGATAACTATTCACTAGTTCTTCAATGTTGTCTTCGTAATCGTAGAACTTCTTATCTAAGCTGTACAATTCTTCGAGCACGCTTTCGCTAAGGCCATCAAGTACATCCAGGCGCTGGTCTCGATCCCCAGGCGGCAGGCCGTTGAACGCCACATTACAAGCCCTTTCTAGAAGTTCTTTTGTTTTGTCAGCCCCGATCTTTTCTAACGCTGATAACGTTTCTAAACAGTAGTCACCCCATGAATTCAAGAAGAATTGATGGAACCCACCGTTATTCACCTCCCCTTCTAGCCACCATATACAGAAGTGGATTATTACTTTTCATCGGTAATATCCTTAGGATCATCAGTGGGATGTGACCATTCCGCATCAAACAGCTCTTTGATTCGCTGCAACGCCGTCTCGGTGTTGTGGCCTTCACGGCTATACGCCTGCGCGACATGTCGGGCTATATCTACTAGTAATAATCCCCACGCGCCCGGGTCTTTCCAAGCTGTTTGCAGTGTAAGCTGGTGCGGGCTGTGTGGAGCGGTCCAGACTCTCAGTATTTCCACAGCTTCAGGATTAGCCTCCGCCATCGGTGGCGGATCTAAGCAGTTCTGCGGTTTCCGTTTACCAAACATCGAATAACCCCCCTACGAACTCAGGTCTAAACGTTGCGCTTGAGCGGCGCGCCGTCTGCGGGTCCGCCTCAAAGCTCGGGTTAGGAGTCATTTTGAAGATTGTCCCACGTTAATAATCTCCTCAATATGAGTTTCCCAGTTGTTCCAGTATTTCGGCGGAACCGGAAAAATATGATCCTCGATGATTAAATAAAATATCGACGAATCGAATATGTAAGAATAAAAAGGACCGCCTTTGTGCGTTAACGTCTTGGCGTCACCATTTATCGCCACAGTTTCTCCCCAGCTGTCCGAAAGGATATGTCGTGATTGGTGAGGCTCCAATGTGAAGCGGGTTTCTTTAGAACGGAATAACTTATTCGTATGGAAAATACCAACCGTACTATTCGTCGCATTAATGACGTTAATCTTGTACGTGACTCCTTGTCCAGGGTGGTTTATTGGAGAAAAACTAGAACTCGGTCTTTCGGGCTTATTTTCAAATATACATTCCGCCCCCGCAGCATGAGGAATCGCGCTTGCGGCGCAGCCGTACATGGCAATCCAGGTATGCTCTTTGGTCCTCGCCTTTACGACTAAGCCGTTCTCAATCCCAAATTCGATGTATTCATGCCCGACGGGAATCATAAGCGGTAACGGTATAAACGCCACCAGCAGCCCGACACCATTCCAACGCAGCCCAAAGTTATATTGCCACAGCTCCGCTGCCTGAGAAGTATGCTCGAGACTGTCAGGCGATCCCCAATACCGATGAAGATCCTCGGCATTGATCCAAGGAGTGGAGCCTTCGGTTAGAATGCCTTTCTCATGTATATGGGGATTTTTTACGGTTTCTTCGTCGTTACCAAGCAGACCTACACCTAAACCCATGCACCCCGACACGAAGACGGTAGTGAGGATTAGAAAGGTCTTAATCGGGTTGGATAGATACATTGAATTTCGCGATACCTGAACTAGACGACAAAATCATATTTAAAACATTAGCAGGCAGGTGTATAACGGGCAACTGCTTGATTCATCCTGCGCGAAGAGCTGTGCCCCGATGCGCCCAGGCTTTCCCACTCGGCTCCAACCTAAACTCCTTCCGGCTCGCCCGTTTGCCACGACCTCCCCATGATCCCCGGACCCCACACTGCCCGCTGCCCACTCGCCCGGCGGGTGCGCTTTCGGCAACCGCTCCCGGCGTTGCTCTACCTTCCTACATCCCTGTGGATCGACTTCGCGCCACTCGCGTGCCCTATAATCTATAATTAAGTATTATATTGAACCTGGCCTCATTGATAAGTCACCGAATGAAGTAGGGCGGCACAGCCACGAATTGGTGCAAAACTTTTCCCTTAGGCGGGAGATAACATTACAGATGACGGAAACGATGAAGTGTACTCGTACGAATCTACTGGCCTGTCTGCTGCTTGCTGCGGGTCCTCTCCTGTCTGCATCAGCAGAAGCAGTGCCGGGATGTCCTATTGGCCAAGAAGACTGTTGGGAAAACGGCAGGGAATATGCCGGAAAGATAAACAACAAGTACGCTGTCCATATGCTTCTTCGCACGAAGGGGGATGAGATCAAGGGATTCATGTTTTATGAAAGTGCAGCCATATATTTACGGGTGGAAGGCGCGAGGAGCGGAAGCGGGGAAATCGTCACGAGGGAGACCGACGATAGCGGCACTATAACCGGCATTTTTCAGGGACATCTAACGAACGAAAGTTATTCAGGCACATGGTCTACGGCCAAGGGCGATCGCCACATGCCCTTCGTGCTCACGGCCGTTCCCGACTCTGCATCGACAGTCGATGGCAGCTACGTGTGTAAGATCGCTTATCCGAAATTCAGCCAGAACATGACACTGAAGGCGGGGAACGGAAAGATCACTGACTTCGACGTCTTCAGTGCAGCCGGGCCGAATGCCCACACCTGCGACTTACAACTCAAGGACCTGGCGCAGGAACGAGCCGCTCGCTATATCACGCTCCAGCCAGCGGGCGACTTCTTCGTTCAAAGCAAGAAACTTTATGGCGACCCGGTAGAGTACATTAGGATCAAAGATGTGAACGATAAGGTCGTTGTGCAGTTTTTTGGCGGCTGGCGTCTCGCGTGTGGTTTGAATGGATACCTCGCCGACGTGTTGATCGACAAGAAGAGCAGGAACTGCAAGCTCTTACGGTAAAAAAGCGTTGCCCCGGTGTGGCGGACTGGCGCTAAGAGCAAGATAGAGAATGGGTGGAGTTCCTCTCGCCACTACTTCCCCCGATTGAGTAGTATTGGAACGCTACGAATCACTAGTCAGGGGGTCAGGCGAACCCTCGCTCTTCACGGCGGTAACAGGGGTTCGAATCCCCTTGGGGCTGTCTTTACTGTTTTTTCAAATTCAACAGGTGGCCTGGCGTATCTTACTCGATGTCCCTGCAATATCCGTCACACTTAAATAGGCCCGCGAATATGCGCATACCATCAGATATCAACTCTTTAGTTTTCTTTGCATCTAGCTCATTTGCATAAGGGCCTATCAAGATGCCTGGGCTGCCAGAGCAATTATTTGCGATCTTTGGCGTCAGATTGGTTGGCATCACATCTGAACGACTCCAGAGAACACAAAACATTTCTTTGCCTTTTAATACAGGATTTGCTCGTAGCTCATTTAGTAGTTCATCATGCGCCGCACCCCCGCCGTACTTTGACCCTAAAGAAAATTCTATCCAGTAACCCTGTACATTCGCTATTTTCAAGGGATTTTTAATCAGTTTTTTATAGTTATCGAGGGTGTAACCTGCCAAGCTTCGGGCGTCTATTACGTCGGTATTAAGCTGGAGCGAACTCATTTCTTCTAATCGGCGTGCCTCTCCACTTGTCAGATCCCATCCGTAAAACATCCATACAGCCGCACTCCCGCCACTATACAATGCAAATAAGCACGCCCGATGACCTCCATCTTCAAACCGAATCGCAGCAAGTTTAGGGGTTGTATCTGGGAGTTCGTTAATCCGAAGCATACCCTGTACACGCTCGCCATACATGAGACAATAATTTTTGGCCTGAAGGCATTTCTGGAGGGCGTTAGCGGATTTTGGCGTAACGCCATAGACTTCGGGTACGAGATTACTACAAGACGTTGCAGCGGCAGCATTACCCGTGCAGATAATCAGGAATAGCCATGCAACCTGGATGTATTTGTATTCAATTCCTCTCTGGCTCACACGATCCCCCCAGGTAATCGTACCAAAACAATATAACTTAAAGCGTAGCAAATAGATTGTTTTATACCAGTTAGACCTCAGTTATCCTTCGTCGCAGTTCTTCTACAAAAGCCTCAAGCTCTGATCTTTTTGAAAAATGTCTTGTTGGGATAATGTGCCAAAGATGCCCGCTTACCCGAATAAGCACATAGCCAAATATCTTCTTTATCTTGTCAATGGAACTCCACGTGTGTTCGGTCTTGTTGTATGCTGTGGATTCAATAAACCCACCTTCCGTAACTTCGAAGGTGTGCTCCCCGAGCGTTCCTTTTTTCAATTTTGGATTGACCATTACGTACATCGCTAAAAGAACAAGCAGTGCCGTGATAAGTACGATAAACCCGGACACCGTAATAATAATGCCTACCATCATTGGATCTTTCGCACTCGGCTCTGATCCGATCGAGTAACCCACCCAAACGGATAGAGCAACATATAGAAAGACCCAGGGCGTATGAAGGGTCGCTAACCATGTTCCTAAAACAAGGTCTTTTCGATTTATCAATACTCGTATTTTCACGATCACTCCCTTTGTGGTCTAACTTAAACATTAGCAGGCGGTTATAGCCAGGCAAGTTTAGGATAATTGCGCGCCTGCACATCCGGCAACTGCTCCCTGCGTTGCCCTCGGCCGCGGTTCCCAACTGAAGGTTCAGCTCGCGTACTGGGCGATACCGTTGCCGAACGACCAGTTTTCTTTCGGCACTTCGACGAGATTGATGATTACGTCCTCCGGGCGCACTTTGAGTTGCGCGTGCAAATCATCAGCGATGCGTTGGTAGAAGGCCTTCTTCAACTCGACCGTCCGTCCCTGGTTGAGGGTAATCTGTATGAAGATGATGTCCTTGCTATACCGGATGCCAAGATAGCTGTCGGCAACGTTGATTTCTTCGGGCGCATGCTCGGTGATGACTTGAAACTTGTCGTCCTTGGGGACGTTGATCACTTCGGTCATTGCTTTGTAGATGATCTCCCCGATGGTCTTGCGGTAGTCAGCGGATTTCCCTTTCGCCAGATCGACACGGACAAATGGCATTGCAGTTCTCCTTGGTAGTTAGAGCGATAGCCGCTCGGTGATAACGCGCGTATATACACGCAATAAAACCAAAAAATTTGCAGCGTCAGCCTTGACAACTTCGAGAAATTCGCGCGGGCGTTCGAACTGTCCCTAAACCAACTGTTCGACCTCAAGCTGCCTTGATCCAGGTTTGTATGCCGGCCATCGCTCCCTCATTCCGCGCGAAGAGCTTGTATGATGAATCGGTTCTAACACACTGCTTTTTTTCCGGCTGATGTCAGCTTAAACTGAATCCTAATTTCATATCTACTTAAAAGCGCGTCCATTAAAAACTAAGGTGCCATGCGGATTGTCGTCCTCGGGGGGTATGGTAATTTCGGCGCACGCATTTGTCGTGCTCTGGCGGGAGATGCAAGCGCTGAGGTAATCGCAGCCGGGCGCGATCCGGATCGCGGATACCGTGAGGCGCTGCTCGATAGAAGAATCGGCAAGACACGGATCGACTGCGCCGACCCCGGTATGGCGTTGGCGCTGCGGAATCTTGCGCCGCAGATCGTAATTCATTGCGCCGGGCCGTTTCAAGGACAGGACTATCGTGTAGCAATTGCGAGCCTCGATGCGGGCGCACATTATATTGACCTCGCCGATGGACGGGATTTCGTTGCGCGATTTTCCAAGGAGGTTGATTCAGTGGCGCGTGCAGCCGGATTGTTAGCGGTGTCCGGTGCGAGCTCAGTCCCGGCACTCTCTTCGGCCGTGGTTGACGCGCTGGCCGGTCGTTTCAACTCAGTTGAGGAAATACAGATCGCGATTGCACCGGCCCAGCGCGCACCGCGCGGCGCGGCAACCATTAAAGGTGTTTTCAGTTACGCCGGTAAACCGTTCAAGTGGCTGACCGGTGATGCTTGGCGCGCTGCTTATGGCTGGCAGGAATTACGCCGTTTGCAGTTTGCCGGGTGCGGCACACGTTGGGCCGCGGCCTGCGATGTGCCCGATCTGGAGCTTTTTCCCGCGCGCTATCCGGGCGTCAAGACCGTTGAATTTCGCGCCGCGTTGGAACTGGGTATCCAGCACTTTGCATTATGGCTTGTTGCGCAGATGCGCCGCTGCGGGATACCGGTACCGTTGGAGCGATGGGCAGGGCCGCTCGATCGGTTTGCCTCCTGGCTCGATCGATTCGGTAGTGAGCGCGGCGGCATGCTGGTGAGCGTTACCGGCGCCAAAACAGACGGGGCAAAGGGTTGCATTCAATGGCATCTTACCGCCGACAGCAATCACGGTCCCGAGATTCCGTGCATGCCGGCGATCTTGCTCGCCCGGAAATTGTCTCGCGGCGAAATAACAGCGCGCGGTGCTTCGCCATGCATGGGCTTTCTCACTCTTGGCGATTTCGCGCCCGAATTCGCCCTTTGGAATATGCAAACATACATTAAGGAAATGTGATGATCAGCGCCTACACATTATGGAAGACCGCACATATCCTGAGTGCCGCGATCCTGTTCGGGACCGGGCTCGGCATCGCATTCTTCGCCTGGTTCGGTTATCGGCGCGCGCTGGCTAGCGGGGAGATCGCCGGACTCCGGTCGCTGCTCAGGCTCACCGTGATCGCCGATGCCTGGTTTACCGCACCGGCGGTGGTGTTCCAGGCAGTCAGCGGTTTGGTATTGATGGATCTTAATTCCTGGTCGCTGTTGAGCCCCTGGTCAATCGCCGTGTTCAGCCTGTTCTTGCTGATCGGGGCATTATGGCTTCCGGTTGTCGTAATCCAGATATTACTGAGTCGTGAGGCGGATCGAGTCGCGTCCATCGCTGATCTTACCGCGCGGTTCCACCGCCGCTTTGGGTGGTGGTTTGCGCTCGGCATACCTGCATTTACCGCGGTAATCGTTTTGTTCTTCCTGATGGTGGTCAAGGTACTTCCGGTTACGGGTGCATGACCATGGCGCACCGCAGACTAACTTTGATCATGCCCGCTCCGAGCACAGCCGTTTTCGAAGCGTTTCACAATCACCGTGTTCGTCTCGAATGGGATACACTGCTCAAGGTTGCCTATGTCGAAGGCGGGGGTACACATCCGTTTCCAGGCGCCGTCACGGTCAATCGCGGGCGCGGGTGGAAATCGATGCTCGCCATGCGCACCCGGTTCTTGACCTACGATCCTCCCCGGCTTGCGGCGGCTGAAATGGTGCAGCCGACCGGGCCCTTTGCGCAATGGGCTGCTTCCATGCGCCATAAAGACCGTGCCGATGGAAA
>Ga0137393_10003374_pt1 | contig 10371 bp, 14 predicted proteins | sample 15con2h34BmetaG_FD_101396 | JGI IMG/M metagenome (GOLD analysis project Ga0137393, IMG submission 101396) | Vadose zone soil microbial communities from Angelo Coast Range Reserve, California, USA - 15con2h3.4B metaG | ecosystem: Environmental > Terrestrial > Soil > Vadose zone > Saprolite...
CGTGCGGTGCTCCCAATTGAGTCACGACCGCCTCTATGCACAATACTAGTGTATCCCCTTCCCGAGTATACACTACCCCGCAACTACCACCTCACGACGATCTACGCATCCAACCGCACCGACACACATGTGTCCCATCGTAGTGAGGTAACTAGGTTGGGGCGCGGGATGGAGGTGACGAAGGGCCCGGAAGGGGTCGTCGTTGAGGGCATAGACGGTAGGAGTGTGCAAGAAGCTGCCGAGAGTGGGGCACGAGACTGCTGGTGATGTAAAGAAGGTGAAGCGGTCGGTGTCGAGCGCACAAGAAGCTGCCGAGTGGGGCATGGCCAGTCGCGTCGTTGGTGAGGGAGAGGCCGCTGAGGGTGTCATCATATGTGAGGCCATCACGCTCATGCGCAAGAAGCTGCAGAGTGCACAAGACTGCTGGTGATGTAATGAAGGCGAAGTAGTCGGTGTCTGGTGGTGGCCAGTGGCCACCACGGGGGGAGAAACCTGTGTTGGATTGTGAGCATGCATGTGCGGAGAGAGCGATTGGGCGATTACTACGGCTTGCGAATTTCGTCGAGCTGTTGTCCAGGGCACTGCCCGTGAGGGTTGAAGTTTCAGGTTCCCAGTCCCGGTCCCTGTGAGATCTGTCACGAGAACGACTGCGTCTGTCGCGCCTCTCATGGCTGCGGCTAGACAGCCTTTTGTCGTCTGATCCCCGTTCGCGATGCCTATCGTGGCGGTCTCTTTCCCTAGACGACGACCAATGAGACCTGCGCCTCCACAGTGGGAGTGAGAGTGACGGCCAGAAAGCAGGCCTACCAAGATGGACACGCTTGAAGCTGCCTATGGCCCTATGCCGAGTGTGTGTTGAAAGAGGAAGTCGGTGAGTTGGTAGGTGCCCTTTGCTATGGGAAGTTAGACTCATCTACGAGTCTATGGGACGTGCCTCATCTACGCTGTCGCCACGTTTGCTGTTCTCACTGGTGCGTTGTGTTAAAATTGAGCTGCGGTGCTCGAGGGGTGTGTATGCGTGGTTACAGGGAGAGGAAGGCTGCCATACCCGGTCATTGCACAGGCTCGCTTCCAGAACAGGTCTGTGAAAGGGAGAGGTGAGCGAGGAGGCCGAGTGTCCCACACTAAGGACTCGTTAAGGTCATGATCATAGGAAACTCGGGAGTGGGGAAGATGAGCCTGGGCCACGTACGCCTAATCAATTAATCAATTCCTAGAGGTGAAAAGATGACATCGCCACCGCGGATGACAAGGCAAGCGGGCGCAAATTGTTATGTGCATTTGCGGTATGTTCAGCGCCGAGGGCAGCTTCTTCAACTGCTGCTGCATTGAGATCGGTGTCCTGCTTGTCTGTGGCTTTGGAATCGTATACTATGTCTGGGGCGGGCGGTGATTGGGCGTCTGGTGGTAAATGGATAGCGGTCAGGCGAGGGAGAGGGTGGGAGGATGCATGATGCCATCGGAGGTGCTGGTGCCACCGTGCCAGTAGCGGTGTGAGCGTTGTGATGGCCGTTGCTGATGCTACTGATCAGAATTGCGAACGAATCGAAGACCGTTCCGCCCTCACAAGCTCACAGCCACCCGTTCCATGCCCCTCTCGCTGACTCTCTTCCCTTTCATTTTTAAAGATCTTTCATACGTCTGGCAAAGCAATAACATGTGCATTCACTCGTTACCAGCCTTTGTTCTCGCCAACGCAGGCGCTTCGTAGGGACTTCCATGTATTTAAACCTCCCTTCAATTGCTCGTTGAGGGAAGGTACCCACTACTTCCTAGCTGAATCTAGTGTCTAGTGTCTCTCTCGTTTTCCTTCTCTTTCTCGTGTGCGTCTCGTTTCGATCCGTTCGCTCGGCACTTGCGTTCGCGCGGAACTACTGTCCACGACGCTTCTGCCAACCCTCACTCATTCCCTTCCTGGCCTGTTATCCTTGGACGACTCCCCCACACCCCGAGTCGTAGCCACCCTCTTTGCTACGATGCCAAGGCCAATCACGTCATTCAAAAGGCGATATGCAACGTGTAACTGTCTGTACCCCTACCCCTGTGGGTAAGGTTCTTGCAGATCCGCTAGAAACCCATACCCGTGGCCATGGGTATGGGTTTCCGCAGGTAAGGGTACGGGTACAGTCCTTGCAGACCCGGCAGAAACTCATACCCGTGGCCATGGGTATGGGTTTCCGCGGGTAAGGGTACGGGTGCAGTCCTTGCAGACCCGGCAGAAACCCTGAGGGGTATATATAGCGAGACTCATGCGTACCTTCCCCCTCAGTCTTGTCTCCTTACAAGTGACTGAGGGTCCGACTACCAGAAGACATGCCAGTGAGCCGCAACTTGCAAACGAGGCCACCGATTTCCCGGCCAAGCTTACCACCGGTGGCTCCGAGACAATGTGAGAATTAGCAATCGTTTTAATTTAATGCTCCCTTCTAACCAAAAATCATTTATCCCTAGACCGTAAGCATGGAAATTTGAAGGGCTCACAATCAATCCTCACAATCCCCTAGCCCTGGAACCTCGCTGTGGATTTTGTAGGAAATATTTCCCCACTCACATAATAGAACGCTGGAGTGGGTTCTGCTGCGAGAGGCACAAGGCGCAATGGATGTTAGTTTATTATTCTGCCTCTGCGAGACTATTAACTGAATACCGTTGTTTCCCATTACTGTAGGGCAGCATACAAGGATGAACCCATTGATACAGAGGAACGTGAATATAGTATAGGGGAACATAGTAGACTATATGCTTAGTATTGCAAAAAGTCAGCCCTCCCAATTTTTTTCTTTTTTTGGAAAACCATTAACATGCACCTCGGGGTTCAGTACCCCACGTAGCACTAACTGTACAATTCATGCAATCTGACTCATGTGTGGTTCATTTACGTTTTGTCTTCCTGTGATTGTGTCATGTCCCCTATTGTTCCCTTCGTGTTCTGTGGCTTCTCTCATGTATATATATCAGGCCTGTTGGCTCCCCTAGTATTATTGAATCCAGTTCTCATTTTGTTTTGCATCTCCCAAGCGTCTGTATCTCCAAGCAATGACTTCCCATGAATCACACCATGTCCCAGTGGCACATCACACCTAAGCCGAATCAGCCGATCCATCACACATTGAGTACCTCTCGCCATCAGGCCCACCACCACTAAGTCTGATCTGGTCTTCCTTGAAGTTCCTTCAAGAGGACCTTTCCTTTATCATCTACACGTGCGAGTCGCGCCACTTCTCTTCAATGTAGCACTATGAGCTTAATATAGTGTATAACATTCATCTAGTGAGCTATGGTGAATAGATCCAAGTCATTCCACTGTTAAATACAAGACACTGGCAAGAGAGCCAGATTGCATTCACCTCAGGTCCTCAGTTGCAATGCACTCTATCTGCACAGAATTAGAGTGGAAAGAGGTGCAAATTAAAACGCGTCGGGCACACTCATAGGTGCCGTCAACACATATCAGTTCTGATCTTATCTTATCAGACCGAGTTGGGAGTCATTTCCCACATCTACGTGATTGCCTAAGGAGTCGCACCTGGCTCTCGCCCAACTCCAACTCGCCACCTTAGACGCCATACCGATACTGTTTCACCTCATAACCATGCGCTCTGAGCTGTGCGCGGTCATCTCCACTTCGCCTGTATGGTTATCCTTATCCTTATCTGTACGAGCACGCTTCCTACCGCCATTACTAGTCGGGTTCTTGGTGTACATCGACTCCAATTGGCGACCTTTGATCCTACGATGAAGCCTGTCAACTTCACGCTGCACGTCTTGGTCTTGGTCTTGGTCTAATTCTACAAAGAAGGTTGTACAAATGGCGTGCAAACTCGACGCGACCAACTGAGTCATCCAACGAAAATTCCTCTTTGTTGTAATAAACCTGCAACGGCTGAGCCTGCGAGTTGTTTGTTACATTATAAAGCACAACATACCACTTCATCGTTCTGGATCTGCTGCTGAAATGAAGTATAGCGAGTGGCGGCACCATTGTCCCAAAGAAACATAGCGCAGAGGATGAAATTCTTTTCCTTGCAGAACGCGCTCACGAATTTGTTCACGAAACGAACGATAAACGCCCCCATCGTAAGCATCCGGATAAGATCCATATGCCATGAATCCTGTAATGTGGAGTTAACCTCCACAAGCAGTCGAGGAAGCCCGGAGCTTGAGATGAGAAAGTCACTACTAGGACGATACTTGCGGAGTTCTTCATGGGTTGACACCTTCACATTCCACGACAACAGAGATAGGCCAACTTTGGTCTCTGCAGAGACCATGCTAAATGTTGAAGGAGGCAAGCAAGTGAGCACTTACCGCGGAGCGGTGGCCGCTTTGTTCTCTGCAATGAGGACGAGCGGGTCAAAGAAGATAGAGTTCGCCGTATGTAGCTCTAAGGGATATCTATAAGGCCCATCCGGTTGCCAGTATTTTTTCCAATTGTAAGGCGCAATGTGATATGCGGTATGCATCACCTCCAATAGCTCGGCATAGCGCGTTTCCTCCTGAGATTTGTCTTCGGCGATCGAGTCCTCGAGAACGTCAAAATATGATCCAGGAATGCCTAAGAGTGTGTTCGGCGAAAAAATACTCGCGAAAAATCCCCAATGCAGGTATCTACACTGACCGTCAAAATCGAAGGGCAGACGGACAAATCGAGGAAACAGCGCACATCGGGGGAAGACGTGGCTTTCTGACCAACTTCCGCTCAAAAGTCGCGACGAAGTTTGGGATGGTCATCACATATTGTGCTTCCTCTATCTGGTTCCTTTCGATATCGGACTCTTCAAGCTTTCCCCAAATTTTCACTTTAAGGAAGATATCCTTGTATTCCTGTAAGTGGTCGACATGACGACTCGGTTCCTGTTGAACTTCAGGCAGCGTATTCATTCTGAGCTGGTGCAAAGAGACGTATGAAGCACTCACCAGCCCTCCGAACAAGGGTCGGGCTACCTCCTCCAGCCGGTACACCTACTAATATGTGGAGATAGTGGAAGGGAGGAAATGTTGGAGTTTGACTTAGATTTTGAAAGACCGCCGCAACCGAATCAACGTCATCCAACCCATCAGCAAACTGCGAAGGACTCGCCCCTGATAACAGGGTTTCAATGCGTGAAGCGAGTCTCAGATGGCCTGATAGGGATAGCGTCCCTATGCTAAAGTGGTGTCACCCATGACGTCAGAACGAATCACTGGAAATAATGCATCTAGAGAGTGAGATCGCAAGCGTCAACCCTTGAAGACGGTTGGTGCATTCTTCTTTAATCAGTTCCTTCACCCTGGCAATGCGTAATGTCGGTGAGGGGGTGATAAGAAAGGGGTTGTTCTTTCCGATGAGAAGACACCAAAGTTTGAAAATTGGATCAGGCATTTCCATTAATTGCAATGTGCATCAAGGTACAGTACGGTCGTCGAGTTGTCCGTCGCGTTACGAGCGCGTTCCTTTTCTCTATCCTTCTCGCGGCGGCTCGGTTTTGGTCTAACAAGAAGTAAGGGGAGTCAATACGACGATACCTAACTATCACAAGGGTTGCGCAACATACTTTCAGGGAGTCCCCCTACAGGCGGGTGGACAGGAAAACGGAAAAAAAAAAAAATATTAATGTCCTTAATCAGTCTTATCGTGTCATTAAAATACTTAGTACCTAGTTATCTTTTAATAAATAAATTTTTCTTAATGTGTCCTTTAAACCACGCTTAGTGACCGAATTTAAGAGCATTTATGCAATTTAAGATTTTTACCATTTTCCTATGATAGTGAAAGATGACAAGAAATATCGTGCGGAGGATTTGCAGCGCATCGAGGGACGCAGAAAGGATGGGAAAATCTGAATATCCAGGGGCATGCCCGTTCCCGATCCGAAATCTAATCGGACGCGCGCACCTGCTGCCGCCAACGCGAACGGCGACTCTTTCGAACCCCTCCACCAATTGAAAAGCCATGGCAGACATCAACGCTGTCGCTCAACAGTTCACCGATTTCTATTATCAAACATTCGACTCTAACCGTTCTAATCTCGCTCCGCTCTACGTACGTCGCATTTATTATCATCATCTCATGTCTGTGGACAACTGCTGATATTGATCTCTCGATTCCTGATCTCTCACTTTCCCTCCCACTTCCCTTTTCCCCAAAGCGTGACTCGTCTATGCTCACCTTCGAGGGTACCCCTATCCAAGGTGTGGCTGCCATCATCGAGAAGCTAACAGTGAAATATCTTCACTACGTGTCTCACTCCAATCCTAATCACATCTTTTGCTACGCAGTCGCTACCTTTCCAGAAAGTGCAGCATAAAGTGACCACGCGCGATGCACAACCTTCTTCCCCGTCCGTTGCATCACTCATTGTGAACGTGACTGGCCTGCTCGTGGTAAGTACCGAGCGCGAGCACAAGTCCCCTCAGGCATTGGCTTTTGTTTTTGGTTTCCACTCATCACCCGCCGTTTGTCTAGGTTGACGACAGCCCGAACCCACTGCAATTCTCTCAGGTGTTCCATCTTATCCCAGATGGCGGGAGCTACTACGTGTATGTACATCCTCGCTTCATCACTGCAGTGTTCAACTGACGAAGATAACCTTTTCTTGGCCACAGCCTTAATGACATATTCCGTCTCAACTACGGTGCTTGATTGCGTGGGTAGAGAAGATGAAGGCTGAGTGTAAATATGTAATCGTCGAGCGTAATAGTGAGAAGTATACCTAGCAGATGCAAACCAGGACTGAATTAACGTTGGGTGCTTTGGATCGACCCTGGCAATTAACACAAACTGCGTGGTAGACGACCAGCAAACGAGTATGATGATTGTCAATTGGATACACCTCACAAGATATTCAGCGCACACCAGGTACGTCTAGCATAGATGAATGACGCTAAAAAAGAGGAAGAACAACAGCCAGACGAGGCGTGAATTACAAGATAGCGGTATGTACGAGTAAGTGCGCTACCAGGCTGACCAGACAGAGGCATCTAGCAACAGCCACCGCCGGCCTTGGCACTCGCATCGACGCTCGGAGAGACGGTGAGGGTGTCTCCGGTAGACGGCTTAATCGGGTCCGCGCTCTGCTCAAGCTGCTTGCTTGACACGATGCGGTAGATATCAGTCAGGATAGTTTGGAATGCCGATTCGACATTTGACGCGTCAAGCGCAGACGTCTCAATAAACGACAGTCCATTCTCCGCTGGAACGGTGAGACTACGTGTCAGCTGACGAAGAAGAGGAGAAAGCCTAGACGCACCCGCGAAAGATTTCGCTTCCTCGGTTGGCACTGCACGGAGGTGTTTAAGATCGCTCTTATTACCGACTAGCATAATGACGATGTTCGAATCTGCATGGTCACGCAGCTCCTTGAGCCAACGCGTTACGTTGACGTACGTTGCGTGCTTTGCAATGTCATAAACTAGCAGTGCACCAACCGCGCCACGGTAGTAACTGTGTGGGAATCAATTAATACGCCTTGTGAATGAGTAGGAGGGAGGACGTACGCGGCCGTGATGGCACGATATCTCTCTTGGCCAGCTGGGAGGCCATGAGTGAGAGAATGCAACTGGAACAAAGGCCGCCGAACACACCAGTATCCCAAATTTGTGCCTTGAGCGTCTTCCCATCAACACTTATTGAGCGTGTGGCAAACTCGACACCAATCGTTGACTTTGTCTCGAGATTGAATTCGTTCCGTGTGAATCGTGAGAGCACTTCTCACGAGAGTTAAATAAAAGGCTTCAGCAAAAGACATCACAAAACATACAATTTCTACCGCACAACAGGATGAGGGTGAGTAAGCATAAGGCGAGAGAATGACGAGATACTGACGACTTTCCGACGCCTGAGTCACCAATTAGGACAACCTGTGTGCGAGTGTGCGGGTGAGTAATAGGGTCTGCAGAGCTAGAGACCACAAACTTTGAAAAGATAATCGAAATTGCCTCCTTCGGCCATGAGGGTTTGCACAGATATAGGCAGCTAGAGTGGATGGTGGTGATGGCGGCGATGATGATGGAGAGAGAGAGAGAGAGAACGGGACTGTGGTGAGTCTTAATGAGATCCGCGCATTACACAATACAATGAACTTGCGTTGCCCGGTTTTCTCCGGACGGAGATTTAATCTCAATTACGTCCCTGCGCACACATATCGCCTCTGCGATAATTTCGAGATTGTGAATCTCTGTGTCCGACTTGCGGTTCGTCGTGCCACACACAGGCGTGTAATGCTGAACATTTGATCTTGCATCGCCGTTACAAACGTGCAGGACGCCATTATATTGTGCACAGCATCCGCCCACCACATCGTTTCCATTACGAGTTGCATGAACCGACGAGCTATCACACATCACAAACCATGCGCATCCGCCTCCATAGACGTTTCCTGCATCCACGACGTCTTTCATTCCTCTTATTTATCGTTACTCTCGCTCTCTTCGCCGCACCCGCCACCGCGCTCTGGCCTTTCCCTCCAAAACGCTTCTCACGTAATGCCCTTGTACCCGCTGGAACCCTCGGTCTCGACGACGGCGATGGCAGAGTTATAGCATTTGGTGATTTTGATGGTGACCACTTGTGCGCATTTCCATTTCTTCTCCATATGATTACCAGCAAGCAGGTTCAGAGCAGCGGGCTAATTGACGGCTGTTAGTGCGGACATTATAACACTGGCCTCGGACCAGCGCACTATCTCCGTCCACCTCTGGAATCATGGTGAGTAGATGATGTATACTGGTTACGCTGATGGTTGCTCACTATCTATAGATGATTTCTCGTTCCGTCGTTCTGCATCTTTCCGTCATCCACAACGCGTTTACAACGTCGTCCCCGGCGACTATACGCACGACGGCAAACTCGACCTGCTGGTCATGGCACAAGGTACTTCAAGCACACAGCTATCCCTTTCCGTATACACTTCCATGCCCGGAGGTGGTTTCTGTAGGTTGTTTCCTCCTGTGCCTTACTCCTTTACCCAACAATTCGCAGACCCAAATCCTCTCGAACTCCCTCCTTCTACGCTAGCCCAACCTATTCCTTTTGACAGCGATGGTCAGATGCGGACCGACCTGCTAGGCCTCCAGTCGGGAAGCTCTCAGCTTAGGATGTGGAAAAACGTTTGGAATGCTTCGGACCCTTCTGGTCCTCTTTACGAGATGTAAGACTACTTGTATGACTTGTAGGTTTCCATTCACGTCTTCGGCAGTACCAACGCCCCCTTCTCAGGACGTCAGTGTCGCATAGGGAGCCCACATAGCAATGCGGCTGTCGATCTCAACGGCGACTGCGTGGCTGGCACGTATTTCTGGCTTAGGGATCCATGACCTAGTGCTGATCGTATCTCTTAGATATATTCCTTGTCTGTGATGAGGGCGCTGGCCAGAAATCATTCCAGATCTGGGTCAGCAACCCCAATGGCGGGTTCACCCTCGCGCAAAGTGGTCGGCTTCCTACTGGTACTCAATCTGTTGTTTTCGCTGACATGGGTACTTTTCCCTGCTGTCGGATTGTCGTCGTTAGACTGATTGCCTCGTCTTAAGACCGGGATGGGGCGATTGACCTTCTCATTACGACCTGCACCTCGGTTTCCCGGTCCAGTGGGCTCGGGACTAATTGTGCACTGAACATTGCTTATAATACACAGCTCCCATTATGTGCCTCATCCACCTCATTCCCCCTACTAAGTGGCCCTGCCGCTGCGGCGCCGTGTCGAAATCCCGCAGCACTATGCGTCGCCGACACCAACTTCTCGTTTTCTTTTTCAGGCCCGGTGCGTTCTCATTAAAACCCCTCCATGCCACGACTGATGACTATGTACTCGAATTGAACGCTAGAACTACGTGAGCGTTCCTATCAGAGATCTTTTTCAAGGCGACGCGAGACTCCACGTCCTCGACACGTCCTTCTCTCCTGCACAACCCATCCTGCCGCGCCCAGGTGACGCGAATCTGGACGGGTTTCCCGACTTGCTCCTGATTACCGAAGGTCACGTGCGCCTCCTCCTCTCCGTCCCGTGTGCGCGCAGTGTCCTGGGATGCTCAGCGGCAGGTGCCCGGCGCGGGTGGCGCGAGATGAGCAAAGGCGTCGATGCTCTCTCGAGCATCACGGACGCTCGGGTGGCCGTGTTTGTCGACTTGGACGAAGATGGAACGCTTGATGTCATGGTGCGGCGCACGGGCGAGCAGGGCGCTGGTCAAGTGCTGTTCTTACAGAACAACTTTGATTATGATGCCTTTTTCATGAAGGCCATCTGTACGGCTGTTTTATATATTCCTGCTCTCTCCGTCTTATCTGACCTTTTTCCCCGCCTCGGTTGGGGTATGCAGTGCTGAATGGCGCGTGTGGCTCAGGTTGGTGCCTCCCCGAAAATAGCAGTCTTCCGCGCTACCCTGTCGGTTTTC
>Ga0137393_10003375_pt1 | contig 10371 bp, 10 predicted proteins | sample 15con2h34BmetaG_FD_101396 | JGI IMG/M metagenome (GOLD analysis project Ga0137393, IMG submission 101396) | Vadose zone soil microbial communities from Angelo Coast Range Reserve, California, USA - 15con2h3.4B metaG | ecosystem: Environmental > Terrestrial > Soil > Vadose zone > Saprolite...
CCCTCGCCGCGCCAGCTCCCCAAGGTGGTGGAGGTCGCCCGCAAGAGCTCGGAGGTGGTCGAGTGCCACCGCATCACGGGTGAGGATTGCTTCTTCATGAAGCTCCACGTCCGCGACGTCGAACACCTCGAGGAGGTCATCGACCGCTTCCTGCCGTTCGGCCAGACGACGACGTCGATCATCCAGTCCTCGCCGGTCACGGCACGGGGCGTGGCGCTGAAGTAGGGTCGCAGCGTGGCCGCCCTGCCCGACAGCGCCCGCGAGATCGTCGAGTCCGACGCGCTGGCGAACCTGGTCACACTGAACCCCGACGGCTCGCCCCAGCTCAGCTGCGTCTGGGTCGGGATGGACGGTGACGAGATCGTCTGCGCGCACCTGCCGCGCAACCGGAAGGTCCAGAACATCGAGCGTGATCCGCGGGTCGCGCTGTCGATTGAGGCCGAGGGCATGAGCCACGGCGCCCTGAAGTACTACCTCGTCGTCTACGGGACGGCGCGGATCACCGACGGCGGCGCCGCCGATCTCCTGCAGGACCTGGCGCACACCTACCTCGGGCCCGACGTCGTCTTTCCGGGGATGCCGGATCCGCCGCCCGGCTACATCACGCGCATCACGGTGGATCGCGTGGGTGGCGTGGGTCCCTGGGCTCCGTAGGCGGTGGCCGAGGCTCTCTCCCCCAGCGATCGCTCGTCGCTCGCCGCCGAGCGTGGGCCGGTCAACATGGCCGTGGGGGCGGTGCTCGTCTTCGAGAGCGGGCGGGGCCTGGACTACGACGCGGTGGTCGAGCGACTGCGGACGCGGCTGCATCTGATCCCGCGCTACCGCCAGCGCCTGGCCTCGCCGGTCCCCGGTGTCGCGCAGCCGGAGTGGGTGGACGACGAGCACTTCGACCTCGCCTGGCATGTGCGCCACGTCGCGCTGCCGCCGCCGGGCGGTGACGCCGAGCTGGCCGCATTCGTGGGCTCGGAGTTCTCACGCAAGCTGGATCGCGACCGCCCGCTGTGGGAGCTCAACGTGGTCGAGGGGCTGGCGGGCCGGCGGGTGGCGCTGGTCCCGCGGATGCACCACGCACTCGTCGACGGCATTGGCGCGATCGACGTGGGCACCGTGCTGCTCGACCCGTCGGCCGAGCCGATCGACATCCCGCCACCCGAGGGCCCCTGGGAGCCGCGGACCTACGACCGGCGGCGCCACCTCGCGCGCCTGGCCGCCACGCCGTTCGTGCGCGCCCAGAAGATGGTGCTCGACACCGCCACGCGCGCTCTGGACACGAGCCCGCGCCGCGCCGCCGAGGAGCTGCGCAGCGCGACCGAGCTGATGACAGAGCTCGCCCGGAACCGCCCCCGGGCGCCGCTGACCCCGCTGAACGAGCCGATCTCGCCCAACCGCCGCTTCGCGATGGTGCGCCGGTCGCTCGACGAGCTCAAGTCCGCCGGAAAGGGCGCGGGCGGCACGGTCAACGACGCGCTGCTCGCCGTCGTCGCCGGCATGCTGCGCCGGTATTTCGAGGCGGCCGGCCTGGCGCTCGAGGCTCCGCCGGTGGCGCTGGTGCCCGTGAGCGTCCGTCGCGAGGACGAGCGAGGCGAGCTGGGCAACCGCATCTCGACGGTGTTCGTGGACCTTCCGATCGACGAGGCCGACCCGTTGACGCAGCTGCGCCAGATCTCGGAGACGATGCGGGCGCTGAAGGACTCCAGCGCCGTGCAGGCGGGCGCGCTGCTCGTGGGTGCCACCGGCTGGGCGCCTCCGCTCGTGTCCTCGGTGCTCGTGCGGGCGATGGGCGGCGTGCGCGCGTTCAACCTGGTCGTCTCCAACGTCCCGGGCCCGCAGCAGCCGTTCTACCTGGGCGGCTCGCGTATGCTCGAGGTGTTCCCGATCGTCCCGCTCAACCCGGTCAACCAGCGCCTCTCGGTTGGCATCGTCTCCTATGACGGCGGCGTGTTCTTCGGGCTGCTGGCCGACCGCGACCTCGACCCACAGGTCGAGGTCGGCGCGAAGGCGCTCCAGGCGGCGCTCGACGAGCTGGTCGAGGCCGCCGCGGCCGCCTGAGCCGCCGGGTCGAACGTCCAGACGCGGACCCGGGTATCAAGCGTGCGTGCTCGGGGCACCGACGCACGACCGAATGCGCATGCGCTCCACCGCCCTCCGTCTCGCGCCCCTCCTCGTCGCCGCTGCCCTGGCTGGGGCGGCGGCGCTGCCCGCCCCCGCCCTGGCCGCCGGGGCGTGTGCCGGGGCCGGCTTGCGTCCAAGCCCCGCCCGCACGGCGTCGCTCTCGCAGACCACACTCTGCCTGCTCAACCGCCAGCGCGCCCAGCACGGCCTCCGCGCCCTGCACTCGAACTCCCGCCTCGCGCTCGCCGCCCGGCGCCACACCCGCGACATGGTCGTGCACAACTTCTTCGCCCACGGCGACCTCCTCGGCCGCCTCGCCCGCGCCGGCTACTTCCGCGGCCGGCGCTCCTGGTCGGTCGGCGAGAACATCGCCTGGGGCTCGGGCTCCAGCGCCACACCGGGGGCGATCGTCTCGATGTGGATGCAGAGCCCCGGCCACCGGGCCAACATCCTCAACGGCCGCTTCCACGAGATCGGCGTGGGACTCGTGGCGGGCGCGCCGGTGCCGCGCGTGCGAGGCGCAGCGACGTACACCACCGACTTCGGCGGCTAAGGGCTCAGTGACCGGGCGGCTTCGCCGCCCTCCTGGCTTCGCATCGGCCGCCCTGGCTCCGGCTCGTAAACGACGAGCCTCCGCCTGCCCCGGCCATGTAAACGGGCGGCTTCGCCGCCCTCCGGGCCCCGGCAGCTCCGGGCCTGCAAACAGCAGGCCCTCCGCTGCTCGGGGCAGTTAGTACCGCTTCGCGGTACGTGCGGTTGACCAGCGCCGTGGCGCTTAGTTCAGGCGTTCCACGATCATTGCCTGGCCCATCCCGCCGGCGACGCACATCGTCTCGAGGCCGATCGTCTTGTCGAGCGTCTCGAGGTCGTTGAGAAGCGTGGTCATGATGCGTGCTCCGGTCATCCCGAACGGGTGGCCGAGGGCGATCGCACCGCCGAAGGGGTTGAGCTGCTCATCGTCGATCCCCCACTCCTCCTTGCACGGCACGACCTGCGCGGCGAACGCCTCGTTGAGCTCGAGCACATCGATGTCGTCGATCTTCATGCCGGCCTGCTCGAGCACGCCCCGGACCGCCGGGAGCGGGCCGAGGCCCATGATCTCGGGCCGGATCGCGGCCACGGCCGAGGCGACGATACGGGCCTTCGGCTCGAGCCCAAGCGCCCTGGCCTTCTCGTCGGACATCACGAGCACGGCGGCGGCGCCGTCGTTGAGCGGGCACGCGTTGCCGGCCGTGACGGTCCCGTCCTCCTTGAACGCCGGGGGGAGCTGGGACAGCTTCTCCAGGGTCGTACCCGGGCGGGGGCCGTCGTCCTTCGTCACCGTTCCGGCCTCGAGCTGGACCTCGTTGCCCTCCTTGTCGGTCTCGGTCGCCGCCGGCGTCTCGACGGGGACGATCTCCTTGTCGAAGTGGCCGGACTCCTGGGCGTCCACGGCGCGGTTCTGCGACACGACCGCCCACTCGTCCTGCGCCTCGCGGCTGACGCTGCAGCGCTCGGCCACGTTCTCGGCGGTCAGGCCCATCGGGATGTAGACGTTGTAGACGGAGTTCTCCGAGCCGTCGAGCTTGGGATGGAACTCGAAGTTCGCCCCACCGCCCGCGCGCGAGACCGCCTCGACGCCCGAGGCGATGTACTGGTCGCCCTCGCCCGCCTGGATGGCGTGAAACGCCATGCGCAGGGTCTGCAGCGAGGAGGCACAGAAGCGGTTGACCGTCGTGGCCGGCACGTGGTGGTCGATGCCCGCGAGCAGGCCGGCATTGCGGCCGATGTTGTAGCCCTGCTCACCCTCGCCGAAGCCGCAGCCCATCATGATGTCGTCGGTCTCGCCGAAGTCGACATCGGGGTTGCGCTCGACCAGGGCCTTCAGCGGCACGGCCGCCAGATCGTCGGCGCGAACGTGGCGGAGCGAGCCCTTGACCGCGCGCCCGATGGGGGTGCGGATGGCGTCGACGATCACTGCTTCAGGCATGGATGCGGTCTCCTTGGTCGGGCGGGATGGCGCCGAATCCTATGCGCTTCGCTAGGTTTTCAGCCCAGCGGGAACTACATGGAGGTAGGGATGACCCTTCGACGCGCTGCTCGCGCCCTTGCCCTCGGGGCCGCGGTGGCCGCAATATTTCCGGCCGCGGCGAGCGCCGCCGTGTCCATCACGAGCTTCACCGTGACGCCGTCGACCACCCAGGCCGGCGGCCACCCGAACCTCGTGGTCGATACCTCCCTGGCCTCGAATCCCGACACCGACGACGTGAAGTCCCTCAACGTGGTCCTGCCGCAGGGCCTGGTCGGGGACCCGCGCTCCGCGGCCCGCTGCTCCCAGTCGTCCTTCACGGCCGACGCATGCCCGGCCGACTCGAAGGTGGGCATCACCACGGTCACCGCGACCGTCTTGGGCTCGAGCATGGATTCCGCCGGCGACGTCTACAGCCTGGCGCCCCTCGGGTCCGAGCCCGCCCGCCTGGGCATCGTCGTGCGCCCCACCCTGGGCCCGATGCCGCTCGACAAGATCTTCCTGCAATCCCCGGTGACGACCGGGCCGGACACGAACTTCGGCCTGTCGACCACGTTCGACAACCTGCCGCGGAAGGTAAGCGGGTTCGACATCCGCACGGACCGGCTCAAGCTCACGCTGTTCGGCCAGGTGGCCCACGGGCCGTTCATCAGCAACCCGACCTACTGCCACTCGGCGATCGCCAACACGACCATCACCTCGTATGACGCACCGGGCTCCTCGTCGGCCTCCGGCGGGTTCACCCCAACCGGATGCGGCCTGCTGGCCTTCGCTCCACAGCTCCAGGGATCCATCGTGACGACGGCCGGCGCGACCCCGAGCAAGCCGGTGGGCGTGCAGACGACGATCGTGCTGCCCGCCGGTCAGGCCAACCTCCGCACCGCGGTCGTGAGCCTGCCCAAGACGCTCTCTTCCAATACCGCCGTCCTCAGCAAGGCCTGCACGCTCGAGCAGCAGGCGTCGGCGGGCGGATGCCCGGACTCGAGCCGCGTCGGTAGCGCGCGGACGGTGTCCCCCTTGCTCGCCGCACCCCTGGACGGCAAGGTGTTCCTGGCGGCCACCACCACGGGCCTGCCCAAGCTCCTGGTCGTGTTCACCGGCGCGCTGGCGCTCAAACTCGACGGGAACGTCGACATCTCCAACGGTGTGGCCACGACCTTCGACGGCCTGCCCGACGTCCCACTTTCGAGATTCGACCTCACTCTGGATCGCTCGAGCAGCCTGCTCACGACCGACTCCGATCTGTGCCGCCCCGGCGGCGCAGTGGTCGCGGCGGCGACGCTGACGGCCCAGTCCGGACGCGTGCTCAACATCAACGCCCCGCTGCCGTCCTCGGGCTGCGGCCGTGCATCCAAGCCCAAGGGGAGCGCCTCGCTGAGCTTCCGGCGTGGCGCCGGCACGCTGCGCGCCAGCTTTGCCGCGGGACGCGGCGCCGGGCTGCTGCGCAAGCTCCGGCTCGGGCTGCCGAGCGGCGTGACCGCGCTGGGCGGCGGGCGCGGCCTCGCGCGCATCGCCCTGACGGCCGGCGGCCGGAGCGTCGCCAAGCGCCTCCTGAAGCTGCGCGGGCGCACGCTGGCGGTCGACCTCGGCCGCCGCGGCGGCGCGACCACGCTGAACCTCCGCTGGACCGGCCTGACCCCGGGCGCCTCGCTGGCCCGCAGGCTGGCCTCGGCGCGCACGCGCCGCGGCCTGCGGCTGACGTTCGTCCCGCGGGTGACCGACACGGCGGGCCGCAGCACGACGCTGCGCCTGTCCGTGCGGCCCGGCTAGCCGTAGGGGCTGCCCGGGCAGCGGGTCAGGCCGAGCGTGGCGAAGGCGGACCCGCACAACGGAGCGACGGGGTCGCGCAACCCGTGTCTTCCCGCCGCGGCCTAGAGCCCGAGGTTCTGGACGCCCAGCTCGTCCCAGCCCAGGTGATGGGCGAGCTCGTGGCGCACGGTCCGCACGACCTGCGCGCGGAGCTCGTCGGGGTCGTGGCCGAAATCGCGGCGCAGCGTGTCGCGGTAGATCACGATGCGGTCCGGGACGTTGTCCCGCGCCACGCCGTCGCCGTGGTAGAGCCCGTAGGCGCGGCGTCGGCGCCCGCCGTCGGAGATCACGACCGCGACGTTGTTCTCGAGCGCGTTCTGGGCCCATTCGGGCAGCTCGTCGATGGCGTCGCGCACCAGCTCCTCGAACTCGCCGTCGTCAAACGGATCGAGCTCGAGGAACTCCGACTCGTCGGGCTCGACGGCAAGGTCGTCGCGCGCGAGGCGCTCGGAGTGCAGGACCAGGCGCTCGAACTCCTGCTCGGACTCGGGGTCGTTCCAGTCGGCCAGCTTGAGCGCGAGCCACACGGTCGGGGCGCCGATCACGAAGGCCGCGGCCACGAACACCGCCGCGCCCTCGAGCAGGCGCAGCGGGAACGAGTCGCTGAAGCCCTGCACCAGGGCGATGAACGACAGGCCCAGGGACAGCGCGATCCCCGAGGCCCACATGACCCGGCGCAGCTGCGGCGTCACGGGCGGAAGGATTCCAGCGTTGGCAGCGTCATCCCGTTCAGGATCCCACAGCTGTCAGCGACGGGAGGTGAGCAGCGCCGCTAGAGCGTGCGCGCGATCACGACGCGCTGGATCTCGTTCGTGCCCTCGTAGATCTGCGTGATCTTGGCGTCGCGCAGGAAGCGCTCGACCGGGTACTCCTTGACGTAGCCGTAGCCGCCGAGCACCTGGATGGCCTCGACGGTGACCGCCATCGCCGTGTCCGAGCAGAACAGCTTGGCCATCGAGGAGTATTTGCCCATGTCGCGGTCGCCGCGATCCACCTTCGCGCAGGCCTGGTAGAGCAGCTCGCGGCCAGCCGCGCACTGCGTCTCCATGTCGGCAAGCTTGAACTGGATCGCCTGGAAGGCGGCGATCGGCCTGCCGAACTGCTTGCGCTCCTTGGCGTAGGCGGCGGCGTAGTCGGTCGCGCCCTGGGCGATCCCCAGGCCCTGCGCCGCGACGCCCAGGCGCGAGTGGTCCAGCGTGCCCATCGCGATCTTGAAGCCCTCGCCCTCGTTCCCGAGCAGGTTGTCCGCGGGCACGCGGACGTCCTCGAAGATCGGCTGGCCGGTGGGCGAGCCGCGGATCCCGAGCTTGTGCTCGAGCTTGCCGACCGAGAAGCCGGGGCGGTCCGCCTCGACCACGAACGCGCCGACGCCGTGGGCGTGACCGGCGTCCTTGTCGGTGACCGCGAAGACGACGTAGAAGTCGGCGATGCCGAGGTTGGTGATCCAGTTCTTCGTGCCGTTGATCACCCACTCGTCGCCGTCGCGCTCGGCGCGCGTGATCATGCCGCCCGGGTCCGAGCCCGCCTCCGGCTCGGACAGCGCGAACGCGGGCGTCCACTCGCCCGTCGCGCACTTCGGCAGCCAGCGCTGCTTCTGCTCCTCGGTCCCGAACAGCCGGATGGGCAGCGTGCCGAGCTCCTGCACCATGAGCATCAGGGCGCTGGAGGCGCACACCTTGGAGACCTCCTCGATGGCCATGTTGAGCATCAGCGCGCCGGTGCCGGTGCCGCCGTACTCGGTCTCGAACGGCAGGCCGAACAGGTCGTGCTCGGCGAAGAGTTCGCGAATGTCCTGCGGGTATTCCGCCTTCTCGTCGATCTCCGCCGCGCGCGGAGCGACCCGCTCCTGCGCGATCTGTCGGATCGTGTCGCGGAGGTCGAGGTGCTCCTGCGGAATCGTGTAGACGTCGGCGAGCGCCTCCATCGCCCGCATCCTACTGGCGGTCTAGACTCCGGCTTCTATGAGCCTTGGCGTCTCGCTCACCCTGATCGCCGTGGGCGCGATCCTGCGCTACGCCGTCACGTGGCGCTCGTCGGACATCGACATCCCCGTCGTCGGCCTGATCCTCATGATCGTCGGGATCATCGGCCTGATCGTCTCGGTCGCCTACATGATCATGGCGACGGATCGCCGCCGTGACGCCCCGGTCCCCCCGCCGCGCGACCGCGACCCGTACCGCTAGGCGGCCTGGCCGCCGCCGCCCGGCTGTGGCGCGCCCGGCTGCGGGGCCGGGGAGCCGCCGCCCTGCGGGCGATCCGAGAGGCGCACCCAGGCGCGGATCTTGCCGCCGCGGACGCCGAACGCCGTCCGTGCCTGATTGCCGGTGCCGTCGCAGTGCTGTCCCGGCCGCTCGACGAGACGGAAGGTGGCCACGGTGAACCCGAGCTGGGTGGCCTTGGACGTGCGCAGCAGCACCGCACCACATGGCAGCCCGGCGTTGAAGGCGCGGACGGCGGCGCGGTTGGGGAGCTGTTCCGGCGCCGTGCCGTTCTCCACGAGCGCGGGCACGGCGAAGTACGAGGTCGCGCGGTCGACGTCTGAGGCGCGCTGGGCGTCGGTCCAGCCCCGGATCACCCGCACCGCGGCGGGGTCGGCAGGCCGGCCGGTCTCCTCGAGGACGGGCCCCGAGGGCTGCGCCGGGGCGGTCTCGGCGCCACCCGTGGTGGTGGCGGCGGGGGTCGACTTGGCCCCGCCCCCGCCGCAGCCGGCGCCGAGCAGCACCGCAGCGGAACCGAGCAGCGCGAGACGCACACGCATGGTCGCAATCATCGCACCGCGCTATCGTCGGCCCGATGGCGACGGCCACGCCAACGCGCCGGGCTCCGGCCGCCCCCGCGGGCGAGTACGAGCGCCTCGAGCGCGCGACCGCCGGTCTCGACCCGCCCTTTGCGCTCGTGGACCTGGACGCGTTCTGGGCCAACGCGGCCGACATGCTGCGCCGCGCCGGCGGCACGCCGATCCGCGTGGCCTCGAAGTCCGTGCGCTGTCGGGCGCTGCTGCGCGCGGTCCACGAGCGCGACCCGGGCTTTCACGGCACGCTCGCCTTCACGCTCCCGGAAGCGCTGTGGCTCGCGGGACACGGCGTCCGGGACCTCGTCGTCGCCTACCCGACGGTGGACCGCGCCGCGCTGCGCGAGCTGGCCGACCTGACCGCCCGCGACCCCGAGGCCCGGATCTCGGTGATGGTCGACTCCCCGGCGCAACCCGACGTGACCGCCGCCGCGGTCGGGCCCGACCGCCCGCCGCTGCGCGTCTGCCTCGACCTCGACGCGGGCTGGTGGCCGCTGCGCGGCCGCCTGAAGATCGGCGCCAAGCGCTCCCCGGTGCACACCCCGGAGCAGGCGGCGGCGCTGGCCCGGGAGATCGGCGCGCGGCCGGGCTTCGTGCTGGTGGGGATGATGGCCTACGAGGCGCAGATCGCCGGGGTCGGCGACCGCCCGCCCGGCCAGCGCGTGCGCGCTGCGGCGATCCGATTCGCCCAGCGCCGCTCCGCGCGCGAGCTGGCCGCGCGCCGCGCCGCGGCGGTGGCGGCGGTGCGCGAGGTGTCCGAGCTCGAGTTCGTCAACGGTGGCGGGACGGGAAGCATCGAGGGCACGACGGCGGAGGACGCGATCACCGAGGTGGCCGCCGGGTCGGGCCTGTACGGGCCGACTTTGTTCGACGCCTACACCCGGTTCAGCCCCCGGCCGGCGGCACTGTTCGCCCTGCCCGTCGTGCGCAAGCCCACGCCGTCGATCGCGACGGTGCTCGGCGGCGGCTACCTGGCGTCGGGGGCGGGCGACCGCGCGCGACTGCCGCGCCCGCATCTCCCGGCCGGCCTGCGCCTCGACGCACAGGAGGGCGCGGGCGAGGTCCAGACGCCGCTGCTCGGCGCTCCGGCCCGCGAGCTTCGGGTCGGCGACCGCGTGTACCTGCGCCATGCCAAGGCCGGCGAGCTGTGCGAGCGCTTCAACGCGCTGCACCTCGTCGAGGGCGAGCGCATCGTGGACCAGGTGCCGACCTACCGCGGCGAGGGCCGCTGCTTCCTCTAAAGGGCTACTGCCTGACGCCGACGGTGATCGCGCCGTTGTAGCCGCCGGCGCTGCGCCGCGCCAGGTGGACCAGCGCCTTGGACCCGCCGGCCTGGGCGTAGATGCTGTCGCTGCGGTTGGTCGTGTCCTGGAGCCCGTGCGAACGGTATTTGGCGGTTCGGTACACGGCGCGGCTGATGGCGTCGGCGAAGAAGAGCTGACCGGTGTGGACGACGGAGCCGCCCACGTGGACCTTCATGTGGATGTGCGGTGTGCGCCCGCGGTACCAGCCCGGGTAGATCGTGTCGAAGCGGACGCGGCCGTTGGCGTCGGACTTCTGGTGCCCGCGCAGGTAGCGCTTGCTGTTGTTCGGCGTGGCGTGGCCGCCGCCGCCGGAGGGCGGCGAGCTTCCGCTGTAGCCGGAGTAGACG
>Ga0137393_10003379_pt1 | contig 10367 bp, 9 predicted proteins | sample 15con2h34BmetaG_FD_101396 | JGI IMG/M metagenome (GOLD analysis project Ga0137393, IMG submission 101396) | Vadose zone soil microbial communities from Angelo Coast Range Reserve, California, USA - 15con2h3.4B metaG | ecosystem: Environmental > Terrestrial > Soil > Vadose zone > Saprolite...
CCCGTGAGTTTCTACGATTCCACCAAGAGCGGAACGCTGGTGGCGCGAATCATGACGGACGTGGAAGGCGTGCGCAACCTGATTGGCACCGAGCGGATGGAGCTTCTAGGCGGATTGCTGACCGCCACGATCGTTCTGGTCATGATGATCCGTATCAACTACGTTATGACAGCGGTCGCGGTCGGAGCTCTCCTTTTCTTTACCCTGTTCTTGCAGCGTGCCTTCCGGACGATCCGGCCGATTTTCCGGGAACGCAGCAAGATCAACGCCGAGGTAACGGGACGGCTGACAGAGTCGCTGGGCGGCGTCCGCGTGGTCAAGGGCTACTACGCCGAGGAGCGGGAACAAAAAGTGTTCAGCGCCGGCGTGGAAAGACTTCTCCAGAACGTGCTGAAAACGCTTACTGCCACATCTGTAATGGGCTCATCATCCGCGCTGCTGATCGGGCTGGTTGGCGCCATCACTATGTTCATCGGGGCGAAAGAGATCTTTGCCGGAAAAATGACCGTCGGCGGGCTCTTTCTCTACAACATGCTGATGGTTTATCTGGCAGCGCCGGTGGTGCAGATTACTGCGATTGGCACGCAGCTTACGGAAGCCATTGCCGGGCTCGACCGGACGCGCGAGGTCTTGAGCGAATCGCCCGAACACACAGATCCGCAGCGCACGGTCGTGATGCCGGAAATCAAAGGACAGCTGAACTTCGAGCATGTGGATTTTTCTTACGAGGCCGGCAAACCCGTCCTGCAAGACGTGAGCTTTGAAGCCAAGCCCGGCAGCGTAACTGCGTTAGTGGGATCTTCAGGATCGGGAAAGTCCACCATCGTGGGACTTGTAGCTGCTTTCTACAAACCGCTTGCCGGACGTGTGACCATAGACGGCGTGGACTTGAGCACCGTTCGTCTCGATTCCTATCGCAGCGTGCTCGGAGTAGTGTTGCAGGAATCTTTTCTGTTCGATGGCACCATTCGGGAAAACATCGCGTTCTCTCGCCCTGACGCTACGGAAGAAGAGATCATGGCGGCCTGCCGGATCGCGCACGTGGATGAATTCGCGCAGAAGTTCACCGACAAGTATGACACTATCGTCGGTGAACGGGGTGTGAAGCTTTCCGGCGGGCAGCGCCAGCGCGTCTCCATTGCGCGCGCTGTGCTGGCCGATCCGCGGATTCTGATTCTCGATGAGGCCACATCCAGCCTGGATTCGGAATCGGAAGCCTACATTCAGCAAGGCCTGAAATATCTGATGCAAGGCCGGACAACATTTGTAATCGCGCACCGGCTCTCGACCATCCGCCAGGCCGACCAGATTTTAGTCGTGGAAGCGGGAAGGATCGTAGAACGGGGTAATCACGAAACGCTTTTCGGCTTGCATGGGCGCTACTACGATCTCTATACCCGCCAGTATGGCCTCGAATCGAATCTCTTTCTGGCTCCCGGTGAAGGAGATAAGGTTGACGAAGAAGCTGAGGGCGGCGGCCAGGCAGGTGAAGCACTTGATGCCATCCGCTTGATCCGCGGCCAAGGTCTCTAACGCATTTCCCAACTTGATCAAGGAGTCAGAACTCCGATGAAGACATCCCTGCAAAGCATCGTTCTGCTGATTGCCTCTCTTGTTTTTTGCTCCAGCCTTTTGGGGCAGACCGCGTCCGTGCCCAAGCCCATTGATCTGCTCAAGCACAGTTTGGAGCGTACGTCGAAGAGTGTCAGCGCGGACTGGGGCATTTACATCAAGTCGCTGGACACCGGCGAGGAGATTGCCATCAACGCGGACAACGTGATGGACACAATGAGCGCCATCAAGATTCCTCTGCTAGTCGATGCTTTTCGCCAGGTTGACGCTAGCAAGCTCAATCTTAGTGACCGCATCGTGATGAAGACCGCGGACAAGCGCTTTGGCACTGGAGTGTTGCGCACGTTGAATGACGGATTGAACCTCAGCGTGCACGATGCCATTGAGCTGATGATCATTCAAAGCGACAACACGGGGACCGATATGACCTTCGCCCGCGTCGGCGGTCCGGCGCACGTTACCGACTCGATGCGCCAACTCGGGCTCAACAACATCACGGCGACCGGAACGTCGTTCGAGTGGTTTCGCGCACTCGGGGAAGCAGGCGATCCCAGCTGGTCAAAGCTGTCGCCGGAAGAGCTCTTCACGCGCGGCTTCCCTGACAAACTTACCGATGCCGAGGTTGAACGCTTCCACTTTGAGGGCAAGCATCCTTACGGGCTATCGAGCGCGCGCGATATGGGAAAACTTCTGGAGATGATTGCGCTCAACCAGGCGGCCAGCGAGAAGTCGTGCAAAGAGATGCTGCGCATCATGGGCCAGCAACAGATGCGCACGCGGATTCCAAAGTATCTTGACAACGTGTCTGCGCCGCACAAGACCGGCGACTTTCCACCCTACATAGCAAATGATATTGGACTAGTTGTGACCCCGACCTCCCGCGTTGTCGTGGTGTTTTTCTCAGCGCATCATCGTGGCTTATACAGCGAACTGGAAGACGCGATCGCTCGCATGTCGGAGCAGGTTTGGGCTTACTTCAACTATCGGGAGCCTGTACAGCCTGTGCATTGAGATCAGCATTTATGTGGGAATCACGGTCGAGCTTTCCACAGGCAAATGCACTTGAATTAATGGGATTTTAACTATTTGCGCTGCTTATGCCATGTATAAACGTAACAACCATTTGAATACCTCACAGCTCACCAGGGGAGCTCCTCACTTCCACGATCCGGGGCTCCCCTACTTTTCCGCCCCAGCAGAATTTCAATCTGCTGTTTTAGTAGTTACCACGCGGTAGTGGTCAAGAGTTCGGACAACGATTCGCAAGGTGGCGATTACAGGAATAGATAGAAACACGCCGATCACGCCCGCAACTTCGCCCCCGGCAAGAATTCCAAAGAGCACGGCCAGCGGGTGCAGACGTAACTGTCTTCCCATGATGCGTGGTGAAGTCACGTAGTCCTGAATACCGCGCCAGACCAGCAGGAACACAAACAGCCAAAGCAGGTGATTGTAGTTGGCAAAAAATGCGACACCCAGCACGAGCACTCCGCCAATGAGCGGACCGGCAACAGGAATAAATTCCAAAGCGCCCGCGGCCGGCCCTACCGCGAAGGCGTAGGGAACTCCCATGGCCCAGGTAACAAGCGTAACCACGACCATGGCCAGCGCAGCCAGTGCCATTTGCGCGCGGAGGTAGCCGCCCACCATGGTGTTCATTTCCGCCAAAGTATCGGCAACAATCTGCTGGTTGGTCTTTCCGCGCACGGACTTGATGACTGCGTCGACCAATTTGCGCCCGTCCTTAAGGAAGAAAATTGCCAGGATCGGGACCAGGAATAGCCACCACAAGCTCTGGATTGTCCTGACCGCGCGGAGCACGAAATTCTGCGTAGCGGTGATGACTTCCTGACGATGGGTCTGCAGGAAATCCTCAATGCGCTTTTGTGTTTCCGAGCTCCAGCCGCGCTGCCCGCCGACTTCATAAGCGATTCTGCCGGAGCTGATCTGGCTGCTCCATTTCGGGGCCTGTTGCGCCAGCTTCTGGGCTTCCTGGCCAATCGAAGGGCCGACAATGAAGAATGCCCCGATCAGTCCGGCGATCAGCACCAGATAGACCACGATAATTGCCGCGGATCGCGAGCCTTTCAGCCAGGGTTGCAGACGGTCTACCGGACCCTCCAGCAGATAGGCGAAGAAGATGGCAAACAAGAAAGTGATGATCGCCCGCCAGGCTGCGTAAAAAAACAGCAGCACGACCACGAAGGCGAGGACAGTAGTGATGACCTGAACGGTTTTTGTATCGAATATTTTCAACACGCACCTGACGTTCACGAACCGCGGGCCGTAAAACGAGACCCCAGATGCCGGTTCGCGGTCAGGCTTACTTTACTAGAAGTCTGATGTCGCAAGCGGAAGTTTCTGCTTGCCCGGCGCGCGGTGCGTGTAATCGCTGGTTACGGGGTGGGACTGACAACCATTGGAGATTCGTTCAAACTAAGCCAATAGTTGACGATCAGGTTCACAGCGCGGTCAATCTCGGCCGGGTCGAAGGACTTCAGCAGATAAGAGTTTGCGCCGGCATCGTAGGCAGCTCCCAAAAAGGCGTCGTCAGTCTCTGACGTGAGGACCAGCACAGGAATGCGGCGGAGATGACGTTGCTGCCGGATCCACCGCAGCAGCTCCAGTCCGGACATCCCAGGCAGTTTCAAATCGAGGATCATCAGAATAGGCAGCGGGTGCAGCGTGCGGTCAGAGTAGGGATTCACGCCTTCCAGATAGCCGAGGGCAGTGTCTCCGCGGGGTAGATGTTTGATGGGATTCTTTACGCCGGCCCGCTGGAGTGCCCGCATGAGCAATTGGGCATCGGCCGGATCATCCTCCACCAGCAGAATTGTTCCATGTCCGGACTGCTTGTCGTCTACGGCCACGCGCCCCCAACTCCAGATCAACCCAGCAAGATTACCATCTGCTGAGTGCCGCGAACAATATAGGAAGGCAGCGTTCGACCGGCTATTGAAGCGGCGCGGACGCTATCGCTTGGATTGGCCATGCTTTGCCAGCCAATCCAGGAAGAGTTGCTCGAAAGGCTTGTCTTTGTCGCGCATGAGGTGACGGACCGTGTGGCCGGTGGCGAGGTGGCAGAGCTCTTCCGCCATGTTCTTCACGTGATCGCCGGCCCGCTCGATCGCGTTGGCCATGGAAAGAACATGCAGGCTCTCTTGTCCGCGGAAGGCGGAGCTGTCCTCGGTGTGCCGGACGACCAGAAGATTGCGCATACGGTCAATTTCCAGGTCCGAACGCAGTACGCGGATCGCCAGTTCAACGTTGCGCTCTTTGAACGACCACATCATCTGGTCGAGCATGTTTTCCAGCAGGCACGCCATCTTGGTCAGAAGGGCTACGTCATCCATGTCGAGCCGGTGCTTCACGATGGACGCGCGCTCGGCAAAACTGGCGATGAGATCGCCCACGCGTTCCAGGTCGAGCATGAGCTTCATGCACGCCAGCAATTCGCGCGCTTGCGCCGGCGTTACACGCGTGATGGCGCTGGCCAGTTGCTGGTCCAGTTCGCGGTCAAGGTCGTCGAGTTTTTCCTCGCAGTCGCGCACCGATTGCAATGCGGTGAGGGAGCCGTTAATGAGACCGTCGATCGCGCTGGATGCCGCTCGCTTCGCGACTTTGCAAGCATCCATTGTGAGTTCCACCAGGTCAGGCCTGCCTGGGGACTCGGGAGGAGAAACTACGGCCGGAGAATTCATAAGTACCATATACTTCTGCCCGGCGAGATGCGGGCGCTGCGAGTACATGCTTGCAGGCCAATCTATAGCTCAATTGAATCAAACTACGATTAAAAGCCTGTAAATATTCGGTGGATTCCGGTCGAGCAGCTCAGCTTGCGAGCTGGCAACCTACAGGGCTTTGGCCGCGCTTCTCAGCCAGAAAAAGGGCAAGATTTTCCGCCAGGCTGCCGGCAACGTCCGCCATCTCCTCCAGATATTGCGAAGCCAGCGACAGGGTGATGTCGCCTTGTCTGGCGGGGCGCTGTCCGATACGGCCGGCGGCGTAGCCGCGAAACGCGTCTACCGCGGCGCTTGCGCGGGCGACGTTGCTTGCCAGCACCAGGTCCTGGCGCACGAGGGCGCGAAGCGTTTGCCGGCAAACATGCGAAGTCGCAATCGCGATTGGCTGCAATTCCGACGTGTCCGCCGGTCTTTCTTTTTCGGATGTCGCAATCATGCACCGGGGGATATTGGCCGCCAGATCTCCCAGGCGCTCCAGGTCTTTATTGATCTTGAGAACGGAGGCAGCGGCCTTGATTTCCGGCCTTGAGCATGTTCCATTCGCGAGCGCCGAGGAAACAGCCTTGTCAATGGCCAATTCCATTTCATTGATGAGCCGCTCTCGATCGAGAATGTCGGCGGCAACACTTTGTTCCCAGTTCAGGAGTGATCCAATCGCCTGATTGACGGATTTTTCCACTTCCTGTCCCATCTTGATGAGCAGGTTGGCGATCTGTCTTTCAATGGACGTGGGTGCTACAGCCTGGGTCATAGTGAGTTACCGATCTTTCTCAGCATCTATATCTGAAGTCTAACGAATGACGATTAAGCGCAGATGAACCACGTGTAAAAACTCTCTGCCCTTCAGATGAACGCCCCGGAGCGGCCGATGCTTTATCTTGGCACTTCGAAGCGGTAACCGGTCCCGCGGACGGTCTTTAAATAACGCGGCTGTTCCGGGTCCTGCTCGATCTTTTCCCGCAGCTTCCTTACATAAACGTCCACCGAGCGAGGGCTCACGAATGTGGTTTCGCGCCACACGGCGTCAAGAATCTGGTCGCGCGTGAAGACACGCCCGGCGTGCTCTGCCAGGTAGTGCAGCAAACGAAACTCAGTCGCTGTGGTGGTGATGGGATTCCCGCGCACGCTCAGGACCATGGCCCCGGTGTCGATCTCCAGTTCGCCTGCGCTGATGACGGCGACGGGAAGAGGAGATTCACAGCGGCGCAACACGGCTTTGACCCGGGCCACCAGTTCGCGCGGGCTGAAAGGTTTAGTGATGTAATCGTCCGCGCCCATCTCCAGACCGAGAACGCGGTCGACCTCGGTTGTCTTTGCCGTGAGAAACACAATCGGCGTGCCGGAAACCGGCGCGCCAGACCGTCGTACCTGGCGGCACAACTCAAGACCATCACCCCCGGGGACCATGATGTCCAGCAGCAGGAGCGACGGCCGTTCTCGCTGCGCTTCAGGCAGCACGCCCGCCGTAGTAATGAAGCTGCGCACGCGATATCCCGAGTTTTCCAGATGGTGACGCACCAGGCGGGCAATATCCAGATCGTCTTCGACAACGAAGATTTTCTGGTTCAGTCCAACGCTCAGATCTCCAGCTGTAGCCACTTCTGACCTGCTCCTCGAATGGATTCCTGCACCACAAATACAGCTCTGCTATGGGGAGCCTACACGGTCATTGTTAAAGGAGTATGAAAGGTTTGCTCTGCAAACAACGCGGCTCAATCCAAAGGATTCAGACAGTTTTAACTTGCCGCTAACTAGTCATCAACATTCGCGCTTTAGAGTTTTTTCCGGTTCGATTATTCCGCTAAGGAGACAGCCCCCATGTTGTTCCAAGTAACACCAAAGTGGTCGTTAACCGCGATTGCCTCCACTACTCTCGCTTTCCTATTGCTCGGCGCCGGCCTGACGGTCGGCGCGCAGGAAAAAGAACATCGCACGGCGACACCGATCAGGCATCTCGTCGTCATATTCCAGGAAAACGTATCTTTCGATCACTACTTCGGGACGTATCCGTTTGCCGCCAATCCCGCGGGCGAACCTCGCTTCGTGGCGCGGCGCGGCACGCCTACGGTGAATGGGCTTCTCGCGGCCGGATTACTCGATCACAATCTGAACCAGGTAAATCCGTTCCGGCTGGACCGCTCGCATGCCGCTACTTGCGACCAGGACCACAACTATCGCGATGAGCAGCGCGCTTTCGATGGCGGCAACATGGACCTGTTTGTGCAGACGGTGGGCAACGGTCCCGGAACCGACGGAACACTGACCTGCGCGAAGACTGACGTGATGGGATATTTCGACGGCAACACTGTCACCGCATTCTGGAACTACGCCCAACACTTCGCCCTGAGCGACAATTCCTTCTCCACTACGTTTGGTCCGTCCTCGCCCGGCGCCATCAACCTGATTTCCGGGGACACGACTGGCGCAGTACCGAAGAACCTGGCCCCGGTCGTTCTGGCTTTTGACGTTGCCTCCGGTTCGCTCATCGGCGACGCCCAGCCTGCTTTCGACAAATGCTCCACGCGTGAGACCGTTCAGATGACGGGAAAGAACATCGGCGATCTTTTGAACGCGAAAGGCATCACCTGGGGATGGTTCCAGGGCGGTTTCCGCGATTGCACGGCAAGCCACATTGGAAGTGACGGAAAACCCAAGGGCGACTACATTCCCCATCACGAGCCGTTCCAGTACTACCTTTCAACTTCAAATCCCAACCATCTGCCGCCGACCTCGGTGGCATTGATCGGACGTCAGGGAGACCAGGCCAACCATCAGTACGACATCACGGATTTCTGGGCCGCGTTCAATGCCGACAACCTGCCCGAAGTCAGCTTTCTGAAGGCTCCCGGATTCCAGGACGGCCACGCTGGATACTCCGATCCGCTGGCGGAGCAGCAGTTCGTGGTGGACATCATGAATCGCCTGCAGAACTCTTCCGAGTGGAACGACACAGCCGTGGTTATTCTCTACGACGATTCTGACGGCTGGTACGACCACCAGATGTCTCCCATCGTGAGCCAGTCAGCCACGGCGTTTGATGGGCTCAATGGTCCTGGCTTGTGCGGTGGTCCCAATGCGGCAATTAACCCCGTACAAGGTCGCTGCGGTTACGGCCCACGCCAGCCCCTGCTGGTGATCTCACCTTTTGCGAAATCCAATTTTGTGGACCACTCCATTACGGACCTTTCGTCCGTGACCCGCTTTATCGAAGACAACTGGCTAGGCGGCGCGAGAATCGGCGGCAATTCCCTGGACCAACAGGCCGGCTCTCTGACCAACATGTTCGATTTCCACGGGCACAACGACAAATTGTTGCTTGATCCCGTCACCGGCGAGCGCACCTCCGACGGAGACGACGACCAGTAACAAGTGCCAGTAACAAGTTAACGAAGCAACGCACGGAAAGGGACGGCTGCTAAAGGCCGTCCCGGTTCTTTCAGCTGTAAAATCGACGCTATGGCGCGTCAGGAAGAGCCGCACTAGAGACGGGAAATGGCCCTTTCCGCGAGGTAGCGGGTGGCCTTGTCATTGGCCGCATCATTGTTGGTGACGGCGCCAAATACCTGTACATACTTATTTCCTTTGCGCACATTGTAGCCAACAGCTCTCCCCACGAACGCGTCGTCGCCGAGACCGGGCGCCAACTTCGAATCGCTGCTGGGCGGCAGCATGGCTTTTTTGATACCGTCCCATAGATCGGCTTTATGGACGATGACGAGCACCTCTTCTATGGCGCCGGCGCTGGCAGGCTTCAGGCGACATTCGTGCATGTCAATCCGCTGATTGAAGAAAGGGGTCATTGTGGCGCCCTTTCCCAAGGCAGTTTCAACTTCTGCCGGAGTGATCAGCGAGCAAGGATCAGGCAGGGCCCCCGCACCGGCCGCAGTGGACGTGGCAGCGGCATTAGCGGTTGGCTCGTGGTTCGAATTGGAACACGCGCTCAACGCGAGACCGGCGGCGGCGCTCAAGAACCAAACAAAAAGTGATCGACGCGAGATTCCGTTGGACCGAGTTCTGTTGAATTCATGTGTACTCACGCATTTGGCCTCTGTGCCGTTTTGATTCCAGAGAAATATAGAATGTTGCAGAGCGCAAGAGTGAGCGACAAAAAAATCAGCGTCAACAGCGTCAATATTGTCCGTTTTCGGCAACTTACTGCGGACCGCGAACTGCGATTCCAGGAGAAAGGGTCAAAGCAGGGGACAGCCTGCTTGTCACCTTTTCTTCGGATTTTGGTTCCCGCGACTGCCTGGTTGCTCTATCGGTGTAATCCGTGTAAATCTGTGTTAAGCATTCCACGGTTCAATGTCAGAGCAATGTTCCCGTAGTGAAAGGGAGGCCAAAGCACCATGGCAGACAACATACCTGAAGGCGAGATTACTTCCCGGCTGAAGAAGACGGATGAAGACCTGGAAAACCTGCAGCGCTCGGTGAAGACCGGCATGGTCAACGTGAAGATCCTGATGGAGTTTCGCCAGGCCATTGACCACGCGCGCCAGTCCACTGCCGCCATGCAACACTGGCTGGAAGAGCAGGACCGCACCGGCGGCGATCCTTACAAACTGCTTCCCAAGGTCATGACCGAACGCATGAGGATCGTGACCCAGCTGGTGCGCGACGTGGCCCACGACATCGACAGCGGCGACATCGATTTCGATACTGAAGGTCTGGTCGAATTGCATCAGGCAGTGCGGACCTTGATGGAGCGTGCGGGAAAGTTCTTTCGAGAGTAATGGAGATCTCCGCCCGGCCATTTCGCCCGGATGACAGGGAAGTCATCTTCGCCATCTATGCCAGTACGCGGCAGGAAGAAATGGCCGCCTGGGGATGGAGCGCTCCGCAACAAGAAACTTTCTTGCGCATGCAGTTCGGCGCGCAAAGCAACTGGTATGAAGCCTCGTATCCCGGCGCGGACCACCGGATCATCTGCGCCGGGGAGCGTCCGATCGGACGCATTCTGGTGCAGCGTGACGCGGGTTTCCTGTTGCTGGTGGATATCGCGCTGTTGCATGAATTCCGTGGCCAGGGAATCGGAACGCGGTTCCTCAGTGA
>Ga0137393_10003382_pt1 | contig 10364 bp, 9 predicted proteins | sample 15con2h34BmetaG_FD_101396 | JGI IMG/M metagenome (GOLD analysis project Ga0137393, IMG submission 101396) | Vadose zone soil microbial communities from Angelo Coast Range Reserve, California, USA - 15con2h3.4B metaG | ecosystem: Environmental > Terrestrial > Soil > Vadose zone > Saprolite...
CATAGGCCTTGACCGTTTCGACCAGGTTGGGGATGAGGTCGGCCCGGCGCTGCAGCTGCACCTTGATTTGCGCCGCCGCGGCGTTCACCTGCTCGTCGTAGGTCTGAATCGTGTTGTAGCCGCAGCCGACGACAAGCAGCACACCGACGATCGCGACCAAGCGTTTGAGCGCGTGCACGGGCGTCATCCTCTCTCTATTCGAGACGGTTCACATAGGAGGCGGTGCCTGCCACCGCCGCGAGATACGCGGTCGCGAGGGGATCACCTTTGCCGAGCCGCGGGATCGGGCCGCCCAGCGCGTGCTGCACCAGCGGCGCCAGTCCGTCGGCCGCGAAACCGACCAGGGCGCCCGCGCTCCGTACCAGCTCGGCCGGTGAGGCGGGCGCCGGTCGCCCGGCGAGGCGCACCACCGAGCGCAGCATGGTGAAGAAGCCGCCGGCGCTCCCTACGATGACCCGCGCCAGCTGTTTCGGGTCCTCGTGCAGCGCGGCGTACGCCTGACGCAGTCGCACCAGCTTGCCCATCAGCTCATGCTCGAGCTGGCGCCGCACATGGCCACGCTCTACCCGGATTCCCGGCCACGGATCGCGGCCCGCGAGCAAGCGGTGCGCGTCGCGCATGTCCTCGTATTCGATGGGGAAGGCGTCCGCCGACTCCCGCCACTCTAGCTCGGTCAGGATGAGGGGGGCCGGCTGGCCCGCGCGGGTCCAGTCGCGCATTGCCGGAGCGAGCGCGGCGAACAGGGCATCGTCCACCGTGTCGCAGATGAGCAATGTATTCACGTCGGAGCGCTCCGCCACGTGCGTCCCGCGCGCCCACGATCCGTACAGCAGCAGCGCCACCAGACGCTCGCCGAGCGCGCGGGCGACCTCGCTGGCGAACCGCTCGATTGGTACAGTCTTGGCCATGGTCAGAAGCGCCCTCCCGCTCCGCCGCCTGAGAAGCCACCCCCACCGCCGAACCCGCCGAAGCCCCCCCCGCCCCCGCCCCATCCACCACCGGCCCACCAGATGCCCTGGCCCCATCGCCGGCGGCGCCGTGCCAGCCGGGACAGGAGGAGCACGGTTACGAAGATGATCCAGAACAGGGTGGCGCCGCTCGGGAACGAGACGTCGCGCTGCGCGGGACGAGGAGCGGGGGGCGTCGCGCTCAGGGTCACGCCGAACTCCTGTGCGAACGCCTGAGCGATCAGGTCTACGCCGTACGCCAGCCCCGGCCCGTATTCCTCCCGCGCCAGATAGGGAGTCATCGCGTCGCGAATCCGGCCTACGCGCGCGTCCGGGAGGAATCCCTCGGCGCCGCGACCGGTCGCGATGAAGATCTGACCCGTGCCCGGACGGTGATTCTTCGTTGGAACGAGCAGCACCACGACGCCGAGGTTTTTCGCTGGATCGCCCGCCTCGCCCTTCACCCCGACGCCCCATTGCCGGCCGATCTGCAGCGCCACGTCCGCCGCCGGGCGGTCGCCGATATCGGGGAGGGTCACCGCGGCGATCTCGCCGCGCGTCTTGGCGCGCACCTCGGCGATCACGACTTCCATGTGCGCGACCGAGGCGGAGTCCAGCACCCCGGCGAAGTCGTTCACGTAGCCCCGCGGGGGCGGCACTTGGATCTGGGCAACGAGCAGCAGGGCCGTGAGTTGCAGCATCGCGCGAGAAGATACTCGGGCGCGAGCGTGGGCGATACCTTGACGCTCGTGCCAGCCCGCATGAGTATATGGTCGACGCACGGGCCGTCGCCCTCGAACGGAGGCGTCCCATGAAGGCCCTTACCGCATCGCTTGTCGTCGTGTCGCTCGGCTGCGGATCAACGGTCCAGAACACTGAGACCCTGCCGAACCCCCCCGGTGCGTTCCTGATCACCGCCGAGCAGATCCGGAAAAGCGGCGCGCACACGGCTTGGCACGTCCTCAAACAGAGCGCGCCGATGTTCCAAACCAGCGACGAAGTACGTCATGCCCGATGCCATCGTGGATTGACGGGCGATCGCTCGAGTGTGGTGACGGGGGGCGCAGGGTGCTGCGCCCCCTGCGTCGTTTTGTGGCAGGCGGTATCTTGACCCTCGTAGCGGGCGACCGGATCATGGGATCATGACGCACCCACTGTTATCATCCCCGACGGGGGAGGAAGCATGAACCGGCATGCCTGCCGCACTATCCGCAGGCTCTCCCTACCGCTCGTCCTGCTCACGACCATACCCGAGTGCCATGGAGCGAAGCCTCGAACGGCGTCGGCTCCCCCGGGCGGGTTCGTGGTCACCGCCGAGCAGATTCAGCAGTCTGGCGCAACGACGGTGTGGGAAGCGCTCCAGCTCACCGTGCCCGTCGTTTCGTTCCGGGGGAGGACCCAGTCCGGCGAGGACCTACGGATCCGACGGCGCGGTCGATCGAGTCTGCTACTTAACGACGACCCGCGAGTGTTCATCGACCAAGTGCGCATCGCGGACCTGAGCGTGCTCGATGAGATGCCGGCCAGCGATATTGCCGCCATCGTCGTGTTGAGCGGGCTCGATGGCACGACCTACTACGGCACCAGCGCTGGCAACGGCGTGGTGCTCATTTTCACCCACGCAAATACCCCTCCACCGCCGGACCAACCTGAGGGGCGATCATAACCAAAAGGGAGGAGCCGATCGGCTCCTCCCCCGTTGTACTGGCTGGCGTGAACAGGACGGCTAGGTGGCTACGGCACGTTCTGCTGGCATGATCCCGGCGTATAGCTGGGATTGTTTTGCTCGTCCGTCGGGACGGGCAGATTCACGTCGGTACCGTAGACGCCGCCCTTTGGGAAGGTGCCGGTCGGGTACACCGTCTCCGCCCCCCGCCCGTACTGTCTCACCAGCCGCCGCAGGTCGCCCAGCCTGTGGCCCGTCGCGTACAGCCAGAACGCGCGCTCCCTGAAGGTCAGGTCTACTTGTGCCGCCGGCGTGCCGGGATCGGTGAGCGGGGCGAGCCCCGGGACCGTCGCTCGCAGTGCATTCAGCTTGGCAAGCCAGGTCGCAGGGTCACCTGCGGCGAGCGCCGCCTCCGCCTCGATCAGACGGGCCTCCACCCCGTCCGCAAGGCGTGTGGGATCGCCCAGCGACTTGTACTTGAGTAGGACGAAGAGTGGCGTGACGGCGTCGAAGCCAAACTGCGCGATGGTAGTGTCCTTCGCGTGGGAGGTGAAGGGGACCCGCGGATCGTTCGCCGAGAAGAACGGGAGGCCGTTGCCACCTTCCAGATCGGACATGGACCAGCGCTTCGCGACGGTGTTGAACTCGTATGTGCCGTTCTGTTCGCGCTGGCTGGCGGCCGAATGATGGATCACGTACTTGAAGGTGTCCGGCACCGACCCGAGCAGCGCGGCCGCCGCGGCAGGCTGGTTGAGGTCGAGCAGCGCACGGGCCTTGCCGACGACACCGGTCCAGAGCCGCGTGCTGTCGCGCCCGAAGTTCGCAATGGCCCTGTCGAACCGCACGACGGCCTGGTTGAAAATCTCGGGGGTGGCAATGGGTGGTGCACTCGTTTGCCCCTCCGCCGGGAACGGCACGCCAGAGCAGTAGTTTTCGCCGATGATGACGTATGTGTACCCGGCGAGATTCCACATCTCGGCGATCCGGGGGTCGGCGAGGGAATCCTTCGCGGTCGTCGCGAGCGCTCGGGCTGCGCGCTCCGCGCCCAGGCGTGCGCGATGAATCAGTCGGAACACCCCGGTCAACGTGGTGTTGGCGGGTTGCACGGCGCGTTGGTCCGGCTCCTGGCGGGTCCCGAAGGTGTCGGAGTTGCGGTATTCGTCGGACAGGAGCCCGCTCACGAGCGTCTGTCCTTCTGTGCCGCCGCCATCGCCATCCACGGCGAACGCGAAATCGCCGAGCGCACCCACGCGCAGCGCCGTGGCGCCGTTGGCATCGCTGAGATTGCCCGGGTCGATGACGTTCGGGTTCTTGACCTTGACGATGTCGTTGCACGCCCCGAGCGGGATCCACAGAGCGACGGCCAGGGCGAGACCGCAATGCTGTAGAGTCTTCATGGCAGTTCGCTCCCCTCAGAAGCCCAGGTTGACGCGCACGAGCCAGTACCGGACCGGTGGCTGCGTGACGAAGTCGCGCACGAAGAAATCGTTCCGGTTGAACCCCTGGGACTGGCTCGACTGTCCTTGGCCGCTCACTTCGGGGTCCACACCGGTGTAATCCGTCCACGTGTGCAGGTTGCGGCCGGTCAGCGTGATGCTCGCGCGCTGGGCGCGGAACTGCCGAGCGACGGTCTCCGGCAGGTTGTACGTGATGGACAGCTCGCGCAACTTGACGAACCATCCTGGCTCGATGAAACCGAACGACGTCCGTCGGGTCGCTGGGTTGACGAAGCGCAGCGCGACCACGTCGGCCTGCTTCTCGAGCCCCACCGACTGGTCGTAGTTCTCCTGGCAGCCCTGCCGTCCGGAGCGGCAGCGGAACTCTTCGGTCAGATTCCAGAGTTTGTGGCCGCCGCGATAATCCAGCTGTCCCCCGATCCGGATGCGGTTGTGGAACAGGGTGAGCCCCGTATTCAGGGCCAACTCCTTGGTTGGCTGGGAGGGCCCGATGAACACCGGAGCCGGACCCAGCGTCACCTCGTTGGTGTCGATGATGCCATCTCCGTTGATATCGTTGATGCCCGTGATCGGTCGCACCCAGTAGCCGCCCAGCGGGTAACCAACGGCATGGCGCTGATTGGAGGAGTTGAAGATGATGGGGTTCGTGTCCGGTTTCCCGTCCACGATCTTTTCGAGCAGCTTGTTGTTGTTGGTCGAGCCGCTCAGGGTGATGTCCCAGGAGATTGCCGGCGTCTGCACCGGCCGGATATTCAAGACGCCCTCGAAGCCCTGGTTGCGCACCGAGCCCACGTTCCGGAAGACCCCCGTCGGGAACCCCGTGGTGGTGGGCGTGGTCACGGAGATGATGGCGTCCTTCGTCTTCTTGTGATAGTAGGTCAGCTCGAGTCCCACCCGGTCGTTCAAGAGGCCGACATCGAACCCGGCCTCCACCTCAGTGGAGCGCTCGGGCTTCAAGTCCGCATTCCCGAGCCCCGCTAGCGTCACGCCCGGTTGCTCGCCGCCGTCGGCCGCGACGCCGATCCCGGAGAAGTACCGCAGCGCGTCCGTGACCCCGGGCTGGAGGCCCGACGCCCCATACGCCACCCGGAGCCGCAACCGGTTCAGCGCGTTCGACTGCGGGAAGAACGGTTCGTCCGAGATGAGCCAAGACAGAGCACCCTTCGGGTACGTCACGGAACCCAGGTTCTTGCCGAGCGCACTGTTCTTGTCGATGCGCACCGCGCCAGTGAGGAAGAGCCTGTCGTTCAGCCCGACCACTTCCTCGACGTAGGAGCCGATGGTGACGGTCTCGCTCGTCGTGTCAAACGCGTTCCGCAGCGATGCGCCCCCTACGGTCAGCCCCCCGGGGGGCAGGAATTGGCCCGACGTCTCATTCCCGTTCAGGAGGTCGTGGAAATACTGCACGCCCACCGAGGTCTTGGAGCTGACCCTTGGCGTGAGCTGGAACGAGGCGGTTGTCGTCGCATTCGCGGTCCAGCTGAAGAGGCGAAACCGGTTGTCGTCCGCGAACCCCTGCCGCAAATTCGCGAAATCGGGGCCTTCGCCGAAGCGCTGGATATCGCCCTCAACGCGCTGTGTGACGTCGGTGCCGGCCGTCGCCCGGCCGGACAGCCAGGGGAGCGGGCGCCAGTCCGCCGTGATGCTGCCCGTGAACCGTTCGACGTCCTGCGTGGCGAGCACCTGGAACGTCCGGCGCGGCGCAGAGTTGAAGCCGTAGGTGGGGATGTCGGTTGAATCCGTCCCCAGCCCGCCTCCTGTGTATCCGTTCGTGATGATGCCCAGTACGTCGTTGTCGTTCTGGGGCAGCCGCAGCCGGCTCGACACGTAGCCGGTCGAGAGCGCCACGCTCGCCTTGTCCGAGAGCTTGGACGTGACGTTCGCGCGCAGGCTGACCTTCTTCAGGTAGTTCGGATGGATCTCTTCCGGGCGCAGCTCGGTGCGGCTCGTCTCCTGAAGCAGGATCTGCTGCTGCTTGTCCGGCATGCTATAGACCCCCGTCTGCCCATCGAGCTGTCCCGACACGAAATACGTCGTTTGATCGTTCCCGCCCGACACCTGCGCGCCGTACTGCTGCTGGTAGCCGGCTTTGAACGGCGACGTGGCGGGGTTCAGGAGTGGGTTGAACGACGCGATCCGGGCTTGGGTGCACACGGAATGCGCGACCTGGATCAGCTGGCACCGCGCGCCCGCGCTCGTGACGGCGTCGTAGTTGGCGGGGTAGTTGGCGACGTCGGTCTGCACGCCCTGCTCGGTGTGGAAGTTCCAGGTCGTGCGCCCCGGTGTCCCCCGCTTGGTGGTAATGAGGACGACCCCGTTCGCGGCCTGCGTGCCGTACAGCGCTGCCGCTGACGGCCCCTTCACGATCTCGATCGACGCGATCTCGTCCGGGTTCAAGTCGTTGAGCCGACTCGGCTCCTGCCCCCCCACGCCGATCGAATTGCCCGCCTTGCTCTCGATCCGGATGCCGTCTACTACGAACAACGGATCGTTGGGGAGCGACACGCTGTTCGCACCCCGGATGCGGATGCGCGCTCCACCGCCGACGGTGCCGGTAGAGGGCAGGATGTTCACGCCCGCGGCGCGGCCGGACAGCAGGTCGGTCATGCTCGTGATCGGCTGCGTCTGGACGATGTCGGCGGCGTCGATGCTCGAGATGGCGTTGCCGTTCTCGCGCGCGCGCGCCGGGCCACTCGTGGTCACGACGACCGCGTCGAGCGACAGCGCCACCCGCTTCACCGTAAAGTCGGCGTTGACGCTTTCCCCGGCCCCCACCGTGACCTTCTTGGTGTCGCCCGCATACCCGATGATGGCCACGCGCAGCTCATACGTCCCCGGGGCTACGCCCACGATGACGTACTTGCCCTGCTGGTTCGTGACGGCACCCTGGTTGGTCGCGCCCAATAACACGCGAGCCGGTGACACGGGGCCACCGGCTTGGTCGACCACGGTTCCCGTGATCGTGCCGCTCTGCGCGTTCCCGGCGCGCCCGACGCCGACCAGCAGCGCGCCCAGCGCCAGGAATGCTTGCAACATCCGACGGTTGAAAAAGCCCATACGGAACCTCCTTCGAGGTGGCTGCGGACCGCGTCCCGCAGCGACAAACGCCCCTCGCACGCCTGTGGCGACGAGGGCGGTTCGGCATTCTCGAACGGACGATTACGCACCGACGCCCAACGGCTTGGGAGGACATCACGGTGCGCTGCGGTGCGCGCGCAACATCTCAGGACGCGCGTTCCACGTGCGGACTATTGTGCGGCATTAAACGGAGACCCGCAAGATGCGCAAAACCAGCGCTCGCTCGATAAATCCAGGGTCGCGCCGGGGGATTGTCAGGAAACGGTCATGGTGGCTCTTCCGTGCCCCAGAGGCGGGCGCTACGTTCGCGGATATGGCTCGTTCGACTCCTTGGCACTACGTCCGGCGTGGACTGACGCTCGCCGTGCTGCTCCTCGCCGCGCCCGCGTGCTTCATTTTCAACAAGGAAGGCAAGGCCGCTTCCTCGCCCGCCAGCAATGTTCCCGAGGGCGAAATCGCGCTCAGCGTCACGAACCACAACTATCTGGACGTGGTCGTCTACGTGCTGCACGACGGCGTGCAGACGCGGGTGGGGACGGTGACGGGCTCGTCGTCCGCCGTCTTCTTCCTGCCCGCGCGTTTGCTCGGTCAGGCACGGGAGATCCAGTTGTACGGGGACGCGATCGGCAGTGACGCGTTCGCGCGCACCGATATCCTGGTGGTGCAGCGCGGGCAGTACATAGAATGGACGCTCGAGACGGACCTGCGCCGCTCGAGCGTCGGAGTGTTCTAGACCGCGGTCACTGCCGGTTGGGGGGGGGTCGGCCGGGGCCGAGGGGGGTGCCGCCCCCATTCAGCGTGAAGGCCAAGGTCGCGGCGACGAGCCCCCCTGCGCCCACGCCCGCCAGCAGGATGCTCCGTCCCTTGGCGAGCCGGCGCACATCGAGCGACGCGATAGTGCCGTTCGGCAGCGCGACCGTCTCCCCCTCCCACGACAACTCGTTGCCGCGCTTGAGCTCGACCGACGACACGGAGACGAGGAGGCCACGATCGCTGTCGCCGAGATAGCGTCCGCGGACCACAAACACGTTCGGTCCCAGGTAGCGAGCCAACTCCTGGGAGCCGGAATCGGTGAGCGTCACCGCGACGTAGCTCCCCGGCTCCGGGCTGGGGGTCGTGAGCGCGTTGTAGTTGTAGCACCCCGCCGTGACCACGCTGATGATCAGAATCGCAGCTCGCATAGAAAAATCTCTCGTCGTTTGAGGCCCGTTTCGATACCCCGCCGGGCGGGGCGTTCGCCATCAGCGCGGGCTCGGCCCGGCTCCGGTGCCCATCGGGTCCGTCCCGCTCGCGCCCGGCCCGAACGCCGCATACGTTATCAAGAATCCCGCCACGGACGCGCCCGCGAGTAGCACCGTCTTGCTCCGGGCCACCCGGCGCTCTTCGACCCTGCGCACGAACTCGCCCGGGATGACCACCGACTCGCCCTTCCACTCGAAGCTGTTGCCGCGCTGGTTCTCAACCGCGGAGACCGACAGTACGAGCCCCCGCTCGGTGGCGCTCAGGAACCGCCCCCGGACTACCAGCACGTTTGGGCCGATATAGGGAGCCAGCTCGTCCGACCCCGACTCGGTGAGCGTCACCGCGAGATAAGTGGACGGCACGAGGTGCGACCGCGAGAGCGGCAGGTAGTTGTAGCAACCCACCTGCAGCAACGTAGCCACCATTGCGAGAGCGGCCTGTGCGCGCATGGCTCTCCTCCCACCGGCTCGACGCCCTGAGTGACGAGGGGAGCGGATCCCTGACTCCGAATCCGCTCCCCTGTATCATACTGCTACCGACACCATTATGCACGCTCCCCGAACATCCATGCTCCAACGGTTACGGTGCGTTGTCGTTCTGGCACGCGTGCACGTCACCCGCGTTCCGGAACCCGTGAGTCCCGAGCTGGACGGTCGGATTCGGAATGTTCGTGTTCACGTTCCGCTCATTCTGCGGATAGAACAACCGCCCCGGCACGTTCACGAACCCCTGAGAATTAGCCGACGGCGTAAGGTTCGGAATACACGTCCGCCGGTAATCATTGATCGACTCGATGTTCTGGAACATGGCCGCGTACTTCTCGATCATGATCGAATCGCGCAGCGCCGCGCCCGTAATGCCGACGAGCGGTGTGGAGATCGGCGCGCCCACCGTGAGACGCTCGTTGTTGAGGTGCGTGAGCGCCGACGCGTCGTTCCCCGTCGCGTTGTACGCCTCCGCGAGGATCAGCTCGTTCTCCGCGTAGCTGACATACGGAATCCGCGCGTCGGGAGCGAAGCGCGGGGGCAGGCAGTTGAATTGCGACACCGGCGACGGCGGCGGGGTGTTGAAGTCGTCCCCGACGTAGGGCAAGCCTCGGTTGATCCACGTGACGTGGTTATCTACCGTCGTTGCGCCGGCGAGCGTCGGCCACACCGGCTGTGCGGCGCCGGAGAGGCTGTCCAGCGTCACCGCAGTGACCTGCTCCATGTTGCCATTCGGGTCGAGGATCGCTCCGTTCGTCTTGTATTTGTTGGCGGGCTTCCAGGCCGCGGTCGTGGCCTTGCAGTAGTACTTCGCCAGCCGCGGATCGTTACGCGCTTTCAGAATGTTGACCAGCGCTTTCCCGGCCTCGAGGTCGGTCCCGAATCCCGAGCTGGTCTGGAACTGCGTCCACATGTTCCGCTCGGACGTGGCGGTCGAGTGGAACGACGAGAAGTCACCCGCCCCCGTCGCGTCACTGATGCCGTTCAGCGCCGCAGCGATCGCCGCGGGGTACGCCGTACCCGGGAGCGACTCGGCGGTTGCCATGTAGTAGCGGGCCTTGAGCGTCCAGGCCGCGGCGGTCCACTTCACCCTGTTTCCGCCGAAGACGAGGTCCGCGCTCCCCGGCCCGGGCGTGCCTGTGACGGCTAGCTCGGCGATGGCCTGGTCGAGCACCGTCTGGAGCGCGCCCAGGATGACGAAGCGATTGTCGAGCTTCGGCGAGTTGCCGGTCCCGATCGCTTCGCTGTAGGGTATGTCGCCCCACATGGAAGACGCGGTCCCGATCGTCAGGGCTTCCCAGGTCTTGGTGATCCCGAGCCAGAGCGAGTCACCTGCCGCCTGGGTGCCGGCTTCGACCCGTCGCATGTCGATCAGGCCGCCGGCGTCATACACCGATATCCAGTCGCCCCCATTGGCGCCGATGTTGGACGTCTCGCCGAAGACGTACTGGGCGGCCTGTTGCACGAAGCGCGAGTTGCTGGCCGAGCA
>Ga0137393_10003383_pt1 | contig 10362 bp, 11 predicted proteins | sample 15con2h34BmetaG_FD_101396 | JGI IMG/M metagenome (GOLD analysis project Ga0137393, IMG submission 101396) | Vadose zone soil microbial communities from Angelo Coast Range Reserve, California, USA - 15con2h3.4B metaG | ecosystem: Environmental > Terrestrial > Soil > Vadose zone > Saprolite...
ATCGAGTTCGCGGATAAAGGTTTTGAACGCCGCCGATTCAGTGGCCAAGCCTTGGTCATAGAACGTTATAACAACCCGGCCAGAAGCATCAGTCACTAACTTGCCACCTGCATCCTTGACCATGCCTGGCCTTCACAGGCCCCATACAGCAACCCCGGTGATAAGCCACGGCAAATGGCGGCACTCAGCGGCACTCGGCGAATTCGGGTCGCTGAACTGGCTCAACGAATTGGCTCCGGACCAGGGATTCGAACCCTGAACCTTGCGGTTAACACGTCATTTTGCCCTACGGCTGGATCGCGAAAGCCTCGTTCGAATTCGCCTCTCACTCGAGTTCGAAAGTGCCAGAACTCGATCTGTTCGAGACCTCTCGCCTTCGATAGAAGCGGGTTGTGCCTCTGCCGCGGCCACCCAGCCGCCGAGCAACTCAGCGTCCGCAGGCGTCGAAACGCATGTTCGCCTCAATTCGAAGCCCAGCTCGGCCGTAATTTCGCGAGCCGATCAGCGGCAGTCCGCCAGTGCAGACGCCTCGAAAACTGGCTCGCCGCTTGTCTTCAGCTATCCAAGCGAAAAAGCTGAATTTGAGGTGGGACAAATGTCCTATTGCCAGTTGGCTTTGACTCATTTACACGAGTACACGCAGGTGTGGGAATCCTGGGGACGGCGACTTGTGACTAAGAGGAGTTGAGAAATGAGCGGCATAACGTCCGTCAGTGTCCGCAAGCGCCGCAGACGGTTAGCTGGCCGGCCGCGACGACTGATGACAGGTGTGCTCGCGGCGATTGGATTGCTGGCACTAATTCCCGTAATCGGGCTGGCTGTCCATGACAACGGCACGTTCGAGCTCGACGGCAACATCAAGCACGATTCGCTGACGACCCCGCCATACGACTGGGCGAGCCTCTTCAATTCGAGTGGCAACCGGATAATCACTCCACCCAGCGGGCCTCTGCTGGCAGACGACTTCCTTCCTGACTTCGTGACTCCGGATTCCACTTACTTCTCGTCCAACGGTGCAGGCGTCAAGGACATCGACGCCATCAGCAACTGGGGTTGTACGACGATCCACAACCCGACCGCCAAAGACAACCTCCTCAACGCTTACGCTGCGCTGGTTCAGGTCCAGTCCGGCGCGACGGCTGGGCACTTTGTCCTCTACGTCGGCTCAGAGCGCGAGAGCAACAACGGCACTTCATTTGCCGGCTTCTGGCTGTTCAAGAACTCTGTTACCTGCAACCCGCTGACGGGTACGTTCAGCGGCAGCCACACCGATGGCGACATCCTCGTGGTCAGCAACTACACCAATGGTGGCGGCAATCAGGAAGTCGAGCTTTTCCAAGAGCAGAGCGGCGTCCTGACACCCGTTGCAAACGGCGGCGTCTGCGGGAGCGCGCCCAATGACTCCATGTGTGGGATCGCGAATGGCGCCGCGCTGCCGGCAGCAGACATTCCATGGCCCCCAGGCAACGCCTCCGGCCTCCAAAGCAACACCTTCGTTGAAGCGGGCATCGATCTCACGGCCTTGTTGGGCGGCAATGTTCCTTGTTTCGCCTTCTACCAGGCTGAGACCCGCTCATCGGCCCAGCTCACCGCTACCCTCAAGGACTTTACCGGCGGTAGCTTCAACAGCTGCGTGCCTCCCATTATTACGACCAAGCAGAACTCGACCAGCGCCGCCCTCAATGTGGAAGTCGGCACGCCTGTGAAAGACGTCGCCAATATCTCCGGAGCATCAGGCACTCCCGGCGGCACTATGACCTACAAGCTCTACACCGGCACGGCCTGCGACGCGAATGGAAACCCAACGGGCGGCCTTGTCAACAGCAGCACCGTCAATGTCACCGCCTCCGGCGACCAGCTCCCCTCGTTCATGTTCACCCCAAACAGCGCAGGGACTTGGCAGTGGATAGCGGTCTACAGCGGGGATCTTCCCAACGGACGCAACCCCGGTGCTTCCAGCTCCTGCGGAACCGAGCCGTTGCGCGTTGTGGACGCGGCCATCTCCATCGCGGCAAATGCCATCAATGAGATCAACCACTCCCATACCTTCACCATCACGGCCACCGCTTTTCCGAGTGGCACGGGCACACCGGCCATCACGATCTCGACGAGCGTAGGCCCTCTACCGTCCTCGTCTAGCAACACATGCGGAACGACGTCGGGGACCTCCGCTACTTGCACGCTCACGATCAATAGCGGGACGACAGGTACCTTCACCGCCAACGCCACCGCTGTGGTGACAATGGGTGGTGTCACGGTGACTCGGTCGACCTCGGGCAACGCCGGCCCGGGCGGGAGCGGCCCGGCGACCAAGACATACGTCGACGCATACATCCAGCTCTCGCCGCTAACGGCGCAAAACCTGGTAGGAACCAACCACACGATCACGGCGACAGTCTTTGAAGATCCCGGAACCGGAGCCGCTCTCGCCGGCAACGTTCCTGTCACCTTCAGCATTCAGAGTGGCCCGGGCTCCTTCGTCAACAACGTGAACACCTGCACCACCAGCAGTGTCGCGGGCCTTGGTTTCGGGACCTGCTCGATCCAGATCACCTCGATCGATGCCGGAACTACCGTCGTCCGCGCCACCATCTCGGTCATCGTCAACGGTGTGCCGTTGACTCGGACGACCAACGATGGCATCTCAAAGGACAGCGTTGACGCTCAGAAGATCTGGTTGCCGAGGACGCCCACCCTAACGACGACTGTGCTACTTGGCGACACGGTTACAGTCAGCGGCCTGAACGTGGCGGGTTCCGTTGACTTCACGCTATTCGGCCCCAGTGGGACGAACGTACCCAACTGCTCCGCCAATGCTCCTGTGCTAGCGTCCTTCACCAACGTTCCACTTGTTAACGGCGCGGCGAGCACGCCCTCGACGACGCCGGTCACTGTTGGTGGCGTGTACAGTTGGCAGGTCGCCTACCATTCCTCCGACGGTAGGAACACCGATGCGACCACGACCTGCACATCCGAGGTCGTCAACATCACATACACCCCCGGTCAGAGCCCGCCACCCACTCCCTGATCAGTTACGGGTAGCGGACAAATGAATCGTCGATGAGATGGAGGGAGGGGTCCGCACCGCAAGGTGCGGGCCCTTCCGATTAGCTGCTGGCTGACCGGACGTGATCGAGGATCTCTTGGAGTTCAAGAGAGGGGTCGCCGAGAAAAGTTGAGGAGCGTCCAGTATGGTGACGGCCGGACGGCCATTACGAACAGTAGCCATGCCGTACAGCAACGCCGGCGATAAACCGTGGCAAACGGCGGCACTCAGCGGCACTCAGCGAAATTCGGACCAGCATTTCTGAACGGGCCGCAGCGATCTGTTAACCGCAAGGTTCAGGGTTCGAATCCCTGGTCCGGAGCCAAATCTGAATTCGAGCCGAGCGCCGTTTGTGGTGGCGCTGTCAATGAGTGCAGCAACAGTGCAGCAACGGTGCAGCAACGGTGCAGCCGCTATCTAGCTAAGTGATCGGGCTATGTTGGACTGACCAAGGTGGCCGGGCTTCGATTCTGGGCTGCGATAGCTTGGCAAAGGCTGAAGGTGGAATGAGCGAGCGACTACCGTACGAGATCAGGGAGGCGATGATTCAGACGTGTGGTCGGGCCTTCTGGTACGAGGATCCAGGCGATGAAAGGCGTGAAATTTCGATTCGATTCGGGACCAAGGGGTCGTGGCCCGAGAACGGCGAGTTAAACCGCCCGACTGCAATCGCCCATCGTGAGACCGTGGAGTCAACTCGATCGTTAGCGTGAAGTGTCAACGGATGGACGGGTCGCTACGGCTTGTATAGGGGTCTAACCGCTGCAAGAACCCATCTGTGAGGCGTTCGCCATAACGGTTCTTGTTTTGTCTAGTTTGACTTTCAGGCAGCCAAGTGTCTGCCCCTCGTCGTCAGCGATAACGTACGTCACGTTGAGTTGTCCTGGGCCTGGCGGGACGAAGATATCCTTAGCGCCCGGTGCCAAGGCAATGTCTGCAGCAGAGTTTCGGACATGAATTGAAATATTCAAGTCGTTCGTAATCTGCACCTTCCACCCGGGGTCAGTCGGATCAATTGGCCCAAATGTGTTCTCGAGCACCGCGCCGATAATGCCGACCGCGAGAACGCTGGCCAAAGCAACGACCACGGCCACAACTGCACGTCGCTGTAAGCGCAGGGTGGTAGTTCGATTTGGCGTCATGGTCTTTGGTTTTGAAAAATCGGATCCCCCTCACAGTCCGGCCGCATCAGGTTCGGAGCCCGCATGGACGAGATCCTTATATAGGGCCGCCTGAACTTCTTCGATCCTGGCTTCAAACGGACGGTATATCAGTCCACTGTGCTGTCGCGTTTGGCGTCGTCGCAATGATGGCGGATGTCGAGCAAGGCCACACAGACACATTCACGATGGTGTCGGACGGGGTAGGGATCATTCCAGGCGGGTCTGTGCTTGGCAAGGGTGCCAGCCTCGCCTTTAGGGCATGCAAGGGTGCCAGGCCTTGCTGAGTTGGGAGCGACGACTACTGCAGATGTTGCCCGCGACAGTTCGACTATCCGCCGGATGGCGCGGGTCTCTGATGATCAGCAAAGGCTGGCCATGACTTCAATGTGACCCAAGCGATCTATGGACAGGCAATGTGGGTCAAACAAATGGTTGGCTGGTAATGACGAGCCCTGGCCGCAGTGATCTCGTGTGTCGTCCAAGTCGCGATATGCTGCCGTCACCGCCGGGACCTGAAGCAGCTGCCCCTACCATTTAGGTAATGGGAGGCATCGCTCTAGGTCGACTGTGGGATACGAATCCTAAGATCGCGTTCGTGCTCCATCTATTGGTGTGTATCGCGGTAGGACTTGTTCTGTTGAGCTTGATTGTGGCGCGTTTGAGTTTGATTACAGTCGTAGTGGTTGGGATTTTGTTCCTGGTCGAAGTAATTGCTATTGTTCTTGCGACGATTGACGCCGCGCAGCGAGGTTGGACACGGTCCTAGGCGTCACCGACCGATAAGGCAAAAGAGGCGCCCGCCGGCCGGTGGGCGGCTGCTTGATGGGATTGCCGCAGACCGCGCAGCCGTTTCACGGGCGCGACGAGACCAGCTTAGGCTTGGGGCTCGTCTCGGTGCCAATTGTGCATGCTGACGTATATGCGCTCGGCTGACGGTGAGGAGGTGGGAATGCTCATTTCCTGATGTGAGAGCTGGATAAAGCTCCCGTGGTCCGCCGCAAAACGAACGACGGCGGTGCGACTCGCCCTTGACCAGGCGGCCTGCCGGGAGGTGATGAAGCCGCGCGCCCAGACCAAGCTCGGCGGGGAGGTAGAGCTCGAGAGCTACCGGGCTGTTCGCCAGCCGTGACCCTGCTCACCAATGCCGCGTTGGATCGTGTACTAAACGGGCTGAGCACCCGGCGCTAGCGGAAGGGTCTGGAGATTCTGCTAGGTCTGTAGCTCCTACTAAGGCGCCAATCCAGTGAGCAAGCCCGATCAGCCCTCTACGGTTCCACACCGGATACGCCGCCCGGCTATGTAATGACCTCAGTCCAGGAGACAACGTCGTGAGTCCCGTCAGGATGCTGATTCACGTACGTCGCGGATCCAGTAGAGATGTCAGCAAACTTCACGGCATAGTGAAACGTGCCTCGGGTGGTCACATCTCCTCCTAAATACACCTCGACCTGGCCTCCTGGTGCAACGCTGCCACACACCATCCGACGGTTAGCGGCGTCTATGTTGCAACCGGCCGTGGTGTAAAAGCCGGATAGGGTGCCGTTCGCGTGGTGCGCGAACCAATCGTCGTATCCACCTCCCGTGACGAAGATCAGAGCGAGCTGGCGGATAGCCGGCCCGGTGTTAAGGAACGATCCCTTCCAACAAGCCGAGTCGTTGGGATGCGCGACAGGGCAATAGTCACCGCCTAGCTGAGCGGTCAATGGCGCTGCAATGGGCGGCAAGATGCTCGGCGACGGGTTGCTCGAAGGCGTTACCGTTGCAACTGCATTTGCGCCAGACGCATCGCTTGATTGTCGACCCAACGATTGAGTAATTGCATACACGCCCACGCCGCCGCTCATCAAGACGAGAGCTGCTGCCGCTGCGAGGATGATCGGAGTGCGGCTTGCTCGCGGTGGCTGAGGCGCCATCCACGTTGGCGCCGGCACGTCAGCTGAGTAAGCGCCCGCAATCGAGACGCTCGCCGGCTCCGCTGTGGCTGACGTTAGGGACGCCGACAACTGTCCCGGAGGGTCGGTCCCTGCCGGTAACCATGAGGGTCGTGCAGCCTCAGGCTTGGACTGACCGGCCGATATGGGAACGGATGGTGAAGGCATCGGGCGCCATGCCTGGCCGTCCCACCAGTAAGCGCCGTCGGGAGAGATCTGACCAGTTGGCTCAGTCACCGCTGAAGCTTATCTAGCGTGCACGGGCAATCGAGCAACCTGACGTGCCGAGTTCGTTTTCCTTGGTGTCTTACGCAAGGCGCCGTTTGCAAAGCCCTCAATTCAACGTGCTGGGCCTTTGATAATTGCGCCTGTCCCCAGCTTGCTGGCCCTTTACGAATGCTCCTCATGCCCGCTGTGAGATCGACCGCGTCGATGTCATCGAGGAGCTGTTGACAAGATGACCGGAAGGCACCGACCTCAGCGGGCACGCCGTCGCTGTCGATAATCGAACCCCATGCCTATCCGGTTAGCTCCGCTGTGGCGAACGGGCCGCCCTTGTGACTTGGAGTTGGCCCCGCGTGCTCGGGACAGACTACCTTGCTTTCGTGATGAGCCATCCGTGACACATGCTGACCATTGAGACCACGCAACTGGTGCTTCTTCCATGGACCGACGAGTACGGCCAGGAGCTAGCCCGAATCTACGCCGATCCGGAAGTGATCCTTCACACAACCTACCGACGACCGCTCTCGCGCAACGAGTCAATGGAGGTCTCCGCCCGGAGCAGTCGGCTCTGGCAGGACTACGGCTTCGGACCGTGGGCGGCGATCGAGAAGGTTAGTGGTAAGTGGGTTGGCCGGATCGGCCTGAACCTTCTTGCTGACTGGCCCCTGGAGGACAAGTGGGAGGTCGGGTGGCTGCTCGACCGGACGTACTGGGGTCGGGGACTTGCCACAGAAGGCGGCCAGGCCGGGCTTGGGTTCGGATTTGCGGCCGCGAAACTGGAGCGCATCATCAGCGTGACGGTTCCGGACAACATTCGCTCTCGGCGAGTGATGGAGAAATGCGGGCTGACCTATCAGGGAGAGCTTTGCTGGAGGGAGTCCGACGTGGTTTGGTATGCGATTGGTCGCACCACCTGGACGGAGATCGCACCGGAGCTAACCGGATAAGCGTTATCGAACCCTATCGCCAGCTTGGCCTCGCGCGCGTCTTCTCTTTAAATGTAGGCGGCGACGATGGTATCGATAACTACCCCGTATCGCGACCTATCAAGCCCCGAACCCAACAGAACTTGAAGCGATGTGCGAACTATGCCCTCACCTCCTGACCGTTTCGACAAGCCGCTTATCGGGCGGCCACGTATGCGCCGTCCGCGGTGGCTTAGAAGAGAACCGGCCGGCCCAGCCCGGCCGCGAGCGGGACTCCAGGCTACTTTGCAGATCCTTCACATTCCAGTAGAAGGTGGCCCGCGGCACGTCGATCTTTACGTTCCGATTCTGGAACACGACGACCGTACCATCCACGTGGATCTCGGCCTTCAGGTCACTCATGAACTCGCGAATCCTGCTGTTCTTCGCCGCAGCGTGTGCAACAGCCTTCTTGGTGGGATTCAAGAGCTTCACCAGCGCAAGTAGCAGCTGCGTGCCGTGATGGCCATCTTCGGACCCCTGGTGATCCTTTAGTACATAAAGCTCTCGGATCTCTTGGAATGCGTCGTCCGGCAGATCCTTGTACCTATCGCCACGGTCCCCGGACCACTCCGCACTCGCAAATCCAACGATCGAGGCATCAACTTCCGACACTACGACCGGTCCTACCTTTTCTTGCTCGTCAAGATCCTGCTTCCACATCTGGAAGAAGTATTCCGGTGTGGCTTCGTCCAACCACTTGTCATCCCCGAACATTCCGGCATAGGTCGTGCGATACGTCGCTGAAGAAGCTTCTCCCAGACGCTGCGCATCCTCAATCGAGGCCCGTCTAATGGACACGCCTCAGAATCGTGAATCTGGAGTAAGTGCCGGGGAGGATAGTCGTACGGAAGAGCCACGCTTAAGAGAGATCACCTAAGCCACGTCACACTCCAGCCCACCGCGCCGGTCGGAGTTAGCGTCACCGGTCAGATCATCTAATCCGCCTGTGGATGATGCGCAGCAGGAACACCGCGCAGATCACGAACCCGATGAGGCCGATCCCCACGAACAGCAAACCGGTCCCGGGATCGCCGAGGGCCTCGACGTTGGGCCCGCCTGCGAGCTGCCCGACGCGTGCGCCCACGACGAACAACAACCCCTCTACGACCACAAACGCAAACAGTGTGCCAATGGCGGTCAGGGTGCCCAGCGCCGCTAATGGTCGGGTGAACGCGAGCGCGATCGGGACACCGACATTGAGGAGGACGATCAGCCAGGTGGCGATCAGCGCGACGCCCGGCATCGAGAGTTTGACGATTCCCCCGGGCAAGACGATGTTGATCACGAACCAGATGCCGTTGAGCACGAACCAGGCCGCGTAGGCGAACCAGAAGTCGCGCCGCCTGGCGGGCCGGTTACTGGACTGATCAGCCATCGAGTGGCGCCAGCATAAGCTGGCCGCCCAGCGCTGGGATAACCACCGCATCGTGTGGGGTTCGAAGATCAGGCCAAGCGTGATCTGGCTGAGGTCCGACTTCGAGTCCACGACCTGAAGCAGAACTGCTTCTCCTGCGGCATTAGCACGCCGCTGGCGCCCTGCGAGTCGTTTCCTCGACTAACCTATGTAGTCATTCATGTAGTAATCCGGGCGAGATTGATGGCTGAAACAGGATGGAAATCGTTTCGTCAGCGACTGAAATGAGCTCAAAACCCTCGAAACGCCTCTCGGTGGACGAGACCGCCCAGATTTCGGGACCGTGAGGCCCCGGGTTCAAATCCCGGGCCCCGACCAAATTTGAACTCGAACAAGGTCCCGGTGCGGAGCTAAAGTGACAGTGTCGCTGTTCTACGGCAGTAGTTCTGCAGTAGTGTCGCCCGTGCTGACGACTAGCATCGCAGCACCAGCGGCTACGCATTGTCCGGTCGGATTTGCCTACGGAAAGCCGATCGCCTTCCTTCACCGTGCAGGGAGACCTCCGAGCCCCTCGGCCGTAGACTCCCATGTCCATCGGCGCCTTCAAGCGTGCGCCCGATTTCAGAGGACCCCTCACCCCGTGGCGAATTCATCGTCAGATGCGACCACTCCGCTCATGCCGTTCTTGAATTGGCCCGGAGGGAAGCGTCTTATAGTCGGCGCCGGTCACGGTTAAGCAGGACGACCGGCTGGGCGGTAACGAGGTGGTCTGGCAAAGGCGCGTCACCAGACGTCATCCGGACGTTCAAGCCAGGCGCTGACTAGAAATGGAACGAGCGCAGGGGTCGTGACGCGATGCCTCACAGTGGCCGATGTGCACCGCGTCTGCGACCCCTCCTCAGTTCGAAAAGACTCCTACCGCAAGGCAGCGAAGTTGATGACGGGGCAGCGAACCAATGTGGAAGTGACCTGGAGCGTTCCTTTTCCCGCAGCGACAGCAGCGAGGATGTCGTCGTCCTTGCTTAGTTCGACGGGAGTTACCCCCGGGTTCCAGTGAAAGATCTGGAGGTTCCATGCACCGCCGGTGTAGCCAACCTCAGTCGGGATGAAGTTGAGGACGTTGCCGCCGGTTGGGTCGCCGGGCAGCGCGGACAGCAAGCGCGCGGTCTGCACGGCTGGGACGTTGCCATTGGCGTCGACGATGTGGTAAACGACGTTTCCCGCGCTGATCAGTTGCGCCGCGTGCGGCGACGACGTGACCTCGGCGGTCGCCTGGTATTCGATGATCTGGTGATCATAGAAGCCCGAATTCGCGGTGACCGCATTGGCGGAAGCCGATTGTGCGAACGCCGGCAACGCCACGACGGTCGCTAGTACCAACACGATACGAAAGAGTCTCATTAGTCGTCACTCCCCATGCTTTCGTCCGCGACACGTCGCGGCACGAGGCAGCATCCCACCGGCTTATGACAGCTTGATGACAGTCGATCACCGAATCGTGCGGGTTCGAAAATCAAGTCGAATGGTCTTCGGCCTAGCGGCAGTTGAGCGCGCGATAGGGTCGGACAGCTAGGATTTCGCGCCAGCGTGCTGGCTTCTCTCGTCTATTCATGATTCGGTTCCTGCTCGACGGGTTCGTAAGCGGCACAACGATCAGGCCAGACTCCAGGCCGAG
>Ga0137393_10003392_pt1 | contig 10349 bp, 7 predicted proteins | sample 15con2h34BmetaG_FD_101396 | JGI IMG/M metagenome (GOLD analysis project Ga0137393, IMG submission 101396) | Vadose zone soil microbial communities from Angelo Coast Range Reserve, California, USA - 15con2h3.4B metaG | ecosystem: Environmental > Terrestrial > Soil > Vadose zone > Saprolite...
ATTTTGAATACGGTGGTTTTCATCCTCTGCTCCGTTCGTCACGCAGCCCAGCTGCCGCTTCATCGAAATCGGACGCCGGACAGAGGTTAATCCTTGGAGCTAGCTCCCAGGTCAAGTGGTCACAACGACGGTGAGTTGATCGATGACGCGAGCCGTTTCGGCGGCGATGCCCGCGATCCGGATGCTTTTTCCCAGCTGCTCGCGAAGGAAGGGCGGCGCCCGATGCCACGGCTTCGCGCAGACGTGCAAACATCCGTTCGCCGGCGAGCGTGTCGACGCTTATGATTAAGCGATCACTTTCGCGGCGCGGCCTCATGCCGTGCCTTCAATTCCCGCCGTCTGATAGTGACTGGCATTTGTGCTGGCCGTGCGAGGGCTGCCTAATGAAAGAAACGATACCACGCCGCGACCACGCGGTCTTGAGGTTCAGGTAGGGCAAACAGTGGGGGCGTCCGGTCTACCCCAGAAGCGGCGCCAAAGCGGAGATTTCTGATCCCTCGCCCTTCGACACCTTCTTGACGGATGAGCCTTCGCGCAGGGAAATCCTTGGCGAGGATCCGGTTGAACAGCGTCTTCAGGTTCTTGGGCCCTTGCGACGGCCGCTGGGTTGCGGACTGCCCCGCCTTGAAGCGAGTGTGCAGCAGCGGATGCCTGTGGCCGACCTTGTAATTGGTTTTTCATGGTCCGATCCAATGTCGTCGCGCAGCGCGCTGCAGTAAGCTGATGGCAATGGGCTTGCTCAATGTCCGCTTATCACCCAGGAGGAGACATCGGCGGAGAACTCAAATTGGTAATATCAGGGTGGCGGCGTCGTCGCGCCGTTCAGCATCCGGTCGCGGGCGACCCTGCGGCCGGCCGGCCGGCGCTCGACCAGATGGGTATTGTGCTCCAGCAAACCGACGAGGCGATCGATCTGCTCCTGCGTGTGATGGGCATTGATCTGAACGCGCAAGCGGGCGGTGTTGTAGGGCACCGCCGGGAATTTGATGACGTCGAGATGGATGTGCTCGGCGCGCAGGATGGCCGCAAGCTTGTCGGCCTGCCGGTCGTCGCCGATCAGGATCGGAACGATCGGCGTCTCGCGCGCGACCAGCTGAAAATCGAGCGCCGACATCCGCGCGAGGAAATGGCGCTGGTTCTCCCAGAGCTTGCGCCGACGCTCCGGCTCGTCGCGCACCATGTCGATCGCCGTGCTCACCGCCAGGGCCTGGTCCGGCGGCAAGGTCGAGGTGAAGCCGTAGGCCGGACAGGTGGCGCGGATAATCTCGGTGATCAGCGGGTTCGCCGCGATGAAGCCGCCGATCGCGCCATAGGCCTTGCTCAGGGTGCCCATGTAGATCAGCCGCTCGCTGGCGACGGCGAAATGATCGAGGATGCCGCCGCCGGAGGGCCCGAGCACGCCGGTGCCATGGGCGTCGTCGACGTACAGCATCGCGTCGTAGCGCTCGGCCAGTTGCAGCAGGTCCGGCAGCGGCGCGATGTCGCCGTCCTGGCTGAACACGCCGTCGGTCGCGATGATCTTGGTCGTGGCGTCGGACCGGCGCAGTAAGCTTTCGAGATGCCCGACGTCGAGGTGCTGGTAGGTCGAGCGCGCGGCGCCCGAGGCGCGCACGCCCTCGCGGATGCTGATGTGGCTGAGCTCGTCGCAGAAATACGCGTAGCTGTGGTCGCGCGACGGCGAAAAGCCGAACACCCGCGCGTATTGCGCGGCCCGCGGCAGACTCGTGAGCACCCCCAGGTTCGCGAGGAACCCGGTCGCAAACAGGATCGCGCTGCTCTTGCCCTTCGAGCGGGCGAGCTTGCGCTCGAGCTCGCCGTAGATCCCCAGGTTGCCGGTCAGCAGGCGGGATTCGCAATTGCCCACGCCATAGGTTTTGATGCCGTGGATGGCCGCGGCCTTGAGCCGCGGGCTGGTCGCAATCGCCAGATAGTTGTTGCTGCTGAAGGAGACGTGATCGCGCGCGTCAATCCGGAAGGAGGGGCTCGGCAGGCTGTCCACAGTCGCGCTGACATGTGGTGATTGCCAACCGCACCAATTGGCCAGCTCGACCCACTCGATCACGCGTTCCCCCAACCCGATTTGCTGCCGGCCGCGTTGTATCCCGCGGCTCGTGCCGTCACATAAATTCTTCGTAACCTTGCATCACGTGCATCCTTTGTCCATACAGAGTTCGCTGCGATTGGCAACGAAGCGCGAAGTTCGTAAATTCGCCCGCTGCGGCGTTAACTCTCGGCGGCAAGAGCCGCCACCCGTCCTGGTTCCGCGCCCGCGGTTTTCGCTAGTTTTGGCGCGACGGATGTGAATGCGGCCGTATACAAGGCGCAGCCCATGCCGGCAGCGGCGGCCCAATTGTTGCAGTGCGAAGTGACGGGTCGAGCATGATATTCGCCATCAAGCGGCACTTTGACGCGCGCAAGCACTCCGAGCTCGGGTCGTTGATCGCCCTGCGCGGAGTGAGCCGCGTCTTCGACGCCGGCGCCATCACCGCGCTCGAGAACATCGACCTCGAGCTCAGCGCCGGCGATTGCGTGGCAATCGTGGGCGCCAGCGGCAGCGGCAAGAGTACCCTGGTCAACCTGCTCTGCGGCATCGACTATCCCACCGCCGGCAGCGTGCAATGGGAGGGACGGCCTGTGCGGCGGCGCGACTGGTCACGGCTGCGGCGCCACGACATCGGCATCGTGTTCCAGGACTTCAACCTGATACCCACGCTCACCGCCGTGGAGAATGTGGAGCTCGCGCTGCTGGGTTGCGGGCTCTCGGCGCCGCGCCGCCGAAACCGTGCGACGACGGTACTCGCACGGGTCGGGCTCGATCACCGCATGAACCAAGCTGTCACTGCGCTCTCGGGCGGCGAGCGGCAGCGAGTGGCCATCGCGCGCGCGATCGTCAACGCGCCTCACCTGCTGCTCGCCGACGAGCCAACCGGCAATCTCGACAGCGCGAGCGCCGCCCATGTCGCCGATCTTCTGTTCGACTTGTGCGAGCACTCGAGCATGACCCTGGTCCTGGTGACCCACGACGAGCGGCTCGCGCAACGATGCCCGCGCCGGATCCGGATCAAGGACGGCGCCATCATCGAAGGCGCCGGGAAGGCCGCCTCCGCGCGGGCGCCCGCGGTGCGGGCGATGTCATGAACCTGATCGACCTCGCGCTGCGCAATCTGATGCGGCGACCGGTCCGCACCGGCCTGTCGATCCTCGGCATCGGGCTCGCCGTCGGCAGCGCTCTCGGGCTGACCGCGCTCTCGCGCAGCATCCAGGAGAGCGCGCGCGAAGGGATGGACGAGATCGGCGACGACCTGGTCGTGATGCAGAAGGGCGCGTCCGACGTCTTCGGCGGCTGGATCCCGGAGCAAACCGTCGAGCGGGTCGCAGCGGTGCCGGGGGTCGCGCGGGTCGCGGGCGAGCTCATCATGTTCGTGCCCGGCGACAGCGGCGGCGGCAGCATGCTGATGCTTGGGTGGCCCGCCACCAGCTACCTGTGGAAAAAGGTTCCGCTGCGTGAGGGCCGTGTGCCGGCCGCCGGCGAGCGGGAGGTCGCCGTGCTCGGCGATGCGGTGGCGGCTTCCCTCGGCAAGAAGGTCGGCGACGAGATGAGCATGCTGGGCGAGACGATCCGCGTCATCGGGATCGCCAACTACACCACCGCCGTCAACCGCGCGCAGATCCTGGTGCCGCTCGCGGACCTGCAGGAGGCAGCCTTCCGGCCGCGGCAGGTCAGCATGATCCATGTCAATATCGACCGCGGCCCGCCCGCCGCCGAGCTCGCCAAGGTACGCGCCGACATCGAGGCGCTCGGCGCTCTCACGGCCTCGACCGCGGACGAGGTGCTCAACAACGACCGCAACTTCGCGATCCTGAACGCGGTGTCGCTGGCGGTCGCGATCATCGCCGTGGGTGTGGGTGCGCTCAACGTGCTCAACGCGCTGGTGATGGCGACCCAGGAGCGCACGCGCGAGATCGGCATTCTCGCCGCAATCGGCTGGAGCAATTCCCGCATCATGGCCTCGATCGTGATCGAAGGCCTTTTGATGTGCGTGACCGGATGCGTGCTGGGAGTGCTATTGAGCTTCCTCGTCGCTCTGGCGTTTCCGCACATCCCCGCCATCGGCAGCCTGATCTCGTTCAAGCCGAGCGTCGCGATGATTGCGCCGACGCTGATTGCGGCCCTGGTCCTCTCGCTGCTCGGCTCGCTATTCCCGGCATGGCGGGCGGTGCGGATGGTGCCGGCGGAGGCGCTGCGGCGGCTATAACGTGTCCTGTTCCGTTGGAATCGGGAAATGTTCTAATTGGTGGCGCATGTCCTTATCGGAAATCCGGTTTCCACTTTTCCGGGACATGCGCTGACGCGGTGCTGCGGGTCCATTGCAGGCCGGGACGGATTCCGGTCCGGGAGCGGGTCTTGACGCAAAAATCGCCCGGTCGATGGCGGCTCGCGCTGTCGCAGCTGATCGACCAGCTCAGAATGCCCAATGCGGCGGCGACGGTCTATCCCTATCGCCGGTTGCGCAACTTCATTCTGGACGCGCTCACGGAGGGGCGGCGCAAGCCGCTCGCGCATCTCTTGTTCGAGGTCGATATTGCCCAGGCCCGCGAACGGCTCGAGGAGCATCGGCGCCGCAGCGGCGAAACGATCGCGATGACCAGCTACGTTGCCAAGAGCTTCGCCTGCGCCATCGAGACCGACAAGCGCATGCAGGGCTATCGCAAGGGACGGTCCCGCCTGGTCGTGTTCGACGACGTCGATCTGACCTTCATCGTCGAGCGCGAGTGGGAGGGCGAGGCACTGCCGGTCTTCCACATCGTGCGCGGCGCGCAGCGGAAGTCGGCGAACGACATCCAGCAGGAGCTGCGCCGCGCCAAGCAGGCTCCGCTCGGCGCCGAAGGTCCGCTGACCGCGCTTGAAATGTGCTTTTTCCAACTGCCGCGCTTCCTGCGCAGGCCGGTCTGGTTCCTGATCCGACACAACCCGTACTGGTTCAAGGACGTTGCCGGCACCGCCGTGGTCACCTCGATCGGCATGTTCACGTCGGGAGCGTCGGTCGGAATCTCGATCTCGCCGATGACCCTGACGCTGGTGATCGGCTCGATCGGGAAGAAGCTCGCGCTGCGCGACGGGCAGGTCGTCGAAAGCGAGGTCATCCACCTCAATCTCAGCGTGGACCACGAGGTCATCGACGGAGCCCCTTTGGTGCGCTTCGTCGACCGCTTCAAGACGATCCTGCAGGAGGGGACGGCGCTCGCGCCCCTGGCGGAGTGCCCGCCGGCCTGAATTATCCGTACCGCAGACAAAATGGCGCGTTTGATGTCCGCTATGTCCTGATAGCGGCGCAAAAGCCGACATCTCGAGAGGTCCGAGTTGGCCGAGTAGGCCCGGGGAATTTCACCCCGAGCCTCTCACAGATCCGGACTTGACACTCTCGCGTCATCCGGCTCGTGCCATCGCACGAAGGCTGCCGCCTTCCGCTGAACGTTCGGGCTCCTCCCGGTATGACCCGGTTGGCCCAAGCTCAACGGCGATGACCTGCCCCCTTCGCTCCACGGGCATTACCCCGCTTCAGCACTACTACGGGGCAGTCCGCCCCTCTCCGGCGCATCGGTACTTTCGGCCTCGCGGTTGGAGCCGCTTGCATGTGCGTGTCGGTTGGCGCGGCAGCCGGGCGCTGGGCGCCGAGGTCACGGTCGTCAATTGTACGGAGACCTCGGCTTTTCCGGTTTACTGCGACTGGGAGACCTTCGGCCTGCCCGGCATGAAGGTGAGATGGGAGTATGCGCTCGAAAAAGCGGGCCAGCTTGGGCACGTGGCCTATCGCCACCGGAAGCTGGAATGCACATTCGACGGGTCGCCCGATCAGCAGCGCTTCGCCGAAATCTGGCGGCGGCACATTGGCAAGACGCCTGTGTTTGAGCCCGCCGAAGGGATGCTTAGGGATGGTGTTTGGTGGGGTTGAAGATATCACATCGCGCAACGGCAAGGGGGACTGGAACGGGCTCTAAACTACTAGAGCAGAGGGTCAATTATTCGACGCTGCAAGGTCTGGGTTTGGGTCGACGCTGTTGAAAAAGTCCGCGGCGCGCTCATTTGGCCGGCGGTCAAGACAGCACGACCAACCTGCTCGCCGGCTGCCCTGTGATTTTCCTCCCGAGTACCGCCATAAGATCGCCACTGGCGTTTGATGGGGTTCAACAAGAAGGACAACAGCCCTGCCTTTTGGCAGCAGAGGAGCAGGTTCCAACATAATGCGCGCTGTGCGAACCTTCGTGGTCATCGGGCTGATGGCGACGGCAGGTTGGATGCCCGCCTGCGCCGCCGAGCGGGTCGATCTTCTTCTTGTGCTGGCCGCCGACGTTTCCGGCAGCATGGACGAGTCAAAATTCGAGCTGCAGCGATTGGGATACGCAGCGGCTTTCTCCAACCCGCGATTGATTGAGGCCATTCGCGGCGGGCCGAGTGGCCGCATCGCCGTTGCGTTCATCGAATGGTCCGGCGTCTTGCAACAGAAGATCGTAATCGATTGGACGGTGATCAGCAACGACGAGACGGCACACGAGTTCGGAGATCGCATAATTGAGGCATCGCGCGCGTTCGCTAGAAGCGGCACATCGATCAGCGCCGGGATCGACTTCGGGATGACCCAACTCGATCGGGCGCCCTACAAAGCGCAGCGCCGCGTGATCGATGTTTCGGGGGATGGCGACAACAATTCTGGCCGCGACCCTGCTGCGGCGCGGGATGTGGCGATCGCCAAGGGCATCACGATCAATGGGCTCGTCATCCTGACCGAGCCGCCATCCCACTCCTATTCCAGCCACACCAACCCTCCAGGCGGGCTTGCAAACTATTATCGCAACAACGTCATCGGCGGCGCCGCAGCGTTCGTCGTGGTCGCGGACAACTTCAATTCCTTCGGCAACGCCATCACCAAGAAGCTGATCGCGGAGATAGCGCAAGCTGAGCCGCAGCAGCAGGAGGGTTCTCAGAAACGTCCTGGTTCGAGGAATTGAGAACGGGGCCGCATGGCCGCCAGCTTCTCGGGCGTAGGGAAGCGCGGATTGGGTTCGGCCAGTTTCCGTTCCTGATGCGAAATGGTCGCCTATGCCCTCGTGCTCCCGCCGCCGCCGGCGCGGCACAGAAAAAGCCCCGGCCGAGGCCGAGACTTACAGCCCACCAGACTGCATTGTAGCAGCGTCGCCGTTGTGCCGTTGTGTGCTATCCTTGTACCTCAAGGCCGAGGCAGATGAGCGGGCTGGCCGTTGCCGCATCCGAGGTCGAGGACAACGTCAGTCCGCCGGAGTCGGGTAAGGCTTCGCACAAGCCCGAGGCGGTATTCGAGCAGCCGCCGCGCGTGGCCGTGCTGCTCGGCAAATCCGGAAGAGGCACGGCAGTACAAATGCAGAGGTTGCGGTTGGGCTTGGTCGCGACCTGGACCGTCAGCCTCAGCCGCCGCCAAGCCGCTTCGATAGCGGCCGCTCGGTCAAATCCACCGAAGCGTTTCAGATTCACCTTAGATCAACCCTGCCTATTATTAACCTGCAATCTTAGGAACTTACAAAAACTTTTGGTGTTTTCTTTAAGCGGAACGCTGGAGAGGCTCTATGCGCACCCCCGCTTGCTACCGCCGCCAAGGTCAGTCATCCCTCAGCCTGGGCGCACGGCTAAGCCCTTCTCACAGAAAGCCACGACAGGACGAATCAGTTCTCTCGCTTGTAAAAAGCTCGGAGCCTGCGCCGATTGACATGCCAGCCTTCGGCAAAACACTCGGCGAGATCATCACCAAGTCTGTAAGCGCCTCCCGTAAGCGGCAGAAATCCAGATAGTAGTGGGTGCGTCGGGCGAAGCGCGGTAGAAGCCGACTACCAATCCGCAGCGGGCCGCGTTTACAATCGCCGCTTCCCGCAGATCTGCAGTCATTCCCTCGTCGATCCAGTCGCCCTGCGCGCCGACATCGGGCTGGGAGAAACTCCAGGTCGAGAATTAGGTCAGGCTTGTTCGCAAGCGGTTCATCGCCGCACTTCAGAGACCTGGAGTTGGTGCGCGCGAGATCAAATGAGAGACGGCATGCATGAGTGTGGCTGTCGCCCAACCAGCGCCGGTCTCGCCCCCATCGTTCGCTGCCACTCAGTGCTTCGAATCAACCCGCCGCATTGAAAAAATTCGCTTGGGGCCAAATTTCTAGATTACTTCGATTTATCAACCACTTAGCGCGGAGCTGTCGGCAGCAGGAACCTTTTCGCGATCAATGGATTAACAGGGCGGGACGTGATCGAGGGGAAAAATCATGAGGTTTGCCTTCACTCAGACGGGATCAGCTCCCGCCACCTTCCGGCCTGCCTCTGTTGGGGAAGCATCGACAGACGAGATGCTGATCGAGCGGATCGCAGACGGCGATCAGCTCGCGATGCGGACGTTGTTTGCCCGGCATCAGACGCGGGTATACCGCTTCGTTCTGCGCCTGGTGAGAAACGAGGCGACAGCAGAGGATGTTTTGAGCGACGTGTTTCTCGACGTCTGGCGCCAAGGTTCGCGATTCAACGGGCGGGCGGCGGTTTCGACGTGGCTGTTGGCGATCGCCCGCTTCAAGGCGATCTCAGCGATGAGACGCCGGATCGATGCCGAGTTGGATGCCGGCATGGCTGATACGCTCCCGGATCCGGCAGACGATCCGGAAGCAGCCTTGGAAAACAAGGATAGGGCTGAAGTTCTCCGCCGCGGCTTGGCGCAATTGTCGCCCGCCCATGCCGAGGTCATCGACCTTGTCTATTATCACGACAAATCGGTCAAGGAAGTCGCCGCGATCATCGGCCTCTCCGAGGCTACGGTGAAGACGCGCATGTTCTACGCCCGAAAGAATCTCGCGGAGCTTGTTCAAAACGGTGTCCGGTCAACCGTGCACTAGATGCTGGTTCGGTTTGCTCTCTTCGCCGGGACTTTATGATCGAAAGTTATGGTCGCTCGCACGCCTTTGTCGCTGGCGGCGCCCCGGAGAATGCAGGGCCTCCCAGAGGTCATCGCGGAGTTGCACGTTCAGCCAGAAATCCGCGCTGTTGCCGAACACGCGCGGCCAGCATCAGGGCAGTATCGGCGGTTATCACGCGGCGATCGTTGCACAGTTCGTTGACTTGCTTGCGTGTACCCTATGCTGTCCACAGCGTCGGCCATTGCGGAGCACTCTATTCGATGACATACCTGCGACGTTCCAAGATTGGCAGCAACATCGCAAAATGCCTGGTTTGCTTGCAAACAATGGACGAGTGGGATTCAACAGAGATTCGAATCTACAAGCGACCTGAAGGTGCCGAGCGCACCGTCGACGGAGGGATTAATGGCAACCAAACGAGCTCGGCGCACTAGACGCCGACCCTGGTCAAAGGAGGACGTCCGAACGCTGAGGGCGCACTCTCGAAGCAAGTCGCCAGTCAAGAAGATTGTAAGAGCCATGAAACGTACAGCCGGAGCGCTCCGGCAAAAGGCACGGAACCTTGGCTTGCGGCTCGGCCATCGACGGTGAGTTGGGACCAACCCCTCTTCGTTCGTCGGGCGTTGGGGTCGGAGGTATCACCCCACTGACTGCCGCGAGCGGGAGTTCGAGCGTTCGCCGCAGGTCTCAGACAGTTGCAATCTGCCGCGCACCTGTGGCGCGGCGGCAGCTAAAAGCTGGCTCGGCGCGGACGCTCCGCGCCGAGACAAGGGGCGGTCCGGTTCTCCCCTTACTCCGGTGGGATGCCGGCGTCCTTGACCATCTGCCCCACTTGCCGAGCTGGACCTTGACGAAGTCCTCCAACTCCTCGGGCGCACTTGAAAACGCCTCGAAGCCAGTCGGACCGCCAGGCTGCCTGCGCGCCACCACCGAGCTGGCCGAGGGGCTACGGCCACGCGCTTCACCTCGGAAGTGTGCGGCTGGTTAGGTTGTTACACTCCTCGCAGCGATAGGTGACGAGATCGCCATCGTGCTGATCGCCACCATGTTGGCCAGGGAGGAGCATCGCCAACGTTGTAGGGCCATCGCACTTCGGACATCGGGGCGCAAAGGCTTGCAGGTCTCGGTTTCGTTTAGATCCCTCACTAGTGTTGCACACTAAAGTTGGTCCTCCTTGCTCGACAGACCCGATGAACTTAGCCTGTCCTTGCTCAAAATCTCCACAAGGCTGAGAAAGACTGGAGATTTTTACGGGCTGGCCATACCGTCACGGTCATGGTGACGATTCTCTCCGCTATTTTTTCGATCTTCGAATTCCGTGTTCGCAGCCGCATCTCGCTGGAACTTGAGCTCATTGCCCTGCGACATCAGGTGACCGTCCTGCGGCGACAGCGTCCGGGTCGGCCTCGGCTTTCATCCCTAGACCGG
>Ga0137393_10003395_pt1 | contig 10345 bp, 11 predicted proteins | sample 15con2h34BmetaG_FD_101396 | JGI IMG/M metagenome (GOLD analysis project Ga0137393, IMG submission 101396) | Vadose zone soil microbial communities from Angelo Coast Range Reserve, California, USA - 15con2h3.4B metaG | ecosystem: Environmental > Terrestrial > Soil > Vadose zone > Saprolite...
CCACTCCCAGGTGTCGTTGACCGGGCCAAGAGAGAATGGAGCCACGTGATCTCCGCCGAAGACACGCGCCTTTCCCAGACGCGAATCGAACGCCATCGAGTGCCAGAAACGGGCAGTTGGTGCTGAGCTCGTGTTGATCTGGGTCCAGTTGCTTCCGTCCCACTCCCACGTATCCGCCTGGCGCACTCCTGCGGCTCGACCGCCGAAAAGCACGACCCGCTTGCGGACGGAGTCGAATGCCATCGCATGGCCGAATCGCGGCGATGGGGAGGTGGCCGGATTCAGCTGAGTCCAGCTCGTGCCATCGAACACCCAGGTGTCGCCCAGGTCAAGACCACCACCGCTCCCACCGAAGAGGACCGTGACGCCTCTTGTCGCATCGAAGGCCATTGCATGGAACAGCCGCGAGGGCGGCGATGCAGCCAGAGATCTCAGCGTCCACGCGGTTCCATCCCATTCCCATGTATTCGGTGGCGCCGCGCCCGCGGTCAAGCCCCCTCCAAACAGGACTGAACGCCCGCGGGCGCTGTCATAAACCATGGCTGCCCCGACCAATCCTGGAGGGGACATCGATGGAGTGGCCTGAGTCCAGCTGGTCCCGTCCCATTCCCACGTGTCGGCGAAGTTCGAGCTGGCGTTGCTGCTGCCGCCGAACACCACGGCGCGGCTGCGTAGCGAGTCGTAGCTCATAGCCGCATAGGCGCGGCCCGCCGGTGCCTGAGTCGGGGCGGCCTGCACCCAGTTCAGCGCCCCTCCAGCCGCCTGCGCAGGAATGAGCGCGCCCGTCATCGCGACGGTTAGGGCTGCCACGACCGCAGACGTTTTCAAAAGCCGCAACGCGCTGGTTCGAGTCAGATTGACCTCCGATTGGCGCGTGGGCGCCTGCGAGAGTTGCAGAGAGTCGAACGACCGGATCACGAATGTCTTGCGGAAATCGCGGGCGCATCGAGGAATGCGTTCGCGACCATCGCCAGTGCAGGAGACCCAGAAATTGTGTAATGCGTGAGGCCTGGAAGGATGGCGAGTTGCGCCTCGGGCCGGCGAGAACCGTCCAGGCCGGAATCGTGCTGTCCGCCGCCCAGCAGGCCGAAGAACTCGATGATGTGCTCCGGCCGGATGGCATCGGCGTCCGCGAAGACGATCATGGTCGGCGCCTTGATCGCCGCAACCTGCTTCGACCAGTCGTAGTCCTTTCGGAGCAGGTCTCCGAGCTTGCCAAACAGCAATCCCCAATTCACATGTGGATACAGCTGCGCGAGGGGGGACTGTGTCATGAACTCGCCGGCGGCGGGGCCCATCCGGTCGAAATCGGCCCGGACCTCTTGGTACCAGCCCTCGCGCCGGCACGGCGCTGAGACCACCACAAGCTTGGCACCGATCTCGGATGCCAGAATGCGACCTGGAGAGCAACCCCGCCGCCAAGCGAAAGGCCCATGACGTCGGCGTTCTCGAAGCCGAGGTGCTTGAGCAGCGCGACGATGTCGTCGGCCATGGTCGCGAAGCTCAGCGGCCGGTCGATGTCGGCCGTGCGCCCGTGGCCCTGCAGGTCGACGGAGATGACCTGCCGCCCGCTGGCAAGCTCGGGCAGGATCGCGTCGAACATGGTCATGCCGACCACGCCGCCGTGCAGCAGGACGAGCGGATCGCCGGCCCCGCGAATCTCGTGGTAGAGGTCGAGGCCGTTGACGGGCGCGTAGCCGGTTTTGATTGACGTGGTCATGGTTTCGGATTTCCTCCTTCTTGTCGGTTTCTATCCTGAGGCCCGTTACACCGCGGGAGATAGGCCGTTAAGTCGCCATATGCAGCGCCTTGTCATCGCACTTCTGGCAGCCGGACTCGCCGTCGGGCTGGGCGCATGTGGTCAGAGCCTTTCCGAGGTGAAGGTCGACGACTCGAAGAACGGGCAGTCGGTGCAAGTCCACGTCGGGGACACGGTCAAAGTCACCTTGAATTCGACTTACTGGACGTTCGACCAGAGCTCTGACCCGCTCGTTCTCAAGGAACTCGGCGACCAGGTCGTCACCTCGGATCCGATGGGGAGCTGCCTTCCCGGGATGGGCTGCGGAGTCACGGCAGCCTGGTACAAGGCGGTGTCCGTCGGCAGCGCTACGGTGTCAGCGTCTCGGGTCAGCTGCGGAGAAGCGCTGAGGTGCCTGGGCAACCAAGGCACGTACCGGGTGACGGTCGCTGTGAGCGCCTGATCAGACCTCTAACCGGGCGCGACTAAAATTCGAGACGCGATGCCGAAGGTGACGATGATCGGGGCCGGCAGCGCGGTCTTCGCGCGCACGGTCATGACCGACATTCTCGCCGTCGACGGCCTGGATACAGGGACCTTCGCTCTCGTCGACATCGACCCGGAACGCCTCGAGCTCGCGCGTCAGATCGCAGAAAGGCTCGTCGACCTGTCAGGCAAGCGGTGGACGGTGGAGGCCTCGACCGACCGGGGCGAGGTCCTCGCGGGAAGCAATTACATCGTCAACTCGATCGAGGTCGCCGGCCTGCAGAACGTGCGCGCCGACTACGACATCCCGCTTCGCTACGGCGTCGATCAGTGCATCGGAGACACCATCGGGCCCGGCGGCATCTTCAAGGCTTTGCGCACGGGGCCGGCCTGGCTCGACATCGTCGCCGACGTCACCCGGCTGGCGCCCGAGGCGTTGATCCTGAACTACACCAACCCGATGTCAATCCTCACGCTGGCCGCGGCGCGTTCCAGCGGGCTGCCGGTCATCGGCCTGTGCCACAGCGTGCAGGGCACGTCGAGGCTTCTGGCCGACTATCTCCAGGTCCCGTACGAGGAGCTCGACTGGAAGTGCGCCGGCATCAACCACAACGCCTGGTTTACCAGGCTCGAGCGCAACGGCGAAGATCTCTACCCGCTGCTCCGCCGGCGAGCCGCCGACCCCGAGATCTACGAGCAGGACCCTGTGCGCTTCGAGGTGATGCTGCACCTCGGCGCGTTCGTGACCGAGTCCAGCGGGCATTTCTCGGAGTACGTCCCGTACTTCCGCAAGCGTCCTGACCTGGTCGCGAGATACGCGCGCCCCGGCTATCTGGGGGAGAGCGGCTTCTATGCCAACAACTGGCCGCGCTGGCGTCGGGACAACGACGAGCGCATCCACGCGATGCTGAGTGGCGAAGCGGAGGTCCCCAAGGCGAGCAGGCACGAATACGCGTCCTGGATCATCGAAGCCATCGAGTGCGGGCGCGCGACGAGCGTCCACGGGAACGTGACTAACGACGGCGCTATCGAGAATCTGCCGAGCACCGGCTGCGTGGAGGTGGAGTGCCGCATCAGCGCGGAGGGCGTGCAGCCGGTCCGTTTCGGCTCGATACCAGAGCAGCTGGCGGCCTTGAACAGCGCCCACATGGCCGTGCACGAGCTGGTCGTCCAGGCGCTGCTCGAGCGCGATCGGCAGAAGGCCAAGTACGCGTTGATGATCGATCCTCTTACAGCCGCAGTGTGTTCGCTCGAGGAGATCGACCGGCTCTTCGACGAGATGTGGGACGCGGAACGCGAATTCCTGCTTCCCTTCGAAGGTTAAACCAATTCACGCCCCACTCGTTGGAGGGCGGACTCCCCCCTTGGAGCGTCGGGCCTGGCGGAGCCAGCTCCCAACGCACCCCCTGGACCCTTTGCCCGCAGGGGACAGGGGGTCAGCCTAAGAACTCGGCGACAGCCCGAGCGGTCTCGGTCTGCATCCCAATCGCGTAGTGGTTGCTGTCCACCTCGACGAGCATTGACTCGGGCACCTCGCGCAGAAATCGCTGCGCATCGGCGGCGGTGAGGATGTAGCCCAGCCCGGGCAGGATCTCCTGACCGGCGCGCACCAGCAGCGTCGGCATCGTCACCGCCGGCCACAGCGCATAGGGATCGTGGGACTTGCGGTAGCCCTCGTCCTCCCACGGCGCGTCCTTCGACGTTCGGGCACGAACACCGCCTGCGACGTCCTCGAGCTCGTAGTCGAACAGCCGCTCCCAGGCAGGCCAGGGCGTGTACATCGGCAGCTTCTTGGCCAGGTCGAAGAATGCCGCGCGAGTTGGATAGATCGTGCCCAGGCGTTCGAGTCCCGCATAGACGGGCGCAACCGAGCTGGCGTCAGGCTCCGCGCCACCGTCAATCAAGACGAGTCTGCGCACGCGACCCGGAGCCAGCGCGCACACCACGAACGCGATCCAACATCCCATCGACCAGCCGACCAGGTCGAATGATTCGGCACCAAGCTGATCGGCCATCTCGATCACGTCCCTCGCATGCGCCGGCCAGCCGTACGTCCCCGGTGCGGTTTTTTCGCTGCGGCCGCGGCCGCGAGGGTCGTAAGCGAGACGGCGAAATTGATCGGGGTCGAGGGCTTCGAACATGACGTCGAAGCTGCGGAGGTTCGCCGACAGGCCTGGGATGCCCACCACCAGCCGTCCCTTGGGCGAGCCGGTCAGCTCCGCGGCGATCACGCCCGACTCCAGACGAAACGGCCTGGCGTCCGGCGCTGCCGTCACGCCACCGCGCGGCCGAACGCGCGCGCGCCCAAAACGATGGAGACGAAGCAGAGCACGCCCATGATCACCACGCCTTTCAGCACGCTCGGATCACCGAGATGACCGAGGAAGACGGCGCGGGCGGCGTCCACGGCATAGGAGAGCGGGTTGACGAGCGCGATGTTGCGCAGCCATGACGGCGCCAGGCCCATGGGCAGCAAGACGCCGGACAGAAGCAGGATCGGAAGGGTGGACGTGAAGATGATCGGCGCGTAGCTGTTCTCGCTGCGAGTCCACAGCGCGACCGCATACGCGACCGATGCCGTCAGGAGACCGATAAGAGCAATCAGCGCCAGCACGACCACCACGCCGATCACGTTGATGCTAAGACCGAACGGAAGGGCCAGCAGGATCAGGATCAGCGACTGCACGAGGATCGTGAGGACATCGCGCAGCGCCCGGCCCAGCAGCAGCGCCACCCGGCTTACCGGTGTGACGCGCAGCCTCTCGATCACACCGATACGTAGTTCGGCGATGAGGCTGAAGCCGACGCCGGCCGCCCCGAACAACCCGAGCTGGACCAGCAGCCCGGGCACGAAGACGTTGTAGGCGCCTCCCGTTGGGAAACCGGGCGTCGAGGCCAGCGGCTTCAGCAGGGGCGCGAAGAGGATCAGGTAGAGCAGCGGCTGGACGACGCCGATCACGACCCATGCCGGGTTGTGCGTGAAGATCCAGAAATACCGCCCGAACACGAGCCAGGTGTCGCGCAGCAGCTTCATGCCGCCACCTCGCGCAGCGAACGGCCGGTCTGGCGGAGGAAGACGTCGTCCAGGCTCGGCCGGTGCAACCCGATGGTCAGCAGCTGCAGGCCTGACGCATCGAGCTGGCGCAGGATCGCAGGCATCGCGACCTCGCCGCGATCCACATAGAGCCGGACCGTTCCCTCTTCGATCGAGGCCTCGCGCACGTAGGGCTGGTCCTTGAGGCTGTCCAGGGCGGCTCCGGGTGAGCCGGCCACGGTCAGCGTGACCACGTCGCCTGCAACGGCGCGCTTGAGCTCCTCGGGCGTGCCTCCGGCCACGATCTTGCCGTAGTCGATGATCGCGATCCGATCGCACAGCGCGTCCGCTTCATCCAGGTAATGAGTCGTCAAAAACACAGTCGTGCCGCGATCGTGCATACGCCGCACCTCGTCCCACACGCGGGCGCGCGACTGAGGGTCGAGTCCCGTAGTCGGTTCGTCCAGGAACAGAAGTTTTGGATCGTGAACCAGCCCGAGCCCGATGTCCAGGCGCCGTTTCTGTCCACCCGAGTACGTTTTGACCGGCCGGTCGGCGCACGCCTCCAACTCCAGCATCTCGATGAGCTCGGCGGCCCGCTTGCTCGCGGCCTCGCGCGTCATTCCATATAGCCGGCCCTGGAAGGTCAGCTCGAAGCGCCCCACCACCTCATAGTCCGACCCCCCGGCCTGGCTCACGTAGCCGATCAGTTTGCGCACCCGGTCTGGCTGGGTCAGCAGATCGCAGCCGGCGACCGTGGCCTTGCCGCCGCTCGGCGGCAGCAGCGTGGCGAGCATGCGCAGCGTCGTCGTCTTGCCGGCGCCGTTGGGTCCGAGGAAGCCGAAGATCTCGCCGGTACGAACCGTCAGGTCTACGCCGGCCACAGCCTCGACGACCTGTTTGCGCGTCTTGAAGACGCGCCGCAGCCCGTGCGTCTCGATCGCTGCGTGCACAACCCCCGCCGCCACGAGGGCTATTTTCGAGGTTCCAGTCGCGCGATATCCTTTGCGCCATCTTGGCGAATCCGTTCAAAGGCTGGCCCGAAGAGTGTCAGCGCTTCTTCATTGGGCTCGAGCTCGACAACTCCAAGAAATATTTCGACGCCCATCGCACGGTCTATGAAGAGGCGGTGCGGGGCCCCATGGTGGCGCTGATCGAGTCACTCGAGCCGGAGTACGGCCCCGGCAAGGTGTTCCGCCCCAACCGCGACATCCGGTTCTCCAAGGACAAGTCGCCTTACAAGACGAACGTCGCCGGCTACGCGGGGATGGGCGGCCGTGGCGGTTACCTGGCGCTGGATGCGCGCGGGCTCACCGTTGCCGCCGGGCGCTACGAGTTGACGCCCGCGCAGTTGACCAAATATCGAAAGAAGGTCGGGGCCGACTCCACCGGCGCGCCACTGGCCGCGATCGTCGTCAAACTCGAAAAGGCGGGATATTCGATGGGCGGGGAGGCTCTTAAGCGCGTCCCGGCGGGCTGGTCGCAGGATCATCCTCGGGCGCGCCTTCTCCGCCACAAGCTGATCTACATCTACAAGGATTTCGGGCTGCAGCCCTGGCTGGGCACGGCAGCCGCCCGGAAGCAGGTGGTCAAGGTATGGACCGACGCGGCGCCCCTTAACGACTGGCTGCAGCGCAACGTGGGCTGAATTATCAGGTTTGTAAGCGCAAGTCACGTTGTCCTGGGCCGTTTGACGTGATGAAGATAGGCTGAAAAATAGGCAGTTGGCGTTATCGTTGGGAAGCTCAGACGGGAGCTCGAAGGAGGTGAGTCTCATGCGTCGTCAGGGGTTCCGCGCTGGTGACATCCGCCAGCGTGGACAGGGGATGGTTGAGTACGCGCTGATTCTGGTTCTCGTTTCGATCGTCGTCATCGTAATTCTGTTAACCATGGGGAACCAGATCCTCAACGTGTTTTCCAACGTGGTCGCGGCGCTGGGCTAACTCAGCGTCACCCGAATCTTTCAAAGGCCGGGCGCAATGCCCGGCCTCTTGCGTTAATTTCGGCTGGTGACAAGTCCGTGGTGGCGCGGCGCGGCCTTCTATGAGGTCTACGTCCGCAGCTTCGCGGACTCCAACGACGACGGCATCGGCGACCTGCCCGGTGTCACCTCGAGGCTCGACTACTTGAAGCGCCTGGGCGTCGACGCGGTCTGGCTCACGCCCTTCTATCCCTCACCGCAAACGGACCATGGATACGACGTCGCCGACTACGGCGACGTCAACCCGGAGTACGGCACGCTCGCCGACTTCGACCAGCTGGTGGCGCGCGCGCACGAGCTGCGCCTCAAGGTCCTTTGTGACCTCGTCCCCAACCACACCTCCGACCAACATCCCTGGTTCGAGGCCGCTCTGAGCTCACGCGACGATCCTCACCGGACCTTCTACTGCTTCGCCGACGGCAAGCCGGACGGATCGCCGCCGAACAATTGGCTTTCCGCGTTCGGGGGCCCCGCCTGGACCCACGACGAGCGCAGTGGCCAGTGGTACCTACATCTGTTTGCACCCGAACAGCCCGACTTGAACTGGTGGAATCCGCAGGTACCGGCTGAGTTTGAGCCCATCGTCAGGTTCTGGCTCGATCGCGGTGCGGACGGATATCGGATCGACGTCGCATCGGCGCTCTTCAAGCGCAAGGATCTCGCCGACGTGCCGATGGTCCGAGACCCTCTCAGCGGCATGGTCCGACCCGACCCGGCGTTCCTCATCACCGACCAACCGCAGGTGCACGAGGTGTACCGAAAATGGCGTCAGATCCTCAACGAGTACCAACCTCAACGCGTGCTCGTCGGAGAGATCTTCGAGCCCCAGCGCCAGTCGCGCTACATCCTCCCGGACCAGCTCAACATGGCGTTCGCGCTGATCCGCGTGCCTTGGGACGCTCACGCCTGGCGACGGTCGATCGAGGTCGACATGAATCCCTTGCGCGGACCGGGGGTCGCGCCGAGCTGGACTCTGTCCAACCACGACGTGGTCCGTCACGTCACGCGCCTTGGCGGTGGATCGACGGGACGCGCGCGCGCGCGAGCCGCGCTGCTGCTCCTCCTCGGCCTGCCCGGCCAGGTCTTTCTCTACCAGGGCGAGGAGCTGGGGCTCGAAGAGGTGGACGTTCCCCCCGAAGCACGACAGGATCCGCTGTACATCCACACGGAAGGGCATCATGCGGGGCGGGACGGCTGCCGGGTGCCGCTGCCCTGGAAAAAGGGCGAGCCCAATGCGGGCTTTTCCGTTGCTGATCCATGGTTGCCGATGCCACCAGGATGGGACGGGTTTGCGGTTGACGTCGAGGAGGCGTCGGGCACCTCGATGCTGTCGTTTTACAAGCGGGCACTGGCCGTGCGCCGCCGCCTCTCGCCCTGGCTGCCGGCGTCGATCGCCTGGGGGCCGGCGCCCGCGGGCGTGCTGACCTATAAGCGCGAACGCTTGACGGTCGCGTGCAACTTTCTCAGCCGCCCGGTCAGGTTCTCGGCCTGCGGACGCCTTGTACTGGCGAGCGCGCCGCTCGCCGCCGTCAGCGAAGGGCGGCTCACGTTGCCCGCCAACTCGGCCGCCTGGCTCGACTCTGTTTCAGCAACTTGATTCGCCGATCAGCGACGCCGGCGCCGCGCCGGCGCCGCGGCCGCGAGCCGCTCGCGAATCGCCGGCCGCCCGACCAATTCGCGGAATTGATCCGCGTCCGCGGCCCGCACGCATAGTGCTCAAAGCGATCGTCGTGTCCGGGGAGCCGCTCGGCCACGAACTCGAGGTCGGACCATCGCAGCCCCGCGAAAAGCTCTATACCCGCCAGCCTGTCGGCGCGGAGGCTCAAGGGCTGCAGAACCTCGACCAGCCTGGCCACCCAGCTGACGCTCGATTGCCCCGGGTCGTGAATCGCTTCCATGGTCTTTTCCCGCCTCGCGCTTGATTCAGCCGTGACGTAGCCAGGCTATCGACGGTGGGTTAAATCCGAGGCCCGAATCGGTTAACCGGAGTGGGTCGGACTGGGGAGAATCCCCAGTCCGGGGACAATTCAGGGTACAACCGCCCGCGTTGCCTGCCTTTAACCTCTCCCTAACCTAGGATTTCGCCCGCACCCGCTACAGTTGGGCGGTGGCGGTTGGAGCACACTCAGACCCGGAGCCGGTAGGCCCGGCGGCCCTCCCCGAGGCCCCTCGATTCCTGAACCGGGAGCTGTCCCGGCTCGACTTCGACGAGCGCGTCCTGGCCATGGCCGAGGACCCCAATTTGCCCCTCCTCGAGCGGGTGCGGTTCCTCGCCATCTTCAGCCAGAACCTGGACGACTTCTTCCAGGTCCGCGTCGCCGGCCTCAAGGAGCAGGTGCTGGCGGCAGTCGCCGTCGCGTCGCCGGACGGTATGTCGCCGCTGGAGCAGCTCAGGGCCATCCGCGGGCGAGTCGAAGGACTCGTCGAGCGTCAGAACCGCCTCTATACCTCGGGTATCGTCCCGGCTCTCGGCGCGACCGGCATCGCCATCGTTCGCGTTGACGAGATGAGCAAGAAGGAGTTGACGCAGCTCCACACGGTCTTCAGGCAGCAGATCTTTCCTGTGCTGACGCCCCTGGCCGTGGACCCAGGCCATCCATTCCCGTACATCTCCCACCTCTCGCTCAACCTTGCGGTCACGGTTCGGGACCCGCAGCGCCGCGAGCATCGCTTCGCCCGCGTCAAAGTGCCGCCGGTGCTGCCTCGTTTCATCGCGCTTGGCGAAGACTCGCGATTCGTCCCGCTCGAGGACGTCATCTCGCTCCACCTGCAGGCGCTCTTCCCCGGCATGGACGTGATTGCGCACCATCCATTCCGGGTCACGCGCGACGGCGACCTCGACGATGTCGACAGCGATGCAGAGGATCTGCTCGCCGCCATCCAGACCGAGCTTCGTCGCCGCCGCCGGCATGCCCGAGTCGTGCGCCTGGAGGTCGACCCCGGGATGTCGCCGGAGGTGCTGGAGCTGCTCACGCGCGAGCTGGAGCTGCAGCCGGCCGATGTTTACCAATCTGACGGATTGCTCGACCTCGGCAGCTTGAGCGCGTTGTGGCAGCTCGACCGGCCGGACCTGAAAGAGGAGCCGTGGACGCCGGCCACGCAGCCG
>Ga0137393_10003397_pt1 | contig 10343 bp, 8 predicted proteins | sample 15con2h34BmetaG_FD_101396 | JGI IMG/M metagenome (GOLD analysis project Ga0137393, IMG submission 101396) | Vadose zone soil microbial communities from Angelo Coast Range Reserve, California, USA - 15con2h3.4B metaG | ecosystem: Environmental > Terrestrial > Soil > Vadose zone > Saprolite...
CATCAAGAGAAGAGAGAAACGACGGCGGGCCATCGAGACAGAGATCAAGTCTTCCGCGCTGCGGACACCGAAAACGGGAAGAGTGGGGTCGACCCGGTGGACCGCTTGCACGACTGCTTCTCTGAGCGCGGCGGGGTCCGAGGCCGTGCGCAGATAGAGAGTCATATCGAGACCGGAGCTTTGAAAAACAGACAAGTAAATGTGCGGGGAGGCAGGCACGTCGAGGCCGTCGTCGGGGATATTGGCCACGATGCCGACGATCTGCACATCATTGGCGCCGGCTCCGAGGCGCACGAGTCTTCCGAGCGGATCCGATTGTGGCGAGTATCGTTGCACGAACGCTTCATTCACCACGGCGACTCTGTGTTTCTGGTCCGTATCGTCGTCGGTGAAAGCGCGACCGCGTAGCAAACTCGTCTTCACGACCCGAAAATAGTCCGGACTGACCGAACCCAATTCTGCCGTCTTGCCATTTCGGGCGGTATCCAAACTGTCGGCGAAGTAAAAGGCTCGAGGGGCCCTTCCATTCACGAAAGGAATGCTGTTCAGGCTTCCCATTGCCACTTGTTCCACGCCTGGGAGTAAGCTCGCCTGGCGCAATACTTCCCTGACAAAGGCGCTACGTGCGAGAATCTTTTGATAGGGGCTAGCCTGCGGGTTCTTCGGGGCGGGCATCCTGATTTGCGCGCTCGTGAGATTCCTTGGGTCGATCCCAGGGTTTGTCTGCACCACATCCCAAAAGCTGCGCATGAGCAACCCCGCGGCGGTGAGCAAAACGAGGGACTAGGCAATCTCGGCGGCTACCAGCGTGCTTCGAAAACGATTGTGCCGCGCACCCCCGCCGCCAGTCCTGCCGGCTTCTTTCAGATCGCGGTTGGGATCCAGGCTGGATATCTGCATGGCCGGAGCCAAGCCAAAGAAGATTCCGGTCAATACCGAGAGAAGAAAGGCGACGGCGACGATTCGGAGATCGAAGTGCACTTCACTCACGATCGGGTTGCGGGAAGAGGAGCGGACGCAGCAATACGGCGTTAACGACGGTGAAAATCGCCACGTTGGCACCGATGCCAAGAGACAGAGTCAGGACCGCGATGGCTACGAAGCCAGGGCTTCTTCGCAGTATGCGCAGGGCGTAACGCAGGTCCTGCGCCAGGCGCTCCAACGAAGCCCAAGTCCAGATTTCGCGAGTGTCTTCCTTGATCCGAGTGGTATTGCCGAAGGCGCGCGACGCGGCGTAGCGGGCTTCATCCGCGGAGAGGCCCGCTTCTTTCTGTTCTTCTGCCTGCAACTCCAAATGAACCCGTAGCTCCTGCTCTAGCTCTTTTTCCCTGAGCTGCTCGGCAGACCACGGGCGCCAAGCGGTGATTCGCTGCCACAGGTTCATATCAGTTCTCCCCAGCCGGCTCCATCACGCGGGCGATCGCTCCGGCGAGTTGTTTCCATTTCGAATCTTGTGTCGTCAGATGTTTCTTTCCAGCGGGTGTCAGCCAGTAGTACTTGAATTCCCGCTTTTGATTCGTGGCAGATTCCCACTTCGCGGTGAGCCAGCCTTTGCGCTCGAACCGGTGCAGGGCGGGATATAAGGAACCGTGCTCCACCTGAAGAACATCGTTGGAAGTACGTTGGATGTGCTTGGCGATCTGATGGCCGTGTGCCGGACCAAAGAGCAGAGTGCGAAGGATGAGCATGTCGAGGGTGCCTTGCAAAAGCTCAATGCGGTTTGAGGGTTCTTTCGGGACCGTCATGACAGGGGCTGGCCTGCCTTGTAAGGTAGAAGTTCTACCCTACTTTAGGTGAGCAAGAAGGGATCAGGCGAGAACGTCTGGCAGGAGGAGGCGCGGAATGCAAAAGCGCCTTCAGCGAGACTTCAATTCATGCAGAGAGGGGATGGAGACGGCGGTGGTGAGGGCGCGCTCGGGCAGGGGCTTTTTCTGTTGCAGGGCCTGGACGAGCATCTCGATAGCCTGGCCGGAGTTGGGGGGTACGTGGATTGTGGCGGCGAGAAGGCCACTGCGCACCCAAGCCTGGCCAGTCTTGGGCAAGCCGTCGCAACCGGTGAACGGCAGCTTGAGCCAGCGTTCCTGTTCCGACTCGTTGAGCTCCTGGAAGGCCTTGCGGGCTCCCATGGCCATGGAATCATCCTGGGCGCCGACGACGTCGATGGCTGCCTTCTGGGAGGTGGTGAGCTTGAGCCAAGAGCGGACCGAGCGCTGCGAGCTTTCTTCGGTCCATTGCCCTTTCAGGAGCGTTACATGGATATTGGAAGGTTTGGTTTCCTGCATGCCGAGGGTGCGATCCTTGGCCGCCGAATTCTCCGTGGGCCCCTGAATATAAAGAAGGCCGCCGCCCTTGGGAAGCAGCGCAGCAAACTGGCGGCCCTGAATGCGGCCGATCTCGACATGATCCGAGGTAACCACGAAGACCGGGACTGATGAGATCTTGCGGAGTTCGGGAATGTAGCCGGCGTCGCGGTTAAGAACGGCCCAGCCGATTCCGGCAGAAACGGCGGCGCGGGCCACCTGGGGCAGCGCGGTACCCCCGACGGGTTCAAAGACAATGGCATCGGGGCGGAGATTTTCCGCAGCCTGGACGGCTTTCAAGATTTGCGTGCTCTGGGTGATGGCGTCGTTATTGGCGTAGAGGATCTGAGCTTCCACGCCGAGATTCCGGGCCGCTTGCTCGGCGGACTGCGCCTGCTCGATCTGATAGTCGTTGTCGTCCGTGGTGAGCGAGATGAGGAATCGAGGTTTTTTCATAACGGTTCGAAGGCTCCGCCTGTGTTTTCCCTACCATACATCCAGCTGCAGGCGTTTCCACAGGGAATCGTGCCGGACGTGTCATCAATAGAAACGTGCACTTTGCGGGCACGTAGCGAGACTGGCAAAGGGAAGTTTTCATTGAGTCTATTTCGTGGCAGGACGAGTCGTGATTCTTCGGAGGGAACCAGAATGCATGCCGGGAGGAACAGAAAGAAGTCCGCCGGAGAGCAGATGCGCACCCTTAAGAAGTGCGAGGAGGCGTTGATCTAGTGCATGGAAAGCTTATCTGGTGCGACCCAAGTTGAGCTAGAATGGCGGTTTAGGGGATATCTCGCGAAGCCGGCGGGAGGAAGTCGAGGGCTTGGGCACACCTTAGCCATATCCCAATTTTGGAAGGTCGTCGAGGGAGCTGCGGATGACACCCCTACAAAGGAAGAGATCAGGCTCGCGCGGCTCCGACAAGGTCACGCTAAAAACCATTGCGGCACACCTTGGACTTACCCCTGGAACGGTCTCGGCGGCGCTGAATAATTCTCCTGCGGCACGTTCCATCCCAGAACACACGAAGAATCGGATCATCGCCGCGGCGAAGGAATTGAACTATCGCCCCAACTTCTTCGCGCGCACGCTGCGGCTAAAGCGAACTTACACGATCGGCGTTATCGCTGAGGAGATCGGCGACGCGTACGGTGCGATGGTCATCAGCGGTATTGAGGAGTATCTAAGAAAGAACAATTTTTTCTTCCTTACCGTGATTCACCGCCATGATCCGAAGCTTTTGCAGACCTATGCACAAATGCTTTTGACGCGAGGGGTCGAAGGCTTTATCACCACCGACACATCCATCACGGAGGGGTTAACCTTGCCGACGGTGGCGGTCGCCGGGCATGCACGCCTAGAAGGCGTGACCAATATTGTGCTGGACCACAAACACGCGGCCCGGCTCGCCCTTGAGCATCTGAAAGAACTTGGGCACGAGGAGATTGCGTTTATCAAAGGTCAAACAGTCAGTTCGGACTCCGCCGCACGCTGGACCGCGATCCGCGAGGTTGCAGAGGAGCTGGAGATTCCTATTCGACCGGAGCTGACCACCCAACTGGAAGGCACCGATTCAACACCGGGGATCGGATATCCATTCGCCAAAGAACTGCTGGCGCGGAAGCAGCCGTTTACCGCGCTTTTTGCGTACAACGATATTTCCGCAATCGGTTCGATCTGGGCGATCAGGGAAGCAGGCTTGCGTGTGCCGCAAGATATCTCGGTGGTTGGGTTCGATGACATTCCCGGGGCAGCCTACGCCAACCCGGGCCTTACCACGGTTCGACAACCGCTGATAAGGATGGGGCAGATTGCGGCACAGACTGTAGTAGATCAGATCGAGGGGCGAGGCGAATACGTCCAGGAGATTGCCATCGAGCCGGAGTTTGTCGTGCGCGAATCGACGGGGCCAGCTCCGGCGCGACAACTGCGGAGTGCAGCGGAAAGTACGCGATACCTGACAGGAACTCGATCGTCTGATTAGGCAATCATATCAAACAAGAGTTTTTTCTGGCTGCTGAACTCCCCCCTCAGCGAATTTTCGTGGCTCGTCCCCACCGCCGCACTTTGCACGAGAGAGCTTCTCTTCTTGTGCAGCCGCTGGAATCCGCCTCACCGTGAAGTTTCCGCGGGAGAAAGAACGGCTCAAATCAGGAGGATGGGCTCCGGGGGGGTACGGCAAACAACTTTTGGATGATGGTTGTTTCACGTAAACTAAACCAGGGTGGCCAGGGTACTCATGCGAGTTTTTTGCGTCTTCTGTTTCGGTGTAGCAGTCCTCTTTTCTATTCCGGCGAATTCTCAGACCAGCTATCCCCATTTTCAAGATGTTGCCCGGACGTCCGGTCTGACGGTCCCCCATATTTCCGGTGAGAAGCGATACATCCTGGAATCTATGAGCGGCGGCGTAGGCCTCTTCGATTGCGACAACGACGGCTAACTGGACTTAGTCGTCGTGAACGGATCGACAGTGGACCGCTTTCGGCAGGGCGGAGATTTGCTGGTCACGCTCTATCACCAGGATGCGGATTTTCATTTCACGGACATCACACAGCAGGCTGGCTTGACCCGCAAGGGCTGGGGGATGGGAGTGGCCGTCGCGGACTTCGACAATGACGGACGATTGGATCTGTTCGTGACTGGGTACGGAGGAACTGCACTCTATCGCAACCTGGGTAACTGCAAATTCGAAGACGTGACCGAGCGCGCCGGATTGAAAGTGGATGGGCTGACAACGGGTGCGGCATGGGCGGACTACGATCGAGATGGTTTTGTAGATTTGTTCGTAGCGCGCTATGTTCATGTGGACATCAACAAACTTCCTGAACCTGGCAGCAACCAGCACAATTGCCGTTACAAGGGTCTCCTGGTGCAATGCGGGCCATGGGGCATGGAGGGTGAGACCGACTTCCTTTTCCATAATCGCGGCGACGGCACATTTGAAGACGTTTCCAAGAAGGCCGGAGTCAGCGATCCCGCGAAGCACTACGGGCTGGGAGCCGTTTGGGGAGACTACGACAATGACGGGTGGCCGGACCTGTATGTGGCCAACGACGCGGGGCCAAACTATCTCTATCACAACAAACACGACGGGACCTTCGAAGAGATCGGTCTGCTTTCGGGCACGGCGCTCAGCGGGGAAGGACAGGAACAAGGTTCGATGGGAGTAGACTTCGGAGATTTCGATCATGACGGGCTTCTCGACATCGTGGTCACGAATTTTGCCGAGCAGGCCGATGACCTTTATCACAATGAGGGACCGACCCGCGGGTTTCTGGATCTGGCCTGGAGTTCAAAGATAGGGCAGGTGGTGTACCCCTACGTGAGATGGGGCACCGGTTTCGTAGATTTTGATAATGACGGCTGGGCGGATATCTTCGTTGCCAGCGGTCACGTTTATCCACAAGTGGACAGCATTGCAAACAATATCTCCAAATATAAGCAGCCGATGTTTCTGTTCCGGAATAAAGGCGACCGCACGTTTGAAGACATCACGCGCACAACGGGACTTTCCTCCGTTCCGCTTGCTTCACGAAGAGGCGCCGCGTTTGGGGACGTGAAAAATGACGGGAACATAGGCATTCTCGTTCTGAACGTGGGAGCGCCTCCGTCGCTTTTCATACAGGATGTTCCGAGCCCGAGGCACAGGGTTCTTTTTCGGCTGGTGGGCACCAAGTCAAATCGCGCCGCCATCGGAGCGCGGGTAACAATCACCGGCGGGGGCATGACGCAGTTCAACGAAGTTCGGGGCGGGGGAAGCTATTTGTCACAGAATGACTTGCGGATTCATTTTGGGCTGGGTGAAGCGAAAGTAATGGAGACAGTAAGCATTCGATGGCCCAATGGAAACACAGAAACGCTGCGCAATGTCGGAGCCGACGCGATCTACACGATTACAGAGGGCCAAGGCATCACCAGCACACAACAACTACCTCCTCCTACAACGGCTGACGCAACTCCTGTTAAACCGGCCAAGGCTGAAGCGGCTCCTTCCCGTTAACTGGCGTGGTTGTGCCATCTCAAATATCGGACGGGGACGCTGGAAACAGTTTGCAGGGATTCAGCGGGGCCTGGCGGTAGCAGGCGACTTAGGCTCGGCTGGACGATCGCCAGAAGAAGAACGATTGGATTTGGCGTGGTCGGCAGCGGCCTTGCGTTTCTGAAATTCCGCCATCTGGACGCGGGCCTTATCCTGAAGTCCCAGGCGGCTGTAAGCGAGTCCTAACTGGTAGTGAGTCTCGGGAATGTCCGGGCTGAGGACCACGGCCTGCTCAAAAGCCTGACGCGCCCGATCGAGGTTTCCCGTCTGGAGCGCCAACGTGCCGAGTTCGACTTGGGCGAGGGCATGCTGGGGATTACGACCGACGACGAACTCCATCTCGTTGATTGCGCCGTACAGATCACCGCGCTGCCGTGCAATCACTCCCTTGTAGTAATGCGCTTCGACTTCCTTTGGATCCTGTTGCAGGGCGCGCTCGATCTGCTGCGACGCCGCTTCCATGTCTCCGTCATTCAAGAGGGTCATTCCGAGCATGACATGTGCCGAAGCGTCGTCACGGACGGAAACAAGCTTTTCCATAATCGGCCGAGCGTCGTGCCATTCGAGATGATTGGCGAGCGCCGCGCCAAGGAGATAAATCGTGTCAGGCTCCTCCGGCTGCAACGAGTAGAGGTGGCGGGCGGCCGTGACCGCCTTCGCCGCGTCGCCGGAATGCATCCGGGCAAGCACGAGATGACGAAGGGCTTCGAGATGGTCCGGTTGGAGCTGCAGCGCCTCGCTCAGGAGACTCGCTTCCTTTTTGTAATCCTTCGCCTGCGAGGCCAACCGTGCTGACTGGAACCAGGCCTCAAACAATTTGGGATTCAGTTTCGCGACGCGGTTCAGCGTGCGTTCCGCCTGCGCAGAATCTCCTTGCCTCTCCTGGACACGCGCCAGAACCAACAAATACTCCGCAGCTAACTTTTGCTTTTCCGGGGCGGACTTCAGGAGTTCGCCGGCGTCGTCCACGAATCCATTCTCAACGAGCACGCGCGCGAACTTTGGAATGAGAGAGGGATCCGAAAGTGCGCTACGGAGGACCAGCGGAGCGAGAGCAGCCACTTTGTCCGGCTGGTGGAGCGCGAGAAAATCGGAAGCCAATACGGGCAAAGCCGCGGAGGGGCGCACGTCCGCCGGGATTGCGTTAAGAATCTCAATGGAACGCTCGAACTTGCCGGTTTCCCCGTAGACCGTTCCCAAGGCGAGACTCGTCTTTACATCTCGCGGGTCAAGCTCATGCGCCTTTTGGTAAGCGAGCTCGGCTTCGTCGCGGCGCCCCTGGAGAAGATAGAGCTCCCCAAGACTGCGATGGGCGGCGAGGTAGTCCGGCTTGATTGCCAGCACGCGCTTGAAGAGGGCCTCGGCTTCGGGAAAACGCTTCTGCTGCGTCCTGATCTTGCCGAGAAGGCTGATCGCCGGAGCGTTCTCCGGGTCGCCCGTCACAATTCCCCAGAGCTGCTTTTCGGCCGCATCCAGTTCGCCGCGTTCGATGGCTCTTTGGATCTGAGCCAAACTCGGCGAAGTCCTGGTAACTTGCGGATTAGCCAGTCTGGCTGTGGAAAGGGCAACCGCAATTGTGAGCATGAGGATGAGAGACAGTTTTCGGCCGGAGCATATGCTGCTGGTGGGATCAGTTCGGTTTCTCAGTGTCGCTCTCACTTGGGACCGGCGCCTTCTTATGTCTCAGTCTCTCATATTGCTGCAGCGTCGTTTCGGCATCCTGTGCGCGGCCCTGGCGTCGGTAGGCAAGACTCAACTGGTAATAGGCATACGGTTGATCGGGCTCCAGGCGGACGGCAGTTTCGAGACGTTCTGTCGCGGGTTTCAAATCGCCTTTTTCGAGAAGAGCCTTCCCCAGTTCGTAATACGGATCGGCATCCTTTGGTTTTTGCCGGACGACATCGGTGAGGAGTTCGATAGCCTCCGCGTGCTTGTGTTGCAAAAGCAGGACATGCCCGAGACGGTACTCGGCCGATGGATCGCCGGGATTGGCTGCAAGTTCCGCCCGAAAGGCTTCTTCCGCATGCTCCAGCTTGCCCTGGCGTAGGTGAATCATGCCCCGGCCATAATTGGCCTCCGGCAGTTTAGGATTCAGCTCGAGAGCGCGCGAAAATTCCTTCAAGGCCTCGTCGTCCTCTTTGTTCTGGGCGTGGGCTTGTCCAAGGAAGAGGTGGACCTCCGCCGCATTGGGGTTTTGCACGAGCATCCGCTGAAAAATCTCGCTTGCGCGGGTTGAGTCGCCCGTCTTCGCTAGTGAGGCGCCAGCCGCGTAAAGGAGACTTGGATTGTCGGGAAGCGCCGCCAGGATCGGGCGAAAGGTCTCTGCAGCCTTCGCATAGTTCTTGGTCATGAAGTAGCTGAGAGCCAGCATTTGCCGCGCGCTGGAATCCCCGGGATTGGCATGCACATGCCGCTGCAGCGGATCGACGGCCATCTCGTATTGGTTGGCTCGAAAACTGGCGACGCCCCAGTTGCGATCGAGGGCCTTGATGCCGGGGCTCCATTTCGCGGCTTCGGCGAAAAGGCGCGCCGCTTCGGGATAGGCGCTCCGCTGCGCGTAAATCACACCGAGGTTGTGATAGGCGTTTCCGAGGGCCTCCTGCAAGCCAGCGAGGTATTCTCGAGGAACGTCGGGCGTGTTGGCGCCGGGCGCCGTCGGCATGAGCATGGAACGCATCTCCTTGCCGGAACTCGATTTTGCCGGGAGGCCATCCGCCCGCGTCTCGCCTTCCAAGCGTCCCAGTTCGCGGGCGATTTCCGATTCGCGCTGGGCCTCGGTATGCCTTCCAAGGTTCTCGAGAGCCTTGGACAAGGCTTCGTGGGCAGGTTGGGCGGCTTTGGAAGCGCTCCCATAGAGATGGATTGCTTTTTCGAGCTGAGCTACGGCCTCCCTGCTTTTTCCGCTCTGGAGGTGCGCTTGACCCAGATAGAAATAGGCATCGGGACCGTCGGCGAGCAGCTTGATAGCTTTGGCCAGCTCCTGCTCTGTTTGAGCGAAGTCATGTTGTTTGAAGTGAATGACTCCGAGATAGTAGTGGCTAGAATAGTCGCCGGGATTGCGGAGGACCTCGGCTTCAAACTCGCTGCGCGCCTCGGCTAACCCCGCGTCACCTCGCTGGAGCAGATATACGATGCCGAGATATGCGTGGGCCCTGGCCACACTTGGATCTAGAGTCAGCGCCTTGCGGAACTCCCCGGCGGCTAAGTCAAACTGATCACCCTCCCGGTAGGCTCGACCGATGAGGACATGTAGTTCGGCCGAAGATCCCATTGAAGTGAGCATTTCGTCAAAAACATTGGTCGCCTTCGCCAGATCATTCAGTTTCAGATAAGTGAGCGCGAGACTGTAGGCGGCGTTGACGTCCGAACCTTCCTTCACTGCGGCCTGAAGCTGATCGGCAGCCGCGGCGTAGTCACCCTCCATAAAAAGGATGTTTCCGAGCAGGTTCTTTGCAGGGAGTTGGTGCTCGTCCTTGGCCAGAACGGATCTGAGTATCGCCTTTGCGCTTGTTAGATCGTCCGAACGAAAGGCTACAGATGCGAGGCTCATTTGAGCTTCCACATCGGAAGGATCGGCCGCGGTCGCGGATTGCAGGAAGTTGAGCGCCTGTTGATCGTCTTGGGCCAGAACACGAATGGCAGCAAGTCGCTGCAGCGCCAGCGAGATGGCGCGGCGGTACTCAGCTTCAGCCTGTAACAGGTCTCCCGCCAGTTGAAACGTCTCCGCGGCGCGGTAGTGCTCCGCGACAGGATCTTTCACTGCAACTGCATTGACGGAGGGCACGGGTTGTCGCTGCGCCTGCTTACGCGGTGCGGCCGGCTTTGACGCGGGCTTTTCCTGGGTCCACCCGACAGGAGTTAGAAGGAGAATACAAAAAGGGGCCAAGGAGCCAAGAAAGCGTCTGAAACCAAAGGAATTTGGGGATACCTGGAGATGCATCAAACGAGCCTCAAGCGAGCAGTATAAGTAAAAAGGCGGGGCTTGACGATTGTCAAGCCCCGCCGGA
>Ga0137393_10003411_pt1 | contig 10320 bp, 6 predicted proteins | sample 15con2h34BmetaG_FD_101396 | JGI IMG/M metagenome (GOLD analysis project Ga0137393, IMG submission 101396) | Vadose zone soil microbial communities from Angelo Coast Range Reserve, California, USA - 15con2h3.4B metaG | ecosystem: Environmental > Terrestrial > Soil > Vadose zone > Saprolite...
AGAAGGTCTTTGCCTTGGATGCCGCCACGGGCAAGCTTTTGTGGAAATTTGACTCCGGCATCAAAGGTCTGCAACCCGATCGTGGATTGGCTTATTGGGCACACGGCAACGACCGACGCATTCTGGTCAGCGTGATGAACTTTCTCTACGCGTTGAATGCCGACACCGGGCAGCCGGTCGCCTCCTTTGGAACAACAGGCCGGATTGATCTGCAGGAAAATCTTGGGCGAGATCCGAAGTCACAATCCGTTGTGTTGACTAGCCCGGGCATTGTTTACAAGGATCTGGTCATCGTAGGAGGGCGTAATCCCGAGACGCTGCCCGCTCCGCCGGGCGATGTTCGAGCTTACGACGTACGCACAGGAATGCCGCGCTGGTCATTTCACACCATTCCGCATCCGGGTGAGTTTGGCTACGACACCTGGCCGAAGGATGCCTGGAAAGTAAGTGGGGCCGCCAACAATTGGGCGGGGATGGCGCTCGACAGCAAGCGAGGCATCGTCTACGTACCCACCGGGTCCGCGGCATTCGATTTCTATGGTGGTGACCGCCTCGGAGACAATCTGTTCGCCGATTGTCTCATCGCTTTGAACGCGGAAACCGGGGAGAGAATCTGGCACTTCCAGGGTGTGAGGCACGATCTCTGGGACCGCGACTTCCCCGCGGCGCCTGCGCTGGTAACCATCAAGCGTGACGGGAAAGACGTCGACGCGGTAGTGCAGACGAGCAAGCAAGGATTCGTTTATCTGTTCGATCGCGTAACCGGCGCGCCGCTCTTTCCCATCGAGTACCGTAAATATCCGCCGAGCACGTTGCCGGGCGAAGTTGCGGCTTCGGAACAAGGCTTGCCTGCGAAGCCTGCTCCCTATGCACGTCAGAGCATGAGTGAAGATACGCTGACGAACCGCACACCAGAGATTCATCAGTGGGCGGTGGAGCATTTTCGTGGTGTCCGCAACGAAGGGCAGTTCGTACCCTTCAGCGTGGGAAGAGAGACGCTCGTGTTCCCCGGTTTCGACGGAGGGGCCGAATGGGGAGGTCCTGCTGTGGATCCGGAGAGCGGAATCCTTTATATGAATTCAAATGAGATGGCATGGATTGCAGCACTGTTCGAAGACAAAGGCGAACATGGGGCCAAAGCCATCTACATGAGTCAGTGCAGCGTTTGCCACGGCGAGAACATGTCAGGATCACCGCCGGCTTTTCCGTCGCTGGTCGGGGTAGGGAATCGTATTAGTCCAGCCGATATTGCCGGCACAATCCGAAGAGGCAAGGGGCGGATGCCCGGCTTTCCCAATCTCCACGACGACCAACTCAGTGCTCTCGTGGATTTCCTGCTGACCGGAGAAAACAAGGAGTTGGCTAGTCCCGAGGCGCATCCGCCGGGAATGAAATACCGGCTTACCGGTTATCGCAGGTTTCTCGATCCTGACGGATATCCGGCGATCGCTCCGCCCTGGGGCACGCTCAATGCGATCAACCTAAACACAGGCGAGTACGTGTGGAAGATTAATCTCGGCGAATATCCGGCGCTCGCCGCCACGGCCATGACGAATACAGGGAGCGAAAACTATGGTGGTGCGATTGTTACCGCGGGTGGACTTCTCTTTATCGGGGCGACCAGCTATGACAAGAAATTTCGCGCCTTCGACAAATTGACTGGCGAGTTGTTGTGGCAGACTACGCTGCCCTTTGCGGGCAATGCAACGCCTGCGACCTATTCCGTCAAGGGACGCCAGTACGTGGTCATCGCTGCCGGAGGAGGCAAGGACCCTAAGTCAGGTTCCGGGGGCGTTTACGTCGCCTTCGCTCTGCCGAATCAGAGCAAGAACGAGCACTGATCTGAAATTGAACTTTACGAACCTACTTCTGAGCTGCCAAGGGTCCGATCTTTTCAATGACCAAGGCGCTCGAACCTCCCCGTTGAAAGGCCTTCCCGCTGGCGGTGATTTTCTGTCCCGCGAACGGGTGCAGCTTCTCGTTTTGACCGCTTGACGGAGTGGTGTCGGCAATGGGCCAGTAGATGGTGCCGTTATCTGTCAGGATCACCAGCGGAGAACCTGCCTTCGCACAAGCAGTCGCGCACTGCCCGCTGATAGGTTTCTTCAGGCCTTTGGTAAACGCGCATGCTGAATCCAAGACATAGCCTTTCACTGTGATCGGTTTGCCGGCGTCGTTATCTGCCGCTAAAGCGGCAGCAGCAATCACGAACATAAGTAAGAGTTTCGATACGTTTTGAACTTTCATTTTCGGTGTCCTCTCAGCTTTAACGGTATCCGGTCCCATGTTTATCCGGTCCCATAAGGATCGACGGCAAAGTACGCGGGGCGATGTGGGAGCGCAATAATACAAAAACGTTAGCCCTGGCCCAAGTTTACGACACGTTCGACCCTAGCTAAGAAGTGGATACTACGTTCATATTATTGACCTGCCAAGCGGCCTGCCTATAATCGCTCCACTCTAATCGTGTGTGAAATCCCTTCGATATCCGGAGACGTACTTTGGAGAGGACAGCTTTCATGCGAGCATCGTTTGTGCTGGCGTGCCTTGTGGGCCTGGTAATGCCCGCGTTAGGTCAAAGTAATTACGCGGTTGTCACCGGGACGGCCAAAGATTCGCAGTCTCTTCCGGTTGCGGGTGCTACGGTTCAATTCAAGGCACTGGGAACGGGTGCGATTCGGGTGGTCACCACAAACGATCAAGGCCTTTTTTATGCTCCTGCGCTTTTGCCAGGCGACTATGAACTCTCGACGAACGCCTCCGGTTTTGCGTCGGTGATGCAATCGCTGCGACTCGAGGTGGGTGAGAAGCTGGCGATTGAAATCCCTCTCAAGATCAGTGCCGTTAAGGAAGGCGTGCAAGTCAACGCCTCGGCGGATGTTCTGCGGACGACTGATGCGAGTGTCGGTGAGGTGGTGGAGCCAAAGTCGGTGCAGGAGTTGCCGCTCAATGGCCGTATGTTGGTGGACCTGGTGCTTACGGTTCCGGGAGCGCACGTTGGCTTCGGCGCGCAAACCGGGGAAACGAATCCGCTTTACTGGCGTCCGGGCCAACGCTCCGCCATTGTTATCGGGGGCAGCCGCCCGAATGCGAACTTCTTTTTGCTTGACGGCGCGACCAATACCGACCCGACATTCAATACGCAGAATCTGAGCCCGTCGCCCGATACGGTGATGGAGTTTCAGGTTGAAACGAGCAGCTATACAGCCGATATGGGCGGAGCGGGCGGCGGACAAATCAACATTGTTACGCGATCGGGTTCGAGCCAGTTCCACGGAACGGTCTATGAATATCTGCGCAACGGTGCCATGGATGCGAGCACGTTTGCGTCGATGGGAAACAATCACCTGGTTCAGAACAATTTCGGCGCGTCGTTCGGCGGACCACTGCTGGGGAAAGGAAAGAAGACATTTTTCTTCATCAACTATGAAGGGCTGCGGTTGGCACAGGCAAACGCGCAGATCCTGACGGTCCCCACGCTGGCGGAAATTCAAGGCGACTTCAGTCAGAGAAAGGCCAAGATCTTCGACCCAACGACCGCGGTCGCCAATCCGAATTACAACCCGGCCCTGCCGACAGGCCCATCGAACTATCCTTATACCCGTTCTCAATTTCCCGGCAATCAGATACCGGCAAGCCGTATCAATCCGCTGCTGGAAAGTTTTTTGCTGAAGCATGTGCCGCAACCCAACATGATGATGCCCATGAGGGGAGCGGACTCGAACAATTACCTCGATGTACGCAACGAATCGCATTTGCAGGACCAAGGCACGGTTCGAGTAGACCATAACTTTGCGAACGGCGACACGCTCTTTGCTCGCTACTCGCTGGGCGCAGAAAACGGATTTTCGCCGAGCAGCGGAATGACCTCTACTACAGAGAACCTGCCGGGCTTTGGGGCAAATTTCGATAATCTTTCGCAACAGGCAGTAGTGTCGTGGAACCACATTTTCTCAAGCCACAAGATCAACACGGCGTCGCTGGCATTTTCACGCCTGTCGATGGATCGGACGTCGCAAAATAACGGAGTAAATGACATTGTCAGCCAGTTGGGCATTCAAGGAATTGGATTTGGCGGACCGGGAGCGTGGGGCGCGCCGTGGTTTGCGGCTCAGGGCTATACGGGGATCGGGGATACGTTTGCCGCGACTCCCATGCACGCGTGGGACACGACGGGCGAGCTGCGAGACACGTTCGCGTGGCAGCGTGGACGCCACGGGATAAGGTTCGGCGGTGATTTTCGCCGCTACGCATGGCCCATGTGGGGCTTCTTTCAGAATCGCGGCTTCTATCAATTCACCACCGGGTATACAACGGAATTCGGATTCAATAACGGCAGCGGGTCTGGGCTGGCCAGCTTGCTGCTGAGCCTGCCCACGGTCAAGCAGCGCCAAGCGGGCGTTCCGCAAATGAATCTGGCCAACTGGGGAGGGGACGGATTCGCCGAAGATAGCTGGCAGGTGACCCAGACTACGACGCTGAACTTGGGTTTGCGCTACGAGTACACCAGCCCGCTTTATGACAAGGCGAATACGAACACGAATTTGATTTTCAAGAATGGCGTCCCGTCAGTCTTTGTGGGAGGGGAATTGGGATATCCGACGGGGCTGATGTATTCGAACAAGCACAATTTTGCGCCACGGATCGGGATTGCCAAAAATCTCCCGCACGCAGGACTGGTGTTGCACGCGGCTTATGGAATCTTCTTCACGCCGGTGGATCAGAATACCTGGTGCAACCAGCGCCACAATGTGCCTTATGTTTTTCCTGAAACGCAGCAGGCCGACAACTTTACTCCGCCGACTACGCTGTTGACGAGCGGATTGAATTTCGGTACTCCGGTGCTGGGGCAGGGGACGTTGAAACCAACGACGGTGAGCTTTACGGCTTTCGATCCTCACGCACCGGCGGAGTACATCCAGCAATGGAACGCTCAGGTGGAAAAGAGTTTCGGACCGAATATGACGCTTGAAGTTGGCTACCTGGGCGCGCGTGGTTTTCATTTGCAGCGAGCGCATCTGATCAACAACGCGCCGCCGGGACCCGGCCCGCTCGGCCCGCGGCGTCCGTTCAAGACGCTTAGTTTTGTGCCGGGCACCGTGTTGACGCCGAGCAGCACCAACGCGGTCATACAGAGTCAAACTTTTCCGGTGAGCACCATCAATTTGCTGGAAGATACGGCGCAGAGCTGGTACGACGCGGGCTACGTGAATGTGAGGCGGCGATATTCGCATGGGCTGAGCTTCCTGGCGAATTACACGTATTCAAAGAATCTGAGCAATGCGCCTGACTTCCGGTCGCCGATGGATGAGTCGTCCATCCCGCAAAACGATAGCAATCTGGCTGCCGAGAAAGGGCCGGGATGCGACGTGCGGCATCGCTTCGCATTGAGCAGCGTTTACGATATTCCGGCATTCGACCGTGGGGAATGGACGCGCCTGGTGACGCAGAACTGGCATTTCAGCACGATCTATCAAGTCCAGTCGGGGATGCCGTTTACCATCTCGGTGTTTGGCGACACCGCGAATTCGGGGACCGTGCTGGGCGAGAATCCCATTCGGGCGAACTACACCGGTCAGCCGATCTTTGGTCCCGGCACACGTACGGCAGCGAAATGGTTTAATCCCGCGGCGTTCGCCGCGCCGCCGGCTTACACGTTCGGCGACGTGGGACGGAACTCCATGTATGGTCCGCCGATGCAAACACTCGACATCGCCTTGGCTCGTTCCTTTCATCTAGGCGAGAGAACCAGCCTGCAGTTCCGGGGCGAAGCCTTCAACGTGTTGAACAAGGTGAATCTCGGCACTCCGAGCCGGTATGTGAACACTCCGCAGTTCGGAACCATCACCATGGCGATGACTCCGGGGCGCGAAATCCAGCTGAGTGCAAGGGTTTCGTTCTGAGTCCTTATCCTTTGATTAGAGGCGGCGGCTAAACCCAATCTGAGTCCCGAAGACAGTCATCTCTCCTGAAGTTCGACTACCCCGTCAAACATGTAGAATTACGCTCCAACAGCGCAGTTCGTCCCTGAAGGAGAGAATGTCATGACGAGAAGGGCATCGAGCTGGTTTTGCGGGCTCATCGTTCTGCTATCTGCCGCGGTGTGCTGTGGAAGATCTTCGCAACCTACGACTCCGCCCGCGGGCTATGTGCTTACGTGGAGTGACGAGTTCAACGGGGCCAACGGTTCGTTGCCTGATTCGTCCAAATGGGTCATGGAGACTGGCGGCAATGGATGGGGCAATAACGAACTCGAGACCTACACAAACCGGACGCAGAATGCGCATACACAGGACGGCAATCTGGTCATCACGGCCAACAAGGAAAAATATACCGGAACGGATGGGATCGCTCGCGAGTACACGTCAGCCCGCTTAAAGACGGCTGGACTCTTTGAGCAGAAGCACGGACGCTTCGAAGCTCGCATCAAGATTCCTCAAGGTCAGGGCCTATGGCCGGCCTTTTGGATGTTGGGGAACAACATCGACAAAGCCGGATGGCCGGCGTGTGGCGAGATTGATGTGATGGAAAATATTGGCAAAGAGGCGGCTATCGTCCACGGCAGTATGCACGGGCCGGGTTATTCGGGAGATAAGGGATTGACGGGCTCGTACAGCCTGCCTTCCGGTAAATTTGCGGATGACTTCCACATTTTTGCCGTCGAGTGGGAGGCTGCCGCAGCACGATTCTATGTGGATGGAAACCTGTATGAGACTCGAACACCGGCTGACGTTCCAGCTGGGCAAGCCTGGGTTTTTGATCATCCCTTCTTTATTTTGCTGAATGTCGCAGTCGGGGGCGGCTGGCCGGGAAATCCCGACGCTACGACCGTTTTTCCCCAGACTATGCTGGTTGACTATGTTCGGGTTTACGGCAAGAAGTGAGGTAACCCTCCTAGATTGAAGTCATCCCCGACTTTCTCCCGCTGAAACATTGTTTCCGGCGGCCCAGAATTCGCATCCATAGCGAGAGTGCGAAACGTAAAGGAAAAAATCCATTAAGAGGGTGGATATGCGGATTCTTGTCAAGGCGGCCGTTCCAACTATTCTGATATCTATCATTTTGATCCCTGTGTTTTTGGGGACGGTATTGCTGGCCCAGGACCGAAGCTTCCACAATGCACCGGATTCGGCACGAGCACTGAAAAATCCTTTTGAAGGCAAGTCAGAGGCGGTGCAGGTTGGGAAAAGTCTTTACGGGCGCAACTGCCTGTCATGTCACGGGAAAACTGGGCGCGGCACGGGAAATGTTCCCTCGCTTGTCGATGCGAAGCTGCAGTCGGTGACGGACGGCGAATTGTTCTGGTTCATCACCAAGGGAAGCAAGGAGAACGGGATGCCATCATGGGCATTTCTACCCAAGGCGCAGCGATGGGAGATCGTGGCTTATGTGAAATCGCTGGAATCGTCACCGGCCGGAACTGAGGCAAGTGAAGCCCCTGCGGCGGAGGCTCCTGCTTCAAGACTGAAGGCACCGCCTCCGCCCGCACCCTTCACGGATTTTCGCTACGAGAAGCCAGGCACGACCCGCAAAATTACGGCTAATGATCTTCCCGAGCCCTTCGTTACGAAGTCCTCGAACAACGGACCCGACCCGGTTGCGCGGCCGGCCAATGCCTGGCCAATCGCTCCGGCAGGTTTTAAGGTCGAGCAGTACGCAACTGGGCTGGACAATCCACGATTGCTTCGCACTGCGCCTAACGGAGACATTTTCCTGGCGGAAGGCGATGCCGGGCGAATTCGTGTATTCCGAGGAATGACCAGCGACGGAAAGCCGGAGGCGATGCAAATCTTCGCGACCGGATTAAGGCGTCCCTATGGAATTGCCTTTTATCCGCCGGGGCCCGATCCGCAATGGATTTATATTGGCAACACGAACGAGGTAGTTCGGCTTCCCTATCGCAGCGGCGATCTGAAGGCCAGCGGACCGCCTCAACACGTCGCAGACCTGCCCACGGGGGGACACTGGACGCGGTCGGTCGAGTTTTCTCCGGATGGAAAGAGGATGTTCGTGGCGGTAGGTTCGGAGTCGAACGATGACGATACCGATGAGAACCCCGGCGAAAAGAATCGCGCAGATATTCTTGCGTGCAATCCCGAAAGCTGCGAGTTGCAGGTATTTGCCTATGGGATACGCAATGCCGGGGCCGGGATTGCCGTTAATCCCCAGACCGGCGAGCTATGGTGTTCGGCGAACGAACGCGATGCACTCGGCGACAATCTTGTGCCTGACTACATCACGCATGTCCAGGAAGGCGGCTTTTACGGCTGGCCGTGGTGGTACATCGGAGGACATCAGGATCCCAGGCAGAAGGGCAAGCATCCCGAATTGAAGGACAAGGCCATCGTACCCGATGTACTGTTGCAGCCGCACAATGCCTCGCTGCAGCTGACGTTTTATCAAGGCAGCCAGTTCCCTTCCGAGTATCGCGGAGACATTTTCGCGTCGCAGCATGGCTCCTGGAACAGGGCGGTGCACACCGGGTATGAGGTCATTCGAGTTCCCTTGCACCAGACGGGCAAAGCCACGGGAGAGTATCAGGACTTCCTTACGGGGTTCGTGTTGCCCGACGGACACGTGTGGGGCCGACCCGTGGGCATTACCGTGGCACCCGATGGCTCCTTATTGGTGAGTGACGATGCTTCGAACTCTATCTGGAGGGTAAGCTACCCGGGGAAGTGAATAGCCCCTAAGCCATTCAGTAACAACCGCTGTCAGACGAAGCACATCCAAGTTTCGTGCCAGAAGAGCCTAATGCGCAGGAGTCTTTGCCGGTGACTTCGTCGGTGCCGATGGAGGTTCCCGACGAACAGGCCACGCTGTTCGAGGAAGTTCTGACCGTCCTCGAGGAGAAACGCGTGCCCTATGCGGTCTCCGGCGCGTTCGCGCTGCGGCAGCACACGGGCATCTGCCGTTTTACAAAGGATCTCGATCTCTTCATGACTGCGGAAAGCTCGAAGCACGCCTTTGCGTATCTGCGAGAACGCGGTTTCGAATGCGAAGTTTGTGATCCGGTATGGCTGGCCAAAGCGCGCAAGGACGAGTTCTTCGTGGATCTCATCACGGGAATGAGCAATGGAGTCATTGTCGTAGAAGATTCCTGGATTGAACGAGCGCAACCAGCTGTGGTGCACGGTGTAACGACCCGCGTTCTGGCGCCGGAGGAACTCGTGGCTTCGAAAGTCTTTGTGGCTAAGCGGGAGCGTTTCGATGGCGCCGACATTGCGCACGTAATTTACGGAACCTACAAAGCTTTCGATTGGAAGCGGGAACTCGAACTGGTTGGCAAAAATTGGGAAATATTGTTCTGGTCGCTGGTCTTGTTCCGCTACGTGTATCCGGCGCAGACTCATTATGTGCCTGCCGAAGTCTGGCGGGGGCTGCTGGATAAGTTTCAAAAAGTGATTGCGACGCGCGATGCAAAGGCCAGGTTCCGAGGCAGCCTGGTGGATGAAAATATGTTTGCGATTGATTTGAACGAATGGGGCTTGGACAACTTGCTGGAGGAGACAAGAGCACAACGTCTTTCGCAGATCGAAAATAGATCAGCAGATGAGAGTCGGAAAAAAAGTTCTGCGGCGGAGCCTTCTCCCGCAGTGGAGACGATCGAGTGAGAATCGCGGCCACAGCCGACTTGCACTTCAGCCCGCAGAGCTATGCCAAGCTGAAGGATCAGTTTGAGCGGGTGCGCGATGAGGCTGACGTCCTAGTGTTGGCAGGGGACCTGACCAACTACGGGCAACCCGCCGAGATGGAGCCGTTGCTAAACGTTCTGGTTCGCCTTCGAGTGCCGACAGTCGTCGTGTTGGGAAATCACGACTACGAAAGTGGGAAAGAAGAAGAACTCACCCGCATGATCGTTGCATCCGGGATCAAATTGCTGGATGGAAGCGCCTACGAACGGGACGGAGTGGGGTTCGCGGGAACTAAGGGATTTATCGGCGGTTTTGGACGGGGCGTGCTGACGGCTTTCGGCGAGCGAGAGGTCAAGGACTTCGTGCGGGCATCGGTCGATGAGGCGCTTAAGCTGGAGCGAGGCATGTCCCAGTTGCGAGCCAACAAGCGGGTGGTCGTGTTGCATTACTCACCGATTGTCGAAACCGTGCAAGGTGAGTCGCCGGAAATCTTTGCTTTCATGGGAACGTCGCGTTTGGCCGAGGTGGTCGACCGGCACGGCGCCGATCTTGTGGTTCATGGACATGCTCATCACGGGAAGACTGAAGGGCATACCACAACCGGGGTTCCCGTCCACAATGTGGCAATTTCTCTGTTGCAGGCGCAGCAACCGTCTTTGGTGTACAAGATATTCGATCTGTAACT
>Ga0137393_10003414_pt1 | contig 10316 bp, 7 predicted proteins | sample 15con2h34BmetaG_FD_101396 | JGI IMG/M metagenome (GOLD analysis project Ga0137393, IMG submission 101396) | Vadose zone soil microbial communities from Angelo Coast Range Reserve, California, USA - 15con2h3.4B metaG | ecosystem: Environmental > Terrestrial > Soil > Vadose zone > Saprolite...
ATCGCGGAGACGCATGTCACGGTGCCCAGCAAGAGCAGAACGACCATCCAAAGTGCTCGCCCCACCGAGGCACCTCCACGAATGAAACAATAGCTGCGTAAGAACGTGTTGTCAAAGGAATACTTTGGACGAAGTACGATCGCCGGTAGTAACTCCCTCGGAGTGCTACGGTGTGTGAAAAGCAAAGTAATTTTCCATATCGCCGGCGCAAGGAAAGAACTTGCGCGGCCATCGTCTTTGCCCGGCACTTCCCCGACCGCCACGTTCCCACTATCATTTCAAGTACGGGATTCCAAATCCAACGGAGCATGGAATTTACCCCCGCTATCTTCCGTCCCTTGAAAGGCACGAATGATCACCATTGTTTCTGGGCTGCCGCGGTCGGGCACATCCCTGATGATGCAGATGCTGGATGCGGGAGGACTGCCGGTTCTCTCCGACGGCGAGCGCAAACCCGACACCGATAACCCAAAGGGCTACCTCGAGTGGGAGCGCATCAAGCAGCTTCCGAAGGATCCCACTCTGATCGCGGAGGCCGAAGGCAAGGTTGTGAAGGTCATCTCGCAACTGATTCTGTCGCTGCCATCAGACCACGAGTACCGCATCGTCTTTATGCAGCGTCCGCTGCCTGAGGTGCTGAAGTCGCAGGACGAGATGCTGCGACGCCGCGGCAACTCGGATTCGAACGCCGATACATCCGCGATCGAAGGGGCCTTTCAACGCCACCTGATCGAAGTCAACAACTGGCTCGCGGGCAAGGCGAACGTACAGGTCTGCCGTGTGCATTATCATCGTGTGCTGCGTGACCCAAAGGCAGTCGCTGCAGAAATGGCGGCATTCTTACAAGTCCCGCTCGACATCGAGGGCATGGTTCGACAAGTGGATGGAAGCCTGTATCGCAATCGCATGAAGTAGCGCCGCAGGGAAGACAGGCCGGCCTATTTCGGACGCATTCCGCGGCGTCCAGCGGCCGATTGGAGCAGCACCGCGAAGTCCCCTAGGACTTGTCCCTTGTTTGAGGTTGCAAATTGCAACCTCAAAGCGCCTGAACTCCCGAAGTGTGAGCTGGAATATGAAATCGAAAGGAAACTGCCGACGGTTACGCGGGGAAATCACGAGCGTGACTATACGATCCGGGCCGGCGGGAGCGCGAATCCAATCTTGCTTCGACGACTGGGCGGCGGGTTCATCAACTTCCTGATGGCGTTGATGATTTCCTGGATCGTGCCGTCGTGCGTCTCCAGGCGCTCTTCCAATTCCTTAATCCTGTCGGCGAATTCTCTGTTTGCGGCCAGCATCTGACGTAAGCGGACAAAAGCCCGCACCACGAAAACGCTCATTTCTACTGCCTGATCCGAGTTGAGCACCGTCGCTGCCATGATCGCGCCGTGTTCGGTAAAGGCATATGGCAGAGAACGCCGTCCACCGCGGCCAATCTTTGAGGTTGCAAATTGCAACCTCAAAGCGGCGAACTCGCGGGCTGTGAGCTGGAACATGAAATCAGAAGGAAACCGCTCCCGGTTGCGGTTCACCTGCTGGTTGAGACGCTTCACCGGAACTCCGTAGAGCTCGGCCAAAGCGGTATCGAGGATGACCTTCTGATGGCGCAGAATCGTGATTCGGGATTCGATGGGGACCACGGCTGCTCTTCGACGGGCTGTTAACGGTTGCCGCGTTCGTGCGGGTTTTGGCGAACGGACTTGCATTCGACGATCATAGCGGTAATAAGCGGCGCTGACTGTGACGAATGAACGCTCCGAATGTGACGAAAACCAAACCTTGAGAAACTACGTGATGCCCACTGCTGTTGAAGGGGGATGGAAGCGAGCGTCGGCCACCACGTTTCTTGTTTGAGGTTGCAAATTGCAACCTCAAAGCGACGAACTCCCGGGGTGGGTGTGGGAACATGAAGTCGAAAGCACCTACGTGGAGCGAACCAAACGTTACGACATCACGTAACGCTCACTTCCGTATATGTCCCGTACACCTGCCGCAACGCTTCGCAGATTTCGCCTACGGTGGCGTAGGCGCGGACGGCGTCGATGATGTACGGCATGGTATTAACGTCCGAAATGTTTCCGTTGGTGCCAACGGTGGGAGTCTTGGCGGCGGCTCGTTTCAGGGCATCGAGGCGGTGCTGAACTTCTTCATTCGAGCGGCGGCCGCGCAGGGCCCTCAGCTTCGCTTCCTGAGCGCGGGCTACCGATTCGCCGATGTAGAGAATGTTGGGCGACTCTTCTTCAATGACAAAATCATTCACGCCAACCGTGATCTTCTCGTTGGCTTCAACGGCGCGCTGGTACAAGTAGCTGGTCTCGGCAATTTCTTTCTGGGGATATCCGCGCTCGATGGCTTTGACCATTCCGCCCATTTGGTCGAGCTTGTGAAAATAATCGAAGGCGCCGTTTTCCATGTCGAGGGTCTGCTTCTCGACGAAGTAGCTTCCGCCGAGCGGATCGACAGTTTGGGCAACGCCCGACTCAAAGGCAATGATCTGCTGCGTGCGCAACGCGATGCGTGCGGCTTCTTCGGTGGGCAAGGCGAGGGCTTCGTCGTAGGCGTCGGTGTGCAACGATTGCGTGCCGCCGAGCACGGCCGCCAGTGCCTGCAAGGCGACGCGGGCGATATTGTTCATCGGCTGCTGCGCGGGTAGCGAAACGCCCGCGGTCTGCGTGTGGAAGCGCATCAGGCGGGTGCGTTCGTTTTTGGCGCCGAAACGATCCTTCATCAGGCGATACCAGATCTTGCGCGCAGCGCGGTATTTGGCGATCTCTTCGAAGAAATCGTTGTGCGCGTTAAAAAAGAAGCTGAGGCGCGGCCCGAAGTCGTCGACGTCAAGGCCGCGGCGGCGCGCCCACTCGACGTATTCGACGCCGTCGTAGATGGTGAACGCGAGTTCCTGCAGCGCGGTCGAGCCGGCTTCGCGAATGTGATAGCCGCTGATGGAAATGGTGTTGAAGCGCGGCGTAAACTTCGATCCGAACTCGAAGGTGTCAATCACCAGCCGCATCGAGGGCGCGGGCGGATAGATGTACTCCTTCTGCGCGATGTATTCCTTGAGGATGTCGTTCTGGAGAGTGCCTGAGATTTTCTTCCAGTCGGCGCCTTGCTTTTCGGCCACGACTAGATACATCGCCCAGAGCACGCTGGCCGGTGAATTGATGGTCATCGATGTGGTGATGGTTTCGAGAGGGATGCCGTCGAACAGGATCTCCATATCCTCGAGCGAGTCGATGGCCACGCCGCACTTGCCAACTTCGCCTTCGCTCGCCGCGTGATCCGAGTCGTAGCCCATGAGCGTGGGCAGATCGAAAGCAACGGAGAGTCCGCCGCCGCCGTGTTCGAGGAGATACTTGTAGCGCTGGTTCGTTTCCTCGGGAGAGGCGAAGCCGGAGAACATACGCATCGTCCACAACTTGCCGCGGTAGCCGGTCGAGTGAATGCCGCGCGTGTAGGGCGGCTGGCCGGGATAGCCGAGGTACTGATCATAGTTCCAGTCGGCGGGGAGATCGGCCTGCGTGTAAAGGCGGCGGATCGGAGCGTTCGAGATGGTGCTGAAACGTGCGTGGCCATGCTCGTCGAGGTTGGTGCCGGTGGGAGCGCCAATCGGTTTTTCGGGAGCCTTCTCCAGCGCTGGGGCGAGCGTCTTCTCCGCCCACTCTTTCTCCGACGCGGCAGGATGACGTCCTTCAAAAACCTCGGCAATCAGGCTCTCCGCGACGGTTTTGCGCAGATCGGTTCTCGGCTTGTTCGCAGGCATCAGCTCCCCAGTCTGACTTCGATGATAGAGGAGCAATCGCCATGCTGCAAAAGGTGCAACCGACCGAGCGGTTGGTGAAGCTGAAGGTGTCCCTGTGCCCGTCTGTGTCCTCCGTGTCCCCTGTGGTGATCTTCCTTGACGCCGCTTTTCGCGCACACCTATTCTTGACGTTCTTCCAGCGGAGGGATTCTGAAAGCGTTCCGGCGGTTATTGCAGCGCACTCCGGTGTACGGCGCGTACAAAGCGCTCGGCCACTATCCCGACTATTGGTATTGGATACTGCGCGGACGGCCGTCCCGATCTCCCCATCTGTTGAAACAGAAAGTAGTGCGCGAATACGGCGAGAAATTTGCGCTGAAGACCCTGGTCGAGACCGGAACTTACTACGGCGAGATGGTCGCCGCGATGAAAAGCCACTTCGACCGCATCTATTCCATAGAATTTGTGCCTGAGTTGGCGGAACGGGCCAAGCGCAAATTCGCGCGCGACCAGCACGTTCGCATATTCCGCGGAGACAGCCGCGTCGTTATGCCCGAGGTGCTCGCATTACTGACCGGACCGGCACTGTTCTGGCTGGATGCCGGCTACTACGGCTGGGTGGGAATTCGGACCAAGAATAACGAACAGCGTCTTTCGGCGGAACTGGAAATGATTCTGAGCCATCCGTACCCGCACATGATCCTGCTCGACGACGCGCGCGGACTGACAGGCCGCGACGGGATTCCCTCGGTCGGCGACGTGAAGGCTTATGTGGAATCGAAGTTTCCGCAGCGGTCGGTGGAAGTGAAGTTCGACATCATGCGCATCACGCTGCGGGGATAGCAAACGCCGCAGGAGACCCGGCGAAGGCTGCTGAAAACTCAGGTTTCGTATCTCAGGTTTCGTATCAAGGTATCGCTTTAGCGATACCGCTAGTCCTTCGAAATCAATCGCCCCTTTAGGGGCTGGATATCGAAAGTTTGTGCAGTCCTGTTCAGTCGTGCCGTAAGTGCCGCAGTCTGAGACGCGGCAAGCCCCCGTCTCTACGTTGATTCTTTCTTGCGGGCGAGTTCCCACGCCTTCGCATATTTCCATGAAACATAGACGGCGTGGTATAGGTGCAGGAGCAGGCCTTCGCGGCCGTCGAGAAATCCGAGGCGGAAGAAATAGTTGTAGATAAAAGTTGCGACTGGTCGCAGCACGATGTTGAACAAACTGAAGCCGCGGGGGCCGCTGGCGACCGCCATCTCCGCGCCGAGGGACGAGTAGCGGTTCATGTGATCGATGTAATCCGCGAGCGTGGGATAGGAGTGATGGATGATAGCGTGTTTGAGCTGACTCGTGATCCCTTCGGTAAGCTTGACGTCCTCATGAACCAAACGTTCCTCGAAGTGACCACTGCCCTTGTGGAATAGACGTAGTTTGGGATCAGGCCAAAAGCCGCCGTGTTTGATCCAGCGGCCGAGGAAGAAATTCCGGCGACGAATCAAGAACCCCGAAAACGCTACAAAAATGGAGTCAGGGTCGCCCTGTGCTTTCCGGATTCGCCGCAGTTGCCTTCGCGTTTGCGGGGACGACAAATACGTCAAGCGTTTTACCCGTTCCAACCGCGCGGCGTGACTATCGGTGGGCGCCTGATCGGGGAATAGAAACAGGAGTTCTGCCGTAAGACTTGACTCAAGTTCCTCATCCGCATCCAAACTAAGAATCCAAGCGCCCTCCGCTTTGTCGATCGCTGAGTTCTTCTGCGCCGCATAGCCTTTCCATTCTTCAATGAAGACTCTTGCGCCGAGGGATTTCGCGATCTCGACGGTGCGGTCGGTCGAGCCCGAGTCGACGACAATAATCTCGATCTCGCCTTTGCCGTCGGCAACTAGTAGCTGTACGCTGGCCAGCGTCCTCCGGATGTTGGCCTCTTCGTTGTGAGTGATGATGACGACGGAGAGGATCACGCGGGACTCCAGCCGCTGTCAGCAAGAGCCTGCCGAGGTGCGCACGGCTTGGACGGGCGGGGACGCCGGTCCCCACACGAGCCCAGAGGCCTGCCGAGCTGCGCACGGCTTGGACGGGCGGGAGCCTGCCCTGAGCTTGCCGAAGGGGCGCCCGTCCCCACACGAACCTTCCCGATGATCGAGAGCTTCACGGAGAGAGGATACGCGAGAGGCGGCATGCAGCAAAAGAAAAACGCCGCAAAAGAAAAACGCCGGGCGGGACGCCCGGCGCTCCATCGCTAATTGTCGGTCGCTACTGTTGCGGTTGGGCCGGAGGGTTCGCCGGCGTTGGCTGGTCGGCAGGCCGCGCCACCACGTGAGGAATATTTGGCGCATGCGTGACCTCGCCCCGCTCGGCCTCGGCAATCTGAATACCGGCGTGATCGAGCAGGAGACCGATCGACCGGTCCAGTTCGATTTCTGCTTTTTCGTACGCGGCTTGGGCGGAGACGAGCGTAACTTCGGCCTGGGTCATGGCCGCCTGGTTCTGCAACACCAGCGTTGAGGTGGATGCGCCGAGCGCGTATTTCTTTTGTTCGGCATCGAGAGACTGGCGCCCCAAATCCAAGGCGGCTTGGGCGGAAGCGACGCTGGCGCGATTCTGCTGCACTCCGAACTGCGCGTTGCGCACCTCGATGCGTACCTTGTTCTCGGTCTGCAGGAGGCTCAACTGTGCTTGCCGGTATTCGAATTCCGAGCGCACTTGCGTGGCCTGCGCCGCACGGTTGCGGAGCGGGATCGTGAGACTGACGCCCACGCCTTTATCGGGAGCGGTGGAGTCGACCAGTTGGCTCAGCGAGTCCTGGTAAGAGGTATTCACGCCGTTGCCACTGTAGTATGCGAACGCATCCAGAGTGGGTAACAGAGAACTGCGGATTGCTTTATTGCTGATGGCGGTATTGGAAAGGTTGATGCGTGCTTCTGCAAGTTCGGGACGATGACTGAGCGCCTCATTCACTAGATCCTGGATCGGGACAATCGCTTCCTGCGCGGGCAACTCCATGGTTGAGGTAGGAATGACTTCGGCGTCAGCTAACACAGGGTCGACAAGCGTACGGCTGAGCGCGTTCTTCATTAGGAGTTGCTGCAGTTGAAGATTGGTCAACGCTACGGTCAGGGTTTGCTGATTGGAGGCGACGGTGCTCTGCGCCCGGACCACTTCGATCGGCGCGAGGGTTCCGATTTCCACCTGCTTCTGGTTGTCAGAGAGGGTCTTCTGAGCGAAAGCCAACTGCTCCTTCTGAACCCTGACGTTCTCGTAGGCGAAGACCAGGTCCCAGTACATGTTTTCGATCTGGTCGACAGTGTTGGTGATCTGCCAGCGGAAGGCCACATCTGAGATTTCACGATTGTTCTTGGCGATCTGAATGAAGCGAGTGTTTGGCGCGAATCCGAAGCCCTGCAGTAGGTGCTGACTAACTTGGACGCGGAGGCTGGTGCCCAAGGAGGGATGGAACAATTCAAACGTATTAGGTGTCGATACGCGATTGTTGTTAAATCCCACCGACAGGTTCGTGCCCCATTGGAATCCTTGTGTGTAGGTGAAATTGGCCGTGGTAGTGTTCGTTTCACCGGGGATACAAAAAACATTGGAGCACAAGCTTTTGAGGCGATCAATCTGAAGAGAGCCCGTGAGTATCGGATCGAAGCTGGTGATAAGCGGGCCGTTACCGAAGGTTGATACGACCAGGCCGCCCGTGCCAGTGCCGGCGCCACCCGCCGCGACCGAGGTTCCGCCCTGGCCCGAGCCCACTTGTGCGCCGAGTCCGCCTACGCCCCCGCCGGGAGTGTTCTGCACGACGCCGCTGTTCACACCCAGAATGCTAGCGCCCGCTTTGGAGCGCCAGACGTCGGTATCGGCAATGTTCAGGTTGTAGCGGGCGATCGCGATATCGAGATTGTTTTCGAGCGCCAACGCGACCGCGTCATTCATCGAGATATAAAGTTTGCCGTCGTGCAGGAACTGGTCGATGCGCGGTGTGTTGGCCAGGTTCGGCGGCGCTACGTGGCGCGCAGTGTAGGGCGCGAGCAGGTTGGGGAAGGCCGACCGCGGTTTCGAATACTCCTTCACCTCAAACGGCTGCGACTTCGACGGCACGGCCTGTTGGGCCGGCATCTGGGCCGACGGCGCACTGGGCACGGACGAAGCGTCCTGCGCCCACCCCGCAGTTACCATAATGGCGGCAAGAAAAAGAACGGCGGCCCGGTGAAACGCAGTCAACACTGTAGAACGTTGCATTCGCATCATCTCCATTGGTCACATTCAAGCTTTCAGACTCACGCGATCTGGATCGAGAGGAACGGACATAGTGGTCCGCACTCTTGCTAACCTTCTGCTAATACGTAGAACGACAGGCCAGAGTTCCTTGCAATCTCTTCCCTGTAACCCTTGGGCAAGGCAATTCTCTTCGTTGATCGTAAGTGGAATAGTATAGCTGACGCGCTGCCACGCTCTCCGCGACGCCGGCGGTAAAACTTTGTAAACGTTACGATGATGCTCAGGCAGCTTGGGACTCGAAAAAGAACGTGCGCAATCTCAGACTGATCCTTTCTTATGACGGCGCCGAATTCGACGGCTGGCAGGTGCAGCCGAACCGGACGACTGTGCAAGGCGCGCTCGCCTCAGCCATTGGACGGTTGAGCGGGGAAAATGTACTGCCCCAGGGTTCCGGCCGCACCGACGCCGGCGTGCACGCACTGGCCCAGGTGGCGAGTTTCACCACCGCGTCGCCCATTCCCGCGGAAAACTGGATGAAGGCGCTGAACGACATTCTGCCGGCTTCGATCCGGGTGCTGGAGGTGACCGAGGCGGCGCCCGAGTTCCACGCGCGCAAGTCGGCGCGCGCCAAGACCTACCGCTATCGCATTCACCGTACCGCGATCTGTCCGCCCTTTCTGGCGCGGTATGTGTGGCATTACCCCTATCCGCTGGAGGAATCGGCAATGGTTGCGGCCGCCAGCGTGGTCGAGGGGGAACACGATTTCACGTCGTTCGCGGCGGTGGATCCGGAGCGGGTGGAACGGATGGCGGCGGGCGAGAATGTTCACACGACTAGCGTTCGCCCGCCAAACGTTCGGACGATCTTCGTTTCCAGTTGGACGCGCGAAGGCGAAGAACTCATCTATACCATCCGCGGCAGCGGATTTCTTCATCACATGGTGCGAAACCTGGTCGGCACTTTCCTTCTGGTGGGGAAGGGAACGTTGAGCTTGGAAGATTTGCGCCGCATCCTCGACGCGCGTGAGCGCACTGCCGCCGGACCGACTGCGCCCGCCAGCGGACTGTATCTAGTGGAGGTGGAATACTGCGAAGAACACTCAAATTTGTCATCCTGAGCGAAGCGAAGGACCTGCTTTCTTGTCAGCGCAACCGACAGCGGATCCTTCGCTTCGCTCAGGATGACAAATACAAGATGAAAATGGAAACTCTGGCGCGCCCCTTCCGTCCCGCGTACACTTCTTCGCAGATGGCCCCTGACGTCGAAATCGCGGTTTCACGCATCGCTTCCGTGAACCCGGCGACGGGTGAAGTGCTGGGCCAGCTGGACAGTGCCGGTCCAACCGAAGTGCGCGCTGCAGTGGCCCGCGCGCGCGCCGCGCAGCCGGACTGGAACGCCTGGGGAATCCGCAGTCGCCTCAAGATCCTGCGCCGTTTCCAGCAAATTCTTCTCGCGCATAAGACTGACATCGCGCGGCGCATCACGCAGGAAGCAGGTAAGCCCGCGGTCGAAGCGCTCGTCACCGAAGTTCTGGTCGTGCTCGACGCGGCGCGATTTCTGATCGACAACGCGTTTGCGATCCTGCGCGAAGAAAAGCTACCGCACGGAAATCTCGCGCTCAAAACCAAGTCAGGGCGCATTCTGTACGAGCCGTATGGGGTGATCGGAATCACTTCGCCCTGGAATTATCCTTTCTCGATTCCGGCGACTGAGGCCATGGCAGCCCTGGTTGCGGGCAATGCAGTCGTGCTCAAGCCCTCCGAATTGACGCCGCTGATTGCGCTTGAATTACAGTCGCTGCTGCGCGAGGCTGGAGTTCCCGACGATGTTTTCCAGGTGCTCCCAGGCGAAGGCGAGACTGGAGCCGCGCTGGTGAAGAGCGAAATCGACAAACTGGTCTTCACCGGAAGCGTCGCCACGGGCCGCAGAGTCGCGCAGATCGCCGCTGAACGCCTGCTTCCGGTGGTGCTGGAACTGGGCGGCAAGGATCCCATGCTTGTGCTCGAAGACGCCGACGTCGATGTCGCGTCGAGCGGCGCCGTCTGGGGAGCGTTCGTGAACGCGGGGCAGACTTGCTTGTCGGTCGAGCGCTGCTATGTGCACCAGAGTTTGTATCCCGCGTTCTTAGACGCCTGCTCCGAGAAGGCGCGCAAGCTGCGCGTCGGCAATGGCATGGACCCGGCCACCGAAATCGGCCCCATGATCCACGAGCGGCAAGTGCGCGTGGTGGAATCGCATGTGGAAGACGCGAGGCAGCGTGGTGCCCGCGTGCTGGCCGGAGGCACGCGGCTGCGCGAACTCGGCCCAACATTTTTTGCGCCGACCGTGTTGGCCGATGTCGATCACAGCATGCGAGTGATGCGGGAA
>Ga0137393_10003427_pt1 | contig 10287 bp, 11 predicted proteins | sample 15con2h34BmetaG_FD_101396 | JGI IMG/M metagenome (GOLD analysis project Ga0137393, IMG submission 101396) | Vadose zone soil microbial communities from Angelo Coast Range Reserve, California, USA - 15con2h3.4B metaG | ecosystem: Environmental > Terrestrial > Soil > Vadose zone > Saprolite...
ACGGCGCGGTATGGACGGGAGCCTTGGCCCACCGTCCTGAAGACGTTCGCCTGGGGAGCCGTGTTCAGCGTCCTCATCGCCCTTGTGTTGAGTGCGATCTTGCTCTTGACACTCAATCGGATCCAGTCCCTCAATGACTTCTTCTCTCGGCGCTTCGCGGACCCGGCCACCGCGATCGGAGTTCTGGTCGTGGCCCCCTTAGTGGAGGAGGCGGCGAAGGGAGTGGGCGCGCGGGCGGGCCGTCGACAGACCCAGACGAAAACGGACGGCCTCGTCTATGGCGCGGCGGCCGGCCTCGGATTCTCCGCGACGGAGAATCTCGTCTATGGACTCGCCGCGTTGCTGATCCCCGGAGTGGGTCCCTCCGGCTCCTTGATTGTGGTCGCGGTTCGGTCCTTCTCCTCGACGTTCCTCCATGCGAGCTCGTCCGCGGTCCTTGGGTACGGCCTCGCGAAGGCCTGGTTGTCCGGACGGACCTTTGCGCTCATTCCCTTCTACTTGGTCGCGGTCGCCATGCACGCCACCTTCAACTTGTTCTCGACCCTCGCCGTGACGTACGGAGATCAGAACGACGTGGTGGGCGAGACTCTCGCGTTCTTGGCCGCGGTGACATTCGCCATCATCGCCATCAGCGTCGTCCGCTTGAAGCTCGCCAACAGTCGACCCGCACCCGCCAGGTGATCCGTGCCACCGAAGATCCTCTTGGACGGCCGAGCCGTCGCCGTCTCCAAGGTGCTCTGCGTCGCGCGCAACTACGCGGACCACGCGAAGGAAATGGGGACTCCCGTCCCGAAGGAGCCAGTGTTTTTCCTCAAGCCATCCTCCGCCCTCCTTCCGGGAGGCGGGACGATCTTGCTTCCGCCACAGTCGCAGCGGGTGGAAGTCGAAACGGAGCTGGCCGTCATCCTCGGAGCGAACGGGCAGGATGTGCGGGCAACCGATGCGATGGGGCTTGTGGCCGGTTACGCGGTCTTCTACGACATCACGGCCCGCGACCTACAAGCGACCGCCCGAAAGGAAGGTTCTCCTTGGACTGCGGCGAAAGGGTTCGATACTTTCGCCCCGATCTCCGAGGCGGTGCCTGCCCAGCACGTCCCGGATCCTCATGCCCTGGGGATCCGACTCCGCGTGAATGGAATCATCCGGCAGGATTCCAGCACGAGCCAGATGGTCTTCCGGATTCCGGAGCTCATCGAGGCCGCCTCGCGCATCATGTCTCTAGAACCGGGCGACGTCCTCGCGACCGGTACGCCCGCGGGGGTTTGGCCGATCGTCTCCGGCGACGAGCTCGTGGCCGACATCGATCGCATCGGAACGCTGCGCTGCAAAGCCGCTCCGCGAAAGCGTTAACTACGCCCGACGGGGTGACGTCCGCGCATGCGTTTTCGCTTCGAAATGGACGGGGACGTCTATTCGAAGAACAAGGATTCGTTCAAAAGGCTCCTCGCGAAACACGGACTTCGATGGCGCGGGACTCTCGATCGTCCCTTTTGGGCCGGCAGCTCCGAGCGGGTGACCGCCGCCTTCGAGCGGGACGAAGGGAGGGACGTCCTGCGAAGCGCCGCCCTCGTTTGGGAGAGTGCGGGGAAAACGCGGCTTCTGGAAGATCTGAAGGCTTGGGCTTGGGAGGTGGGCGCGAAGGTCGCGGAAGACTCGGCCCCTTCCGCGGAGGATGTGAGCGACGAGGTCGAGAAGGCACTTCTGTATTGGGACCTCGTTTGGAAGCCGAATGAAGATTGGCTGAAAGCGCAAGGTCGGCCGAAGACCTGGATTGAGGCCGACGTCAAGCGATGGAAGCAACGGCGGCAGGAACGACGGCGCGAGCTGATCGGTCAGGCGACCGATTAGAAAGCCTCGACCGAGCGGACCTCGAGCGAGTCATAGCAATCGAAGCAGTAGCCCTGTCTCCGGTCGTCCGGGAGCAAGACGATCCGCGTGTGACACTTTCGACAACGTGCCTCGCGATCGCCGCCATCGGAAACCCTCCGTAAATCTGGACGCAGCTTCCATGAAATCGTCTCCGCCCCCCGGCCTGGCCCGAGCGCCACGGAGCCGTCGTACTCTATAAAAACGTTGTGCGCCAGGGGAAAACCGAGAGCCCGACGACGGGTTAATGTCCACCGCATTCGTTCTCCTCGCGCTTGCTCGCGGGGTTCGTCACGTTCGAGGGCATTGATGGTTCCGGGAAGACGACGGTGAGCCGAGTCGTCGCCGAAACGCTCCGGTCCCGCGGCCATTCCGTTTTCGTCACGAGTGAGCCGACCACCGGTTGGTTGGGCGAGGTGGTCCGTCGCGGCATTCAGGAGGACGTCAACGTTCTCTCGGAGTCCTTCCTGTTTCTCGCGGATCGCGCCGCCCATGTCCCCCTGATCCGCTCCCATGTTGAGAGAGGCGAGCTCGTCCTCTGCGACCGCTACGTGGATTCCACCTATGCGTACCAGGGCGCGCGCCTGGTCGGCGTCGTCCGCGATCCCGTCGGCTTTCTGAAGGACGCGAGCCGTGGATGGGTGCTCCCTCCGGATCTCACGATCCTTTTGCGCGTGCCGCCTCAGCTCGCGATCGAACGGATCAAGGATCGACCCTCCCGAATTCGATTCGAGGACCTCGCCCTCCTGCGGCGAGTGGCCGCAAACTACGATCGACTGGCAAAAGCGCGACGGTTTGTCGTCCTCGATGGAACGCGCCCCGCCGAAGATGTCAGCGAGAACGCGGTCTCCGCGATCGAGCGTCGAATCGCGAGGCGAGGTTCAAATTGAGAGAGCGGCGGTCTGGGACCGAACCCTTGCCGAGCAGGAAGGCGCGGGCGAAGAGGGTGGCGTTATCCAGGTTCCCGCGTTCAAGCTCGACGAGGAAAGCTTTTCCGAACACGACCTCGAGCGACTCGTCTGCGGTCCCGCCGACCATCATCCGTGGATGTTGGCTTCTCGGGCCCCATGAAACGAATCCTCAGAATATCACCGGCGATTCTCATTTCTCCATATGGGAGTCTACCGAACGTGGACAAAGCTATTTATGCGGTCCTCCAATTATGCGCCGCGCGTGGGATGCACGCATGGAATCCGCCGCCCACCATAGCACCTCTGGCCCGCACAGCGACGGCTTCGTCGGCGTGATCTACGGCGACATCGGGACGACGGCCTTTCGATGTTCCGTCTCGGAGCCGGTGGAGCGGAACGAGTTCGTTCAGGTGAGGCACGAGACCTGCGGTCTGGTCCTGGGCCGCGTGGACGAGATTCAGCGGAAGACGGACCTCTCTCTCGACCGAGCGCAGCTGCTCGGAGACGGAGATCCGGTCGACGTCGAGGAGCGAGTCTCCGCCCAGATCAGCGTGATCGGGTACCGAGATGACCGCGGGCTCCTCCAAGTTCCCCGAACCCCCTTCCGGGCGGGCGAACCCGTGCATCGGGCCGAGACGCCCACCATCCAAGACGTCATCGGCCTGACGGAGGACAAGAAACACGGGGCCTACGTCGGCCTCCTCGCGGGCCATGAAGTGCCCGTCTATCTCGACATCAACGCGATGGTCCAGAAACACGTCTCGATCCTGGCGAAGACGGGGGGCGGGAAGTCCTACGTCGCCGGCGTGGTCATCGAAGAGATGATGAAACACCACGTGACGTGTGTGATCCTCGATCCGCATGGGGAGTACTCTTCTCTCCGCGAGAAAGGGAAGATCGCCCACGGTGCCTCGCGGTTTCACGTGGAGCCTCGGGCATACTCCGACCTCATTCAGGTCTTTTCGCCCGATACCAAGATCAATCCCGGGAGCCGACCCCTGAAGTTCACGCTGAGCAACCTCGACGCGCGCGACATTTTATCCCTCACGGGCTCCGCGCGGGTCCGCACCCATCTGACAGCGCTCCGGAAGGCCCTCGACCTCCTGAGGCAGGCCACGAAGGATTACACGATCCGAGATATCGTGCGGGTGCTCGAGCGGGAAGAGGATCCGCAGAACGCCTCCCTGATCGACGAACTCGAGTACCTGAGCGAAGTCGAGATCTTCGCAAAGGAAGGGACCCGGATCGACGAGCTCGTGATCAAGGGCAAGACGACGATCATCAACCTGAAGGGCGTGCCACCCGACATTCAGGAACTGGTCGTGAATCGCCTAGCGACCGCGATGTTTGAGTTACGAAAACTCGGCCGGATTCCTCCGATGTTGTTGGTCGTCGAGGAAGCGCACAACTTTTGTCCCCAGGTCGGCCAGGTAGCTTCGTCGAAGGTGTTCCGGACCTTGGCGTCGGAAGGCCGCAAGTTCGGCTTGGGCTTGGTGGTCATCACGCAACGAGCGGCCAAGGTGGACAAGAACGTCTTGAGCCAGTGCAACACACAAGTGATCCTGAAAGTCACGAACCCCAATGACCTGAAGGCGATCGTCGCCAGCGTCGAGGGTTTGACGACATCGATGGCCGAAGAGATCTCCCGACTTCCGATTGGCGTGGCCATCATGACGGGGGGCGGACTTCAGATGCCTCTGATGGTCGAGGTTCGCCCGCGCGAGACGAAGCACGGTGGCGAAAGCGTGAAGGTCATCGAGGACTGAGGGCACCCGAGCGTTCGACCCGGGTCGAAGGATTGGGATTGCCCACGGACAAAGGCTAAAGCAGGCCTCGCGCATCGTTTGGTCCATGGACCTCCGAGCCCTAGTGGATAAGGACCTCGGACTCACGGAGCGCGCGTTGGCCAAGGTCAGGATCGCCTCCCCGGAACGCTCTCATCTCCGCAAGGTCTCCGAGGACTTTCTCACCATGGCCCGGGCCTACTACGAAGATGCCAAGCATTTCCGTGAACAAGGCGAGTTCGAGAAGGCGCTCGCCAATGTGAACTATGCCCATGGATGGCTCGATGCAGGCGCGCGCCTTGGGCTGTTCGACGTCGGCGGGGACGATCAACTGTTCACCTTGAGCGAGTGATCAGAGGACGCGGGCGCCTTCGTTGTCCACTTCGCACCGCTGCAGCGTCCCGAACTTACGGTACAGGGTCGCGAGCTGATCGAGATTCCCCGTGGCGAACACGGCGTTGCCGAGCATGGCCATGGTCGCGCGGCCGAACATCCGACTCGCGCGAATCACTTCGAGCACAGTGCGGTTCGCGAGTCCGGTCTGCTCCGAGAATCGGTTCCCGAGGTCGAACAGCTTCTCCAGGCTCGGGGCCCGAGCGAACTCCTCGATGAGAGATCCGCCGACTCGGTTGATCGTCGCCACCTTGACGGGATTCTCGAGGACACTCCGCGTCGGAAGTTCCGGCCCCAGGACGGTCAGGAGGAGGTCGGCCTTCACCGGGAACGTCCGCACCTCTCCGTGGCCTGGCCCGCCCGGCCTCGATCGAAGGTCCATCCCTCCCAAGGATGCGGGGACGACGTCTCCGAGGCCGGTCCGGCATTCGACCTCGGTCTCGTGCGCGATCGCGACGAGCTCTTCGCGCGGCAGGCCTTGGCCCAGTGCTTCGTTCAAGGCGAGGGCGGTGCTGAGCGCGGCCGCGGCGCTCACCCCGAAGCCCTGCGACACGGGCAAGGGAGATTCGCTGAGGATCTTGATTTCCATCGAACGGGAGCCCGCCAGTTTGTCGACCACGCGCCGAGTGACCTCCGCCTTCTGGCGTCGCTCGTTGACGAAAATGTCGATGGAGGATCGCGCCGCGTCACGGACCCTCGCCAACGTGTGGACGCCTAGGGTGATGGAGAGGCCCGCACCCCGGGATCCTTTCGCCCTCGGGTCCGGATCCTCATGGACTTCGAAGAACGCCGTCGCGTGTCCGGGGCAGAACGCCTCACCCTCGGACACCATGTAAGATGGCCCGCCATACCCGTTCCGCCGCGAGGGCCTTCGACCCCTCGAACGTCTCGGATTGACCCTTGCGGTCAAAAATCGCAATCGACGTCGTCTCGCCTCTGACCTTGGCGACATCATTCGCCACGACGAAGTCGAGGTCCGCCTCCTTCGCGAGGGCCAAGGCGCGAGCCTTCAGTTCCGTCTCGCTTACGCCGGCCTCCGCCTTGAAGCCGACAAGGGACTTTCGCGTCCCCTTGCGGAATCGTTCCAGGATTTTTGGCGTGGGCTTCAGGTCGAGGGTCAGCGCCCCGGCGCGGGTCGGAATCTTCCCTCCCTGTTTCTTCGCCGGCGTAAAGTCCGCAATGGCGGCGGGCACGATGCAGATGTCCGCCTCGGCCTTCTCGGCCATGCCCGCAAGCTCATCGGTCGAATCGAACGACCGATACGGGAGCCAAGAGGGCACGGGCGCCTCGTGGCGGCCCAACCACAGCTCCACGTTCGCCCCGAGCTCGAAGGCCGTCTTCGCGAGCTCGATGCCTGTTCCCCCGGTGGACCGGTTCGTGATGACGCGGACGTCGTCGATCGCCTCGACGGTGGCGCCCGCGACGACGAGGACCCGCATGTCCTGGAGCTCCCGAGGACCGAGGCGGCGAATGACTCGCGCCACGATCGCGTCGACGTCGGCCATCTTCGCCTTGTCTTCCTCCCTCTTCGGCTCGACGACCTCGATCCCGAGCTCATGGAGGCGCCGAAGATTGGCCGCGACGGCCGGATTCTCGACCATCGACTCGTGGGCGGCAGGCGCCAAAAGGATGGGAATCCCGGACCCAAGGGCGTTCGTTGCATAGGTCGTCACGGTCGTGTCATCGATGCCCTGGGCGATCTTCCCGATCGTGTTGGCGGTGCACGGGGCGATCAGCAGCAGATCGGCTTTGCCGTCTCGCCCGCACATTTCAAGGTATTCCATCGCGCCCGTAAGGGCGGTGACGACGGCATGGCCGGTGGCGAACTGCAAGGCGTTGGGATGGATGATGTCCATCGCCGAACGCGTGAGGACGGCGTAGACGTCTGCCCCATGGCGGATTAACTCGTGGGCCAAGCGGACCGTCTCGACCGCGGCGATGCTGCCCGTGACGCCGAGGACAATCGTCTTGCCTTGGAGCTTCACGCTTTTGCGAGCGCGCAGGCGCTCCGCCGGATGCATCCGCGTGACGATTTGTCATTCGCGATATATATCTATGGGCAATCTTCGATTCCGCGGGAAACACCCTCGTCCTCCATCGGACAACCTTTAATCCGCCACGTCCGTTTGCCGCCCCTCCGATGGATTACGACACGACCCTCGAGCATCTCTATCGCCTCGAGAGGTTCGGGATCAAGCTCGGCCTGGACAACATCCGTCGGCTCCTTTCCCTTCTGGGAGACCCGCAACGCGACCTCAGGGTCTTGCACGTCACGGGAACGAACGGAAAAGGGTCCGTCTGCGCCTATGCCGCATGCGCCTTGGAGGCCGCGGGACACCGCGTCGGCCTGTACACCTCGCCGCATCTCGTACGATTCAACGAACGCATCCAAGTGGACCGTGCTCCGATCGCGGACGACGACGTGCTGCGCCTCTGGTCGGGCATGCAACCGGCGATCCGGGCGATGACGGCGGCCCGGCCGATCGATCATCCGACGTTCTTCGAGGTGACGACCGCGATGGCCTTCCAATACTTTCGAGAGCGAGAGGTGGACGTCGCGGTGGTCGAGGTCGGAATGGGTGGGCGGATGGATGCCACCAACGTGGTGGATGGCCTCGTGTCCATCGTGACTCGGGTAGATCTCGAGCACACGGAACACCTCGGGAAGACGGTCACTCGAATCGCTCGGGAGAAGGCGGGGATCATCAAGCCCTCGTCCCGGGCGGTCACGGTGGCGCAGCCGGCGCTGCCTGTGATCGAGGCTCGATGCCGCGAGGTCCATGCGCCCCTTTCCGTCATCCATCGCGACGTGCAGGTCGAACGGGGCGAGAGCAACCTCCGGGGACAGGACGTAGGCGTCCGCGGGCCGTTCGGAGACATTCAGGTCCACACGCCGCTGCTGGGCGCCTTCCAGGTCGAGAACGTTGCGCTCGCCGTCACCGCCTTGGCCGAACTCCGCGTCGCGGGGTTCACGATCCCCGATGCCGCGATCCGTGACGGAGTGGCCTCGACCCGGTGGCCCGCTCGACTCGAGCGCATTCGGGAGGACCCGACGATCCTCGTGGATGGAGCGCACAATCGCCCCGCCGCAGAGGCGCTCGCCGCCGCCATCCAAGAACTGTTTGCGGGGCGGAAGGTCTCGCTTGTCGTGGGCATCCTCAACGACAAGGATCTCCCCGGCATGGCGGCCGCCCTCGGTGCCCTCGCCTCCCACGTGTACGCGTGCAGGCCGAAGACCCCCCGCGCCTTCGGCAGCGACGAGGTCGCCCTCGCCTTCCGATCGTACGCGGAGAGCACCTCCGTCCCGGCCGTGAAGGATGCGGTCGATGCGGCAATCTCCGCCGCCACTCCCGAGGACATCATCCTCATCACGGGGTCCATCTACACTGCGGGGGAGGCCCTTGACCACCTCGGCGCCCGTCCGTGAGCGGATCCCCTTCATCATGCGCGACCTCGCCGCGCGATACCTTCCCGCGGGGGATCTCCGTCAAGGGGGGACGGCCCTCGCCAAGATCATTGCGGAACGCGAGGACCCGTTCCTCGTCCTCATCTCGACCATCCTCTCTCAGCGAACCCGGGACGAGATGACCGACATCGCGTCCCGGCAGCTCTTTGCGAAGTACGACACCCCTCCGGCGATCGCGGCCGCCGATCGCTCCGACTTGGCGCGACTCATCAAACCCGTCGGTTTTTATTGGCAGAAGTCGGCCCAGATCCAAAAGGTGAGCCGGATCCTGCTCGACCGATACGGCGGACGAGTCCCCAACACGTACGAGGAACTCATCGAGTTGCCCCAGGTCGGTCCGAAGACCGCGAATTGCGTGCTCGTGTACGGCTTCGGGGAACCGCGGATCCCAACGGACACCCATGTCCATCGGGTGAGCAACCGCCTCGGCCTCGTCCGGACGAAGACCCCGGAGGCCACCGAGCAGCGGTTGATGCGGACGGTCCCGAAGAGGTACTGGCTTCTCATCAACGAACTGTTCATCCGGTTCGGCAAGGACATCTGCCGCCCCATCGGACCGCGGTGCGAGGCCTGCTCGTTCCGTCCCTTCTGCCGGTACTACCAGAGGGTCGTTCGCCCCAAGCAACGGCAGCGCGATAGCGCGACAAGCCGTCGTGCCTCCGGTCGATGATGCGACGAGACCGCCCCCGATTCGTTCCCGCCGCCCGCGGGAGTCCGCGGTCGTGCGAAATTAGAGAATTGAATCGGGCATGTTCATATGGAGCCGCATTTTTGGGTGACGCGATGCGCATCGACCTGATGGAGTTTTTACCTGTCACGCTCCAGCGGAAAGAAGCGTTCACGATCGCGCGGAGCTCCTCCTCGATCTCGGAGGTCGTGTTCCTCGCAGTCCATTCCGGCCAGAGGGTTGGACACGGCTGTGCCGCTCCGACCGAGGTGACGCGCGAGAACGTGCACTCGGTCTTGAACACGCTCCAGTCCTTCGCGCGCAGTCTGCCCGGGGTGGAGTTCGAGAAGCCCTCCGATGTCCAGGAACGGATGGACAAGCTCGCCGCGAACCAGCCGAGCGCGCGGGCCGCCCTCGATACGGCCTTGTTCGACCTGGCGGCCCAGGCCGCGGGGGTCCCGCTGTACGCCTACCTGGGCGGCCGGCGGGACCGGATGCCGACAGACATAACGATCGGGATCATGGACCAGGAGCCCGCCGTGGATCGGGCCCGACGATGGGTGGAGGTCGGGTTCCGCGCCCTGAAGATCAAGGTCGGGCGGGACTGGAAGGCCGATGTCAAACGAGTGAAGGCCATCCGCGACGCCGTCGGCAAAGAGGTGGAACTTCGGGTCGACGGGAACCAAGGATATTCCTGGAGGGATGCCCTGTCGTTCGCCCGAAACGCCCGGCCCGAGGACATCGCATTCTTCGAGCAGCCGGTCTCCGTTAGTGACTGGGAGGGTATGCGAGCCCTGACGGAGTCCTCCCCGATCCCGATCATGGCGGACGAGATGGTCCTCACCCCGGAAGATGCGAAGAAACTTCGGTGGAGCAACGCGGCCCGCGCCGTCAATCTGAAACTGATGAAGCACGGCGGAATCTCGCGCGCGATAGATGTGAACACGATTTGCGAGTCGGCCGGTTACCCGACGATGGTGGGCTGCATGGGGGAACCGCAACTGTCCATTGCGGCGGGTCTCCACTTCGCGTTAGCGGAGAAGAACGTCCGGTGGCTCGATCTCGATTCCCATTTCAAGTTCTCGTCCGATCCGACGTCCGGCCTCAGGTTCGACCAAGGCGAACTCATCGCACCGTCGGAACCCGGGCTCGGCATCGACGTACAATTTCCCACATGAGTCCTGCTCGGTCCATGGATCA
>Ga0137393_10003431_pt1 | contig 10283 bp, 11 predicted proteins | sample 15con2h34BmetaG_FD_101396 | JGI IMG/M metagenome (GOLD analysis project Ga0137393, IMG submission 101396) | Vadose zone soil microbial communities from Angelo Coast Range Reserve, California, USA - 15con2h3.4B metaG | ecosystem: Environmental > Terrestrial > Soil > Vadose zone > Saprolite...
AACGATACGCCGTTGGGTTGGAGCTACATTCAGCGGTTGGGACGTGGGTGGACACTTCGCAATCCGCAAGAACGGAAGTGTAGCCCAATATCCAACCCTAAAGGACTTAGACAGGTTGAGCCTGATGATAGGCTTTACGGGCAACCAAACGGGTAGGTTCGACTGCGCTAGGCACTGGAATGCTCGCCCCATTTAACAGTGCGATCCGGGAATTTAACGCCCAGGCAAAAGCGATCCCTCGCAGTTGGCAAACAATAAATCACTCTTCCGACTTGCCGAAATTCTCCCGTTAATGGCGTAATAAGCGACTCTTCGCCACACTGCCAGAACCGCTGGCTGATTACGCGCGCACCGTGGGGACTGACATTTTCCGTAAGTGTTCGCTCCCGAGAGCGGGGTTCTTCTAAGCTTGCGAGATAGACGGGAACTAAAGTAGGAAGGCGTTTCTCAATCCTGCCATTGAAATGCCTAGCACCGTTCATCGCTGGTTCCCTCGCGGGGAAGAGGGGCCCACGGCGGGTCCTTTAAGCCATCAAGAGCTTCTCACTGCACATTGAGCCGACAATCAGCAGAGACCTGTAATCGCTGCACAGGTAATTCCCTGAGTCCTATATTGCATTGAGCCTTGGGGTGGCTTTTGAGAACTTTGGGGGTATCTCCTTCTGCTCTTTTTATGCTGAAGCTTGTGTCTGCGTGGTACTTAGTGTCGGAGTTGTGTCTCGTAGCCTTTTACGTCGTGGCGTACTTGCGTGGGCCATCGCCCGGCGAATGTCCCGTGGGACTATCAGGATTTTGCCCCCGTTCCTATTAAGGGATTCACCTGTCCCTTATTTCGGGAACTCGCCGGATTCAATTCCCGTTTCGGTGCCCGTAAGCTCCGCACGAGATGACTGGCACGCGCCCCTTTCATTGCGCTCTCAGCGTGAGGTTCATCTGCCCTTGGAAACATCGCTCGACAGATTTCTCGGACGGGAGGATCACATGACGCAAGAGGCGGCACTTGAGTTCCCGCAAGTCTTAGAAAGAGAACGCCTTGGAGAGTGCTCTCCTTCGCCGTCAGTTGCAGCGCTAAATGGCACACTCCGAAGCATTCAAAGGTCGGAACCCCGCGCCCATCTGAGCGCCCCCATGTGGTTAACCAGCCTTCAGAGACCGGGAGTTTTAGAAGTCGTTCCTACGGAGAATATCAGCAGAACCGGCATCCGGTTGGTCACACGGGAATTCTGGGAACCAGCGGAGCCGGTACTGGTTTCATCCCCGCCTGGATTTTGCGTCCAAGGCTCGGTCGTATATTGCAGGAAGCTCCCGAGCGACGACTATGTCCTGGGCCTCTCGCTCGATGCGCCGGTCGAGGATTGGACCGAGGCATGCGGGATTCGGGAGCCTGACAAACCGCATATCACATGAAATTCCGAGCGTTCAACCAATACCTTTGCAGCAGGCGTGAAAGAATGCCCAGCTTTCCCCAAGGCCGCCGATCCAGACGGGTCGCCACGAAGAAGCGCGCCAGCCTTGTCATCACTCTCAGTGGAGTCCAGAAAATGTTTCCCTGTCTTATTGTCGATAGGTCCCAAGAGGGGTTTAGATTGCGTGGTAACTTCAGGCTGAGGCGCGGACAACTCGTTGAACTCGTCTTGGATGACCCCGTGGATTCAGTTCGGTGCGAAGTTGTATGGACCGGCAAAGCAGGGTCAGAGGAGGTGGTGGAAGCGGGGTTACAAACCGTAGGCAAATGATTCTTAGGCTTTGAACTCGACGTGTTGAGAATCACCGACTCCTCGCCGGGGGAACGAGGTGCATCACCGTAGGGGCATCGCCATATCGTGAATACGAGCGGATCAGCCTGATGCCTTCTTTATCGTAGCTGCAAGTCACGACCATTCCGATGCTGTTGTGTTCGACATCGCGCTTGTCCTCGCGGCCTAGCAAATGGAGACGAACCGCAGAGTCCGGCGAAGTGACATCATCACTAAATAATTTCGCAGAATCTCCGGCGAGATATTTAACCATCGCGGAGAAAAGACCGAGCAGCACGATCTTGTCACCGTCAACCCTGATTCCAACAAGTTCAGTGCCATCATTTGCGATGATGGTGTGTCGGCCCTCGGGGGCCGTAAGTTTCAACCCCGCGTGTTCAATCTTAGCTCTCGCATCTGGTATTGAGTCCCCAAGCATGACTCCAAAGACTGCCAATTCAGTCGAAACAATCTTGGCTTCTTTTGTGAAGTCCGTTCGCGTGATCTCGACGGTATGCCGTGTTTGGGGGAAAGCATGGCCACAACTGCACAGCAGTAGAAAAACGATTGCTCCAAACTTCTTTCGAGGAAATGTCGTCCGCAATTTCACGCCTCTGTGCGGTTCAAATCGGATTTTAGAAACGCCCGATAGCCGAGATGCCTGCGCGTCGCGCAGCTTGAACGTCAATCAGCATATAGCCCGGCGTTCTTGCTTGAAATTGTTGTGCCACCTTCTGAAATTCTTGCTCTCCATAGTTCAGGGCAGCAAAGAATTGCTTATAGGATTCACTCGACAGGTATCCATTTACTGTCTTAAATGTCCAGTTTCGTTGAGAGCTGCTTAGACCCGGCGTTCCAATCATCGTCGTTTCGAGGAAAGAAATGTGCTTTCGCTGTGAATCAGTGTAGAACCCGAGAAACATGTGGCCGGGTATCTTGACCAGAATGGGGTAGATGCCGAGTTTGTAAAGGATCGAAGCAAAAAGCACTGTGCCGTCAACGCAATTCGCCTGCGAGTTTTGTACTGCTTCATCCAGAAAACGAACATGCTGACTAAAAACGCTCCGCGATTCACCGGACGCAGTGGTGATGCTTGAATATTTCACGTCCTGTCGTTGCAGGACATTCCAAATGGCAAAAACTTCGCGGGTCACGTCCTGCGGTGAGCCTTGATAGCCACTAAACTGTTGAACGACGTTCACCCGCAAGGCTTCGTGGAGCATGCGGTCGATATAGGGATGGTTCTCATCAACAAATGACGCAAACAGCCAGCTTACGTCTCGGATGTGCTTGTCTGTCGTCACATAGGCCAACGGTACGTCATTCACAGACCTAACTTGAATTGTTCGGCTTTGCTCGCCAACAGGCACACCGTTGACGGATACCGTGAAGAGGGCCGTGGTCGGAAACGATTCTCGTATCCTTGCCAACGCCCGAGTGTCAAAGCGGATCGTTGGCCAAATCTCGTATGTCTGATTCGCTTCGGGAATCGTCGCCTCGAAACTGCTCTCTTCCGCCAGCCTGTCAACCTTCACAGACACGCGCACCTTTACATCGGCGGCGGAACTCACAAGAGAAATGCCGAGAACGCTGTTTGGATCGCCTAGATACCTTAGCGGTAGTTTTTGTGGGTGCCTGGTAGCCAGGGCAAGAATCTCGGCGGGAAACACCTGGTCTGTGTCAATCGAGGTATTCTCGATGACTGGCTGCCACTTCACGGTCGGAGATACTGATTGAGCTTTGGCTGTGATGGAAGCGAAGGCAAGGGTGGCCAGAAATCTGAGTACGCGGCCCTTGAAAACCCCGAGTATGGACTGGTTCACTGAAGTTCTCCTTCAAAGAGAAGAGCTTCCTGTATAGCACGGGATTTGAGAGACGCGCGGCAAAGTCGAGGTATAGTGGCCTTCTGGTAAAGACCATGACACAAAGGGAAAAAGAGATTGAAGCGCGGATTCTAGACAGGCTCAAGGATGGCCCGGCTGGGCTGGAAATTAAGAACTCAACTTCAGACGCGAAGAATCTGGCCGTGTTGCTTGGACAGCACAGGCCAACTGTGCTCCCCGATACCAGCGCGTGGAATTTGCATCCCAATTTTATGCAAGACGTGATTGGCGGCATGATCCCTGACATTGTGCTGCGCTCGACGCTCTCAGGGCAGAACCGCATCTACATCGAGGTCAAGGACACCGAACCGCTAGGCTACGGGAGGGAAGACTCCCAAATAACTCGGTACTTTCTTCACCTGCTTGCCACCACGACGCGAGGTCCGAAGGAAGGCGGCGACATCAGACGGGCAGTGCTGCTTTGTGCCCCTGCCGCATGGTTCAAGGTGAAGGGCAACGCGCAGACCTGGAATCACTTTCTAGCGTGCTTTTCTGGCTTGGCCACGGCATTCGACATAACGCTAGGCGAAGTGTACGCCGATAGCATTTAGTACGAATCGAAATCCTAGACTGAGGGATCGAAAATGGAAAAGTTTCAGGAACAGCGTGCGCGCAAGATGGTGAATCAATTGGAGCGTGCCGGGACGAATTGTGGACTTTTCGCGGTAGAGGGGATCGTTGTTATGCGGTGCATGGGCGAACCTTACACAGACACGCCGACGATGTTCGACGAAATCGTTTTGCACAATGCCATCGCACTAAACCTCCTGGAACGCCGGAAGTTCACGGCGAGTTCAATCAGCGGGAGTTCACAGTGCGAATTGTACGTACACACGCCCAAAAGAAAGACGCCAAATGCAGGGGATTGGATTATTTTCTCGGATGGTTCGCTGAGAAAGATTGACGGCATCGAGAAGGGCATAGCGTTCTACGGTAAGGGGAACAACGACCTTGTACCTTGCGAGAATTTGGTTCCGGCGTCGAACGCCGAGCCGGATTGTTGGGAAGTGGATAGCGGTCGGTGAATTTGTGCTTGCCACCCCGCAGCCGGGGGGCAACTTATTCGAGCAAAGGCGGGAGGAGCTATGGGCCTTGCCGAAGACCTGAAAGCCCGTAGTGCCCATAATGACTATAGGTTCCCGCAATCTCTTTTTGACAGGGTATACCATCTGTGGAAAGATATGGGTTTAACCGGTCCCGGATGGGCAATCCTTTAGTGCTGGAAGGGGTTGGTTCATGGCAAAGGCTCTCAGCTCAGTTCCCCGGCCACGGATAGCCAAATAGTTCCAGGCAACCAATGAGGGCGCTACTGGTGTCTTTGTTCTTTGACAAGTTTTGTGTGGAGCGGAGAAGGCGGGAGTCGAACCCGCAGGAGCCGCTTGACTCTGTGATTTATGCCTCTTGCCGAACTTCTCCACGCAAAAGGTGGGTGGCCGCTGGGCTTCGAACCCAGATAGGCCGATTACAAATCGGCTGCTCGCGCCAATTGAGCTACGGCCACCACAGAACCGTGTGCGGATTGAGCCGGACCCGACTTGAACGGGCATCCCGCAACTTAATAGGTAGGTGCTCTACCAGTTGAGCTACCGGCTCAAACCGCGCACGGATAAAAATTGTTCTTGACAGGAAGTTTGCGATGCGGTGAGAATGACCACCGCGAAGCAGAACGAAGACAACAAACTCCCTACGCTGCGGGACAAATAACTATGGAACCGGGGGCCGTTGAAGGCGGCCCCCGAGTTATTTCACCCGAGCACATTTTACCTGCTGCCCAACCGGAATCAAGGGAAAAGTTTTGCACACCCCCAAGGGGACTCGGATATTCGCCTGTTTTCGCCCACAACATTTAGTGGTGTCGTTCTCCATGGCCCCCAAGGGTATTGATTTAACGGATGTTCAATGAGGCTCTGGAGAAACTGTTGAAAAGCCGAGGCCCCGTCACTCTCATTGGTTAAACAGACCGCGCTGATTCCGCGAGGATGTCATCCTTCGTGCGGAGCACGATGTTCACCGCCTGAGTCCAAAGCTCACCGTCAGACCCGAGGCTGTTGACTGAGTTTGCTGTCCTGCTCTTTGTAGCAAGCACTTTGTAAAGTTCTTCGGCACTTCTCCGGAAAACTTCCCCTGGCTGCACCTTCCACTGATAGCGGTCACCCTTGAGTTCCAGCAGCTCACGAAACGCCGCAGCAATCGGCAGCGACGCCGCCAAGTCCATCTTGTGGTCCGTCACGTAGCTTGTGCCGGGGCGCGTCGTGGGCTTCTTCAGGTTCTTAACTGCGCGAAGCCCTCCGAACCGTTTCCCTTTTATTGCCCCTCCCCGGCTGAACTCTGACTGCACATACTCAGGGAGTGTGATGATGTCCCGAACGACCCCATAGAGCTTTTCAAACTCAGGTCGAGTTGCATCATTGGTGAACAAGTCCAGCGCCTTACCCTTGGACTTGTACATCGAGGTAGGCTGGATAAACCTCCACCGGTCCTTTAAGAAGCAAGCCATCCGTTGTACGATTTCCCGAATGTCCCACTCCTTCTCTTCGTTCTCGCGAAAAGCCACCAGATTCACGTCGAAACCTGACATGGACAGGGCAGTTTTCAGGTCATCGAACTTGTTTTGATACTCATCCAGCGTGTATTGTTGTACCTGAGAAGAAGTGTTCAGAGCCTCAACAATCTCCTCCAGCTCTCCCATGACCACCATCTCGCCAGCAAGGAAATGGACACGCACAAAGGGTTCACTCCAATTCTCGATCTCCTTCAGCTCGTTTATCCTGTCAACAGTCCGCCGAATGACCTCGTAGGTATGCCCACCATCGGCGATGCCAAAACGCGCCTCGTCGTCGTCGCTTGCTTGACCATTTGAAGTGCTTGGGCTGACCACCGGAATATTTACCAGCAGTCTTCGCTTTGAATTGTCGTATTCAAACTTGTCGCACAGGTAGGTAATTCCACGGTTCTTCCGGTGGAAAGATGCGGGATCATTCTCCACGGTCGTCACCATATCCTCAAACGGCTTCTTCCTTTCCGAAGGAGGACGAACATTTGCGTTCCCCTTCTCAAGTTTCACGGCTTCCGTGAACGGAAGAAACGCTTCAAGGTGATACAGGGTAACGGCAGAAGGGTCCTTCAGCCTCTTACAGTGGTCGTTGTCACGTGGGAATAGTTCAATCGTGCGGGTGGGATAAAGCATTGCTTGTCCTTTTCGCAGCGTGTGCCGCGATATTTGAAGTCATCAGAAGCCGAACCTCCCGGTCATCTGACGCTGAAAGCAAGCTACGCCCAAAAATCCTACGTGTCAAGCCGCCAGATTTTTGGCCGGAATTTGGCCGGTAGACGACTCAGAATTGCGCCCCGTGAAGTCTGTCTAAAAATAGACAATTAAAAAATAATTCGTTACTCGGGAACCCTGCCCCTCAAGACAGTTACGCGCGAATCCGCAAACCGGATAGCCTGCCTGGGTAATGAACGTGAGCCTTGCACAAACGGGTTGGTGCTGCCGGGTGTTCGCGCGGCGACGACGAACGCGCGGGAGCGCAGTACCGGGACAATCGATCCATTCCCAACCAAACCCTCAATCCAGTATCATCCCTCCAGCGACACCAGAGCGGCGGACAAGGAAATCAATGTCACGACGATCTGGTCAAAGTGGTTGTATTCAGCAAGACGGCAATTGGTACGTCGTTCGGTTCTGGAAGGATGTTGCGGGCCAGGAAAGGAGACAGCGGGTGCGCGAAAAAATCTGTCCAATCTCGGGCACCGGCAGACTGTCCGCTTCCGAACGGCAACGCAAGGCCAAGGAAATCATCGCGGCCAGCGGTGCGGATACCGTGGAGCACTTCGAGAAGGTCGTTCGGTCCAACCACGGCGTCATCTTCCGTGAGCAAGCTGCGATATGGCTGACCCAAATGAGGAACCGCAGGCGCAAGCCCGTGGCTCCCTCAACTCTTGCAACCTGGGAATGCGCCTTGGAGAACTGGATTTACCCCAACATTGGCGACATCCCGCTCGACTCCATCAACAACCTCGCGGTGAAGAACCTCGTAACTACGATGGTGGCGTCAGGCGAATTGGGGGCATCGGCAATCCGTGCCTATGTCTTGCCTGTGAAAATGGTTTTAGCTTCGGCTACCGATGAACAAGGGGAGTTACTTTACCCCCGACAGTGGAATCACAGGTTCATCGACATGCCGCGAGTGAGGAAGCCAGAACCGCCCATCTTCACGGGCAAAGTAGTGACCGGGATTGTTGCCGCACAAGTGCCACCAAAGAAGAAGTGGGTAACGATGTTCTTCACTCTCTGCGGTGCTGGTGGATTGCGATTTGGAGAATGCCTGGGGATCGACATTAAGTATATTTCCCCGGACTGCTCTACGATCAAAATCTATCAGAAGATATGGCGCGGCAAGGTACAGGAGTTCTTGAAGACAGATGAAAGCAGGCGGGAGATTGATCTGCACTCTTCGGTCGCGGCGCTGCTCAGGAAGTTCATTGGCGATAGGAAATCCGGTCTGCTGTTCTGTTCAAGGACCGGCAAGCCACTCAGCCAGTCGAACATCCTGCGGCGCTGGTTGCATCCCATCCTCAAGCAATTGAATTGGAAACACATGGATGGGCGCACAACGACCGGCGCTCACGCCTTCCGTCGATTCCGCGATACCTACTTGAAGAACTACACGTCTACGCCCCTCGGCATCATCAATTTCTGGTTGGGATGGGCCGGAGAAGGCATGTCGGAGCTGTACGATAAAATCCGGCATGACGTGGAGTTCCGCAAAGAGGTTGCGGAGAAAGCGGGTTTGGGCTTCGAGCTTCCGTCCAAAAAGCCCGTTGGACCGAATGGACCGAAAAGGACCGAAAAGGTAGATGTTCAGTTGGCTGTAAGTGCTTGAATGTTATACTGGTTGCACCGTGCGCCCGTAGCTCAGTTGGATAGAGCGTCTGCCTTCTAAACAGGACGTCGCAGGTTCGAGTCCTGCCGGGCGCAATGTTTTTGTTTTCAATGATTTGTGCGAGAAGTTGTTCTTTCCGACCGTCTGCTTCTTTGACAGAGGAGCCAGGCGGACACGATAACACTTTGCGTTCCTTTCTTCTGTTGATTCAACGGTTTGCATGAGCCAAAGTTCACGCTACGTCCCCAGAGAATCGTGATGTCATAGAAACGTAGTAAACGCGAAGCAACGAAAAGAGGTTTCGTAAGTATTCCTTAGCCATTCTTCGAACATGAACCTGACACTTGAGTCTCAATTGATAGTTGGCCGCACGAAGCCGGTCATCGCTTATTCCAATGAGATAGAAGCAAACAGCGTGGTCGTGCGTCTGGTACGGCACTTGCTCTCGCCCCATCGGCGATGAGAGCGCGGTCGTTCGATCAGCCAGAGGATCAACGGAAGAAGGAAAAGTAGATGCGGGGCATGAATTACAGAATTTGTGGATCCATTCCCGAGCAGCGCGCTGTACCAAACCTCGTTCGGTTTACCGGCGGCCAAACACGCTCAGCAAGCATCTAGAGGGAGTGGAATGGAGAATCATCAAGGACGGCTTGATCCCGATTCTCGTCCGGGGGTCGAAGAATTCCGTGCTTCTTCATCCTGGCGATTAGCGTAGTGCGCTTCATCCCTAACCGTGCGGCTGCACCATACAGTCCGCCGACTAGCCATCCCGTGGCTTCTAATGCTCCCACAATTAAAAGGCGCTCGGACTCCCTAAGCGTTCTGCTCGCCGGAAACGCAACAACCGAGTCGACGCGAGTCGGGCGTAGAAGATTGGGTAGCAAGCCGTCATTCGAGAGTATCACCGCGCGCTCGATCACGTTTTGGAGCTCTCGAATGTTTCCCGGCCAGGAATACGACTCGAAAGCGTTAACGAATTCATCGGGAATAGTGTCTATGCGCTTACCCATTCGGCTGGAGAAGACTTCAACATAGTGTTCCAACAGAAGGCGGATGTCTTGGCGTCGCTCACGCAGGGGCGGCAGCGTGATCGGAAATACGTTCAGGCGATAGTACAGGTCGCTACGAAATTGGTTACGCTTCACCATTTGTTCGAGGTCCCGGTGAGTTGCCGCGACGAGCCGCACGTCAACGCGGTGGGTGCGGCCACTTCCAAGGCGCTCAAACTCCTGTTCCTGCAGAACACGGAGCAGCTTGGGCTGCAACGCAAGTGGTATGTCCCCCACTCATCGAGAAAAAGGGTTCCTTTATCGGCCAATTCGAAGCGGCCGATTTTCTGCGCGATCGCTCCAGTAAAAGCGCCACGTTCATGACCAAAGAGCTCACTTTCGAGCAAGTCGAAGGGAATGGCGGCACAATTCAGCTTGATCAGAGAGTGGCACTCACCACGCCAAAACCGAAGGCACGCTACGCAGTCGTTCCGCAACGTTTCAAGAACTGGACTTTGCCCAGACTTCTTCCTGTGAGGATGCTCGACGCCCAGCTCGCAAAGCTGCTCGGACTCACAAAGCCATAGCCAGGCTCGAACGCCGGGTTCTCACATCTCATGACAAGGGGAACCAATGGCAAAAACATTGTTTCGTCAGCAACGGATCGCTGCCGAGAAGCCGACTTCCCGTTACTAATCTGCCCAACTGCCTCGAAGCGCGTTTCCGGCCAACTTCCGCATAGTCGTCATCGCCACCAGTTTCGGGTTCAAGATCGAGAATGGCAGACAA
>Ga0137393_10003435_pt1 | contig 10278 bp, 14 predicted proteins | sample 15con2h34BmetaG_FD_101396 | JGI IMG/M metagenome (GOLD analysis project Ga0137393, IMG submission 101396) | Vadose zone soil microbial communities from Angelo Coast Range Reserve, California, USA - 15con2h3.4B metaG | ecosystem: Environmental > Terrestrial > Soil > Vadose zone > Saprolite...
ACCTGTACAGAAGCGGGGCGGGGAAAGCAGATCGAGACGCAGGTCAATCCTTCCTCGGACGTGGAATCACCAGCGTGCCGCCGAGTCGCCGTGCTCGCGCGGCCTCAAACTGATCGTGCACCCAGTCAGACGCGCAGCCCAGCCGAACCTATCGGCTCGCGATCAGCACGATCGCGACTGCGGCGCACGCGAGCCCGATCGACTGCAACGGCCGCACCCGCTCGCCGAGCACCAACCTCGCGAGGAGCACGGTGCTCGCGGGATACAGCGAGGCCAGCGTGGCGACGAGCCCGAGCGGTCCGACGCGCACGGCGATCAAGTACAGGGCGTTGGCCAGCATGTCCAACGCTCCGCAGGCGACGACGACGAACACCGCCTTGCGCGGAATGGCGATCCGGACCCCGGCGAGATGCGCCGCTGCCGCGAGCGCGAGCGTGGACGCTGCCCTCGCGATCAGGAGCGGCCAAACGCCCGACGCGTCACCTGCACGGGCGAGGCAGACCAGGAATGCGCCGATCATGGCTCCCGACGCGAGCGCGACGACCAACGAACGGTCGTGTCCCCGGGGCCTGTTGGCGGGATCGTCATGGCGGCTGATGAGCGCCACCGACAGGATGGCCAGGGCGATGCCAGCGAGCGCGGCAGGAACCGGCCGCTCTCCGAGACCGAGAGCGACCAACACCGGAATGGCGATCGCACAAACCGCCGTCACCGGCGCGACGACGCTCACGCGGCCGACGGCAAGTCCGTAGTAGAGGAGCGCCACGCCGAGGCCGCCGGTGAGCCCTGCGCCGACTCCCCACAGCATGCCGGCGGTGCCGGGAGGCGGGGCGGGAAAGAGGGGCAACGCGAGCAACGCGAGGACGAACCCGACGCCTTGGGCGAACACCGTCACGGCCAGGGGAACGTCGCGGCGCGCACCGAGTCCGCCGAGAAAGTCCGCAGTCCCGTAGAAGACCGCCGACAGCAATGCCAGGATGAGGACCACGCCACCCCCTCGCGCTTGGCTCCAATTCCTGATGCCGGCGAAGAGATTTGAGATTCAGTCCCCCCCGACGAATCCGCCCGAATCAAGGAGCGCAGCATGCAGTCTCAGGGGGCGTGGCACGCCGAGTTGCGTATGGTGTCCCCAGATCTCAGATCTCCAGATCTCGGGTGGCGGTTCTCCCGCTCACAAGCGCGGTCACCTTCGCTCGAAGAGCAGGAAGTATTGCCGCGGGAGGAAGTGGAAGTCCTTCACGAGCTTGAATCCTGCCTCCTCGGCCTCGGCGATCGCTTGCGACCGCGGTACGAGCTGCTCGGGCGGGTGGGGCGCGTGTTCCCCGCCGGGTGGGTAGTCGATGATGGCCAGCCGCGCGTGCTCCTTCATGCCTCGCAACATCTTGCGATAGAAATCCGCGCGATGGGCGATGTGGTGAGTCGTGTCGGCAAAGAATGCCAGGTCGACGGCATTCCTGGGCAACATCGGATCGTCTTCGCGCGAAACGATGGTCGCAAGGTTGCGGAGGCCCTCCTTTCGCGCGTCCGCGTCCAGGTATGCGAGCACGTCGGCCGCGACGTCGACGGCGTAGACCTTCCCGTCCGGCGCGACTGCTCTAGCGAAGCGGCGAGCGAAATAGCCGGTCCCCGCGCCGATGTCGGCGACGACGTCTCCGTTCTTCAGCGCGAGCACTGCGACGACCTCGTCGGGCTTCTGCCATGACTCCCGTTCGACGCGTTCGAACGACTCGATTCGCTCGCGCAGCGGCAGGTCCTGCGTCCGCGGCGGCATCCGTTGCTGTGCCTGCTGGGCCGGATGCGCGTCCGGAGCGGCCAGCAGGAGGAACATCGCGAGCGCGGATCTGGAGAACCTGGCGTGCGGTCGTCGGCGGGTCATCTGCGCTCTCCTGAGCCAGGCTTACATATGCACGCTTTGGAAGGAGAGATAAGGCCGCTTCCTTCGGCTTCCTCAGCACGAAGAACCGGACGGCCGCGCCGCCCGGTTCTTCATGCCCGTCGAGCAGGGATCCTCAGTTGCCGGGCGCCTTCTTGTAGAAGAAGTAATCGGCGGTGTACGGCACGAACGCCAGGTGGCCGATGTCTGCGGGCGAAGTGCAGCCCGTCGACGGCGCCAGCCCGCCAGTGGTGTTCAGCCGCTGGATGAAGGTGGTCTTCGCCAACACGTTGCCGCCGGCCGCTCCGTTCTCGACTCCAACCTTCGTGACCTTGAGCCAGGGAATGGCATCGGGCGAGACGACGGCGGAGTTGCCCGACTTCACCTCCCCATAGACGATGCTTCCGTCGCGCGAGTGCTGCCACGCGACGCGAATGGGGCCGATCGCCGTCACCGCCGGGTTGGTGTTCGGCTCTTCCGGGTTGGGGGCGAAGAAGTGCGTGGTGATCTGTTCCTCGTCATCGCCGAGCAACGTGGCCTCGGGCGTGAAGAGCTTGAACGCGACGCCGGCGCCCGAGGGCAGGCAGACGTAGTTCTGCGTGCCGAAGCCGTGACCCAACAGGAACGGCACGTTCCCCGCGTCGACCGCGACCTCGACAGGCACGGGCGGCACGATGATTTGGTCGGCCCGGGCCGCCTGCGGCAGCGCAACTGCGAACGCCGTCGCGGCCGCCGTGGCGCACACGATGAGCCGGATACGACTCGTGATCTGACTTTCCGCTGCATTCCAGTTTTTCATACTCTCCTTCTTCGCGGTGCTCGCGAGTTTCGAGGCTGGCGCGTGCGGAGCCATCGGCAATCACCCGCAGCGGCCAATCCGCCGAAAGCGATCGTCGTCACCGACGCCCTGGTTGGTTGGTGAAACTGCCTCCACCCGGAGATGGATCGGCCGCGGCGTTTATTCCTTCCGGCATACGATGCCCATCCTTCAGAGGAGAAAATTGGTGAAGGCCGCGGGAATCGAAGAGCCGCGGTGGCACCGGCCCGAAGGCGTCCCGCGCGGGCATTTCGTGGCGAGGATCCTCGGCGCACATCCGCCGCGCGAAACGGCGCACGAGGAGGAGGCGCCGGCGACGGGCTCTGGCGCGGCGTGCTTCCGCGGCCCATCCGGGTGCCGTCTGGCTGTGCACAAGATCGTCGCCTCGGTGCGTCGCATGGCGGGCGGAGAGGCGAAGCAGATAACTTTCATCTTTGAAGCGGTAGCCCGTTGCGCGATGAACGAGCCCCGAAGCGAAACTGCCCCGGCCGTCGATCTGGCCGGGGCAGCTTCATTTTACGGCGCGTGTTGGTGACTTCGCGCGCTCTTTCGAGGTGTCGGACTAAGCGGTGCGGCGCTTGCGCCAGAACACGAGCATCAGGCCGAGCAGCGCCATGGGGCCGACTGCGCCGCCGCTGCTGCAGCCGCCGCTGTCGTTCGGGACAACGGTGGCGGTGTCGGCCACGTCGTTGCCGTTGTTCGGGTCGGCTATGTCAGAGCCGAGGCTCTGGTAACCCGAGGTGCGCAGGGTCTGGGTCTGTCCGTTCACGTTCACGTTGTCGACCGTGTAGGTCTTGGTGATGGTGGCGCTCGCGCCCGGCGCGAGGCTGGCGAGCACACAGGAGCCGTCCTTGCCCGGCGTCGGGGTCTGCACGCCAGTCTTGCGATTGAACTTGACGGTCACAGTGCAGGCGCCGCTGATCGACGCGAAGCTCAGCAGGCTGACGCCGGCGCCGTCGCTCGTTTCAGGGTTGATCTGGACGTTGGGGGCGGCGCACGGGCCGAGGTTCTTGATGGTGCCGACGACCGAGATGGTGGCGCCCAGGTTGGCGGTGGCCGGCGCGGTGGAGGTCACGTCGATGTCGGCGTACGGGTTCACTTGGAGGGTGACAGCCGGGGTAGCGGTGACGTTGTCGCCGACGTCGGTGGTGGCCTGGACGGTCACGTTCCCAAGGTCGGCAGTGGGGCAGGAGGTCGGCACCGGAGCGGTGGGGTCGAAGTCGCGCGCGACGGTGATGGTGGCTGTCACCTTCGTGCCGAACACGCCGGGAGCGGGGGTGGCGACGAAGGCGAACGGGTCCTTGATGGTGCAGGTCGGCTGGGCCTTGCTTGGGTCGAAGCCCTTGGGCAGGGTGCAGCCGCCGACAGCGGACGAAGTGACCGAGACGAAGTCGACGCCGCTGGGCAGCGTGAAGTTCAAAGTCAGCGTGCCTGGCCGGACCTAATCCGGGTTCGAGCGCAAGACGGTGACCGTGATGAGCGTGGTGCCGTTCGGGTCCAGGCTATCCGTCTGGGACGTGGTAGGGTTGCCGTTGGCGTCCTTGCCCAGTATTTCTTCCTTGACCGCGAAGCCGGGGGTCACCGCAACGGCCGCGAACCCGGTGAGAGCTACCAAGAGGCACGCCGCCGCAGCGATCAGCGACTTCGAGAAACCTGCGAGAGCCATTTGGGCTGCTCCTTTGCTGTATGTGCCTAGTGTTCGAGTGCAGCCGAGTCTGAACCGAGATCGTTTCCCCACGGCGCCGCGGCGACCCAAACACTGTGGTGGCATCCAAGTGTCGAGAACACTCGGCGGACGCATATACCAGCCCAGTCATTCGATTGCAAGCGCTGGCCCGCTCGTAAGCACAGGGGCAGCGAGCGTCTTGCAATCGCCCCGCCCTGCGCGGCGGGGTGGCGCACCCCTGCCGCGGTCTGCTGCGATAAGAGACTTGGCTGGGAGGAAGAGGCGGAGTCGACAGAACGGCGCTGATACGTCCTTTCGCCCAGATCCGCCGATGGACAGGGGGCGCGCGCGGCAAGGTGGTCGGGGACTTTGGTTGTGCAAGACGCAGCGGCATCTCAAAGGCGAGCTGGTCTTCTGCGCGGAAGGCGGCGCGTGGAAGGAGAACGAGTGCAAGTGGCCCATGTGGCGCGCCTGCAAAAAGGCTGGCCTGCGCAACATCAGCTGGCACGTCCTGCGGCACACCTTCACCTCGCACCTGGTGATGAAGGGCGTGCCGCTCAAGGCGGTGCAGGAGCTGATGGGCCACGCGACGATCGAGATGACCCTGCGCTACTCGGACCTGAGCCCCGAAGGTCGGACGCGGTGCGGTGCAGCTGCTCGATCGGCATGGCAATTCCATGGCAACGGGCACCACTCCGTCGGTCAACTGGCGGAAACGAGAGGAGAAAACCGTGACGCTTCAATCTCCGATGACGCTGCGAGACGCCTTGGGAGTGTGGGCCGCAGGAGCCTGCGTCAGGCGAGGCGGCGATGGAAGAGCTCGACGGCCGTGCGATAGCCGGCGAGCGCGAGGGCCGGATCGTAGCGCGGACCCTCGTCGCGGAGGAAGGCGTGCTGGGCGTTGACCTCGTGCCAGCTGAAGAGCACGCCGGCCTCGTCCAGGCGCGCGTGGATCCTGGCGCGGCCTTCGGCCAGGACGTGCGGGTCCTGTCGGCCGAAGACCATGAGGAGCTCGCCGCGGATCCTGCCGGCGCGCGCCAGCGAGTCGTCGCCGCCGAGTCCGAGCGAGCCCTCGTGGATGTCGGTGGGATAGAAGCAGGCGGCGGCGCGGACCCTCTCGTCCATCGCGGCGCGGAACGAGAGGTGGCCGCCGATGCAGACGCCGAACGCGCCGAGCTTGCCGGTCCCGCCAGGGTGGGTCTCGAGGTAGTCGAGCACGGCGCGCGCGTCGGCGTCGTAGGCCGCGACGGCCTTGGCGACCTTGTCGTGGTTGCCGCGCGCGGCGCCGGCGGCGTCGTAGGCCAAGACGGCCTCCGGCGCCTCGAGCTCGTGGAAGATCTCGGGCACGGCGACGAGGAAGCCGTGCCCGGCCAGGATCGCGGCGGTGCGCCCGATGGGGCCGGTACGCTGGAAGATCTCCGAGAAGAGCACGAGGCCGGGGTATCGGCCGTCGGCGGCCGGGCGGTAGGCATACGTGACCATCGGTCCGCTTGGCGTCGCAAGCGTCACCGATTCTTCCTTGAGGATCATGCTTCTCTCCCGGTCCGGCGAGGGTAGACCAGCTCGACGCCATGCATTCTCCAGGCCGGTCGCCTCGAGGACCGGGCCCGGGCCTTGCTCGGGCGCTTGGTCGTCGGGCCGAGGCAGCTTGTGAATCTCCCAGGCGCCGTTGCCACATCGCGTCGTCACCGTCGCAGCGGCCCAATGATTTGCCCTCTAGAACGAAGCTCATCTCACCACCAGGCTCGAGGCTGGGCGCTTGAGCTGTGCGGCAGGTATATGAGTACGCCGCCCGCGCGAAGCGCGCGGGCGGCTAGCGTCGTCTAAGGCCCGACAGTCGCGAAGTTCAGCTTCACGCCGCTGATTGGATTGGAAAACGGGTCGCCGGTGATCGTAATCATCCGCAGACCGTCCCCAGAGATCCTCAGCTGGCGGTCGAAGATCTGATCCACTCCGCCCCCCGCGATCTTGCGCGTAGTTAGGGGCGTTCCGTTCGCATCGAAGATCCACACATCGGCCGGGTCGAAGACTCCGATTGCCGCGGCGCGCGTGCCTGTGCCACGCTCACAAGACATGAAACGGCTCACAATGACAGCGGTGCTGTCAACGACGCCTTCGACCGCCACACGATCCGAGTCGATGAGGTGACCCACGAACGGGATCCGGGGACACCATACGCAACCCGTGCCAACTCTTGCGCGACGCGAGGACCGGCATGTTGACTCGCCGTGCGAGCTCTGCGGGCGAGGTTTTTGAAACGTGGATGACCTAGGACCTCAACGACCGCTGTGTCCAACCTGCGGTCGCACGATGGGCGGCAACACGCGTCCTGCGAGAGCCTACCACTGCGAAGGTTGCGACAGCGCCTGGGTGCCTCGTTTGGCGCTGACATTGGCAAAGATCGCCATCCCCGGTGAAACAGCCCCCGGCGCGCGTCACGTCGACAGACGCCCATGTCCAGGATGCGATCGCCTCATGGCGCTGCGTGGCGACAGGAACGTCCAAATAGATGTCTGCGTTTGGTGCGGAGGCGTCTTCCTCGATCCGGGCGAGCTGGCACAATTCACACGGTACCGCACACACCATCTCCGCGATCCAGCAACCTCTTCGACGCCGATTGTTAACGCGAGAGGTTTTGCATGGCCGCTGTGGCTTGACACACTAATCGATCTGCTCTTCCCGTGAGCTGATCGAAGGACGATGCGGCGCCCGCAGCATCATAGTCGCCGACCGGGAGGCTATCCGCCGGCAACCACTGCGTGTGCGCCGGCCGCGCGGCAGACGTGGCTCGCCGCCGGCGGAATCGTCTTCCCGAGGAGCACGCCAGCCGCGCGAAAGTCGTCGCCGTAGCGCACGTAGACCTCGCCGGTCCCGGCATAGACGCAGCCGGTGATCACGTCCTCTTGCCATCGGCCTGCGCCGCGGCCGTAGCGCGCGTCGACGGCAAAGCCGACGAAGGCGCCGCCTTTCGCGTCCGCGATCGGGGCGGCGTCGAGCATTCGCACGCGGCGCTCCGCGGCGGGCGGCCGGGCGCGGGAGTAGCTGCTGCGAGCTTTCTCCCTGGCTGCCAGCGGCGCGAGCAGCTTCTTTTGGACCAGCGACTCAGGGGTTTCAGACGCTCGCAGAGTGAAGGCGAGAAGGGCGAGACGGCAGGGCATGTTTCCTCCAGAAAACGAGTTCAACGGCCAGCGCGCTGGCCACCACCGGCAGCCAGAGCGCGATCAGGTAGGCGCGCTCGGGATCGAAGGCGAGGGCGTCGAAGCCGAAGAGCATCGCCCGCGAGGTGACGGCGACGCTGAGCTGCCCGAGTACGTGCAGGGCGTAGCGCCGATGTGCCTCGAAGCGGCGCGCGCACGCTTCGCGAATGGCCTGCACCATGGCGGCCGCGGCGATCGCGCCCGAGACGAGAAAGCCCGCGGTCGAGGCGAGGCCCCCCTTGGCGAAGAGCGCGAGGTACGAGCCGGAAGGAACCAGCGCAAGCAGCACGACCGCAGCGATGGCGCGTCCCGCCCAGCGGTGGAACCGCGGCGCACGCCGCAGGGCCGTCTTCGACACCAGCACCAAGCATCCCGGCAGCGCCAGCGCGGCGGCGGCGACATGGGTTTTCAAAGCGCCGAGCCAGACCGCGCTTCCCACGGCAGCGGCAGCTTCTCGATGACGAACTCCGGCAGGTTCGCTTTGAAGTACTCGAGGCTCCCCGCGGTGATCACCGTGGACCCCAGCGCCAGGGCCGTCAACCAGGCTGAGCGAATGAGCCGCATCGTTCCGACTCCGACGCACGAGCCGGTCGCAAGATCCGGGCCCCGGAAAATTCACCAATGCGTAGGTGCAGGAGAGCGCGGCGCGAGACGAAGCCTGGCAGCCGTTCTATAGAACGTAGAGCGAGTGCGGGTCTTCGGGTCAGTCCGCTCCGTGACCGATGCCCCGCGCCCCGCGACTGCCGTAGAACCACATCGTGTCAAATCGTCGTAGGAGGCGTGAAGCGAGGCAGATCCCTATTGGCGAGATGGTCAGGATTCATTTTGAGGTGAATCCGCCTTGCGGCGGAATCATCGGCGAGACGATGTGGGGTGAGAAGGTCGCCGACCGGCGATATCGGCTACGAAACATCCCCGTCTTTGTCTCCGGCGTGAGCGAGCACGACATCGTGTTCGCCGATTACGTGTGCGGGATCCTGACGTTCGCCGGAGTATCATTGCGCGCGGGTCACTCGACGTATCGAATCCTGAAAGCACAGGATCTCGATCCAGCCCTCTTCAGCCGTCATTGGGAACCGTTGAAACGCTTGGGCTGTTCGTATGAAGGTGGAAACGGACTCCTGGCCGTCGACGTGCCTCCTGGTGCGGAGGTGCGCGTGGTGCAGGACCTGCTGCTCGCGGGCGAGCTCGCTGGCGTCTGGGAATTCGAAGACGAACAGAGCGCTCAGCTCCCTGTAGGGTGATCCCGTGCCAGCCGACGGGCTGGCCGGCCGTCCATCGCTTTGCTGGCGCGACCCGGCACCTCGCCCTTATCCTGTCCGCGTCGGCGAAAGGAGGTGATGCGATGGTCAGCGAAACGAAGGTGGCTGCCCTTCGCGTTGCCTCGGCGGAGTGGTTCGGCTAGCTCCGCCGTTGCGCGCGAGGCTCTACCGGACGCCCGGGAGACACTGATGCTTCCGGGCGTCTCTTCTTGTGACGGCGCCATCGCGCGGCTGCGCAACGGCGAGTTGTTTGGGCGCAAGGACGGGGACGAGGTCCTCAGATCTGCCGGGCGACGAGCGAGAAACGCCACATCGTCTTTGTGCGTTGCGCGCTGAGCTAGAATGGCGCACATGATCGATCTTCACCGTCGACTCTCCATCGCCGTCTGCGCGGCGACTTGCATCGGCGCCGCGAGCACGCGAGCGCCCCCATGGCCCGAGGGGTTCTCGGTCGTGACCATCGAGGGCAAGCGCATGTACAAGGTCCTCAGGGCGGGTCCCACTCTCGGGAAGGACAGGAAACTGCTCGGGATCGGCATCTTGTATGCGGCGACGTCGACGGATTGGACGGCGCTCAAGACGGCGGCTGCGGATCTGTTTGCGTACGTCCTCCCCCAGGTAGAAATGCAGCACGCAGACGGAGTTGCGGTCCTGGCTCAGCAAGGCTGGAACACGGATGGAAAGTCGATCACGTTCGGGATCGTCTACAAGCTCGAGCAGGATGGATGGCACCTGATTCCACCCGACGAGACGAAACCGCCGCTGCGCGTGGCCCGCGCCATCGATGGGCAGGTCCAGCCAGATCGCGAAGCCGAAGCGAAAGCGAGGGAGACCGTCGACAGGTGGCTGTCACTCCTGGACGGAGGGAACCTCGAACGTGCCTGGGAGACCGCCGCCCCTCAGATGAAGGCGACCTCGACGACAACGACGTGGAACGAGACCATCCGCACGATGCACGACCACATTGGAACGCTAGCGTCGCGGTCTTCGTTCTCGACGACGGAAACGGCCGAGATTTCCAACTCACCTCACGGGAAATATGTGATCATGCAGTTCCGGTCGCGCTTCGCCCGGGAGCAGGCTGCGGTCGAGGAAGTTGTTGCCGTGCTCTGTGACGACGGTCAATGGCGGGTCTCCGGGTACCATGTGTTTCGCGCGGCGAAGATCGTGGTCGACCCGCGCCCAGGTCGCTGAAGCACCGGGCCGCACCCACCCCTCTGCTTGCCTGACGATTCCGCGCCGCAAGCGGCGCGGTGCTAAGTGGAGGCGGCGGGAATCGAACCCGCGTCCGAAAGCACTCCGTCTGGTCGCACTACATGCTTAGCCCGTGCTTTATGTCGTCCGGGAGCCGACCACGGGCAACCTGCCCCCGGACCATCCCCGAATGGATCTCGTCCGGCGCCGTCAGGGCGCCACGCCGGACCAGCCGACTTTTTTGGCGGGACTGACCGGCGCCATCGGCT
>Ga0137393_10003436_pt1 | contig 10275 bp, 9 predicted proteins | sample 15con2h34BmetaG_FD_101396 | JGI IMG/M metagenome (GOLD analysis project Ga0137393, IMG submission 101396) | Vadose zone soil microbial communities from Angelo Coast Range Reserve, California, USA - 15con2h3.4B metaG | ecosystem: Environmental > Terrestrial > Soil > Vadose zone > Saprolite...
ATGTCGAAGCGATAGCCGAGCGCATATTCGGCCTCGCTCAAATCCGGCTCGTACCGGGAGACGAGCCGCTCGCGCGCCGCCTTGTCCGGCACGCTATTGAAGATGGGATCCAGGGCGAGCAGCGGATCGCCGGGAAAGTACATCTGGGTGATCAGCCGCGTCGCATAGGCGGGCCCGAAGAGCGAGAAGTGGATGTGCGCGGGCCGCCACGCGTTGTGCGTGTTCCGCCAGGGATACGCGCCGGGCTTGATGGTGAGGAACCGGTATTCGCCGAGCTCGTCGGTGAGCGCGCGTCCGACGCCTCTGAAGTTCGGGTCGAGTGGCGCGTCGTGCTGGTCCTTGTCGTGCAAGTACCGGCCGGCAGCGTTGCACTGCCACAGCTCGACGAGGGTCTTCCGAACCGGCCGCCCGTTCTCGTCGACCAACCGGCCCGTCACGATGATGCGCTCACCGAGGGGGGCGCCCCTGCCTTCGCGCGTCAGATCGACGAGATCCGGGCCCGCCCATCCGGACGAGAAGGTCGGTCCGGTAACCTCGGATAACGTCTGGTCGATGCGCAGCGGCGGCCTCAACGGCGCGCGCTTCAGACTGCTGCGATAGGCGCTGTGGAGGTACGGCGGCTGCGCGCCCGCGTCGGGGCGCGCATAGGACGGCGGCGGACGGTTCATGGCGTCTTCTCTTCGTTGCCGAGCTGCTGGTAAGCGAGCTCCGCTTCGTGAAAGGCCGAGTTCGCCGCCGGGATTCCGGCATAGACCGCCGTCTGGAGGAGAATCTCTTTGACCTCCTCCGGGGAAACGCCGGTGTTGCGGGTCGCGCGGATGTGCAGTTTGAGCTCGTCGTGGCGTCCGAGGGCGGCCAGAAGCGCGATGGTCAGCATGCTGCGCGTCTTTCGATCGAGCCCAGGGCGGCTCCATACGCTCCCCCACGCCATCTCGGTGAGGAAGGTCTGGAAGTCCGCAGTGAAGGGGGTTGCATTGCGAAGCGACGCGTCGACCTGCGCGGCGCCCAGGACCTCTTTGCGGACCGCGATGCCGCGATTGAAGAGGTCACTAAATTCTGCCATCGCATCTCCTCCCTCTTGTCTGGCCTCAGGCGGCGAGGAGCTCGAGAACCGCTGCGCTGAACTCCGTGGGGACCTCGATGTTCGATAGGTGGGCCGCCGCGAGCTCGACCACCCGCGCGCCCGGAATCCCTGCGGCGATGGCCTGGCCGTGCGAAGGCGGCGTTGCGACGTCTAGAGAGCCAACGATCACCAGCGTGCGCGCGCGGATCGACGCCAGCGCCTTGCGTTGATCCATGTCGCGGAGGGCCGCGCACGAGGCGACGTACCCGGCCGCAGGCGTTGCGACCAGCATGCGCCGGGCCGTCGCAACGGCTTGGGGTGCGCGGGCGCGGAAGTCGCTGGTGAACCAGCGCTCGAGGACACCGTCAGCGATCGCCTCCATTCCGGACGTTCGCACGGTTTCGATGCGGCGGTTCCAGATCTCCGGCGCTCCGATCTGCGCGGACGTGTTCGAGAGGACCAACGATTCGATGCGGCCCGGCGCGTTGGAGGCGAGCCACATTCCCACCATGCCGCCCTTGGAAAGCCCGCAGAAGTTGACGCGATCGAGTCCCAGCCCATCGATGAGCGCGAGCGCGTCGCGCCCGAAGTCATCGATCGAATAAGGGCCTGGTGGAACACCGGACCGTCCATGGCCGCGACTGTCGTATCGCAAGACGCGGAAGCGATCGGAGAAAGCCGGAACCTGCGCGTCCCACATGCCCAGGTGCGCGCCCAGCGAGTTCGACAGCATCAGCGTCGGCGCTCGCGACGCGCCGTCGAACTGATAAAATGTCTCGACGCCGTTGGCGCGGATCGTCGGCATCTACGGCGCCTCCAACCGACGCCGGCGGCGTGCCAGCACTCGATCGACGAATGCCGCGGCAGTGGCCAGGGAGTTGGCCGGCTCGAAGATCGCGTCGAGGTCGCGCGCCGAGAGTTGCTTGGCTGCCGTCGCATCCTCCTCCAGCGCTTCCCGCAAATGCTTGCCGCTCTCCCGCGCGGTTCGGCTCGCCCGCTCTACGATCTCGTAGGCCTGCGGCTTGCCGATCCGGGCCGCCAGCGACATGGCTGCAGCCTCGGCGAAAACCTGCCCCGCGGCGGCATCGAGATTCGCGCGCATCCGCCCAGCATCGACCTCGAGGCCCTCGATGGTCTGCGCGATGTGGCGCAGCGCTCCGAGCGTCAGGACGCAGAGCTCCGGAACGGTTTCCCATTCCGCGTGCCAGCCGCCCAGGCCCCGCTCGTGCTCCTGCACCATTGCCGAAAGGACGGTTGCGACGAGCCCGGGACCGCGCGCCGCCGCCGCCAGCACGGCCGCCGCGGCCACCGGATTTCGTTTCTGCGGCATCGTCGAGGAGCCGCCCCGCGCCTCGCCTGCGGGCTCGAACGCTTCCGCCACTTCGGTCTGCATCAGGAGCGAAAGATCGCGCGCGACTTTTCCCAGCGTGCCCAGCAGCAACCCGAGGAATGCGGAGAGCTCGCCGATGCGATCCCGATGGGAGTGCCAGGATATTTCCGGCAGCGGCAGATGGAGCTCGTCTGCGAGTGCTTGCGCCACTTCCAACGCGCGAGGTCCCAAGGCAGAGAGCGTTCCGACCGCGCCGCCGAACTGCAGGACCAGCGCGCGTGACCGCATTTCGTCGAGCCGCTCGACGTGCCGCTCGGTTGCATCGAGATAGCCCGCGGCCTTGAAGCCGAGGCTGGTCGGGGCTGCTTGTTGCAGCCAGGTCCGCCCGACGAGCAACGTCGTGCGGTGCTTCTCGGCCACTTTGGCCAAGCCTGCCGAGAGGCGCTCGAGATCGGATTGCACGAGCTCGAGGAATCGCCGGACTTGGAGGACGAACCCCGTATCGATGGCGTCCTGGCTCGTCGCGCCCCAGTGTACGTACCGCGCAGCGGCGGGGTCGTCCGCGGAAACGAGTCTGGTCAATGCGGCGATGGTCGGGATGGCGGGGTTCCCTGCCTGAGCGGTGCGCTCGGCGAGATCCGGCATATCGAACAGCTCGGTCCGACACCGGCGCGCGATGGCTTCGGCTGCGGCTGCAGGGAAGAGACCTGCGCGGGCCTCGGCCCGCGCCAGCGCCGCCTCGAAATCGAGCATTCCCTGGAGGCGTGCGCGATCGTCGAAGAGATCGGAACCCACCGAGGTCCGAAAGAGGACGGCGAGGAGCTCACCCATGCTCCGCCTCCCTGCTCTCGCGCAAGACCGACACCTGCGCCATTCCCAGCACCTCGCGCGATGCCCTTTGCCTGCCGGACGCGCCTTGGTCCTGCCCCACCGTGCCGGCTGACCGTAGGACAGTTGCCGGCTTGCCGTCAAGGGCGGTGTTCGGCGATGCTGTGCGTTAATCGAACTGACCTGCTCTCGCGGGAAGAGGCGAGGATGGGAGCCGACGATGCCGAAACCTCTGCGCAACGCCCAACGGATCGCGCGCCATGACCAGGATGCCAAGCCTCCTCCGAGTGCAGGCGGAGATCCCAATTTCATGACTTCGCTGGCCCGGGGGCTGTCCGTGGTCCGTGCATTCACGGGGGCAACCCCACAGCTGACGATCGCCGAGGTCGCGAAGATCTCCGGCCTTCCGCGCGCCGCCGCGCGACGGTGTCTGTACACCCTCGAACAGCTTGGCTACGTCGGTTCGGACGACCGCCGCTTCTCGCTTCGTCCGAAGATGCTCGCGCTCGGTTATGCCTTCTTGTCGTCGACACCGCTCGCCGCCACTTTGCAGCCGGTCCTGGAACGGGTCAGCGAGACCGTCCATGAGTCCTGCTCGGCGGCGGTCCTGGACGACGACGAGATCGTCTACATTGCCCGCGCCGCCACCAAGCGCATCATGTCGGTCACGCTGAACGTGGGCAGCCGGCTCCCCGCGTATTGCACGTCGATGGGACGGATTCTCCTTGCCCATCTGTCGCGCGCAGACCTCGACGCATATCTGGGCCGGGTACGATTGAAACCCTACACGGATCGGACCATCACCTCCCGCGACGGCCTGAGGCGCGCGCTGGATCAAGTCCGTGAGAAGGGCTACGCCGTGGTCGATCAGGAGCTCGAGCTGCAGCTGCGATCCATCGCCGTGCCCGTGCGGAACTCTGCGGCGACGGTCGTCGCGGCCATGAACGTGAGTGCACAGGCGGCGCGCGTGAGCCGTCGCGAGATGGAGAGCAGGTTTCTTTCCAGCCTTCAAGAGGGCGCCGGAGAAGTGGCGCAGCTGTTCGTTCGTTGAATGCTCGCCGTCACTCCATCGGCAGGCCGACGTAGTTTTCAGCCAGGGCCGTTGCGGCGGCCCTCGAGCTGCTCAGGTATTCCAGCTCCGCGAGCTGCAGCCGGTTCCCGAAGCTGTCGTCGCTTTCGTCCCGGTGCGTGAGCGCAGTCATCCAGCGGGAGAACCGCTGCGCGCGCCAGACGCGCCGCAGGCAGGTCGCGGAATACCGGTCCAGCAGCGCTGAGCGTCCCGAGCCGAAGAATTCAGCCAGTCCCCGCGAGAGGAACCGGACGTCCGAGACCGCGAGGTTCATCCCCTTCGCCCCGGTGGGAGGCACGATGTGCGCCGCATCGCCGGCCAGAAAGAGCCGGCCGTGTTGCATCGGCTCCACCACGAAACTGCGCATCGCGATGATCCCCTTTTGCAGGATGGGACCCTCGAACAGCTTCCACCCATTCTTCGTCGCCAACCGTGTGCGCAGTTCCTCCCAGATTCGCGCGTCGGGCCAGTTCGCGAGGTCGTCGTTCGGGTCGCACTGGAAGTAGAGCCGCTGAATTTCCGGCGAGCGCGTGCTCACGAGCGCGAAACCCGACGCGTGGTGGGCATAGATCAGCTCCTCCGAAGAGGGTGGCGCCCGCGTGAGGATGCCGAACCAGCCGAAGGGGTAGATCCGCTGGTATTGCGTGCAAAGCGCGCTGGGGATCACGGACCGGCACACTCCGTGGAAGCCATCGCATCCGGCGACGAAGTCGCACGAGAGCTCGCGCGCTTCCCCGTCCCTGCGGAAGACAATCCTCGGCTTTTTGGTATCGACATCATGGACGCTGACGTCCTCCACCTCGAAGAGGAGCTCTCCCTTCGCCTCGACGCGGGCCTTGACCAGGTCCTTGATCACCTCGTGCTGGGCGTAGAGAGTGATCGTCCGGCCTCCTGTCAAACCATGCAGATCGATCCGGTGCGTCTCCCCGCTGAATCTCAGGTTGACCCCGCGGTGGATGGCACCCTCGCGCTTCATCCGCTCGCCCACTCCGACCTCGGTCAGCAGATCCACCGTGCCCTGTTCGAGCACGCCTGCTCGAATCGTCGATTCGATTTCAGCGCGGCTCCGGATCTCGAGGATGACCGAATCGATGCCCTCGAGATGCAGCAGGTGTGAGAGGAGCAACCCGGCCGGTCCCGCGCCGACGATTCCTACCTGTGTGCGCATTCCGAGAACCTCCAGGCTTCGCTGCCAGTCGCTCGCTGGCGAGGCATGGTCATCAAAAGCGCCGGGCAGGTCAAGCGCCTTCGGGCGAATACCGCCCGTGATCGCCGAACATCGCCCAGGAGCAGCAACAGCGGCTGGATCGACGCGCCGTGCATTGACTTCGCGCTTCGCCACGGCGTAGAGGCCCGATGCGCGCGGCAGGCGAGTGCCCGATCTCGCGCCTGGGGGAACCAATGAAAAGAGCGATTGCACCCACCTGCGTGATGGCGCTCGTCCTGCTCGGCTCCCGCGCCGAAGCGCGCATCACGAGCGTCGAGATCAAGAGCGTCGAACTCACCTTTGATGGAAGGACCTTCGGACCGAACAGCAGCGTGGGCGCGTACCAGAAGATCCGCGGCACCGCCCACGGCGAGGTCGATCCCGCCGATCTGCGCAACGCGATCATCACCGACATCGGGCTCGCTCCCCGCACGCTCGGCAAGGTCGGCTATTCGATGGACATCTACATCCTCAAGCCGATCGATTCGAGCAGGGGCAACCACAAGCTCTTCGTCGAGGTGACCAACCGCGGAAACAAATTGTTCGGTCCGTTCAATCTCTCCGGCGGCGGCAACAATCCCACCACTGCGGCCGACGCGGGCGACGCTTTCCTCATGAATCAGGGCTACTCGCTCGCCTGGAACGGCTGGGATCCGTTGGCCGCCCCGGGAGGCGACCGTCTCACCATCAAGGTTCCCGTGGCGACCAATCCCGATGGATCCTCCATCACCGGACGGTCGTACGAATACATCGTCTTCGACAACGCCACGGCGACTTCCTACTCGCTCGCATATGCGGCCGATACCAGGTCCAGCGCTACGCTGACAATGCGCCGCCACCTTGCCGACCCGCGCATTCCGATCGCGCCCGGTGACTGGAAATACGCTGACGACCGCACCATCCAGTTACTGCCCAAAGGGACGCCATTCCAGCAGAGCGCGATCTACGAATTCGTCTACACCGCAAAGGATCCTCTGGTGGCCGGGCTCGGGTTCGCCGCGACCCGCGACTTCGTCTCGTTTTTGCGGCACGCGACGACGGGCGACAACCCGCTGGCCGGCGATGTCCAGCGCGCTTACGCCTTCACCGTTTCACAGCCGGCGCGCTACCTGAACGATTTCGTGGCGCTCGGCTTCAACGAGGACGAGGCAGGGCGGCCGGTGTTCGACGGGATCGAGAACTGGATCGGCGGCGGCAACGGGGTGGTGCTCAATTTCCGCTTCGCGCAGCCGGGGCGCACCGAGCGGAACCGGCAGAATCACCTCTACCCTGAAGCATCGTTCCCCTTCGCCTTTCCCGAGGTCTTCGATCCGCTCACGGGCATGACGAACGGGCGCGGCGTGCGCTGCTCCCTCACCGGCACCTGCCCCAAATTCCTCCAGGTCATCTCCGCCAACGAGTACTGGGTCAAGGCAGGGTCGCTCGCGCATACGGACGCCGAAGGCAACGATCTGTCGGACTGGGACGGCGAGGAAAACGAGTTGCACGGCGACGACGACGAGGGAAACGACTCGCATCGGCGGTCCGACTACGTCCGCAACTACCTGCTCTCGGGCGTGGAGCACACGGTCGCCGGCGCAGCGGCGAACTCGAGGGGCATCTGTCAGCAATTCCAGAACACCACCGATCCCAATCCGGCCCTTCGCGCGCTCTTCGTCGCGCTCGACAGGTGGGTGACGCGCGGGGCGCGGCCTCCGCGGAGCGAGGTGCCGCGGGTGTCCGACGGCACAGCGGTATTCTCGGTGGCGCAGCCCGACGGGCTCGGCGTCGTGCCGCAGGACGAGCTCGGGTGGCCGGACATTCCCGGCGTCACGTACACGGGACTCATCACCGTACGACACCTGTTCGACTGGGGCCCGCGATTCGAGGAAGGCATCCTCACCATCAATCCGCCCGATTTCTCAGGACCGGTTTATCCGTCGTTCGTGTCCGCGGTCGACGAGGACGGCAACGAAGTGGCGGGCATCCGGCTGCCGCCGGTCGCCGCGCCCATCGCGACCACGACGGGCTGGGCGCTGCGGGCGCCCGTCTTCGGCGGCCCGGACGGTTGTGAATCGTCGGGCCAGTGGATTGCTTTCGCGGCCAGGGAGGCGGATCGCCTCGCCAGGAACGATCCACGCCTTTCGCTCGAGGAGCGCTACCGGAACCACGACGGATACGTGCGCGCGGTCACTAGAGCTGCCGAGAAGCTCGCCAAAAGGCGGCTCCTCCTTCCTGAAGACGTCCAGCGCTACGTCGACGCCGCACAAGCGAGCAACGTCCTGCGCTGACATCACGCGGAGAGGCGAGCCCCCACGCGCTCGGCGATCGCGACTGGATCTCCGTCGGCCTCGACTCCGACTGAAACGTGCCCGCTGGCGCAGGGGAGAATCACCTGGAACTGCAGGCCGTAGCGTACGATGACGAAGCGAAGGCCGCCGAGGTCGATGTCCCCGCGCCGCGTGAACAGCTCGAGCGCGACGGGATTGACGAGAAGTTCCTCCATGCGGTCGGTCTCGGGCGGGTTGAAGCTCGGGAGTTTCTGCAGCATCTCCGCGATCGCTCCGTTCTGGTTGACGGCGACGTAGCGAATGCTCCCGTCGAGCGCGAGCAAGCTCTTCGCGATGCCGGTCATCAGGCGCCCTCGACGAGCGTGAACCCCTCGTCGAGCCAGCCGGTGACGCCGCCGATCATCTTCTTCACCGGGCGCCCGAGCGACGCGAGCTTGAGCGCCGCCTTGTCGGCGCCGTTGCAGTGCGGGCCGGCGCAGTAGACGACGAAAAGTCTCTCCGCCGGCAGCTCCTCGAGCGCCCGCGGCGAAATGCGCGCGTGCGGCAGGTTGACGGCCCCCTTCACGTGGCCGCGCCGGAAAAGCTCCGGACTGAACATCGAGGAGAACGATGCCGGACGCGCCGCCCTCGAGCGACGCATGCACGTCCCAGCAGTCGGTCTCGAGCTCGAGCAGGCGCGCGAAATGGTGCTGCGCCTCGGCGGGGCCCAGGGCGGGAACATCGGTGGCGGGCGAGCGGGACGGCAACGTGGGCATGTGCACCTTCGAGTTCGCTCTCGCCGTCGAGATCTTCGGCCTCAAACGCCCCGAGCTCGGCGTCCCCTGGTACGACTTCTCCGTCTGCGCCGTCGAGCGCGGGCCGCTGCGCGCCATCGGAGGCGTGACCATCCTGGCGCGCCAGGGTTTGCGCTCGCTCGGCCGCGCGGGGACGGTGGTGGTGCCAGGATGGCGCGACCTCGACCGCCCGCCGCCCCGGGCGCTGGTTGCGGCGCTCCGGCGGGCGCACGCGCGCGGCGCGCGACTCGTGTCCATCTGCTCGGGCGCGTTCGTTCTCGCCGCCGGACTGCTCGACGGAAAGCGAGCGACGACGCACTGGCGCTACACCACGCGCTTCGCCGAGCGCTTCCCCCGCATCCAACTCGTGCCCGACGTGCTCTACGTCGACGAGGGCCAGCTCCTCACCTCGGCAGGGAGCGCCGCGGGGCTCGACCTCTGTATGCACCTCGTGCCGCGACTACGGCGCCGCGGTGGCCAACCAGGTGGCGCGGCGTCTGGTGATCGCGCCGCACCGCCAGGGCGGACAGGCGCAGTTCGTTCCCGAGCCGGTGCCGCCCGCGGAGGAGGGATCCCCCCTTGCGCCCGTGCTCGACTGGAGCTTGCGCAACCTGCGCGAACCCATTTCAGTGCGGCGGTTGGCGCGTCGCGCGGGCATGAGCGAGCGCACCTTCTGCCGCCGCTTCGACGCGCACCTCGGCACCTCGCCGGCGCGCTGGTTGATCGGGCAGCGCGTGATCGCGGCGCAGCGCCTGCTCGAGACGACCCCGCTGCCCATCGAGGCCATCGCCGACCGCACGGGCATGGGAACGGCCGCCAATCTGCGCCACCACTTCCGCGCGCAGATTCGAACGACGCCCCAGCAATACCGGCGAGCGTTTCGCGGGGACTAGCGACGTGACGAAGTCATCCTCAGCTCGGCAGCCTGGCGTTCCTATGCGCCTCGCAGAAGAGGCGCGCCGATGCGAAGGCCACTGTTCACCGTGCACACTCGATCAGTTAGCGAGCAGACTGCAGTACCTTCGCCGAGAGTGAGCGATCTTGCTCCAGATTTGACGACGCCTGGTAAGCCCAGGCGAACTCGGGCTGCTGGGGGTTGCGGCATTCCAGCGCCACGCGGTACCAGGCTGCCGCGTCACGCACGCGGGACTCTGCTGCAGCGCGAACGCCGAAGTAATACGGCGCTTCGCACGGCCGCGATCCCTCGGTCGCCACGTCTGCGATGTCGTCCTCGCTACCCTCGCCGAGCACGTAGCGCGCGAGCTGCACCTCCCAGCTCGCGTGCATGCCTGCGAGCCCGATGGTTCGCGCGAGCTGCGCTTTCCACCATGCGAGTGGATCGGAGATTTCTTTCAGCACCGCGTCTCGCCGCGCACCTCGCTCGCCCCGACGAACGAGCGAGGCGGCGCGCAGCAGCGCGAGGCGATCGGCGAACGCGGGGTCCAGCGGCCTCTTGGGGAGCAGCTCCCACAAGGCCTCGTCGAGGCCCTTGCCGTATGCGGAGGTTGCGAGCTCATTGTCGATCGCGGACTGCTCCGGACCGAGCTGCTTGCGCAACCACGACTCTGCGGCTGATGCCCCCTTCGCTGCGCGCAAGACATCCCACGAGCTTAACTGGGCGCCTGCAATCCTCTCGGGAGACAGCTTCGGGCCGAGCAGCGTGTACAGCTCGAATGCCTGCACGGCAGCCCCCGCTCTTGCCAGAGGAGGTCCGAACTCGAAGATCGACTGCGGC
>Ga0137393_10003437_pt1 | contig 10275 bp, 9 predicted proteins | sample 15con2h34BmetaG_FD_101396 | JGI IMG/M metagenome (GOLD analysis project Ga0137393, IMG submission 101396) | Vadose zone soil microbial communities from Angelo Coast Range Reserve, California, USA - 15con2h3.4B metaG | ecosystem: Environmental > Terrestrial > Soil > Vadose zone > Saprolite...
TGAAAGGCCTATTTAACACACTCCCCGCGCTATATTGGCCCAACATGGACCTTGCTCCAGCTATTACGAGGAGCGTATTATGTAAAACTCATTTGGTGATGCCTTGCCATGATCGAAGCACCTAATGAAGAGTTTCTCGATGCGGATGTCACAATACTATAATAGTACAACAATAAAGGAAATAAAGGAAAGGGCAACGTCGGTTATGAATCACATTCAAAGAATACAGTTCTGTGATGGTCCAAGTCATGGTGACACCTGTTCAACTACCTCAGGCGATTGAAACCGCATTCTGGCCGATGTTGGTCTTCAGGGGGACAACTTCAGTCGTTGGTGCAACCGCGAGCGGCCGGGCGGTCGGCGCGCCGATGGCATTGGCAATGGCATCCGAGAGGCCCTGATCCACCGCAGCGAATACGGAGACTGTAGTAGTGTCAAGCAAGGTCCGAGGAAAGTATCAGGTAAGATATCGTGAAAAACGTACGTTGTTGCGCCTTGATCTCCGCTGACTTGGCATTACGCAGATTGCTAGCGATATTGTGGATGAGGTGTTCACGATCTTTGTCGTTCATGACCTTGTTGTACAGGATGCGAGGCTGCTCAAAGTCAACTACGATGGGGGCAAATCACGTCAGAAGCTATGGTGTCGTATCTACGGTTGTCGCACTCACGTTCACTAATCTCGTAAAGATGGGCGCGGGCATGGCCAGCCCAAATTTCGTGTTTACGCTCTTTGTCCGAGTATGGTTTGGGACGGTAAGTTAGGGGCGAGATGGTGCTCTGATAATTGGGGCGAGTGCCTTGGCTTACAAACGTCGCAGCCCCATCACGTTGGAAGTTCGCTACAGGCACAACGGGAGCGTTGACCGGAAGTTGCTGATAATTGACTCCGAGGCGATGGCGATGGGTATCGGGGTACGAGAAGAGCCGGCTTTGCAGGACCGGGTCGGCACTCGGCTCTATCCCAGGCACAGTGTGAGATGGGGAGAACGCAACTTGCTCAATCTCTGCAAAGTAGTTCTGTGGGTTCTCATCCAATACGATCTTTCCGACGGGGCGGAGAGGGTAGTCCTTATGCGGCCACACTTTGGTCAAGTCGAGGACATTGTAACGAAAAGCCTCGGCTTGCTGAGGCGTCATTGTTTGCTAGGACAGATCACTGAGTTACCGGATTGAAGAGACAAGAGGTAAGACCGTTACCACATAGACAGTCCATGATGGGTATTGCTTATTCTCAATGGCCTCAAATAAAGCTTGAATGCCATAGTCTGGATTCTCGCCCGCAAGCCTACCAGCAGCTTCAGTGTCAAGAGTCTGTACGAGCAAAATTAGGTGTTTGGTCTTGGCTCGCTCTGAAGCACCGTGGAATTACCTTGAATCCACCATCTGCGCGAACGTGGATCTGAACATAGACCCACTCCCCGTCCTCGCGAACAAACTTGAAGGTATGACCAGAGTAACCGTGCATGTTGTGGTAACCATCCGGAATGCCACGGTCGGAGAAAAGAATCAAAAGCTGGTGAATAGCCTCAGGGTTCTGAGAAAGATAGTCCTAAAGGAACGCGGAATAAGTGTCCATCTATGGATTACACGCGCCTTTGACTAGTGGCTAGACCAGACCATGAAACTATCAGACTCACCCAGAACATGTCGGCATCCTTTAGATGCGTCTGAGGGTCGCGCTTTTGGGTATGAATAAAGTGGGGGAACTTGGCGGGGTCGCGAAGGAAGAAGACGGGTGTATTGTTAAATACCCAGTCGAGATTGCCTTCATCGGTACGAATCTTGATGGCAAAACCACGTGGATCACGGGCAGTGTCGGCCGAGCCCGACTCGCCACCAACTGTGGAGAAACGAATAGTAGTGCGGGCCCTGTTGCCAACGTTTTTGAAGAGGGAGGCACAAGTGAGATCCGTAATGTCGTGCGTCACTTCAAAGTAGCCATGCGCGCCCGCGCCCTTAGCATGGACCTAAGAGACTCAAAATGAGAATGGCACAGAAATGGACTTGGAGTATAATGACACAGACGACGCGTTCAGGAATACGCTCACGGTCGAAGTGAGCGAGCAGGTCGATGTGATGAAAATCTGGGGGTGGCGTAAGCGAATGGGGTTAATGAGCCGAGTCAAAATATGTAAATGTCAAGTACGACACAGACCTTGGAGAAGAAGCGGCCCATGGAGGCTGATCTTCTCAGCAGCATAGGGTCGAGCAACGGGTGCACCGTTGGAGGTAGTGTACACAGCGTTGTCATTGTTGGTGACTTGCTTAGAGGGCATCGTTTGATGATGACAAGAGGAAAGGCTCAGAGGGCAGGTAAGGCAAGTGGACCGCCTTATATAGCATCGGCATCGCTCTAGGACCGATCTTACATGATGTTTTCTTTTCTGAGAAGACAACGAGCTAGCCGAAAAGAATATCCAGCTGAGACGAGCATGTCAGAAATGCTGACTGTTTCAATATAAATCGCGATCACGCCATTGATCACGGGAACGCATTTGTCGTCGCGGTGGACCCATGACCTTTTGCTTGTGGAGCGGATGAGGAGTGGGTCGAGTTGCGCACTCGCCCAGGTAAATGACAGCGAAAAACAAAACGAAAAAACTCCCTGGCGGGGAGTCGAACCCCGCTCTCGCGCGATCAGTTGGATTGACAGGCGCGTGTACTATCCGATATACTACCAGGGATTACAGAGATTAGATCTGTCTGCACTATATTACCTTGTCGGCCCGAATCTCCGACCCGTGCGAATCAATCGTTCCTCCTGCCACTGCCAGTGGCAAGAGTCGTTTCACGTCTCTGACTTGAACCCTGGAAGCGTCGATTCCATATGAACCACTGTCAGATGCTTGTCCGAGTCATGAAAATGCATGAAAGGGCACTGTCATCATGTCATCACCCTCCCTCGTGTCTTGGGTCACGCGAATCTCTCTGTTGGCATCGGACCGGACAACCTCATAGTAGTACACACCCCCACGCGATCTCATACGAGCACAGCCTTTCAACCTCCATCTTGAATGGTTTAACTGCCTGTTGCAATAGGTCATTTGCCGGGCCGAAGTGGATATCTCTTCGCCTCGACCCTTTGTCCACATTTTCGGTGTTCACTCAACCAAACTCGAGTTCACCTTGACATCGGAACGGTTCCTTGCATGCAACTTACTGCTTATCACGTAGTCCACGTACCACTTCGTCTCATCCACACCTTGGTTATCTCACACCTTGGGACGTCATGTCCATGTGGGGTACCTTTTTCCATCGTGTGAAGGTTCCTTCAACTATAGGAGGGACTGCACATCACTACGCTCGCACCTTCTCCCTCTGAGCTGCACATGGGATACGCGAGCACACGATTAGGTGCTTACCCTCGTGTCCAGCAAAATTGTTTTTTTTGCATTGTTTGGGTAATGAAGGGGGCACATGGGCGATGCTCCTGCTTCAGATAAGAATCGTGCTGCAGGACAGAGGGCAATATCGTGCTTTTCCCTGTGTATCTCTGAGCCATGAAGCAGAACCCACTACTCATCTGCGCTTTTATCTTCGTGTCCGCCTCAGTAGCCCTTGACGTCCATGCCAGGGTGATGCAAGGTTTCGATGGGCCGTTCGCTTACACAGAAACCCTGCAAGAGACTGTGGCCAAGACAAAGCCGCATGTCGTTCAGAAGCGTACCAATGGCAAAGTACAGGCTGCCTATTTCAGTAACTGGTACGTCTTGTACATGTGCTGTCTATAGAGTCCACATTCTGGCCATTGACTGGTTGAAGGGGTATCTACGACGCTAATTTCCGTGCGTGACCGCCCTTTTGCTGACAACCGATATGGATGTCTGACGCTACTGTCAAGAACCGACTGATATCATCCCCTCTGATCTAACACATATTATATACGCATTTGCGGATGTGAATCCAAGCAGCGGGTCTATTTTTCTCACGGACCCATATGCGGATGAACAGGTGAGGCTTTCTCTGGGACTTGGTTTGCTAGCTCCAAGAAGTTTCAAGAAACTCTTTCATGGTGATTCTTGGGAAGAAAAGGGAAACAACCTTTATGGTTGCTTAAAGCAGGTATGGTCCCTTCCATCCTTGGTCCTCTCAGGGCGTCTGACTCGGACTTTGCCCAAGATGTACCTCCTGAAATTGGCGCATAGGTGAATGGGATTTTTTTGTTGCGTTATTTTCTCTGAGGGGTCCGGCTCCAGAACGCTTAAAGTTCTTCTGTCCGTCGGCGGCTGGACGTACTCTCAAGACGGTCACTTTGCTTTCGTTACCAGCCCAACTCTCCGCGCAACATTTGTTACCAGCGCTATCCAGCTGATCAAAGATTATGGATTCGATGGAATGTGCGTTGCTCTTTATTTTTTTCTCGAATTTATTACCGTTTGACTTTGCCATCGTCGTAGTGACATCGACTTCGAATACCCTACTGGTACCGCTCAAGGTCGCAGCTTCGCAAGTCTCTTAACTGAGCTGCGCACGGCGTTGGACGCGCTCGCAAAGAACAACGGAGACGGTATTCCTTATCAGCTTACCGTGAGCTTTTCCCGTATACTACGAGTCTCCACTTGAGCAAGGTTTTCTCCTTCAAAGGCGGCTGTCCCTGCAGGCTATGAGAACTATGCCAGCTTGCGTGTCCCTCAGATGGATGCAGCTCTGAGCTACTGGAATTTGATGGTATGAAAAGTCGAGCGGACTTGCTCACGTAGAGACTGATCCACTCTTTAAATGAGGCCTATGACTATGCGGGATCGTGGTCATACTGGGTGGGGTATTAGTTTCCAGGTCCGCTAGACGCTAAACGTTTATCGTCTGCAGACAAACAATCAGGCCAATATATATGGTGGCTCCCGCACAAACGTCAGCACTCATCAGGCGATCAGATGGTATCTTTCTCAGGGTGCAATGGCTTCGAAGATCAACATGGGTGGGACGCAGGATGCTCCAATTCATGGTCTAGCATCCTCTTATCTCTCATTTACATAGGCATCCCATTGTACGGACGCTCATTTGACAGTACTGCAGGTCTTGGCCAGCCTTTCGATGGGGTAATAAGCACGCTTTCCGAGTTCTTCACACAGGCTGGATGACATCCTTTTGGTCCCACAGATTGGACCAGGATCAGGCATCTACCCATATAAAGCTCTGCCACTCTCTGGTGCGCAGGTATTTGAGAACACCACAGACGTAACCAGCTATTCGTACGACCCGAGAAGACGACAATTGGTCTCGTACGATACACCCCATATTGCCGCGCTAAAGGCGAAATACGTCCAAGCGAATGGCTTAGCTGGGTCCATGTTCTGGGAGGTATACCATCCCCAATTTCGAGACGAGAGAGCGCGCTGAATATCTGGCGGGTTAGTTGTCCATGGATAAGATAGGATCCGCCTCGCTTGTCGGTACCACCGCCGGGGTATATGGCGGCCTTGACCAGACACCAGTATGCCCGTTGTCCTCACCGTTCTCATCACCAATTTGATCCTCTCACCAATTCAGAATCATATACAGTTAAGCGCCGCTGACTCCATCTCCCTTTCTTGAGACGAATAACTGATGGCTGCGTAGCTATCCTAATAGTAAATGGGACAACATCCGTAACAACATGGGTCAAATTACATCCCCCTTCCCCTCTACATCCTCTAAACCACTGCCTACCTCCTCTGCCTCGAGTTCGGGACATTGTGCAGGCGTGGCAGCGTGGAGCCCTTCGGTACGCCACAAACCCAAAGTATGTCACTTATGTCGATAGTGACCCCCATGACTAGATTGTCTACGAGGGCGGACAGAAGGCCATCTACCGTATTTATTTCCAGGTTTATTTATAAACACTCACGAGCTGAGATTATTTGCAGATTCCCATCTATGGATCGCAAAGTGGTGGACACAGGGAGATATTCCCGGTGGATCAGGTGCGTAGTATGTGTAGAACTCATAAATAAGTATACTCAGTAATTGGGCATGTAGCCGAAGCCTGGGCTGACAATGAGTCGTGCTGGAGGGTTCACGCCAGTGATAGAATGGCGGGACCCTTGTGTATAGAATAATCTTGTCCTTGTTCTGTCTCTCCGGTTTTCTTGCTCACGCATTCTCTTTCTATGCTTCTGATGCTTTGCGTGTCTGCCATCATATATGTAGTGTTTAAGCCAATAGGGAAATGATAAGGATATCCCGACTGTAATGTGCTTCAGAGGTACAACGATGAGGCAAAAATGACGGAATTTGGCCGCTCGAGCATCTCGGATGTTTTTTCGAATTTTTGTTGTAGTTCAACGTTGCCAATGACCTTCGCAGCCTGGGCCATTTGCCGAATTAGTTCTTGCAATCGCCGGAAAACGCGAATGAGGCTGCCTTCGAACTGGTCTGTGAGCTGCGGGCGACAAGGTAAGGTTAACCGGGGACCAGTGCAGAGGCACGCCTTTTTAGCATGAGAACTTGCCTTGCAGATTTCTGAGAACGACGCTCCCCGGCACCATTGCACCACTGCGTCCATGAGCTCGACTTTGAACGATTGAACGTATTCTTCCTCGACGATTGGCAACTTGGACTCTTTGCAGACTCTAGCGATGCGTCGCGCGGTCTCCTGCAGGACACGTAACGGTGCTGCGAGTTCCTCCTTCAGCTTGGTTTGTTGCTCACTCTGAATAACAGTCAATATTACATCTCGGCGCATTATTCGAGGTGCACGGACCTTTTCAGTGAAGACAAAGGAGCTGAGTAGTCCCGCACAGTGTTCCGGAGCCAGCGGATTGAATACGCCGTTGAAAATGAGCTCAGTTAGCAATAGCTCATCGCCAGTGCTGATTTCACATGCGACGCGACCCTTCACGTCCACGATATCATCTGCGGTTGTAAAACCCAGTCTACGGAGCACTCGTTTACGAGACTTGAGTTCTTCCATCTGCAAAACATCGTGCGTCGCCTGAATGCGTTTTTTCAATGCACGTATGCGATCTTGCGCAGCGCGCTTTCTTGCGTACAAGTCGTAGAGCTCTGGTAAGCGTGGGTCCTTGTGTAACGGACTCGCAAACATCTTCTGTTCCATAGTTTGGATTTTCTAATTGGGCAGATGTTATACCGATAGTAAAATCGATGATAGACGCGAATTCACCTTGACCAGAACCTCAAACTTTTCATCCTTGATACCCATGTTCTCGATTGGATCAAGGAAGGGGATGCCGTCTGGTGACCGGCGTTGAACCTCGAGGATCATCTTCCAGACCGTCTCGCGCGGGCCAATAGGGCGCAAGTCTTTGTGCAAGACAATGCGTAGGTGGCTTATCCCGTTGAGAGTCGATAGCAATACTGGCACTACCAGAGGCTCTCCTTTCTGCCCTGATGGACAAGGCAACACACCACCGGGAGTCGCGGTAATTGTGGAGCGATCTTTTGGTGGCGTAGAACCCTGTGCACAGTTTAGAAGGACATCCACTACATATTGTTCGTGAGGCGCGATGTCATCCTTGGGCACAGGTTGATTCTGGGAGGACGTCAAGTCAGAGCATCCTACGTACTACAAAGACGACTGATCAAAGTACCTTCGGTGGCTGTCGCTTTTGATAATTAATAACAACGCCCCAGCCAAAATCGAGATCCTTATGCTTGACCTTAACAAGCCTACCAGGTTGCAAGAATGGTAGACTATAACTTGGGTGGTGAATGACCTCGCGAAAATCGGCAGACATCTGATCTAGCTGTTGGCGATACTCATAATATTGAGCAACCAACTCTTCATCCGGGACCATTACCGAGTTTTTTGCTTCTTCTTCACGTTTGAGCTCTGAGAAAAGCATAAGGAAAGCTCCATACGAGAAAGTGAGAGTTCCCCACCTTCCTCGAGAGTGGGTATGCCCACGCTGCTCTGAAACTGCAGGAAACACCGTTCCAGCATATACTCTGGGCTGATGACTTCAATCTTCATCAAGTTGAGAATCATGTTGTAGCCCAAGTGGAACGCCGAGTCCAAACGGTCAGCCTCGCCCTTGATCATCATCTTTGCAGCGGCAGGCTCGAGCTTCTCGTCGCACATCATGATCACCACACCTCGGTCATCCAGCCCACGTCTACCAGCACGACCCGACATCTGGATGTATTCACCCGAAGACAAGTCCCGGAATTCATGCCCATCAAATTTGCGGGCAGCGGTGAAGACGACGGTCTTCGCCGGCATATTAAGACCGATGGAGAAAGTCTCGGTCGCGAAAAGGACTTTGATAATGCCTTCTTGAAACAAAATCTCAATTACTTCCTTCAGAATAGGGAGCAAACCCCCGTGGTGGATGCCGATACCTCGGCGGAGCAATGGAAGTATGTTCTCGATCTGAGGGAGCGTACGGTCGGCCGGTGCAAGTCCCGCAATGGCATTCGCAAAAATTTTCTCAACCATAGCCTGTTCGTCCGCACTATTGAATTCGAACTTTGAGAGAGTAAGTGCAAGACCTTCACATTCACGCTTGCTGAATGCGAAGACGATCACCGGGTTGTAGTTCTTCAGCATGATCATCCGGATGATCTTGGAGATGTCAGATGGTCCTTCAACAAGTCAGTCTTGCTATGACACTTTCACAAAGTAACTCACCCTTTTTGTCTCCGCCTTTCTTTGTTTTGCCTTTGCGGCCCTTGCCACTCTTGGGATCAGCGGGGTCCTCACCGGTGCGCTCTTGCAACATTCCCATGGCCTTAGAGAAATTGTCCTCGCGGAACTCGCCCTTCTCATTGAGCACCAGATAAATTCCCTCACCACCAGCAGGGAAGAGATAATGTTGTAATGGTGTTGGTCGGAAGTCGGTATAGACAACGTGACATGGCTGTTCGTGTGAGCGACAGATCCATTCACAGAATTGCATCGCGTTGGGTATGGTGGCAGAGAGAAAAACATAGCGCACTGTATGCGGAAGGAGGATTATGGCTTCTTCCCAGACGACGCCACGTTCTTTGTCACGCATGTAGTGAATCTCATCGAAGATAACCCAAGCGACTTCTCGCATGATTTCGGAGCCGCGATAGAGCATGGACCGGAGAATCTGGGAACGAAGTTTCAGAGGGAAGAGAGGGATAATAGCCTAGACATACCTCGGTAGTCATCACTAGACACGATGCCGACGGATTGCGGGTGACATCTCCTGTCATTAGCCCGACGTCCCCAAATTCAGCTTCCATCTCGCGATATTTTTGGTTACTGAGAGCCTGAGATGTGTCAGGTTAACTGGCATCATGCGCAAACCTTTCCGTCAGAACCAACCTTGATTGGACTTGTGTAGATGACCCGCTGCTTATTCTGTAACGCACGTGCGATTGCATACTCGGCGACAACGGTCTTTCCTGCGCTAGTATGCGCAGATACGAGAACACTCTCATTCCGTTGGATGGCATGGATTGAAACTTGTTGAAATGGGTCAAGATTGAACTTGTACTCGCGTGCGGGCTTTACCGGGGGGACATGGGAGGCAATGGGAACATAAGGATAGCTTGGAGGTACGGCGACTTGATGTCGAACCTAGAACCGGGAATCAGCTAACAATTCAAGAAATGGCCAATGCAGCCTTACCTGATGTCGCAGCTCTAATCGAGAGCCAGCCGTTTCTGTCGCGCCAGTGAGCCCCGCGCTAGCTGCAACCTCCCGCTTAGCCTCGGTCTCAAACTCATCAACCACGACCGCCGGTGCAGAGGCAGATGCAATATCCAGTCGTTTCCTTTTGGTAGGCGGTCCATCTTCTGATGGCGGCGATGATGGTGGGGATTTTATCCGCGTTTCTGGCACAGGTGATGGAGCAGGCCGCTTGTTGGATGGAGTAGAAGCGTGCGCCAGCCCTGTACCCGGGACACTGTCGACCTGCATGACATCGGGAGTGGTGTCTGAGTCACTGATCTCCGAATCATTGTCATTGTTGAGAAAGGAGAACAGGTCGTTAGATGTCATGCTGAAATGTGACGGACTGGGTTTGAGAGCAACAGGCTATAGATGGTCAAGAAAGCCGAACGTTATATTCTCACTAACATTTTCAAATACCCTCACATGTCCCTGGTAGTATATCGGATTAGTACACGCGCCTGTCACTCCTGTTGACCGCGCGAGAGCGGGGTTCGACTCCCCGCCAGGGAGTTAAACATTTTGCTTGGCTTTGCTCTCTACAAAACACAGGGACACGATACTGTAATTATTACTTGATTAACCAGTACTCCCAAGCCGCCGGAAGGCGCAAAGCAAGGCTGGCCAGGCGTCAATAAGTACTTCATTGCCATTACTGTAACAGGCATTCATCCCATCTGTTCTGATAAAAA